>BNJT01000476.1_pt1 | contig 85202 bp, 98 predicted proteins | sample 8540491 | NCBI WGS metagenome assembly BNJT01 (sample SAMD00202455, study PRJDB9452) | human saliva metagenome | host: Homo sapiens | reverse complement strand
CGTTTTTTTCGAATTCAGAGTTTTTTTACTTGCGTAAAAAAATTGTTTTCTAGTATAATAGTTTATTGTGAGCGAACCTCACTTACCCCTTTGCAAAGTCTTGGGGTCATTAGACCAAAAAGGAGGAACATATCAATGGCTAAATACGAAATTCTTTATATCATTCGTCCAAACATTGAAGAAGAAGCTAAAAACGCTTTGGTAGCACGTTTTGACTCTATTTTGACTGACAACGGTGCAACTGTTGTTGAATCAAAATCTTGGGAAAAACGTCGTCTTGCATACGAAAATCAAAGATTTCCGTGAAGGACTTTACCACATCGTTAACGTTGAAGCAAAATGACGATGCGACTCTTAAAGAGTTTGACCGTCTTTCAAAAAAATCAACGCTGACATTCTTCGTCACATGATCGTCAAAAACTGACGCGTAAGAAGGTAAACTATGATTAACAATGTTGTACTTGTAGGGCGTATGACACGTGACGCTGAGTTGCGTTATACCCCATCAAATGTAGCAGTTGCGACTTTTACTCTTGCAGTAAACCGTACATTTAAGAGTCAAAATGGCGAACGTGAGGCTGATTTTATCAATGTCGTTATGTGGCGCCAACAGGCTGAAAACCTTGCTAACTGGGCTAAAAAAGGCTCACTTATTGGGGTGACAGGTCGTATCCAGACTCGTAGTTACGATAACCAGCAAGGACAACGTGTCTACGTGACAGAGGTCGTGGCTGAGAATTTCCAAATGTTGGAAAGCCGTAGTGTGCGTGAGGGTCATACAGGTGGAGCTTACTCTGCACCAAGTTCAAACTATTCAGCGCCTACAAATTCAGTACCAGACTTTTCACGTGATGAAAATCCATTTGGAGCAACAAATCCATTGGATATTTCAGATGATGATTTACCATTCTAATGGACAACTAAAATTATAAAGGAGAAAAAACATGGCTCAACAACGTCGTGGCGGATTCAAACGCCGTAAAAAAGTTGATTACATCGCAGCAAACAAAATTGAATATGTTGATTACAAAGATACTGAGCTTCTTAGCCGTTTCGTTTCAGAACGTGGGAAAATCCTTCCTCGTCGTGTAACAGGAACTTCAGCTAAAAACCAACGTAAAGTAACAACAGCTATCAAACGCGCTCGCGTAATGGCTTTGATGCCTTTCGTAAACGAAGATTAAAAAAGAGGTCCGGGTGGACCTCTTTTTCAGACCCGGTTGGGTCTTTTTTTCACGAGCCTTGAAATAAGAGAGCGAGTTTGGGTCCAGTGGCCCTCTTTTTCATGAGCTAGAAAATAAGAAAGCGAATTAAGACCCGGTTGGGTCTTTTTTCACGAGATCGTTTTTTTCTGACCTTGGCGTGCTATAATGGTAATAAAAAGAGTAAAGGTGGGTAAGTCAAAGATGAATTGTACGATTAGAAATATGATTAAGTCTGATATTGAATCCTTATCTCATGGATTTATGAATCAAGGTTGGTCTGGTAGAGAGGAAATTTTGGCTAGATATTTTCTGGAACAGGAAAGTGGGGAGAGAGAAGTCTTAGTTGCAGAGATTGATGGTGCTGTAGCGGGCTACGTTACCATTTTGCCCTCTGCTAAACATGGTCCTTTTGCAGAAGTCTATCCAGAATTATCAGATTTTAATGTGTTTGAGCCTTTTCGAAATCAAGGGATTGGGAATCAACTGCTAGAAGAAGCAGAAAAACGAGTCAAGTTTGTTTCGAGTAAGGTCACTCTTGGTGTAGGTTTGCACTTAGGCTATGGCCCTGCCCAGAGATTGTATATCAGACGGGGCTACATTCCAGATGGGACAGGTGTCTGGTATCGCAATCAACCCTTGGAAATGAATGCAACTAGCCAAAATAATGATGATTTGGTTTTGTATCTAGTAAAGGAATTCGGATAAGAGACAAGGATTTTATTGGGGATGTGGGATTTCTCTACTTTATGGTATAATGGAAAGAGTTAGATTGAAAGAGGTAGTGAGATGGATGCCAAATTAAGATACAAGGCAAAGAAGATTAAGATTGTCTTTTTTGATATTGATGATACATTGAGGAATTCAAAGACAGGTTTTATTCCAGCTTCAATCCCAACTATTTTTAAGCAATTACGTGAGAAAGGAATTTTGACGGGTATTGCTTCTGGACGAGGGATTTTTGGTGTCGTGCCAGAGATTCGTGATCTCAAGCCTGACTTTTTTGTGACCTTAAATGGAGCTTATATCGAAGATAAAAAAGGTCAAATCATTTATCAACATCAGATCGAGAAGTCAGATGTTGAGGAATATATCTCTTGGGCCAAGAAAGAAGGAATTGAGTATGGCTTGGTTGGGAGTCATGATGCCAAGTTGTCGACTCGCACCGATATGATTAGTGAAGCTATTAATCCAATTTATCCTGATTTAGATGTGGATCCAGATTTTCATGAGAAAGAAGACATCTATCAGATGTGGACTTTTGAAGATAAAGGAGATGACTTGCACTTGCCTGATAGTCTCTCAGACAAACTTCGCATGGTTCGTTGGCATCAACATTCGTCTGATATTGTGCCGATTTCAGGCTCCAAAGCGGCGGGTGTGGAAATGGTTGTAGAACACCTTGGCTTGAAACCAGAGAACGTCATGGTTTTTGGAGATGGACTCAACGACTTGGAACTCTTTGATTATGCTGGAATCAGCGTTGCAATGGGAATTTCTCATGATAACATCAAAGAAAAAGCAGATTATATTACAAAAACATTAGAAGAAGATGGCATTTTTGATGCCTTAGAAGGATTTGGTATGGTAGAAAAAGAATTGCATTTCCCACAAGTAGACATTGAAACAGTAGAAGGTCCTATCGCGACTATTAAGACCAATCACGGAGGCTTGCGTATTAAGCTCTTCCCTGAACATGCTCCTAAAACAGTGGCTAACTTTGTAGCTCTTTCTAAAGATGGCTACTATGATGGTGTCATTTCCACCGTATTATCAAGGACTTTATGATTCAAGGTGGAGACCCAACTGGAACTGGTATGGGTGGCGAGTCAATCTACGGCGAATCATTTGAGGATGAATTCTCAGAAGAACTTTACAATATCCGTGGTGCCCTTTCTATGGCCAATGCTGGTCCAAATACCAACGGTAGCCAGTTCTTTATCGTGCAAAATCAACACCTGCCTTATTCTAAGAAAGAAATTGCTCGTGGAGGTTGGCCAGAACCGATCGCAGAAATCTATGCCAACCAAGGTGGGACCCCTCACCTAGACCGCCGTCATACTGTTTTTGGTCAGCTAGCTGATAAAGCTTCTTACGCTGTCTTGGATGATATTGCTGCTGTTGAGACAGGGGCTATGGACAAGCCAGTTGAAGATGTTGTGATTGAAACAATTGAAATCGAGGACTAAGATGAAAATCGGTGATAAACTAAAGGGCCGTATTACAGGGATTCAGCCCTACGGTGCCTTTGTTGAGCTAGAGACGGGTGATACAGGGCTGATTCACATTTCAGAAATTCGGACAGGCTTTATTGAAAATATTCATGAAGCCTTGAAAGTCGATGAAGAGGTTCAAGTTCAAGTAGTGGATTTAGATGAATTTACAGGGAAAGCCAGTCTTTCTATCCGCACTTTAGAGGAAGAAAAGCACCAGTTTCCGAGACGGAGACGCTTTTCAAGCGATCGTTTTAACTATGGCTTTGCTCCTCTCAAACGAATGATGCCAATTTGGACTAAGGAAGCCCTTCAACATTTGAAGAATCAGAAGCACTAGTTAGAAATCTCTATCTTTTGTAATGTTAATATAAATTTGATATAATAAGAACATGGAAGAAGAACAATTATTAAAATCAGGGGAGCGCATTAACCAGCTCTTTTCGACAGATATTAAAATCATTCAAAATAGAGAGGTTTTTAGCTATTCGGTGGATAGTGTTCTCTTGTCACGCTTTCCACGTTTTCCTAAAAAGGGCTTGATAGTGGATTTCTGCGCTGGAAATGGAGCAGTGGGGCTATTTGCTAGCACTCGGACTCAGGCACAGATTTTGGCTGTTGAGATTCAGGAACGTTTGGCGGATATGGCTGAACGCTCTGTCCGTTTGAATGGTTTGGAAGAACAGATGGAGGTCATCTGTGATGATTTGAAAAATATGCCTGCTTACATCCAGGGAAGTAAGGTGGATATGATTTTGTGTAATCCGCCCTATTTCAAGGTGGATCCTCATTCTAATCTGAACGAGAGTGAACATTATCTCTTGGCTCGACACGAAATCACGACTAATTTGGAAGAAATCTGTAGTAGTGCCCAGAGTATTCTCAAGTCTAATGGACGGTTGGCTATGGTTCATCGTCCTGATCGACTTCTGGATATTTTGGATACGTTACAACGGCATAATCTAGCTCCTAAGCGCCTGCAATTTGTCTATCCCAAAAAGGAAAAGGAAGCCAATATGCTTTTGATTGAGGCTATCAAGGATGGTTCAACAAGCGGCTTAAGGTATTGCCACCTCTCATTGTTCACAATGATGATGGCTCTTATACGACTGAACTTGAAGAGATTTATTATGGATCATAAGGCTTATATGTATGTGCTGGAGTGCTGTGATGGATCCTACTATACAGGCTATACGACTGATGTGAAGAGACGCCTCGCTGTCCACAATAGTGGGAAGGGAGCCAAATACACACGAGCACGCTTGCCAGTCAAACTTATCTATGTTCAAGGTTTTGCCAGTAAGGAAGAAGCCATGTCAGCTGAAGCCCTTCTCAAGCGTAAGAAAAGACCACAGAAGGAGCAATTTTTATCTGAAAATCAAGATAGAAATTTACTTATACTCAATGAAAATTAAAGAGCAAACTAGGAAGCTAGCCGTAGGTTGCTCAAAGCACTGCTTTGAGGTTGTAGATAAGACTGACGAAGTCAGCTCAAAACACTGTTTTGAGGTTGTGGATAGAACTGACGAAGTCAGTACCCATACCTACGGCAAGGCGAAGCTGACGTGGTTTGAAGAGATTTTCGAAGAGTATCAGTTATTTTGAAGAGTAGCGGGGAGTCCTTTGACTCCTCTTACTTTTGTCAAAAAGCGAAAAAAATGCTACAATAAAGAGAATAAACAAAATGAGGTATTATCATGTCTAAGATTCTAGTATTTGGTCACCAAAATCCAGACTCAGATGCCATCGGGTCATCTGTAGCCTTTGCCTACCTTGCAAAAGAAGCTTACGGTTTGGATACGGAAGCTGTTGCCCTTGGAACTCCAAATGAAGAAACAGCCTTTGTCTTGAACTATTTTGGTGTGGAAGCACCGCGTGTTATCACTTCTGCTAAAGCAGAAGGTGCAGAGCAAGTTATCCTGACTGACCACAATGAATTCCAACAATCTGTATCAGATATCGCTGAAGTAGAAGTTTATGGTGTTGTAGACCACCACCGTGTGGCTAACTTTGAAACTGCAAGCCCACTCTACATGCGTTTGGAGCCAGTTGGATCAGCGTCTTCAATCGTTTACCGTATGTTCAAAGAACATGGTGTAGCTGTGCCTAAAGAGATTGCAGGTTTGATGCTTTCAGGTTTGATTTCAGATACCCTTCTTTTGAAATCACCAACAACACACCCAACAGATAAAGTTATTGCTCCTGAATTAGCTGAATTGGCTGGTGTCAACTTGGAAGAGTATGGTTTGGCTATGTTGAAAGCTGGTACAAACTTGGCTAGCAAATCTGCTGAAGAATTGATTGACATCGATGCTAAGACTTTTGAATTGAACGGAAATAATGTCCGTGTTGCTCAAGTAAATACAGTTGACATCGCTGAAGTTTTGGAACGTCAAGCAGAAATTGAAGCTGCAATGCAAGCTGCGAACACAGCAAATGGCTACTCTGACTTTGTCTTGATGATTACAGATATCGTCAACTCAAACTCAGAAATCCTAGCACTTGGTGCTAACATGGACAAGGTTGAAGCAGCCTTCAACTTCAAACTTGCAGACAACCATGCTTTCCTTGCTGGTGCTGTTTCACGTAAGAAACAAGTGGTACCTCAATTGACTGAAAGCTTTAATGCTTAAGATTTTGGGTGTCAGTTCAAAATCGGAAAGTCTAGTTTGACTTATATCGAAAGGAGTTTCGGCTCCTTTTTTTCTAGGAGTGAAGCATGTTAGAAAATGGCGATTTGATTTTTGTGAGAGATGAGTCAGATATGGGACAGGCCATCCAGACTTCCACAGGCAACTATAACCATGTTGCCATTTGTTTGGATGGGATGATTTATCACGCTAGTGGACAGGCGGGTGTTGTTTGTCAAGAACCAGCAGACTTCTTTGAGTCCAATCATTTGTACGACCTCTATGTTTACCCAGAAATGGATATCCAGTCTGTGAAGGAAAGAGCTTGCAAACATCTTGGAGATCCCTATAATGCTTCTTTCTATCCAGATGGAGAAGGTTTTTACTGTTCCCAGTACATGGCAGAAATCCTACCGATTTTTGAAACCATACCTATGAAATTTGGGGATGGGAAGCAGGAGATTAGTGATTTTTGGAAGGAGTATTATAGAGAACTAGGCCTGCCTGTTCCTCTGAACCAAGCTGGGACCAATCCTAGTCAGTTGGTAGCATCGCCTCTGTTAGAATGTAAAGAAAGGAATCTTCATGATTCAGATTTTTAATCCATCTCGTTTGACGAGACAGCCATTTTTTAGAGAATTGATCCGCTATCTGGATCAGCATGAGGATGTTATTTTGCGAGAAATTAAGGCTCAATTTCCAGATGTTGCAGTTGATAAACTCATGGAAGATTATATAAAGGCAGGCTTGATTCTACGAGAAAATAAGCGTTATTATCTTAATCTTCCTATGCTTGAATCACTCGATAGTCTCGAACTGGATCAAGAGATTTTTGTCAGCGAAGATAGTCCGGCCTATCAAGCCTTGTTAGAGCAGAGTTTTGAGACGGAATTACGAAATCAAACCAATGCAGCTATTTTAGTTGAAAAGACAGACTTTGCGAGAACAAAAATGACATTGTCTAATTATTTCTACAAGGTCAAACATCAGTATCCTTTGACAGAAAACCAGCAGGAACTCTATGCCATTTTGGGAGATGTTAATCCTGAGTATGCTCTTAAATATATGACGACTTTTTTGTTGAAATTTCTCAAAAAAGACCAGCTTATGCAGAAACGCCGTGATATCTTTGTGGACAGTTTAGTTGTCCTAGGTTATATTGTCCAAAATGAAGATGGAAAGTATGAGTTGGCTATCGATTTTGATAAGGAAAGATTAACTTTCTACTTGGCGTGATTTCTTGTTTCTGAGCACATTGTTTGACTTTCCTTAGTATTCGGTATAAACTATATGTAACCGGTAACACATATCGGAATAAAACTAAAGGAGACAATCATATGTCACTTGAAAACAAATTGGAACAAGCAACAGGCGCTATCAAAGAAGGATTTGGTAAGGTTGCTGGGGATAGCAAGACTGAAGCAGAGGGCGCTGTAGAAAAGACAGTTGCTAAGGCAAAAGAAGTTGTTGAAGATGCTAAAGGTGCTGTAGAAGGTGCCGTTGAAGGCTTGAAAAACGCTTTTAAATAAAGATAGAAAAAATCAAGGGGTTTCATTTCCCTTGATTTTTCTATCTTATAAATAATTTTCTGCGACGGCTGCATCTCCTGGATAGACTTCTTTCTTGCCTTGGACGATTTGGTAGCAATCAGCTCCCTTACCTGCAATAATCACAGCATCGAGTTCTTGTTCAGTGATGGCCATTGCCGCCTTGATGGCTTCTTGGCGGTTCGCAATCTTTTCAACAGGATGATTGATATAGCTACTAATTTCATCCGCGATGGTCATTGGGTCTTCATAGTTGGGGTCATCAGCAGTTAGAAAGACTTGAATCTCAGGATGTTGGTTAAGGAGGAGGCCAAAGTCCTTACGACGACTTTCTCCCTTATTTCCTGTCGAACCCAGAACCAGAGCAATTTTTCCAGTTTGATGAGTTTCAACCACATTGATGAGTTTTTTCAGACTATCCCCATTGTGGGCATAGTCGATGAAGACCTTGGCTCCGTTTTCCTGAGTGAGGACTTCCATACGACCAGGAACACGGGTTGCAGCGATTCCTTTTTTGATGTCCTCAAGACTAGCTCCGAGACGGAGACAAGCAAGTCCAGCAGCAACGGCATTTTCTTGGTTGAAGTGACCGATGAGTTGGATATCATAATCACCAGCCAGTTTCCCACTAGCTGAAAAGCTAAAGGCTTTGGAATTCTCAATTTGGTTGCTCGACTGACTACCATAGAAATCATGGTCTTGATCTGCCACTTGTTCTTTCAAGACAGAAAAGTGATCCATGTCACTATTAATGATGACTGCTCGGCTATTTTCCATCAAGAGACGTTTGTGGTAGAAGTAGTCTTCAAAGCTAGGGTGTTCAATAGGGCCGATATGGTCTGGGCTGATATTGAGGAAAACTCCCACATCAAAGGTTAGACCATAGACACGTTTGACCAGATAGGCTTGACTGGAGACTTCCATGATGAGGTGGGTACGGTCATTTTGCACAGCCTGATTCATCATATCAAAGAGGTCAATACTCTCAGGGGTTGTCAATGCAGACTTAAAGAAAGTCTTGCCATCTAGAGTTGTATTCATAGTCGAGAGCATAGCAGGTCGGTGCCCTTGAGATAAGATGTTATAAGCGAAATAGGCTGCTGTTGTTTTACCCTTAGTACCAGTAAAGGCAAGGAGTTTGAGTTTTTCCTGTGGATTTCCATAAAATTCCATAGCTACCAAACTCATGGCTTTCTTGATATCGCTGACGATAATAGCAGGAATACCAACCTCATAATCTTTTTCAGCCACATACCAACCGAGGCCTTGAGAGATAGCTGAAAGAAGAAATTCCTTCTTAAAGGCAGCACCCTTGACGAAAAAGAGGCTCTTTTCTTTGGCCTTACGACTGTCATAGCAGATGGTGTCAAATACGACATGGCTATAGTTGTAGTGATAATGTCCCTGGTCGATAATCTCGCGGAAGAGACCATCTTTCTTTAATATATCTAATACGGTTTCAATCTTAATCATACTTTCTATTGTAAACCGAAAGTCGCAAATTTACAAGTCACAAGGAAAAGTTTATAATGGAAGATAAGGAACTTTTTCCTAGTTATCAAAATTGAATGAGGAATCTATGTCGCACGAAAACAATCACCAGCAGGCCCAGATGTTACGGGGGACTGCTTGGCTAACGGCTAGTAATTTTATTAGTCGCCTACTCGGGGCTATTTATATTATCCCATGGTACATCTGGATGGGGTCTTATGCAGCTACGGCCAATGGTCTCTTTACCATGGGCTACAATATCTATGCCTGGTTCTTGCTGGTTTCAACAGCAGGGATTCCAGTTGCGGTGGCCAAGCAAGTTGCCAAGTACAATACCATGCGAGAAGAGGAGCATAGCTTTGCCCTGATTCGGAGTTTTTTAGGCTTTATGATAGGACTAGGTTTGGTTTTTGCTTTAATCTTGTATGTCTTTGCTCCTTGGCTAGCAGACTTATCTGGCGTGGGCAAAGACTTAATCCCAATCATGCAGAGCTTGGCTTGGGCGGTCTTGATTTTCCCATCTATGAGTGTTATCCGAGGCTTCTTCCAAGGGATGAATAACCTGAAACCTTATGCCATGAGCCAAATCGCTGAGCAGGTCATTCGGGTTATCTGGATGCTTCTAGCAACCTTTATCATTATGAAGCTTGGTTCGGGAGACTATCTAGCAGCAGTCACCCAGTCTACCTTTGCGGCCTTTGTGGGAATGGTAGCTAGCTTTGCTGTCTTGCTTTATTTCCTCTATAAAGAAGGAATGCTTCAAAAAGTCTTTGAAACACGAGATAAGATTGATAGCAAACACCTGTTAATGGATACGATTAAGGAAGCTATTCCTTTTATCTTGACTGGTTCGGCTATTCAGCTTTTCCAAATCTTAGACCAAAATACCTTTATCAATAGCATGAAGTGGTTTAGCAACTACAGTAATGAAGACTTAATTGTCATGTTTTCTTATTTTTCTGCCAATCCAAATAAAATTACTATGATTTTGATTTCTGTTGGGGTTTCGATTGGGAGTGTCGGTTTGCCGCTTTTGACTGAAAACTATGTCAAGGGGGACTTGAAGGCGGCTTCTCGTCTGGTTCAGGACAGCATCACCATGCTTTTCTTATTCCTGCTACCAGCAACGGTTGGAGTGGTCATGGTAGCGGAACCTCTTTATACAGTCTTTTATGGCAAGCCAGATAGTTTGGCTATGGGCTTGTTTGTCTTTGCAGTTTTGCAGTCTACTATTTTAGGCTTGTACATGGTCTTGTCTCCAATGCTTCAGGCCATGTTCCACAATCGCAAGGCAGTTCTCTATTTTATCTATGGTTCTATTGCCAAGCTAGTCTTGCAACTTCCAACAATCGCTCTCTTCCACAGTTACGGACCTTTGATTTCCACTACAATCGGTCTCATTATTCCTAATGTCTTGATGTATCGGGACATTTGTCAAGTAACTGGTGTTAAGCGTAAGGTGATTTTGAAGAGAACCATTTTAATCAGTTTGTTAACTCTTTTCATGTTTCTAGTAGTTGGGACATTGCAGTGGATTTTAGGATTTGTCTTCCAACCAAGTGGACGTTTGTGGAGTTTCCTATACGTAGCCCTTGTTGGTGCCATGGGTGGCGGTGTTTATGGATTCTTGAGTCTCCGTACCCATTTGTTGGATAAGGTGATTGGAAAAGCCCAAGCAGATCGCTTACGAATCAAATTAAAGTTAACTTAAAAAACATTTATAAATAAAAGGGATAATTTGAACGTTTCTACCATGAAATGCTTGAATTATTCTATTTTTTATTAATTTGTAGAATAATAGATAAAGTTTGTAGATGGTAATTTTATTTTTCTTAAATTTTACTTAAAAAACTATTGACTAAATAAAACTCAAGTTGTATAATAAGACAAATATTTAAATCAGGAGGTTCTGGAGATGAAAAAGTCTAAAGCCAAGTATGCAGCACTTGCAGGTGTCGTGTTAAGTGCAGGTATTTTATTGAGCGCGTGTGGAAATTCTAGCACAGGGTCAAAAACATATAACTATGTTTACGTAAGTGATCCATCAAGTTTGAACTATCTAGCAGAAAACCGTGCAACAACCAATGATATCGTGGTTAATTTAGTAGATGGTCTAATGGAAAATGACCAGTATGGGAACTATATCCCATCCTTGGCAGAGGATTGGAGTGTTTCTCAAGATGGTTTGACCTATACCTACAAACTGCGTAAAGATGCTAAATGGTACACTGCAGATGGGGAAGAATATGCTCCTGTAACTGCCCAAGATTTTGTCACTGGTTTGAAATATGCGGCTGATAAAAAATCAGAAGCCTTGTACTTAGTGCAAGAATCCGTTGCTGGTTTAGATGATTATATTACTGGTAAAACAACAGACTTTTCAACTGTCGGTGTTAAGGCTCTTGATGAACAAACTGTTCAATATACTTTGACACGACCAGAATCTTACTGGAACTCAAAAACAACGTCAACTATTCTCTTCCCAGTCAATGCAGATTTCTTGAAATCAAAAGGGGATGATTTTGGCAAGGTAGACCCATCTAGTATTTTGTATAATGGACCTTTCTTGATGAAATCCTTTGTTTCAAAATCTGTCATCGAATTCAAGAAAAATCCTAACTACTGGGATGCTAAAAATGTCTTTGTAGATGATGTGAAATTGGCCTATTATGATGGTAGTGACCAAGATGCACTGGCTCGTAACTATGTAGAGGGAGCCTATAGTTACGCTCGTCTCTATCCAAATAGTTCAAGTTTTGAAGGGATTAAAGAGAAGAATAAGGATAATATCATCTATAGCTTGCAAGATGCTACATCTTATTTCTTAAACTTTAACCTGGATAGAAAATCTTATAAATTTACTTCCAAGACAAGTGATGCTGAAAAGAAATCGACTCAGGAAGCGGTTCTTAATAAAAACTTCCGTCAAGCCATTAACTTTGCCTATGATCGTACAGCTTACGGGGCTCAATCTCAGGGAGAAGATGGGGCAACTAAGATTTTGCGTAACTTGGTTGTTCCTCCAAACTTCGTAAGTATCAACGGAAAAGACTTTGGTGAAGTAGTGGCTTCTAAGATGGTGAATTATGGTAAAGAATGGCAAGGAATCAACTTTGCAGATGCCCAGGATCCATACTACAATCCAGAAAAAGCTAAGGCTAAATTTGCAGAAGCTAAGAAAGAACTCCAAGCCAAAGGAGTCCAATTCCCTATCCACTTGGATATGACAGTTGACCAAGCTGCTAAAAAGGGTGTCCAAGAGGCAAATTCTATGAAGCAATCTATTGAAGCAGCCTTAGGTGCAGAGAACGTTGTAATTGATATTCAACAACTCACTACTGAAGATTATGACAATACAAGCTATTTGGCTCAGACCGCAGCTCAGAAGGATTATGATCTTTACAACGGTGGTTGGGGTCCTGATTACCAAGATCCTTCAACCTACCTTGATGTCTTAAACATTAATTCTGGTGGTTTGTTGCAAAATCTAGGTTTAGAGCCAGGTGAAGCCAATGACAAGGCCAAGGCTGTTGGACTGGATCTCTACACTCAAATGTTGGAAGAAGCAAATAAGGAACAAGATCTTGTAAAACGCTATGAAAAGTATGCTGAGATCCAAGCGTGGTTGGTAGATAGCGCTTTAGCAATTCCAAATGTTTCTAAGGGTGGAACACCAGTATTGAGAAAAACTGTTCCTTTCTCAGAACCATATTCATTAGCTGGTAATAAAGGTATTGAATCATATAAATACCTCAAAGTACAAGATAAGACAGTCACAAAAGAGGAATATGAAAAAGCCAAAGAAAAATGGCTAAAAGAAAAAGAAGAATCTAATAAAAAAGCTCAAGAAGAATTGGCAAAACACGTCAAATAAGGATTTTTCCAGAAAAACGATGGTTTCGAAAGAAGCTGTCGTTTTTTATATAGTTTGAAACTATAACTAGCTCTTGAAAGAAGAAAATGAGTTGATGAAAATAAGTGGTACAATAGTTACTATAGATTTGGAGGAATTGTATGAGCAAGGAATTACACATTAACACAATTTTGGCCCAAGCGGGTATTAAGTCAGATGAAGCGACAGGTGCATTGGTGACACCGCTTCATTTTTCAACGACTTATCAGCATCCAGAGTTTGGTAAATCTACTGGATTTGACTATACGCGCACTAAAAACCCAACTCGCAGTAAGGCGGAGGAAGTCTTGGCAGCTATTGAGTCAGCAGACTATGCCCTAGCGACTAGCTCAGGGATGTCAGCTATTGTACTAGCCTTTAGCGTCTTTCCAGTAGGAAGTAAGGTCTTGGCTGTCCGTGACCTTTACGGAGGTTCTTTCCGCTGGTTCAATCAAGTGGAGCAGGAAGGCCGTTTCCATTTCACCTATGCCAATACAGAAGAAGAGTTGATTGCCGAGTTAGAAAAGGACGTGGATGTTCTCTATATCGAAACCCCAACCAATCCCTTGATGTTGGAATTTGATATCGAAAAACTAGCAAAATTGGCTCATGCTAAGGGTGCTAAAGTGGTGGTGGACAATACCTTCTACAGCCCTATCTACCAACGTCCGATTGAAGATGGAGCAGATATTGTTCTCCACTCAGCAACCAAATATCTAGCAGGCCACAATGATATCTTGGCTGGTGTGGTTGTGACCAATAGTTTAGAACTATACGAAAAGCTTTTCTACAATCTCAATACGACAGGGGCAGTCTTGTCTCCATTTGACAGTTATCAATTGATTCGTGGTCTCAAGACCTTGTCTCTTCGTATGGAGCGCTCAACAGCCAATGCTCAAGAAGTGGTTGCCTTTTTGAAGAATTCTCCATCAGTTAAGGAAGTTCTCTACACTGGTCGTGGGGGCATGATTTCCTTTAAGGTAGCGGATGAAACACGCATTCCTCATATTTTGAACAGTCTTAAGGTCTTCTCTTTTGCGGAAAGTTTGGGTGGGGTAGAAAGTCTCATTACTTATCCAACGACGCAAACTCACGCTGATATTCCAGCAGAAGTGCGCCATTCTTATGGTTTGACAGATGACCTCTTGCGCTTATCAATCGGGATTGAGGATGCTAGAGATTTGATTGCAGATTTGCGCCAAGCCTTGGAAGGATAAAACTATGGGAAGATATGATTTTACGACGTTGCCCAATCGTTTAGGGCACCATACCTATAAATGGAAAGAGGCGGAAACGGATAGCGAAGTCCTACCAGCTTGGATAGCAGACATGGACTTTGTGGTTTTGCCTGAAATCCGCCAAGCTGTGCAGACTTATGCAGACCAATTGGTTTATGGCTATACTTATGCCAGTGAAGAGTTAATTCACGAAGTTCAAAAGTGGGAAGCCACACAGCACGGTTACCACTTTGACAAAGAGGCCCTTGTCTTTATCGAGGGTGTGGTACCAGCTATCTCGACAGCCATTCAAGCCTTTACAAAAGAAGGCGAAGCGGTTCTGATTAACACACCTGTCTATCCACCTTTTGCTCGCAGTGTCAAGTTGAACAACCGCAGATTGATTACCAATTCTTTGATGGAAAAGGATGGTCTGTTTGAGATTGACTTTGACCAACTGGAGAAGGATTTGGTAGAAGAGGATGTGAAGCTCTATATCCTCTGCAACCCTCACAATCCTGGTGGACGTGTGTGGGAAAAAAAGAAGTGTTGGAGAAGATTGGTCAACTCTGTCAAAAACACGGTGTTTTCTTGGTTTCAGATGAGATTCACCAAGATTTGGCCCTCTTTGGTCACAAGCATCATTCCTTCAATACCATCAACCCTGACTTTAAAGAATTTACTATCGTCTTGACTAGTGCCACTAAAACCTTTAACATTGCGGGGACAAAAAATTCCTATGCAGTCATTGAAAATCCTAAGTTGAGAGTGGCTTATCAGAAACGCCAGTTGGCCAATAACCAGCATGAAATTTCAGGTTTGGGTTATTTGGCGACAGAAGTTGCTTATCGCTATGGGAAGGATTGGCTAGAGGAACTCAAGCAAGTCTTTGAAGACCATATCAATTATGTGATCGATTTATTTGGAAAAGAGACTAAAATCACGGTCATGAAACCTCAAGGAACCTACTTGATTTGGCTTGATTTTTCAGCTTATGACCTGACTGATGAAAGATTGCAAGAGCTTTTGAGAAATGAAGCCAAGGTTATCCTCAATCGTGGTTTGGATTTTGGGGAGGAAGGAAGTCTCCATGCCCGCCTCAATGTAGCCATGCCTAAATCTCTGCTACAAGAAGTTTGTCAGCGGATTGTGACAACTTTTGCTAAACTTTAAAAATCCAGCCTTCTAGGAGAAAAGTCTTCCTAGGAGGCTATTTTCGTAGGGAATATGGTATAATGAAAAGATAAGGTACAGGTAAAAATATGGCTAAATTGATTCCGGGGAAAATCCGTATCGAAGGCATTGCCCTTTATGAAACTGGTAAAGTTGATATCATCAAGGAAAAGAATAATCGGCTCTACGCTCGCGTTGCAGAAGAAGAACTGCGCTATAGTTTAGAGGATGATTTGGTTTTTTGTGCCTGCGATTTTTTCCAAAAGAGAGGCTACTGTGTGCATTTGGCAGCGTTGGAGCATTTTCTAAAAAATGATGAGCGTGGTCAGGAAGTCTTGCAAAGTCTGGAAGAAGGTCATGAGGAAAAAGAAGCCGTTGAAACCAAGGTGACCTTGGGTGGCAAATTTTTGGATCGAATCTTGTCTCCAAAATCAGACCGAACCTATGAATTATCGGCTGTTGGTCAGGTGGAAGCAGGAACCAATCATATCTTGTGGACCCTGAGAATCGGGCAAGTCAATAGTCAAAAATACTATGTCATTCGGGATATTCTACTCTTTAAAAGTTGTCGAGCAGAGAAAGTCGTATATGATTGGTAAGACCTATGAGGAGTCTCTGTCTTGGGAAGTCTTTAATGAGGAAAGTCAAGAGCTTCTGACTTGCTTGCGCGGACTAATGGAGGAAGGACAGGCTTCAGATCTCTTTTTCCAAAACCAAGGTCGGCACCTCTTTTTTCCTCTGACCTTTTTTGAGCAGGGTGTGAATTTACTGATGGCCTTGCCCCATTTTCAATTTGACCATCAAGTGGATAGCTACCAAATCCTACTTTTTCAGGATTTGCATGCGGATGCCAATCTATTTGCCTTTACAGTAACAGAATACTCGGATTATTTTGAAATGGAAATCAGTGAGAGTCCAAGGGTCAATGTCTTTTATCAGGGAGCTGTGCTTTTCCATAAAGGACAGGTTTATTTTCTAACAGACCAGCAGATGCGTCTTCTCAAGGAAATCAAAGCGCTACCTTTGGATCAACATGGAAAGAAATACCTGCAATTTGATAGCAGTGACAGAGATAAGTTGGCTTCTTGTCTAACGATCTTTGGCCAGATGGGCACCGTTTTAGCTCCTGAACGTTTACAAATTAAATCCTTTGCACCCTCTTTTTACTTTGACAGGGAAGAGGATAATCGGATTCGTTTAGAAATTCAGTTTGATTATGGAAATAGACAGGTATCTAGCCGACAAGAGTTAGAAGAATTACCATTTTCGAGTGATGCTGACTTAGAAGAAAGAATTTTCCAAGTCTGTTTGGCAGCGGGCTTTGAAGCAGACTTTCAATCTTGGCGTCAGGCCTTAAAAGCGGAGTCTGTCTATCATTTCTTCCACGAAATCATTCCAGTATTTGAAAAACTCGGGAATGTTGATTTATCAGACAAGTTAGAAGAACTCTATAACCTAGCAAGCCCTCAAGTGCAGATTGCTTCCAAGGGAGGTCTCTTGGAAATTCAGTTTGATTTTCAAGATATTGCCCAGGAGGAAATCGACCAAGCCATGCAGGCCTTGGTTACCAATCAAGATTTTTACATTGATGCGTCTAATCAAGTCTACTTTTTCGATGAAGAAACCAAGAAAATTCGCCAAAATCTACAGGAACTGGGGCAGCTTGAATTAAAAGATGGGGCTTTGCAGGCTCGAAAACCCTTGGCCTACAGTTTAGCTCATCTTTTTTTGAAGGGCGTGACCGTGTTTCTTTTTCACAAGAATTTCAGAATCTGGCCCACGATTTGACGCATCCAGAGGATTTTCCTCGACAGGCAACTCAGGTTAAGGCTGATTTACGAGATTATCAGGAAAAGGGAATCGGCTGGCTGCAGATGCTCCATCATTATGGTTTTGGTGGGATTTTGGCTGATGATATGGGACTTGGTAAAACCCTGCAGACCATTGCTTTTTTGACCAGTCAAGTGACAAAAGAAAGTCGGGTCTTGATTTTAGCTCCGTCAGGTTTAATCTACAACTGGGCAGATGAATTTCAGAAGTTTGCCCCACAGTTGGATGTAGCTGTTGTTCATGGCTTGAAAGCTAGTCGTGAAGAGATTCTTGCTGAAAGCCATCAAATCTATGTGACGAGCTATGCCACCTTCCGTCAGGATAGCGATCTTTATCAGGGGATGGCCTTTGACTTCCTTTTCTTAGATGAAGCTCAGGTCATGAAGAACGCCCAGACCAAGATTGCCCAGACCTTGAGACAATTTGTGGTGCCGTCAGTTTTTGCTCTATCAGGGACTCCTATTGAAAACCATCTAGGTGAGTTGTGGTCTATTTTCCAAATCGTCATGCCAGGACTCTTGCCAAGTAAGAAAGAATTTATGAAATTGCCAGCTGAGCGCGTGGCTCAGTTTATCAAACCTTTCGTGATGCGACGTAAGAAAGAAGAAGTGCTGACTGAATTGCCAGACTTGATTGAAGTGGTTTATAAGAATGAACTGGAAGACCAGCAAAAGGCTATCTACCTAGCCCAGTTGCAACAGATGCGAGACCGTTTAGCTCAGGTGTCAGATCAGGAATTTCAGCGTAGTCGAGTGGAAATTTTGTCTGGTCTGATGCGCTTGCGCCAAATCTGTGACACTCCTGCCCTCTTTATGGAAGATTATCAGGGAGCCAGTGGCAAACTAGATAGTCTCCGAGACCTGCTGCTACAGGTGGCAGACGGTGGACACCGTGTCTTGATTTTCTCTCAGTTCAAGGGAATGTTGGAAAAAATTGAACAAGAACTGCCAGACTTGGGCTTGACTTCCTTTAAATTACAGGTTCGACCCCAGCCAAGGAAAGACAAGATATGACCAAGGCCTTTAACCAAGGGGAAAGAGATGCCTTTCTGATTTCCCTCAAGGCTGGTGGTGTCGGTCTGAATCTGACAGGTGCTGATACGGTTATTTTGGTTGACCTTTGGTGGAATCCTGCGGTGGAAGCGCAGGCTATTGGCCGTGCCCATCGGATGGGACAAGAGGAAATGGTTGAGGTCTATCGCTTGGTAACCAAGGGAACCATTGAAGAAAAAATCCAGGAACTACAAGAACAAAAGAAACATTTGGTGTCACAAGTATTGGACGGAACAGAGTCACGTGGCAGTCTGACCCTAGCAGAAATTAGAGAAATTTTGGGAATTTCTGAAGTCAGCACTTGAAAAATCAAGACAATACGCTATAATGAAGTGTTGAAAGGAAATAGAAAATGAAACAAGAACGATTTCCATTGGTGTCAGATGACGAGGTCATGTTGACTGAAATGCCAGTCATGAATCTCTATGATGAGTCTGATCTGATCAGTAATATCAAGGGTGAGTATCGAGATAAAAATTATTTAGAATGGGCTCCTATTGCTGAAGAAACACCAGTCAAACCGATTGAAAAGCAAGTAGAGAAAACTAAAAAGGCTCCTTTAGGGGTAAAAAAAGAAGGAAAGAGCTATGCGGAGGTGGCGCGTGAAGAAGCGCGTGCGGATTTGAAAAAGAAACGCTCGGCAAGTTATCTGACTAAGGACATCACTCCTACAAGACGCCATTCTCAGTCAAGTCTAGTTAGAAAGGGCAACCAACCTACCGCGCCTTTCCAAAAGGAAAATCCTGGTGAATTTGTCAAATATAGTCAAAAAATGACCCAGTCTCATTACATCTTGGCAGAAGAAGTTAGCAATATTTCGACTCAAGCTGAGACAAAAGAAACTTCAGGCCCAAAGAAAAACAACTATGATTTTCTAAAGAAGAGCCAAATCTACAATAAAAAAAGTAACCAAACAGAACAAGAACGTCGGGTTGCCCAAGAGTTGAATCTGACCAGAATTACAGAATAGGGGAGGAAACATGTCAAAGACATATCATTTTATCGGAATTAAGGGATCAGGGATGAGTGCCTTGGCCTTGATGTTGCACCAAATGGGTCATAAGGTACAGGGATCAGATGTTGAAAAGTACTACTTTACTCAACGTGGTCTTGAGCAGGCAGGAATTACCATTCTTCCTTTTGATGAAAAGAATCTAGACGGTGATATGGAAATTATCGCTGGAAATGCCTTCCGTCCAGATAATAACGTCGAAATTGCCTATGCAGACCAAAATGGTATCAGCTACAAACGTTATCATGAGTTCCTTGGTAGCTTTATGAGTGACTTTGTTAGCATGGGAGTAGCAGGAGCGCATGGAAAAACTTCAACGACAGGTATGTTGTCTCACGTCTTGTCTCACATCACAGACACCAGCTTCTTGATTGGGGATGGGACAGGTCGTGGTTCGGCCAATGCCAAATATTTTGTCTTTGAATCTGACGAATATGAGCGTCACTTTATGCCTTACCATCCAGAATACTCTATTATCACCAACATTGATTTTGACCATCCAGACTATTTCACAAGTCTAGAGGATGTTTTCAATGCCTTTAATGACTATGCCAAACAAATTACCAAGGGTCTTTTTGTCTATGGTGAAGATGCAGAATTGCGTAAAATTACAGCCAATGTTCCGATTTATTATTATGGTTTTGAAGCTGAAGGCAATGACTTTGTAGCTAGCGATCTTCTTCGTTCAACAACTGGTTCAACCTTCACGGTTCATTTCCGTGGACAAGAATTGGGGCAATTCCACATCCCAACCTTTGGTCGTCACAATATTATGAATGCGACAGCCGTTATTGGTCTTCTTTACACAGCAGGGTTTGACTTGAACTTAGTGCGTGAGCACCTGAAAACATTTGCCGGTGTTAAGCGTCGTTTCACTGAGAAAATTGTCAATGACACAGTGATTATCGATGACTTTGCCCACCATCCAACAGAAATCATTGCGACCTTGGATGCAGCTCGTCAGAAATACCCAAGTAAGGAAATTGTAGCAGTCTTCCAACCTCATACTTTTACAAGAACCATTGCATTGTTGGACGAATTTGCCCATGCTTTGAATCAAGCGGATGCTGTTTATCTAGCACAAATCTATGGATCTGCTCGTGAAGTAGACCATGGTGATGTTAAGGTAGAAGACCTAGCCAATAAAATCAATAAGAAACACAAAGTGATCACTGTTGAAAATGTTTCTCCACTCCTAGACCATGATAATGCTGTCTATGTTTTTATGGGAGCAGGAGACATTCAAACCTATGAATACTCATTTGAGCGTCTCTTGTCTAACCTGACAAGCAATGTTCAATAGGATTTTCCCATGGAAATTCCAATTAAGATCATTCAGGCGAGTAAGTCTGATTTGGCTGAGATAGAGGCACTCCAGGCTTCATCTTTTCCAGCTGAAAAGCGACAACATTCCCATATCTTAGAAGAAAGTATCCGTAAGTGTGCGGATACCTTTCTTCTAGCTAGAGATGAAAAATCAACTTTTTAGGCTATGTTCTAGGGTGGTCCTTACCCACACAATCCGAAATGTCTAGAAATACATTCTTTAGTCATTGATACTGACCATCAGAGACAGGGCTTGGGAACGCTTCTTCTTGCGACTTTGAAAGATGTGGCAGTTGAGCTGGATTACAAAGCTATTCGTTTGAAGAGTCCGGAAGAGTTGCTTTCCTATTTTGAAATGAACGGTTTTATTGATGAAGAAACTTCGCTTTATGCAACTAGCCAGGGTTTCAGTATGATTTGGTTTAATCTCTTTTTTTAGGAGGCAAAATGGAAATTAGGAAAGCAAGATTAGAAGATTTAGATCGTATCGTTGAGATTGAACTAGAAAATTTCTCGATTGAAGAAGCCATTCCTCGCTCTGTTTTTTTGAAGCACATTTGCGAGAAATTCAGACCTCGTTTCTGGTTGCAGAAAAAAAGAGGGTAAGATTATTGGGTATATAGAAGGACCAGTTGGCCCCCAACGCCATCTGCAAGACCAGTCTTTTACAGAAGAGATAGAAGATTATAGTCATGAGCCTGGTGGCTATATCTCTGTAACCTGTCTTTCTATTGCTAAGGAGGCACAGGGACTTGGACTTGGTCAGAAATTACTAACAGCCTTGAAAGAGTTGGCTCTTGAACACGAAAGAGAAGGTATTAACCTAACCTGTCATGACTATCTCATCGCCTACTACGAAAAGAATGGATTTGTCAATGAAGGTCTGTCCCAGTCAACCTTTGCAGGGGAAACTTGGTATGATATGGTCTGGGAATCTAATACTCTTCGAAAATCAAATTCAAACCACGTCAGCGTCGCCTTACCGTACTCAAGTACAGCTGGCGGCTAGCTTCCTAGTTTGTTCTTTGATTTTCATTGAGTATAAAAAATAAGTCAGAAAAGCATGCTAGGTTGCTTTTCTTTCGTTTTTAAGATATAATATTATGGATTGTCAACGAGGAGGAAAAACTTTTGAGTGAAAAATCAAGAGAAGACGAAAAATTAAGCTTTAAAGAGCAGATTTTACGTGATTTAGAACGAGTTAAAAAACATGAAGAAGATCAGGAAGAAGTTAATTTGGCTTCAATAAAACCCCAACTTTCTTTTAAAAATGATCAGTCAATAGAAGATTTGATGGAAGATTCTCTATCAGCTGTAGAGGATATTATGAGAAACGCTCCTACCGTGCCGACTCACCCCAGCCAAGATTTATCAGCTTCTCCAGCAGATGAAATAAAAGAGAAACTCTTACTGTTCCAAGCCATCCAAGTCAAGATGTTCCTTCTTCTCCCGCGGAAGAGGCTGTAAGACAAGCTCCTACTGTGCCGACTCACCCAAGTCAAGATTTACCAGCTTCTCCAGCAGATGAGCTTCAAAGAGAAACTCCTGCCGTCCCAACCCATCCAAGTCAAGATGTGTTGTCTTCTCCATCAGAAGAAAGTGGCTCAAGACCAGGACCAGGTCCTGTTAGTCCTAGAAACGTAGAGAAGGAATTTAATGAAATCCCAACAAGGGTAGCTGTTTCTTATAAGACAGAAGGGCAGAAAGAAGTAGTAAAAAAAGAAGTTCCTACTTCACAACCAGTAGTGGAAAAGAAAGCTGTAGAAGAAATGCCTGCAACTCCACGTCGTAGCCGTCGTGATACAGTTCAACCTACTAAGAAGAAAAAATCAGGATTCAAGGTCTTCTTCATTTCTCTACTCATTTTCTTAGGTTTGATTTCAGCAGGTGGTTACTTCGGTTATCAGTATGTTCAGTCATCTTTACAGCCTGTGGATGCTTCATCTAAACAATATGTGACAGTGCAAATCCCAGAAGGAGCCAATGTTCAAACAATTGGTTCAACTCTTGAAAAGTCTGGCTTGATTAAACATGGAGTTATTTTTGCTTTTTATGCGAAATATAAAAATTATTCAGATTTGAAGTCTGGCTATTACAATTTGCAAAAGAGTATGAGTACAGAAGATATCATCCATGAATTGCAAAAAGGTGGAACAGCTGAAGCTCAAGAACCTGCGCTTGCGAATTTAACAATTCCAGAAGGTTATACGATTGATCAAATTGCACAAGCAGTAGGTCAATTGCAAGGTGAATTCAAAGAGCCTTTGACAGCGGATGCCTTTCTGGCAAAAGTTCAAGATGAGAACTTTATCAGTCAAGAAGTTGCCAAATATCCTAGTCTACTTGAAAGCTTGCCTACAAAGGAAAGTGGCGTTCGTTACCGTTTAGAAGGTTTCCTCTTCCCAGCTACATACTCTATCAAGGAAAGCACAACTATTGAAAGCTTGATTGATGAGATGTTGGCAGCTATGGACAAGACTTTGGCACCTCATTATAGTGCAATCAAGTCTAAAAATTTGACAGTCAATGAATTGCTAACAATTGCGTCACTTGTTGAAAAAGAAGGTGCTAAGACTGAAGATCGTAAGTTGATTGCAGGTGTATTCTACAATCGCTTGAATCTTGGTATGCCACTTCAAAGCAATATTGCCATCTTGTATGCCCAAGGAAAACTTGGTCAGAAGATTAGTCTTGCTGATGATGCTGGAATTGATACGACAATTAATTCACCGTATAATGTTTATACGAAAGCTGGTTTGATGCCAGGTCCAGTAGATAGTCCAAGTTTGGATGCCATTGAGGCAAGTATTAATCAGACTAAGAGTGATAACTTATACTTTGTAGCTAATGTTACAGATGGCAAGGTCTATTATGCTGCTACTCAGGAGGAGCATGATCGTAATGTCGCTGAACATGTCAATAGCAAATTAAACCAAACAAACTAAAATTATGTGATGTTTCACATAATTTTCTTTAGAGAATATCATTAGAAGAAAGTTGAGAAAAATGGCAGAAAAAACATATCCTATGACCCTTGAGGAAAAGGAAAAACTTGAAAAAGAATTAGAAGAATTGAAATTGGTCCGTCGACCAGAAGTGGTAGAACGTATTAAGATTGCTCGTTCATACGGTGACCTTTCAGAAAACAGTGAATACGAAGCAGCTAAGGATGAGCAAGCCTTTGTCGAAGGGCAAATCTCTAGCTTGGAAACAAAAATCCGTTATGCTGAAATCGTTAATAGCGACTCAGTTGCCCAAGACGAAGTAGCAATTGGTAAAACAGTCACTATCCAAGAAATTGGTGAGGACGAAGAAGAAGTTTATATTATCGTAGGTTCAGCTGGTGCGGATGCCTTTGCAGGTAAAGTTTCAAATGAAAGCCCAATCGGACAAGCCTTGATTGGCAAGAAAACAGGTGACACAGCAACCATTGAAACACCTGTTGGTAGCTATGATGTAAAAATCTTGAAGGTTGAAAAAACAGCCTAAAAACAGAAAAAAGGAGTGGGGAGGCTGTGCGCTTCACTCACTCCTTTTTCCATTTTAAATTGAATTGGAGAAGATATGAGTTCAAAGAAGAAAAAAAATAAGATGGAGCGTGGTCTGACTAATCGTCATGTGCAGGTTATGGCCATTGCAGGAACAATCGGAACAGGACTCTTTTTGGGGGCAGGTCGCTCTATCAGCCTAACAGGTCCTTCCATTGTACTGATTTATATGATTACTGGGGCTTTCATGTTTCTTATGATGCGTGCGGTTGGGGAAATGCTCTACCAAGATCCTGAGCAACATACCTTTATCAACTTTATCACGCGCCATTTGGGTAAGGGCTGGGGTTATTTCTCAGTTTGGTCTTACTGGCTATCCGTTGTCTTTATCGGTATGGCAGAAATCACTGCTATCGCACATTATGTGCAATTCTGGTTCCCTAGTTGGCCAAGTTGGATGATTGAGATTGGATTTTTGACCATTCTAGCCTTGGTCAATTTGATTGCGGTGAAGCTCTTTGGGGAAGTTGAGTTTTGGTTTGCTATGGTCAAGATTGTGGCTATTTTAGCTATGATTGCGACAGGAGTCTTTATGGTCTTGACAGGCTTTAAGACACCTCATGGAGTGGCTAGTTTAGCCAATATAGCTGACAATTTCTCCCTCTTCCCAAATGGTGGAGTGAACTTTGTCATGGCCTTCCAGATGGTCTTCTTTGCCTACCTCATGATTGAGTTTATCGGGGTCACAACTTCTGAAACTAAAAATCCACGTCAGGTCTTGCCAAAAGCCGTTAAGGAAATTCCTTTGCGTATTGCCTTTTTCTACGGTGGTGCCCTCTTAGCCATTATGGCTATCATTCCTTGGCGTGAGCTTGCCTCTGCTGATTCACCTTTTGTTACAGTGTTTGAATTGGCCGGTATCAAGTGGGCGGCAGCCTTGATTAACTTCGTTGTTTTGACATCAGCAGCGTCTGCTCTTAACTCAACCCTTTACTCAACAGGGCGTCATTTGTACCAGATTGCCCATGATTCGCCAAATCCATTCTTAAAGGCTATCAAAGCAGATACTCTTTCTCGCCACAATGTGCCACAAAATGCTATCATCGCTTCAGCAATCTTGATTGCCCTAGCAGCCTTTATCAATATCTTACCAGGTGTTTCGGATGCCTTTGCCTTGATTACGGCATCATCATCAGGTGTCTATATCGCCATTTATATCTTGATTATGGTGGCTCACCTTAAATACCGTAAGTCACAAGACTTTATGGCGGATGGCTATCTCATGCCCCACTATCGTTTCCTAAATCCTTTAACCATGCTCTTCTTTGCCTTTGTCTTTGTAACCCTCTTTTTACAAGAGTCTACATTTGTAGGAGCAATCGGATCAGCTATCTGGATTATCGGTTTCGGGATTTATAGCCAGTGGAAATTTAGAAAATAGATTAAGGACTCATCAACTCAGCTTGGTGAGTTTTTCCTTTAAAATAAAGTCAAAAAAGCACCAGAGTCTAAAGTGACTTTGGTGCTTTGAGTTAATACTCTTCGAAAATCTCTTCAAACCACGTCAGCTTCGCCTTGCAGTACTCAAGTAAAGCCTGCGGCTAGCTTCCTTGTTTGCACTTTGATTTTTCATTGAGTATTAATAATAGTTTGATTGAAGTGTCTTCTAATACTCATATCAAGCTATTATCAAAAAGTACATCATCATTGTGCAATAGTATATAATTTATTCAAACTGGATGAAGAGCTTATTACAGACATTATATTTTTCAGAAAAAGAATTATCCGTATGTTATTCAATCTTACTTTGCTTGTTTTTACGATACGAATTTTTCATATACCATGGTTGAATATATGGAGTCATATACAGACCCCAAAAATGCTAAAAATTGAAGCGCCATTGACATCTTATATCTTCGAAAATCAAATTCAAACCACGTCAACGTCGCCTTGCCGTACTCAAGTACAGCCTGCGGCTAGTTTCCTAGTTTGCTCTTTGATTTTCATTGAGTATTACTTTTAGGATAGGGTAAAATCACTTCCTGATGACATCATCAAGCGCGAATATGCCAGACGACTATTACATGACATTAATCTGTTAGTACAAGACGATATAGTTAAACAATGGATACAAGGCAACTATCCCAAGTTTCATTATCATGAGGATTCTGTACTTGTGAAATTTGTATAAAAAGCTAGGTTTTACTGATTGATGATGAAATCAGTAAATGATGTTTTTCTCTGCTTGAAGGAAATCCGACTATTGTTGAGTTGGACACGAGGGCTGATCCAAAAAGATCTAAATTTTAACAAAGTGTATATGAGAATTCATAGACGCAGTGGTTTATTGATATCTAAATTCGCTTTATAAAAAGCTTTTTAGATATCTAATAAACTAGTGCGGGTGACTCTGAAAAATCGATTTCTACGAAATCACGATTTTTGAGTCACTCCCTAAAAATACTTAGAAGTTTTTAAAATAAAATATATTTTTCTCTTGACATGGAACGCGTTCCAGCTGATATCATTAGCTTATAATAAGAAAATGAGGTAATTTTTTATGAATATCAAGCGTGTTTTTTTAGATATGGACGGCACTTTATTGAATAGTCAAGGTGAGGTTAGTTTAACTAATGCTGAACTCATTCGAAATGCTGGACTGCCAGTGACTCTAGTTTCAGCTCGTGCACCTATGGAAATGCGGGAAGCGATTGAAATCCTCGGTTTGAAGGGATTACAAATAGGGTTTAACGGCGGTCTCATTTATCAAATGATAGATGCAAACGTCAAGCCAATCCGTGTACAGCCCCTAGCTCAAAATGAGGTTCAAGATTTATTGACCTATATACGCAAACAATTTCCAACTGTTAGCATGTCTTATTATGACCTTAATAACTGGTACTGTGATAAAATAGATGAAGGTATTCGTTATGAGCATAACCTAACTCACCAACAGCCAACTTTTATAACAGATGAGGCTAAGTTTCTTAAAGCAAGCATCAATATTTTTAAAATAATGCTGATTTCTTTTAGTGAATCTGAGATGCAAACGCTTGAATCGACTTTGCGTAGTCTTGATATGAATAATATCACTATACAACGTTCTGGAAAATCCTATCTAGAGATTACGCATGCTAAAGCTAAGAAATCTATCGGCATTGACTACATTTTTGAGAAAGAAAAACTAAGGAAAGAAGAAACCGCAGCATTTGGTGACGGACACAATGACCTACCGATGTTTGAACGAGTTGCTTATCCGATCGTCATGGAAAAATGCTTTGGATAACATCAAGACAGTTGCCTACCGAATTACAAAAATCTAACGATAAAGATGGCGTCGGCTATGGTATGAAGAAATTTTTGAAAAAGGTAAATTATTTTATAGTAGTGGAGGAACATTATGGTAAGCATTCGAGAAAATTGCAAAAGAAGGCAGGTGTTGCTGTGTCGACAGTATCCCGTGTTCTCAATGACCATCCCTATGTGGCAACTGATACTCGGACTAAGGTCAAAAAAACATTATAGACGAACTAGGGATATGTTCCAAAACCAAGTCGCACGTGACCTTAGTCGTGGCAAGACTTACAAGATAGGCGTTGTCATCCTCATACGAGACACCCTATTTTATCCAACTAATCAATGGACTCTTAGATAGTGCCCAAAGCAGTGACTATCAGCTTCTCTTTATGCCATCAAACTACCAAGAAAAACTTGGAAAAAGACTACTTAGAACAATTACGACGCTAAAGACAGTTGATGACTTAATTTTTACTTCTAGAGCTGTTCCTCTATCTGAAATTGAAGCCTATCGCCAATATGGACCGATTGTCTTGACAGAACCTTTATCAGAAGGTAGCACACTTTCTTCGGTTTATATTGACCGGACACCAGCCTATCTTTCACTTTTTCAATACCTAAAGGATAGAAATTTTTTTATGAAATAGCACTCCTTTTTTTCTAGAAATAACAAAAACTTCTGCTACCTATCAGGAAGCTATTAAAGCCTGTCAAGCAATCTATGGAGACAGGACAACTGTAACTTTTGGTAACATTAATAACTATCATGACGGTTATGAGATAGGTAAAATCTTAGCAAAATAATTCTAAAAATACAAGCGGTTCTAGCTACTAGCGACGACGTTGCAGCTGGAGTCAAAACAAGCCTATACCGATCTCAAAAAACTATCCTCTCCTCATTGGTCAGGAAAAATCAATTGACAAGTCATTTCTTAGAAATAATAACCATCGACCACAAGGCATACCAACTAGGACAAATGCTCTTTCAAAAAAAGCTTTGACAGACGAGACAGAGCAAATCCATTATTCCTCCGAGGTTATCTGGAGATAAAGATTTTTGGTAAATGTAAATATAGAAATTTAGAGTGTTTATACTCAATGAAAATCAAAAAAAGCAAACTAGAAAGCTAGCCGCAAGCTGTACTTGAGTACGGTAAGGCGAAGCTGACGTGGTTTGAAGAGATTTTCGAAGAGTATTATCAATCAAGGAACAACTTCAAGTTCTATTAAGAGATTTGCTAACATTCTCAAATTAAAATAAAACCAGCTCATATTTGAGATGGGGGACAAGTCTATTTTATGGTGTTAATTTTATCCAAATTGATGGATATAATATTGGATATGGGCAATGTTTAAGGAGATTTTTCGATCAGGACCAGTTAGAACCTAGAAATTGTGTCTTTATAGACGATATTGAGGACAATTCAACATTAGATGTGAAATCCTACGATGCTGTAGATGTTTTTGAAAAAATTTGAATAAAGCAGAAAAACTCTCTATCTTTTTTGTGGCAGAGAGTTTTTGTTAATAAAAATATTACAAAATGACAGATATATATTGCATAATGTAAAATATATGATATAATAAAGTTGAAAAAGAAGCGCGACTTTTAAAACTAAGGAGGAGGTAACAAGTGGCTAAGAATTTAAAATTAAAGTTAGCTCGAGTGGAGCTTGACATGACACAAGGTGATTTGGCAGAAGCTGTGGGTGTCACTAGGCAGACTATCGGCTTGATAGAAGCTGGAAAGTACAATCCTTCGCTTTCACTTTGCCAATCCATTTGCAGATGCTTAGGCAAAACTTTAGATCAATTATTTTGGGAGGAAGAAGATGAAAAATAAATTTTTTTTTATTATCAATTATTGGATGAAAGAGAAGAACAACTAATTAATAAAGCTGGGGGCAGAAAGTTTCTATATCTCTATAGCTTTCTTGCTTTTATCTTATATGATTGCAGTATTAGCACCAAGTCTTTTTAATCCGAGAATGATTCTCATCATTATCATTATTGGGACTTTTTACTTTTTCGGCCGTGCTCGAGATTTGGGTGTGAACTACTATAGTCGTTTTCATTTTACAATTTTAGGATGCCTGTTATTAACTCTAGTGATTACAGCTACCTTGATGCTACAAAACTACCAGTTTAATATCGAAATTTATCAGCACAATCCTTTGAACCTTAAATACCTGTCTGCTTGGGTCATTACATATCTCCTTTATCTTCCTTGGGTCTTTATTGGAAACTTAGGCTTAAAAAGTTATGGTGAATGGGCTCAGAAAAAGTTTGAACAGGATATGGATGAACTTGAGAGTATGGAATAGCTTGTTAGCTTTTTATCCATCTCAGTAAAATGTGTTATAATAGTACTAATTTATGAGAAAAGAAGAAACATTTTCATCTTTTTACAAATAGGGAAGAAGGACAGTATATGTACCCAGATGATAGTTTAACATTTGCACACTGATTTGTATCAGATTAACATGATGCAGGTTTACTTCGACCAAGGAATTCATAACAAGAAAGCAGTTTTTGAAGTTTATTTCCGCCAACAACCGTTTAAAAATGGTTATGCTGTTTTTGCAGGTTTGGAACGAATTGTGAACTACCTAGAAAACCTGCGCTTTTCTGATAGCGATATAGCTTATTTGGAGTCACTTGGTTATCATGGGGCCTTCTTGGAATATCTCCGTAATCTCAAGTTGGAATTGACTGTACGTTCTGCTCAAGAAGGGGACTTAGTATTTGCCAATGAACCGATCGTTCAAGTGGAAGGACCTTTGGCGCAGTGTCAATTGGTTGAAACAGCCCTTTTAAATATTGTTAATTTTCAAACCTTGATTGCGACCAAGGCTGCTCGTATTCGCTCGGTCATTGAAGATGAGCCTTTGATGGAGTTCGGTACACGTCGTGCGCAAGAGATGGATGCAGCTATCTGGGGAACTCGTGCCGCTGTTATTGGTGGAGCCAATGGAACTAGTAATGTGCGTGCAGGTAAGCTCTTCGGTATTCCTGTACTAGGGACTCACGCTCATGCCTTGGTACAAGTCTATGGCAATGATTATCAGGCCTTCAAGGCTTATGCCTCAACTCACAAAAACTGTGTCTTCCTAGTGGATACCTATGATACTCTTCGCATCGGTGTTCCAGCAGCAATTCAGGTTGCGCGTGAACTCGGTGACAAGATTAATTTCCTTGGTGTTCGTATTGACTCTGGTGATATCGCCTATATTTCTAAAAAGGTTCGTCAACAACTGGACGAGGCAGGATTTACTGATGCTAAAATTTATGCATCCAATGACCTAGATGAAAATACTATCCTTAACCTCAAAATGCAAAAAGCTAAAATTGATGTTTGGGGTGTAGGGACTAAGCTCATTACAGCCTATGACCAACCAGCTCTAGGAGCAGTTTATAAGGTTGTTGCCATTGAAGATGAAAATGGTCAGATGCGCAATACTATCAAACTCTCTAGCAATGCTGAAAAGGTTTCAACTCCAGGTAAGAAACAAGTTTGGCGCATTACCAGTCGTGAAAAAGGAAAATCTGAAGGTGATTATATTACCTATGACGGTGTTGATGTGTCAAGTATGACTGAACTCAAGATGTTCCACCCAACCTATACTTACATCAAGAAAACTGTCCGCAATTTTGATGCAGTTCCTCTCTTGGTGGATATTTTCAAGGATGGAAAACTAATCTATGATTTACCGAGTCTACCTGAAATTCAAGCTTATGCTCGCAAGGAATTTGATAAGCTTTGGGATGAATACAAACGTGTTCTTAACCCACAACATTATCCAGTAGACTTAGCGCATGATATTTGGCAAGATAAGATGGACTTGATTGACAAGATGCGTAAGGCAGCTCTAGGTGAAGGAGAAGAAGAATGAGTTTGCAAGAGACCATTATCCAGCAATTAGGGGTTAAACCTGTCATCGACCCTCAAGAAGAAATCCGTCGTTCCATTGACTTTCTAAAGAAATACCTAAGAAAACATCCCTTCCTTAAAAGTTATGTTTTAGGAATTTCTGGTGGTCAAGACTCGACTTTAGCTGGTCGCCTTGCCCAACTAGCTATAGAAGAAATGCGAGCTGAAACCGGTGATGATTCTTATAAATTTATAGCAGTTCGCCTGCCTTATGGAATTCAAGCAGATGAGGATGACGCCCAAAAAGCCCTAGCTTTTATCCAACCAGATGTGAGTTTGGTGGTCAATATCAAGGATTCTGTAGATGCAATGGCAGCAGCAGTAGAGGCTACTGGTAGTCCAATGTCAGACTTTAATAAAGGGAATATCAAGGCTAGAAGCCGGATGATTGCCCAATATGCACTCGCAGGAGCTCATAGTGGAGCAGTTATTGGTACTGACCATGCTGCAGAAAATGTCACAGGTTTCTTTACCAAGTTTGGTGACGGTGGTGCAGATATTCTTCCTCTCCATCGCCTCAATAAACGCCAAGGGAAACAACTCTTGAAGGAACTTGGAGCTGATCCAGCACTTTATGAAAAGGTTCCAACAGCAGATTTGGAAGAAGAAAAACCAGGTATTGCAGATGAAGTAGCCTTGGGAGTCACTTACAATGAAATCGATGATTACCTCGAAGGTAAGCAAGTAAGCCCAGAAGCGCAAGCAACCATTGAAAAATGGTGGTACAAAGGCCAACACAAACGCCACCTACCAATCACCGTATTTGATGAGTTTTTTGGGAGTGAAAACCTCCAGTGGAGGTTTTCAGCCTCTCACCTTGAAATAAGAAAGTGAGAGAAGGTCCGGGGGACCTTTTTAACTTATTACCTTGAGATTCAAAAGTAAAACAAGCTTCAATGGAGATTGGACAGAGAATCATCTATCAGAAAGTGAGATAGCGTCATGAAATCTATTGCTACACAAATATTACAGACAGATCGTTTAATCTTGCGAAGATTTGTGGAAAGTGATGCAGAAGCCATGTTTCAGAATTGGGCTTCATCCGCTGAGAATCTAACCTACGTCACTTGGGAACCTCATCCTGATGTCGAGGTGACTCGAAATTCGATTCGTAATTGGGTTGTTTCCTATACAAATCCCAACTATTACAAATGGGCCATTTGTCTCAAAGAAAATCCTGATCAAGTGATAGGAGATATCAGCATCGTTGAAATGGATGAGAACGATTCTTCTTGTGAAATTGGCTATGTTTTAGGCAAGGCTTACTGGGGACTTGGGATGATGACAGAGGCCTTAAAAGCTGTCTTAGATTTTTGTTTTACTCAAGCAGGCTTTCAAAAAGTTAGAGCACGATATGCCAGTCTCAATCCAGCTTCAGGTCGTGTTATGGAGAAGGCTGGAATGTCCTATCTCAAGACTATTACCAATGGTGTAGAGAGAAAAGGCTATCTTGCTGATCTTATTTATTATCAGGTAAGTAGGGAAGACTAGTGAATTTTCTTTTCTGTTTCCATCCAAGTCAGACCGTGTCTGGCTTTTTTTGTAAGATTTCTAAATAACCTGATTAAATTCCTATTTTTCCCTATCATTGTCCCTGTTTTTTCTGGAGTTTTGGGACTATAATAGTCCTATCAAATCAAAGAATGGAGGAAGGCAATGGATAATATAATCTTTTTTATCAGTGTTTTTCTTGCTGGAATTCTTTCCTTCTTTTCTCCTTGTATTTTACCCTTGTTGCCAATCTATGCAGGGGTCTTACTGGATGACAAAGATGATTCTCATGCTTCTAGTGGCAAATATTCAATCTCACTTGTTAGTCTATTGAGAACTTTGGCCTTTATAGCAGGGATATCCTTTGTTTTTATCTTACTAGGCTATGGAGCTGGTTTTTTAGGCAATTTGCTGTATGCTTCTTGGTTTCAGTATGTGACGGGTGCGATTATCATTCTCTTGGGCTTGCACCAGATGGAAGTCTTACATTTTCAGGGACTTTACAAGGAAAGAAGGCTACAATTAAAGAAACAAGGGCAAAAAGGGTAAGGGCTATAGTCAGGCATTTTTACTGGGGTTGACCTTTAGTTTTGCTTGGACGCCTTGTGTGGGGCCGGTTCTTGGCTCTGTTTTGGCCTTGGCGGCTTCAGGTGACTCAGGTGCTTGGCAGGGAGCTGGTCTCATGTTGGTTTACACGCTGGGATTGGCACTACCATTTTTTTGGTTCTATCTCTCGCCTCCAGCTATGTTTTGAAACATTTCCGAAAACTCCATCCTTATCTCGGAACCCTCAAAAAAGTGGGTGCTTTCCTCATTATCGTAATGGGAATCTTGGTGCTTTTGGGAAATGCTTCCATTTTGACAAGATTATTTGAATAGAGAGGAAGAAGAAATGAAAAAATGGCAAACATGTCTCCTTGGAGTAGGCTCAATCTGTTGTTTGGCAGCCTGTTCGGCTAAAAATATGTCAGACGAATCTACTATGAAGGAGCAAACCAAAACAGAACAAGTCAGTTCGCAAACTGCGACTAAAGGGTCAGGCAGTTGCTGATTTTGAACTGACAGGAGTAGATGGCAAGACCTATCGCTTGTCTGATTATAAGGGTAAGAAAATCTATCTCAAATTCTGGGCTTCTTGGTGTTCCATCTGTCTAGCTAGCCTTCCAGATACAGATGAAATTGCTAAGGATGCTGGTGATGATTATGTGGTCTTGACAGTGGTGTCTCCTGGACACAAGGGTGAACAAGCTGAAGCAGACTTTAAGAACTGGTACAAGGGTTTGGATTATAAAAATTTCCCAGTTCTAATTGACTCATCAGGAAAACTTTTGGAAAGTTATGGCGTTCGTTCTTACCCAACTCAAGCCTTTATAGACAAGGAAGGCAAGCTGGTCAAAACGCAACCAGGCTTTATGGATAAGGATATGATTTTAAAAACATTGAAAGAAATGGGGTAGAGAAAGGTCATGAATGATAAAGTAAAATTGTTTGTCTTTGGCAGGGATCTTTTTCCCTAGCCATAAGCGGTTTCTATTTTTCTATTGATGCGAAATGCAGGGCAGACAGATAGCTCGCAAATTGAGAAGGCATCAGTTAGCCAAGGAGGAAAAACAGTGAAAAAAACAAAAGTGAGTAAAGATGCAGACTTGCACGACATTTATCTAGCTGGGGGTTGTTTCTGGGGAGTTGAGGAGTATTTTTCTCGAGTTCCCGGGGTGACGGATGCCGTTTCAGGCTATGCAAATGGTAGAGGGGAAACAACCAAGTACGAGTTGATTAACCAAACAGGTCATGCGGAAACCGTCCATGTCACTTATGACTGCCAATCAAATTTCTCTCAAGGAAATCCTGCTTCATTACTTCCGCATTATCAATCCAACCAGCAAAAATAAACAAGGAAATGATGTGGGAACCCAGTACCGTACTGGTGTTTATTACACAGATGACAAGGATTTGGAGGTAATCAACCAAGTCTTTGATGAGGTGGCTAAGAAATACGATCAACCTCTAGCAGTTGAAAAGGAGGCCTTGCAGAATTTTGTGGTGGCTGAGGATTACCACCAAGACTATCTCAAGAAAAATCCAAATGGCTACTGCCATATCAATGTCAATCAGGCGGCCTATCCCGTCATTGATGCCAGCAAATACCCTAAACCAAGTGATGAAGAATTGAAAAAGGCCTTGTCACCTGAAGAGTATGCAGTTACCCAAAAAAATCAAACAGAACGAGCTTTTTCAAACCGCTACTGGGATAAATTTGAATCTGGTATCTATGTGGATGTAGCAACTGGAGAACCCCTCTTTTCATCAAAGGACAAGTTCGAGTCTGGTTGTGGTTGGCCTAGTTTTACCCAACCCATCAGTCCAGATGTTGCCACTTACAAGGAAGATAAGTCCTACAATATGACGCGCATGGAAGTAAGAAGCCGAGTGGGAGATTCTCATCTGGGCCATGTCTTTACGGACGGTCCACAGGACAAGGGTGGCTTACGCTACTGTATCAATAGTCTCTCTATCCGCTTTATTCCTAAAGACCAAATGGAAGAAAAAGGCTATGCTTATTTACTAGATTATGTCGATTGAGAGGGCTTTCCTAAGCAGTTAGAGGAGAAGTTTGCTATACTGATACTAGTAAGTGACAAAGGAGAGAAGCATGACCTATACAATCTTAATCGTAGAAGATGAATATCTGGTAAGACAAGGCTTGACCAAGCTGGTCAATGTAGCAGCCTACGATATGGAAATCATCGGTCAGGCTGAAAATGGAAGGCAGGCTTGGGACTTGATTCAAAAGCAGGTGCCAGATATTATTTTAACCGATATCAATATGCCTCAGCTGAATGGCATCCAGTTGGCCAGTCTGGTCCGAGAAACCTATCCTCAGGTGCATCTAGTTTTTTTGACAGGCTACGATGATTTTGATTATGCCTTGTCTGCTGTCAAACTAGGTGTGGATGACTACCTGCTCAAGCCCTTTTCTCGTCAGGATATTGAGGAAATGTTGGGGAAAATCAAGCAAAGTTGGACAAGGAAGAGAAAGAAGAGCAGTTACAAGATTTATTAACCGATAAGTTTGAAGGAAATATGGCCCAGAAAATCCAGTCTCATCTAGCTGATAGTCAATTTAGTTTGAAGTCTTTAGCCAGTGACTTGGGCTTTAGTCCGACTTATCTGAGTTCTTTGATTAAGAAAGAGTTGGGTCTCCCTTTTCAGGATTATCTGGTGAGAGAACGTGTCAAACAAGCCAAGCTCTTGCTTTTAACCACGAGATCTGAAAGATTTACGAGATAGCCGAGAAAGGTTGGCTTTTGAAGATATGAACTACTTTACCCAACGCTTTAAACAGATTGCGGGTGTGACGCCTCGTCAGTTTAAGAAGGGGGAAGGTCGATGAAACGTTCTTCTCTCCTAGTCAGAATGGTTATTTCCATCTTTCTGGTCTTTCTCATTCTCCTAGCTGTGGTGGGGACTTTCTACTATCAATCTAGTTCCTCGGCCATTGAGGCTAGCATTGAGAGCAATAGTCAAACGACTATCAGTCAGACTAGCCACTTTATCCATTCTTATATCAAAAAATTAGAAACCACCTCGACCAGTTTGACCCAGCAGACGGAAGTCCTAGCCTATGCTGAGAATCCAAGTCAAGACAAGGTCAAGGGAATTCGAGATCTATTTTTGACTATCTTGAAGGCAGACCAGGACTTGAAAACTGTTGTTCTGGTGACCAAATCAGGTCAGGTCATTTCTACAGATGACAGTGTGCAGATGAAAACCTCCTTAGATATGATGTCTGAGGACTGGTACCAAAAGGCCATTCATCAGGGAGCCATGCCCGTTTTGACTCCAGCTCATAAATCAGATAGTCAATGGGTTATTTCTGTCACTCAGGAACTTCTTGATGCAAAGGGAGCCAATCTGGGCGTTCTTCGCTTGGATATTTCCTATGAAACTCTGGAAGCCTATCTCAATCAACTCCAGTTGGGTCAGCAGGGCTTTGCCTTTATCATCAATGAAAACCATGAATTTGTCTACCATCCTAAACATACAGTCTATAGCTCAGTTAGCGAAATGGAGGCCATGAAACCCTATATTGAGACAGGGCAGGGCTATACGCTCGACCACCAATCCTACGTCAGTCAGGAAAAGATTGCAGGAACTGATTGGACGGTGCTTGGCGTGTCATCATTGGAAAAGTTAGACCAGGTTCGGAGTCAACTCATGTGGACCTTGCTTGGAGCCAGTTTCACGTCTCTTCTTGCCTGTCTCTGCTTGGTGTGGCTTAGTCTTAAACGCTGGATTGCTCCTTTGAATGACTTGAGAGAAACCATGCTGGAGATTGCTTCTGGTAATCAGAATCTTCGTGCCAAGGAAACTGGTGCCTATGAACTGAGAGAGGTAACTCGCCAGTTCAATGCCATGTTGGATCAGGTTGATCACCTCATGGCAGATATTCGCAGGCAGGAAGAAACGACCCGTCAGTACCAACTTCAAGCCCTATCAAGCCAGATTAATCGCATTTCCTCTATAACACCTTGGATACCATCATCTGGATGGCTGAATTTCAGGACAGTCAGCGAGTGGTGCAGGTGACCAAGTCCTTGGCAACCTATTTCCGCTTGGCTCTCAATCAAGGTAAGGACTTGATTTCCCTGTCTGACGAAATCAATCATGTCCGCCAGTACCTCTTTATCCAGAAACAACGCTATGGAGATAAGTTAGACTATGAAATTGATGAAAATCCTGCCTTTGATAATCTAGTCTTGCCTAAGCTGGTCCTACAACCCCTTGTAGAAAATGCTCTTTACCATGGCATTAAGGAAAAGGAAGGTCAGGGCCATATTAGAGTTTCTGTCCAGAAACAGGATTTAGGATTGGTCATCCGCATTGAGGATGATGGCGTTGGTTTCCAAGCTTCGGGCGATAGTAGTCAAAGTCAACTCAAACGTGGAGGAGTTGGTCTTCAAAATGTTGACCAACGGCTCAAACTTCATTTTGGAGAACATTACCAGATGAAGATTGATTCTGCCCCTGACAAAGGGACGACAGTTAAAATATACATAAATAGAATAGAAACTAGCTAACTCCCAGTCAATTCTGGGAGTTTTATGCGTAATTGGGCAAGCTTTCTAGGTTGTCTATCTTGCTAAAAACAGGAAAAAACGATATGATAGATAATGACAAAAGAGGTATCAAGTATGAAGGAAAAAGACATTCAAAGAGAAACAAGCCAGATTGTAAAAGATGTATTAGAAAAGGCTAATTTGAAGCAAGGATCTATCTTTGTTTTGGGGCTTTCTTCTAGTGAAGTGATAGGTGGTCAGATTGGCAAGGAATCTAGCCAAGAAATTGGCGAAATCATTGTGAAGACTATCCTAGATATCCTAGAAGAAAAAGGGATTCATCTAGCTGTTCAAGGTTGTGAACATGTCAATCGGGCCCTCGTTGTTGAACGTCAGGTTGCAGAGCAGTTTGGTCTGGAAATCGTCAGTGTCCTTCCTACCCTTCATGCAGGAGGTTCAGGTCAGTTGGCAGCCTTCAAGTTTATGCAGGATCCAGTTGAGGTTGAATTTATCAAGGCTCATGCTGGATTGGACATCGGAGACACTGCAATTGGCATGCATGTCAAGCATGTTCAGGTTCCGATTCGCCCTCTTTTGAGAGAAATTGGGCATGCCCATGTAACGGCTCTTGCAAGTCGTCCAAAATTAATTGGAGGTGCGCGTGCGCACTACCCGCAAGATTCTATTAGAAAGTCATAAGAATGAGAAAAACAAAACAACAACTAGAAAAAATCACCAAATATTCGATTCGTAAGCTAACTGTTGGGGTAGGTCCTGTAGCCATCGGGGCCTTCCTTTTTGGTGCTGGTACCCTTTCAGTAGACAAGGTTCAAGCCAATGAAGTCGGTGGTGCTCATAACGTTCATTATCGTTATTTAGCGGAGCAGGAATTGACCGAGTCTGAAAAAGCCCTGATTCATCATGAGGTTCCAACAGAATTTCAAGATGAAGATATTATTTATGTAGTTTATCGCAAGAAGGCGACTAACAGTCAACAACTTCCTTACACAGGAAGTAAGGAGCTTGCTTGGCAGGTCTTGGCTTGGCAACGGCCTCGATAGCGGTTTTATTAGTTTCCAAGAAACACCGTAGTAAAGTACTTGGGGTTCTGTTAATCAGCTCTATTGGAGTCAGCAATTTTGTACCTTTTACTGCCTTTGCATTTGAGAATAAAGAATTGCTTTCTTATAACCAAACTATTTCAGCCTCTACACATGAAGGCTTGGCTGAAGGCGTTATTTATATCGAAGGATATGAGTATGTTGGTTACTTTAAAGAATCAAAGTCTCAAGACCAATACAAGCAGTAAAAAAGAAAGGTCGAGTAAAAAACAGAATTAGTTCAAGAGTCACAAGCAGAATATACTGGCAAGGTTGAAGCCAAAGGCACGCAGGAACCAGGCAAAGAGGGTGAATCCTTAGTTCAAGATCCACAAGCAGAATATTCAGGGAAAATTGAAGCCAAAGGCACTCAGGAACCAGGCAAAGAGGGCGAATCCTTAGTTCAAGATCCACAAGCAGAATATTCAGGGAAAATTGAAGCCAAAGGCACCCAGGAACCAGGTAAAGAGGGCGAATCGTTAGTTCAAGATCGACAAGCAGAATATTCAGGGAAAATTGAAGCCAAAGGCACGCAGGAACCAGGTAAAGAGGGCGAATCGTTAGTTCAAGATCCACAAGCAGAATATTCAGGGAAAATTGAAGCCAAAGGCACGCAGGAACCAGGTAAAGAGGGCGAATCCTTAGTTCAAGATCCACAAGCAGAATATTCAGGGAAAATTGAAGCCAAAGGCACTCAAGAAACTGGTAAAGAGGGCGAATCTTTAGTTCAAGAAAAGTTACCTGAATATAAAGTAACTGAGGGAGCGGTTACGAAAGAAACTACTACTGAGATTGACTATAAGACAGAAATTATCGAGGATCCAACCAAATATACGGATGAAGAAACTGTAGTTCAAGATGGAGAAAAGGGTAGTCAAATTACCAAAACGACTTATAAGACTCTCGACGGTGTTGAGACTGATCAAGTTTTAAATACAACAACCACTGTCATCAAAGAACCAGTCACTAAAAAAATAAGTCGTGGGACAAAACCAATTGAAGGAACTCTGGTAGAAGAAAGTCTTGAAAAGATTCCATTTAAGGAAGTTGTTAAAGAAAATGACCAACTGAAAAAAGGTGAAAGAGTTACTGTCCAAGAAGGAAAAGATGGACAGAAAAAAGTTACCAAGACTTACAAAACTATCAAAGGTTTAAAAACTGAAGAAGCACCGGAAATTGTGGAACAGGTTCTGGAGTTAGACCAAGATCGTATCGTTAAATTAGGAACTAAAAACTTTGAAAAACCAATCTTAACTTTGTCACTTGTTGATGTTCAAGATTTGAAACGTATCATCTCAAATCCGTTATAATTTGGAAAATCCAAGTAAGGCAGCCATTAAATCTATCACCCTAACTCTGAAAAAAGGTGATGAGATTGTGAAGACATTGAATGTTTCACCAGAAGATCTAACAGTTTCTTTGACAGACTTACAATACTACAAAGATTATAAACTTGAAACGAAGATGGTTTATGACCGTGGTGAGGGTGATGAGGAAGTAGTTCTGAAATGAAGAACCACTAAGAATCGATCTCAAAAAAAGTTGAAATCAAAGAAACATCAAAGAAACAAGCTTTTGATGAGTGTGGACGACTGACGGTAATGAAACAGATACTAGTTTCTTGACAGCAAAAACCAGCTGATGTTAAACCTTACTTACCTGACGAGTGACTACTCACGACAACAAAGGTTACAAAGACTGGCTGTTGATAAGATTGAAGAAGTCACAGTTGATGGTAAAAAGCCTTGTTCAAAGTCACTGCTAAAGCACCAGATCTAGTCCAACGCAATGCAGATAATCAGTTTGCAGAGGAATATGTCCATTACTTTGCTAAGCCAAAAAGCGCATGAAGGTGATGTTTATTACGATTTCAGTGATCTTGTAAAAAAGCCATGCAGGACAATCCTACTGGTACCTTTAAGCTTGGTAGCAGTATGAATGCAAGTAACGTGCAAGCAGCTGGCAAGTCTTATGTAACCAATGCCTTCAAGGGAACATTGGAAAGTACAGAAGGTAATAAATTTGCCATCCATAACATTACGAGACCATTGTTTGGAAACATCGAAGGTGGTACTGTTAAGAATCTCTTGCTTGAAAATGTTAACATTGACATGCCTGGATTTGATCGAGTAGCACCAATCGCAAGTGTTATCAAAAATAATGCAACTGTCGAAAATGTTAAAGTAACAGGTAATGTTATCGGGGGCAACGATGTAGCTGGTATTATCAATAAAATTGATGGTAGTGGTAAGGTAAGTAATGTTGCCTTTATCGGTAAAATTCACGCTGCTGGAAACAAAGGTTGGTACTTAGCAGGTGTTCTAGGTGAAAACTGGAAAGGTATCGTAGAAAAAGCTTACGTTGATGCTGAAATTACTGGTAATAAAGCAAAAGCTGCAGGATTAGTTTATTCTTCTCAAAATGGTGGAGATAACAATACACTAGGTAGAGAAGGGGTCCTAAGAAATTCAGTTGCTAAAGGTTCTATTGAACTGAAAGAAGCTGTTCAGTCTGGTGGATTGCTAGGAACCAACTGGGCCTTAGGTGCTATTGAAGACAACATCACTATGATGAAAGTCAAAACGGGTGAGGTGGTGTTTGGTCACTCCTATATTGATGCTGACGACTACTTCACATATTCAAGAACCAAACGTAATTATAGTGTTGATGACGTGAGTGAAGGTAAAAAATCCTTTAACAATTCACGTAAAATTCCAAGTATCTCACTGGCTGAAGCCGAGAAGAAAATTGAAGCAATGGGAATCACTGCTGATAAATTTACCAGCAGCAAACCTATTGAAGACAAGCTTAATAATAGTCTAAACAAAGACGAACAGTACAAAGCAATTGATAGTTATGATGCGACTCGTGAGCTAGCTTACCGTAATATCGCAAAACTTCAACCTTTCTATAATAAAGAGTGGATTGTAGACCAAGGTAATAAATTAGCTGCAGGAAGTCCTCTCTTGACTAAAGAAGTATTGTCTGTAACTGCCATGAAAGGTAATGCCTTTGTGACAGAATTGGCTGATGCTGATCATATTATGGTTCATTATGGGGATAAGACCAAAAGACATCTTTACTGTTTCGCTGAAAGAATCTAAGGTCAAACAAGTGAAAGAGTACAGCATTGCTGAACTTGGAGAAGTTGTTTATACACCTAATATCGTTGACAAAGACCGTAGTGATCTTATCAATGCTATCGTTGAAAAATTAAGCCCAGTCGAATTGCAATCAGATCCTATCTACACACACTTAGGTAGAACTGGTCCTAACAAAGTAAATGCGATTAAGAACCTTTACCTCGAAGAAACCTTCAAAGAAGTCAAGGATAATCTGGCTAAATTTGTGAAACAGTTGCTTGAAAATGAAGATCATCAACTAAACACAGATGAAGCTGCTAAACGTGCCCTTATCAAGAAAGTTGATGATAAGAAAGCGGCTATTCTCCTTGGTTTGTCTTACCTCAATCGTTACTACGGAGTTAAGTTTGATAATTTCAATATCAAGCAACTCATGTTGTTCAAACCAGACTTCTATGGTAAGAACGTCAATGTATTAGACCGTTTGATTGAAATCGGTTCAAAAGAAGACTATGTCAAAGGTAGTCGTACACACGATGCCTTCCGTGAAGTAGTTGCCAAGCATACTCGTTCTGGAAATCTCAATGACTTCTTGCAATACAACATGGAACTCTTTACAAGTGATACAAACTTGAACGATTGGTTTATCAAAGCAACCAAAGACAATGTTTATATCGTTGAACCAGCAACAACAACTCCTGAGTTTGCTGATAAGAAACACAGAGCCTATGAAGGCTTAAACAATGATATGCACGGTAAGATGATCTTGCCACTCTTGAACTTGAAAGATGCACACATGTTCTTAATTTCAACATATAACACTATGGCATACAGTTCATTTGAAAAATATGGTAAGAATACTGCAGCAGAACGCGAAGAATTCAAAGCTGAAATCGATAAAGTCGCTAAAGGTCAACAAAATTACCTAGACTTCTGGTCTCGTCTATCATTAGATAAAGTTCGTAATCAACTACTTAAGAGCAACAACATGGTACCTACACCAGTACTAGATAACCAAAACTATAAAGGTATAAGCACAGACCGTTATGGTCACACTGCTAGTGGTGAAGATGTTGCACCAATCCGTGAATTATACGGACCAACAGATCGTTATCACGCAACTGACTGGCGCATGGGAGCTGTCGCTCGTATTTACGGTAATCCTTATAAAGATGACTCTGTATTCTTCATGGTTACTGATATGATTAGTGACTTCGGTATCTCAGCCTTCACTCACGAAACGACTCACGTAAATGACCGTATGGTTTACTTAGGTGGTTCAAGACACCGTGAAGGTACTGACTTAGAGGCATTTGCACAAGGTATGTTACAATCACCTGCTGAAACAAGTCCAAACGGTGACTTTAAAGCACTAGGGTTGAACATGGCATACGAACGTCCAAACGACGGAAATCAATGGTACAACACAAATCCAAATGACCTCACTTCTCGTGCTGAAATCGATCATTACATGAAAGGTTTCAATGATACGCTCATGCTTCTGGATTACCTTGAAGGAGAGGCTGTCCTCGATAAAAGCAAATCAAGATTTAAACAACGCTTGGTTCAAGAAGGTTGATAAGCAATACCGAGGAAATAACACCAAGAATCAATTCGATAAGGTTCGACCTTTAAGTGATGATGAAAAGACTATTCCTTTGCGTACAGTTGATGACTTAGTTACGAATAACTTCATGACCAACCGTGGTCCGGGCAACAGAGTTTACAATCCAACTGACTTTGATTCTGCTTATGTAACTGTGCCTATCACTGCAGGTATCTACGGAGGTAACACAAGTGAAGGGGCTCATGAGCAATGTCATTCAAACATAACACCTTCCGTATGTGGGGTTACTTTGGATACGAAAAAGGTTTCCTAAATTATGCTTCTAACATGCTAAAAAGCTGAATCTAAAAAAAGCTGGTAAAGATACTCTAGGTGATGACTTCATCATTAGCAAGATTTCTGAAGGAAAATTCAAGAATCTTGAAGAATGGAAGAAAGATTACTTCAATGAAGTTGTAACAAGTGCCAAAAATGGAATTCAATCTATTGAAATTGATGGTAAAAACATACAATAGTTATGAAGACTTGAAACGTGCATTTGCTGAAGCGGTTGATAAAGATAAGACTACTCTAAGTAACGGATCTGTCAAATTTTGACAACACCGTATCACTTAAAGAAAAAACTCTTTAAGAAACTTCTTCAACAAACAGATAGCTTTAAAACTTCTATCTTTAAATAATCAATTGGCTCTCACCTGTTCAGCAGGTGGGAGTTTTTAGTAGTCCCAAAAGATGCCTTATTTCCAAAAACAGATTTCAAGTATTTTTTTAGGGTGATAGGTATATAATAGAGCTATAATACAATATCTATATTCATATGATGAAAGAGAAAGGTGATTAAAATGATAAAAGATAAAAATGGCAAGCATATGTATTGGTCTGCACTAGTCTGGTTTGTTTATCGTCTTGTAAAAATCAGACGACGGGCGAGGCTGATAAACAAAAATGGAGACAAAAATGCACAAGTTAGCTCTCAAACTGCAAAAAAGGAGAAAAAGTTCCAGATTTTTGAGCTTACGGGAGTTGATGGGAAAACCTATCGCCTATCAGATTATAAAGGCAAAAAGGTCTATCTAAAATTTTGGGCTTCTTGGTGTTCTGTCTGTCTAGCTAGTTTACCTGATACCGATGAACTTGCAAAAGAAGCTGGCGATGACTTTGTAATCTTGACAGTTGTTTCTCCTGGTCAAAAAGGAGAGCAAGCAGAAGAAGCCTTCCAAAAATGGTATCAGGGTTTAGATTATAAAAACCTCCCTGTACTTCTAGATCCTTCAGGAAAACTCTTAGCGAGTTACGGAGTTCGTTCTTATCCGACTCAGGCCTTTATTGATAAAGAAGGAAAATTGGTGAAGACTCAACCAGGCTTTTATGGATAAGGCAAGTATTTTAGAGAGTTTGGAAAGTATAGATTAGAGGTTATGAATGATAAATTAAAAACAGTATTCTTAATTGGAGTTATCATTTTTCATCACCATAGGAGCTTTGTTTCTTTTGGAAAAAAAGAAACTCGATCAACACTGATACCTCTCAAATTGAGAAGGCAGCTGTTAGCCAAGGTCAAGGTGTTAAGAAAAACGAAGCCAGCTAAAGATGCTGACCTGCATGAAATATATCTAGCTGGAGGCTGTTTCTGGGGTGTCGAAGAGTATTTTTCACGAGTAGCAGGTGTGACAGATGCTGTTTCTGGTTATGCTAATGGTAGAGGAGAAACAACCCAGTATGAATTGATCGGCCAAACAGGCCATGCTGAGACTGTTCATGTGACCTATGACGCCAATCAAATCTCCTTAAAAAGAAATCTTGCTCCATTATTTCCGTATTATCAATCCAATCAGTAAGAATAAGCAAGGAAATGATGTGGGGACTCAGTATCGGACTGGTGTCTACTATAAGGACGAGCAAGACCTAGAAGTCATCAATCAAGTTTTTTTGATCAAGTTGCTCAAAAGTACGACCAGCCTCTAGCGGTTGAAAAGGAAGCTTTAAAAAAATTTTTATCGTGGCTGAGGACTATCACCAAGATTATCTCCAGAAAAAAATCCAAATGGATATTGCCATATCAATGTCAATCAAGCAGCCTATCCTGTCATTGATTCTAGTAAGTATCCAAAAACCGAGTGACGATGAATTGAAAAAAACTCCTATCACCAGAGGAGTATGCAGTGACTCAAAATAGTCAAACAGAACGTGCCTTTTCAAATCGTTACTGGGATAAGTTTGAAGCAGGTATTTATGTGGATGTTGCGACTGGCGAACCCCTCTTTTCTTCGAAAGATAAATTTGAATCGGGCTGTGGTTGGCCAAGCTTTACCCAGCCTATCAGTCCAGATGTTGCGACTTATAAGGAAGACAAGTCATACAATATGGTCAGAACAGAAGTCAGAAGTAGAACTGGCGATTCCCATCTAGGACATGTCTTTACAGACGGACCTCAGGACAAGGGAGGGCTTCGCTATTGTATCAATAGCCTATCCATCCGTTTTATTCCTAAGGATCAAATGGAAGAAAAGGGTTATGGTTATTTGTTGGATTATGTAGAGTAAACGTGATATTCTTAAAAAGATTTTTACCAAAAATGTTTTAGATTCATATTTGATTTTTTTAGAAGTCTTGACTTTTAATATTTGAAGTTTAATTGCTCTTAAATAAAGATATTTTTAAATAAAAGAAAAATTATCAAAAAACGATAAAAAGTGTTGCATTTCAAAAATTATGCTATACTAGATATATCGATAAACAATAATAAGTTTTCGACTAGTAACAAAAAGAGCTCATTTGTTGCTAAAACTAAAAATATTTTATAAAAGAGGAAATCATCATGAAAAAAACTACATCAACTAAAATCGTAAACTTTACTAAATCACTTGTTACACTAGGCTCTAATTTCGGAATCTTTACCCTCAGTTTCTTTAGTATCGCATCATTAGTCCTTCTCCTTGGTCAATTTGATATCAGTCAGTTAATGCCTGAAGGTGGGGAGGTAACAAGGTCAGGCTACGAAGCGTGGGGAGGGGTTAATGCCTTTGTTCTAACCTTTGTTGCTGGTAATACACTTCTGACTTATGGACTTATCAAATTAAAACAGTTTGCTAAGGACTTTAAAGAAAGCGATCTTTTTGAAAATACAACCATTTCATTCTTGAAAAAGGGTGCAGTTTTAATGACTCTAGTAGGAGCAATCCAAGGTATTACAGAACTAATTTTGAATCCTGCCCACATCATTTTTAACTTCTCAATTGCAGCCTTCTTATTCATTGCTAGCTTAGTTCTTGCTTCTATCAAGAATCAATTTTCAAATAAAGTAGCATAAGACATGCACGTAAAACTTACTAATATTGTATAATATAGTAGAGATTAGAAACGAGGTTTTGAAATTAATGTCTAAGAAAAATTCCTACTTACCATTTGCTTTAGGTTTTATTAATATCCTACTTTTTATCTTGGGAGTGTCTTTAGTTATATCCATCCTTTTAACAGTTTTCAATGTAACTGAGATTAGCCTATTTAACCTTGGGACTATTTCCTTAAAACCTGATATGGTGAATACTTCAATACTAGTGAGTGCTTTGTCCTTTATCAATAGCTTTATCATTCTGTTTGTACTATTCTGTGTTAGACAGTTCTTCCAAAATATTATTCATGAACAGATTTTTACAAGTCATAATGTCAAACTTGCTAATCGTATTTCTCTTTCTCTTTATTGCCTCATTTCTAGGAGATGGTATTTTGACACTCAATGGTTATTCATTTCTGAATATAACTTTCATGGTTACTGCTCTCGTTGTTTGGACAATTGGTAAAGTCCTTGAAAAAGCAAACGAAATTGCAGAAGAAAATGAGTTTACAATATAGAGAAAGGAGACTATTCTATGATTGTTATTAATCTAGATGTCGAATTAGCAAAGAAAAAAATGCGTTCAGGAGATTTAGCAGAACGTGTAGGTATTACTCCCGCAAATCTTTCGATATTGAAAACAGGTAAGGCCAAAGCTATACGTTTTTCAACACTAGAAGCCATTTGTAAAGAACTAGGATGCCAACCTGGTGATATATTGGAATATGTGCCAGATTAAAAAGTGGTTCAGCGAATGCTGATCCGCTTTTTTTATTCTCATTGAGTATGAGCTCGAGAAAGGACACATTTCGTGCTTTCTTTTTTTATGTTCAGAGCGATAAAAATCCGTTTTTTTGAAGTTTTCAAAGTTCCGAAAACCAAAGGAATTACGCTTGATAAGTTTGATTAAATTATTGGTCGCTTCTAGTTTGGCGTTGGAATAGGGTAACTGAAGGGCATTGACGATTTTTCTTTGTCTTTGAGAAATGTCTTAAATACAGTCTGAAAAAAAGAGGATGAAGCTGCTTCAGATTGTCCTCAATGAGTCCGAAAAATTTTTCAGGCTCTTTATTCTGAAAGTGAAAAAGCAAGAGTTGATAGAGATTATAGTGGTATTTCAAGTCTTCGGAATAGCTCAAAAAGCTTGTCTAGGATTTCTTTGTTGGTTAAGTGCATACGAAAAAGTAGGGCGATAAAAACGTTTATCGCTGAGTTTCCGACTATCCTGTTGGATGAGTTTCCAATATCGCTTGATAGCCTTGTATTCATGAGACTTTCGATGAAACTGATTCATGATTTGGACGCGGACACGACTCATAGCACGGCTTAGATGTTGGAGTAAAAACAGTCCAGTGGACTGTTTTAGCCTGAGCCTAGAAATTCGAAAGCGAAGTTGCTTAGCCAATTCATAATAAGGGCTAAACATATCCATAGTAATGATTTTCACCTATGACAGCTAACAGTTCTATTGTTGTACAGAAAGTGATTTTTGGATGACAGCTTGTGTTCTTCCCTCAAGAACAGCGATGATATTGAGATTGTCAAAATCTTGCGCAATGAAACTCATCTATATCTTCCGATTGGAAGAGTCACTCCCCTGACTGTTTCAACGTCCCAAGACATAATCTCACGAAGACGAGAAAAATCGTGTTTAAAGTGGAAGTCATTGAGCTTTGCGAATAACAGTTGAAGTTGAAATGGACAGCTGATGGGCAATGTCGGTCATAGAAGTCTTTTTCAATCAACTTTTGAGCAATATTTTTGGTGGATGATACGAGGGATTTGGTGATTTTTCTTGACGAGGGAAGTCTCAGCGACTGCCATTTTTGAGCACTGATAGCACTTAAAACGACGCTTTTTCAGAAGAATTCTAGTAGGCATACCTGTTGTTTCAAGGTAAGAAATTTTCGACGTTTACTTCTTCATTAAATTTCCACAAACAGGACAAGATGGGGCCTCGTAATCCAGTTTAGCGATGATTTCCTTGAGGGTATCCCTATTTATGATATCTAGAATCTGGATATTAGAGTCTTTAATAGCGAGTAGTTTTGTGATAAAATGTAATGGTTCCATATGATTCTTTCTAATGATGGTTTGGTTGCTTTTCATTATAGATCTTAAGGGACTTTTTTTCTACAACAAAATAGGCTCCATCATATCCATAGGGGATTTACCCACTACAAATAGTATAGAGCCCAAAAAGAGGGGAATTCCCTCTTTTGTATGTTAAAAATATCTTGAGTATATGTTAATTTTTTTAAGATACCTCAAATAAGTTGAACTATAAAAAAGCAAAAATTTTAAAAAATTGAGCAAAATACTTGGTATTCAAGAGCTAGCATGGTAGAATATAACAGCGATTAGTTTTGCGAAAATATTAAATACATATTTATTCTAAACTAAGCTAAATTTTTATGCAATTTGGAGGTAATATTAGTGAAAAATGATCTCTTTAATGATCGTATTAGTCGATTCTCGATCCGTAAGCTTCATGTAGGAGTTTGCTCGGTCTTACTCGGAACGTTGGTAATGCTCGGAACTGCTACAGGTGTCGGAGCTGATGAAGTAACTGAAGAAAAACAAGCTGATGGAGTTGCAGCTAAAACAGAAGTTGACAAGGCAGAAACTCCTGTAACTACAGAAGCAGCACCTGCTAAAGAAGTAACTTATCAAGCAGAAGCAGCACCTGCAGTTTCTACTGAGGTAAAACCTGAGCTAAATAGCGAAAAATTGGCAGCTTACGTTGCTGAAATTGAAGCAAACGTGGCAAATGGTAAATACAGCAACAAGACAGACGAGAGCGTTGAAGTTCTTAAGGTAGGTCTTGCTAATGCTAAAAATGCACTTACTTCTGCTACAAGCCAAGCTGAACTTGACGCAGCTTACCAATCACTTGTAACTATTGTCAATTCTAAGCTTAAAAACAAAGAAAAAGCTGTAGCCGAAACAGAAGTAGCAGCTACAGAAAAGACAGAAGCCACTACAGGTAAATCTGCAGAAAACACAAAGCCAGCTGAAGGTACTAACGCAATCGCAAATACAGGGAAAAACGACCCTCGTAATGGTAAAGAGATTGACAAGAATACTGCCTTCCGTGCAGATACTGCAACAGCTACTGGAATTGGTGCAGACGTTGAAGACGCAACTTCAACTCCAAAGGTAGAAAAACCAGGCTTTACAACAGATATTGATCCCAAATCTATGACTAGCCAGATTACATGGTTGGACTTTGGAGATGTAGCCAACTGGACAGGGGCAAAAAAAGTCATGGTTCCTAAAAATGACCAACATCCTGATCAAGATTTAGAAGAAAAATTAGCTCTTCAAGTTGGCGCTACCTATACCAAGGAAATCATGCCTGGCTATGTGGTCACTGTAAAAGTTAAATCCTTGAAACCTTTCCAAGCGACTGAAATCTATAAAAAGCGTATGGAAGACCAAGGGGCTACAGAAGCTGAAAAAGCAACCTATGATCCAAATGCAAAAAATGGATATGTAAAGGGTGTTACTTCAACAGGGGCTCAAAAAGCTTTTACCGATGGCAAAGAAGCCGACGTTGTCGCTGATGCTCAAAACGGTTGGACTGAAGTTAGATTTGAAAACGTTGATACGAAAGCCAAGAGGACTACCATGGGTTCAGCTATGAATGGTGGAAATATTGGAGTTCAGTTTGAAATCTCTGCAACCTTCCGTGGAAAGAAAGTTAAGCCAGCTATTGTTATGGCTGATGGTGAGTCTGCTAACCCTGGTGAATTTGTTATGTTCACTACCAACGGACAAGGTTGGCAACACCTTGGGGAATGGAAAAAGTCTACCAGACCAGCCACCTCTGTTCCTTATGAACCACAAGATACAGAGAATCTTTTTGGTTCTAAATCTAAATATAATAACATTAACCTAAGACAACTTCGTGATAATTCTCCTGTAGCTGGACCAGATAAGAAACCAGTAGCATGGAAGTACTTTGGAAATCCTGACCAAGTTACGGCTGGACTAGGAACCGGTGTCTTTGGACCAAACATTTCTGCAGGAAATAGCGCAGTTCCACTCGTGATGACACGTGGAGCATCTGAAGTGGGACTTTATATCGCTTCAGCTGGTAAACAGTCTGCTATGCTAGGATTCTTCCCACTTGATGAAGGGGATGCTCCTGAGTCATATGGTAAGGCAGTCCATACCATTGCAACTGTTGACGGTGTTACTGGAGGTAAAGTAAATCAACCGTATCTTGGTAGCGTAAGCCCAGATATGGATGAAAACACTACTCAAGACTGGTTCGGTGATGATAAGACAACTACGGCCGATGAAGGAATTAACCAATTGCTTCCAGATGAACTCAAAGGTACAACTAATGAGATGATCAAAATGGACCGTACCAAACCAGGCAACTACAAGATGTCAGTTCAAGCTCATACGGATGGAGCTTCAGAAGCACATATCTATGGTTGGGTAGACTTTAACCAAAATGGTAAATTCGATGAGGATGAACGCTCAAATCTCGCTACAATCACACAAGATGGCACTGTTGAGTTGACCTTTGCAAACAGCAAGACTTACGTCGACCCAAGCGTTAAAGAGTTAGGTGCTCGTGTTCGTATCGCTAAGAAAGCGAACGAGATCGAAAGCCCAACTGGCATGGCCTTCTCAGGTGAGGTAGAAGACTTCAAGACTCAAATCACCCACCCGCCAAAAGGGGAATTTAAGGAAACTTCTGGTCCTCAAGCTACTAAACAAACCGCAACAGTAACCTTTACAGCTCGTGGTGAACACAAGTATGAACGTAATTCTACTGCTGTTATTGATGAAACTGTAGAACCATACATCGTTGACAAAGATGGCAACCGCGCAACGCTTGATGCAGACGGTTACTACGTCGTTCAAGGACAAGGTAAATACAAGATTACTGCTAATGGTAAAGATGTAGACGTTGAGTTTATCCCAGAAGATAACTTCCTAGGAACTGCTGATGGTATCTCTATCCGTCGTTCAGATAATAATGGCTATGATACTGGTTGGTCAACAAAATTCCCAGACAAAGAACCTAATGTGAATGGCCAATTAAATACTATGGATGGTCAGTACGTTCCAACAGTCACTCCGATTGAAATCGAAGGGGTTGACAAGACATCGACTGATATTCAAGGTGCAACTCAAAAAGAAACACCAACCTTTAACACAACTGCTACTAACTTAAATGGTGACAAGATTGCAGTCACTCCAAGCGCAGAATATCCTGCTAAGTTGGTAGACCCAGCTACAGGTCGCACGACTGATGAGACATCTGTAACAGTAGCTGGAGAAGGAACATACACGATCAATCCTTCAACAGGTGAAGTAACCTTCACTCCAGAACCAAGCTTTGTAGGAACAGCTAAAGGCATTGAAGTTACATTGTCAGCACCAGTTGGTCGAAACAAAGATGGTAAGGTTCAAGAGGAGTACATTAAGACTGCTACGGCTAAGTACACACCAACTGTAGTAGGAGTAACACCAACCGCAACACCAGCAGAAACAAAAGACATCCAAGGTGCAACACAAACAGGTAAACCTGAATTCAAGGGTGGTACAGTTGAAGTTAACGGTGTTGAAAAGACTGTTCCAATCAACGAAGATGTTCCAGCAACATTTGACGATGGTTCAACAACTAAGACAGTAGAAGGTGTTGGTAAATTTACGGTTGCAGCAGATGGAACAGTAACATTCGTTCCAGAACCAAACTTTGTAGGAACTGCACCAGCAGTGACAGTTGTCCGCGAAGATAAGAACGGAACAAAAGCTTCTGCGACATACACACCAACAGTTGTAGGAGTAACACCAACCGCAACACCAGCAGAAACAAAAAGACATCCAAGGTGCAACACAAACAGGTAAACCTGAATTCAAGGGTGGTACAGTTGAAGTTAACGGTGTTGAAAAGACTATTCCAATCAATGAAGACGTTCCAGCAACATTTGACGATGGTTCAACAACTAAGACTGTTGAAGGCGTTGGTAAATTTACAGTTGCAGCAGATGGTACAGTAACATTCGTTCCAGAACCAAACTTTGTAGGAACTGCACCAGCAGTAACAGTTGTCCGCGAAGATGTGAATGGAAACAAAGCTTCTGCTACATATACCCCAACAGTAACTCCGGTTTCTATCACTCCAACAAATAAAGTTTCTGGAGATATTCAAAATGTCCCACAAACTCAAACTCCAACATTTGATTTGAGTAATGATAAGACAGCTAAAATCACAAGTAAGAAGTTAGTGGATCCTGCAACTGGTAAACCTACGGATGAAACTACTGTGACAGTAGAAGGTGAGGGATCTTATACAATTGATCCTACAACAGGTGCTGTAACATTTACACCTGAAGAAGACTTTGTTGGTACTGCTAATGGAGTAACTGTACAAGCTACTGCTCTCATTACAAATGAAGACGGAAAAACATCTACTATCACAGCGGATGCGACTTATACTCCAACTGTAGTAGCTGCAGAGCCAACTGCGAATCCGGCAACATCAATTGATGTACAAGGTGCGATTCAAACAGGAACACCAACATTCGCAGGTACAACTGTACAAGTTAATGGTGAAGATAAAGAAATTACTATTAAAGATAATAGCTATATACTCTTAGATGCTGATGGTTATCAGGTTACTACTACCCCAGCTTATGCAGAGGATGGAGTAACACCAATTGGTACCTTCTCAATTGATACAGCAACAGGTACTGTAACCTTCACGCCAACAGATAAATCTTACACTGGTAAAGTAACTCCAGTTACAGTTGTGGCTGAAAGTTCAAACGGTATCGTTGTAGGTACAACCTACACTCCAGAGATTGTTCCTGTTAAACCAACTGCAACTCCAGCAGAAACAAAAGATATTCAAGGTGCTACACAAACAGGTAAACCTGAATTCAAGGGCGGTACAGTTGAAGTTAACGGCGTTGAAAAGACTGTTCCAATCAACGAAGATGTACCAGCAACATTTGACGACGGTTCAACAACTAAGACTGTTGAAGGCGTTGGTAAATTTACGGTTGCAGCAGATGGAACAGTAACATTCGTTCCAGAACCAAACTTTGTAGGAACTGCACCAGCAGTGACAGTTGTCCGCGAAGATAAGAACGGAACAAAAGCTTCTGCGACATACACACCAACAGTTGTAGGAGTAACACCAACCGCAACACCAGCAGAAACAAAAGACATCCAAGGTGCAACACAAACAGGTAAACCTGAATTCAAGGGTGGTACAGTTGAAGTTAACGGTGTTGAAAAGACTATTCCAATCAATGAAGACGTTCCAGCAACATTTGACGATGGTTCAACAACTAAGACTGTTGAAGGCGTTGGTAAATTTACAGTTGCAGCAGATGGAACAGTAACATTCGTTCCAGAACCAAACTTTGTAGGAACTGCACCAGCAGTGACAGTTGTTCGTGAAGATAAGAACGGAACAAAAGCTTCTTCAACTTACACACCAACAGTAACACCAGTAACACCAACAGCTGAAGATGCTACTTCAACTGATAAACAAGGTCAAACACAATCAGGTAAACCAACATTCACACCAGGTAACTCAAACGTACCAATGGATGATGATGTTCCAGCAACATTCGAAGATGGTTCAACAACTAAGACTATTCCAGGTGAAGGAACATACACAGTAGCGCCAGATGGAACTGTAACCTTCGTACCAGAAAAATCATTCACAGGAACAGGAACAGGCGTGACTGTTAAACGTGTAGATAAGAACGGTACCCCAGTAACAGCTAAGTACACACCAACTGTTACACCAGTAACACCAACTGCAACTCCAGCTGAATCAGTTGCACCTCAAGGTGTGGTTCAAACTGGTACTGTTACCTTCACAGAAGGTGATCCAGTTGCACCAATCAACAAGGATACCATTACTCTTCTTGACGAAAATGGCAAACCAGCTGCATCTGTGGATGCTAAATCACCAGAAGGAAAAGTTATCGGTACCTTCACAGTTGATAAGGAAACAGGTGTTGTAACATTTACACCAACAGACAAGACATACTCAGGTGATGTTGTTCCAGTTAAAGTTCAAGCTAAAGATGCTAACGGTACTGCTGTAGAAACAACTTACACACCTAAGATTACTCCAGTAGTTCCAACAGGTGAAGATGTTACATCAACAGATATCCAAGGTAAGACACAAACAGGTAAACCTAAGTTTACAGAGGGTAATCCAAGTGTACCAATGGATGACGATGTTCCAGCAACATTTGAAGATGGTTCAACAACTAAGACTATCCCAGGTGAAGGAACATACACAGTAGCACCAGACGGAACTGTAACCTTCGTACCAGAAAAATCATTCACAGGAACAGGAACAGGCGTGACTGTTAAACGTGTAGATAAGAATGGTACACCAGTAACAGCTAAGTACACACCAACTGTTACACCTATCACACCAACAGCGGAACCAGTAACATCAACAGATATCCAAGGTAAGACACAAACAGGTAAACCTAAGTTTACAGAGGGTAATCCAAGTGTACCAATGGATGACGATGTTCCAGCAACATTTGAAGATGGTTCAACAACTAAGACTATCCCAGGTGAAGGAACATACACAGTAGCACCAGACGGAACTGTAACCTTCGTACCAGAAAAATCATTCACAGGAACAGGAACAGGCGTGACTGTTAAACGTGTTGACAAGAACGGTACACCAGTGACAGCTAAGTACACACCAACTGTTACACCAGTAACACCAACAGCAGACACCAGCTACAACTATTGGACCTAAAGGTAAAGAACAGTCTGGTAAACCAACATTCAAGGAAGGTGATAGCCGTGTTCCAATGAATGATGATGTTCCAGCTACATTTGACGATGGTTCAACAACTAAGACTATTCCAGGTGTTGGTACTTACACAGTAGCACCAGACGGAACAGTAACCTTCAAACCAGAACCTGAATTTACAGGAACAGCTCCATCAGTAACAGTTGTTCGTGAAGATAAGAACGGAACAAAAGCTTCTGCAACATACACACCAACAGTAACACCAGTTACTACATTTGTAGATAAAGAAGGTAAAGCAATTCCAGGATATCCAACAGAAGATGGTGAACAACCTAAGAAAGATATTCCAGGATACCGCTTCGTTGAGACTAAGAAACTTCCAAATGGAGATACAGAACATGTCTATGAAAAAGTGAAGACAAGTCATAAGGATAAGGAAGGTAACGAGATTCCAGGATATCCAATCGAAGACGGTGAAAATCCTAATAGAGATATTCCAGGTTACCGCTTCGTAGAGACTAAGAAACTTCCAAACGGCGATGTAGAACACGTTTACGAGAAAAGTTAAGACATCATTCAAGGATAAAGAAGGAAACGAAATTTCAGGAAATCCAAGAGAAGACGGTGAACAACCTAAGAAAGATATTCCAGGATACCGCTTCGTAGATACCAAGAAACTTCCAAACGGCGATACAGAACATGTCTACGAAAAAAAGTTAAGACATTCTTCAAGGATAAAGAAGGAAACGAAATTCCAGGAAATCCAACAGAAGATGGCGAACAACCTAAGAAAGATATCCCAGGTTACCGCTTCGTAGAGACTAAGAAACTTCCAAATGGAGATACAGAGCACGTCTACGAAAAAGTTAAGACATCATTTAAGGATAAAGAAGGAAACGAGATTCCAGGAAATCCAACAGAAGACGGTGAACAACCTAAGAAAGACATTCCAGGTTACCGCTTCGTAGAGACTAAGAAACTTCCAAATGGAGATACAGAGCACGTCTACGAAAAAGTTAAGACATCATTCAAGGATAAAGAAGGAAACGAAATTCCAGGAAATCCAAGTGAAGATGGCGAACAACCCTAAGAAAGACATTCCAGAGCTACCGCTTCGTAGAGACTAAGAAGCTTCCAAACGGCGACACAGAACATGTCTACGAAAAAGTTAAGACCCCAGATCCAGAGCCAACTCCAGATCCAGAGCCAACTCCGGATCCAGAACCAACTCCAGATCCAGAGCCAACTCCGGATCCAGAACCAACCCCAGATCCAAAGCCAACTCCAGAACCAGAGAAACCAGAAGTTCCAGAAACTCCCTGTTAAACCAGCTCCTGTAGTCGAAGAAACAGTTAAGACGGCTCCTCAATTGCCAAACACTGGTACTGAGGACAATGCAAGCCTTGCTGCTCTAGGCTTGCTAGGTGTCTTGAGTGGATTCGGGCTTGTGGCTCGCAAAAAGAAAGAAGATTAATCAGCTCTGTAAAGTAGTAAGGAAATCAACTTTCTAATCAAAAACTAGTGCATTTAATGATGTACTAGTTTTTGATGCTTGTCTTAAGGATAGAACTATGCTACAATCATCTAAAAACAAGTAAGAAAAGAGAGGTTCTTTTGTCAACGGTAGTGGGTTGAAAAAAAGCTAATCTCGAGAAAGGACAAATTTCGTCCTTTCTTTTTTGATGTTCAGAGCGATAAAAATCCGTTTTTTGAAGTTTTCAAAGTTCCGAAAACCAAAGGCATTACGCTAGATAAGTTTGATGAGATTATTGATCTCTTCCAATTTTGCGTTGGAATAGGGTAATTGAAGGGGCGTTGATAGTCTTTTCTTTGTCTTTGAGAAATATCTTAAAGACAGTCTGAAAAAAAGAGGATGAACCTGCTTTTAGATTGTCCTCAATGAGTCCGAAAAATTTGTAAGGCTCTTTATTCTGAAAGTGAAAAAGCAGGGAGCTGATAGTGGTCTTTCAAGTCTTCTGAATAGCTCAAAAGCTTGTCTAGGATCTCTTTATTGGTTAAGTGCATGCGAAAAGTAGGGCGATAAAAATCGCTTATCACTGAGTTTACGACTATCCTGTTGAATGAGCTTCCAGTAGCGCTTGATAGCCTTGTATTCATGGGATTTTCGATGAAACTAATTCATGATTTGGACACGCACACGACTCATGGCACGGCTTAAGTGTTGAGTAAAAACAGTCCAGTGGACTGTTTTAGCCTGAGTTTAGAAATATAATAAGGAAGGGGTGAAAGCGATCCAGAACGATTTTTGCATTCGGGGAGTGAAATAGTCTGCGAGACTGTTTCAGCCTGAGCCTAGAAATTCGAAAGCGAAGCTGTTTAGCCAAGGCATAGTAAGGACTAAACATATCCATAGTAATGATTTTGACGCGACATCGGACGGCTCTATCATATTTAAGAAAGTGATTTCGGATAACAGTTTGTGGTCTACCTTCAAGAACAGTGATGATATTGAGATTATCAAAATCTTGCGCAATGAAACTCATCTTCATTTCCCGATTGAAACAGTCACTCCCTGACTATTTCCAACGTCCCTAGGGACATAATCTTTGGTAGACGAGAAAAATCATGCTTAAAGTGAAAGTCATTGAGCTTGCGAATAACAGTTGAGGTTGAGATGGAAAGCTGATGAGCAATATCGGTCATAGAAGTCTTTTTCAATCAGCTTCTGAGCAATCTTTTGGTTGATGATACGAAGTATTTGGTGATTCTTCTTGATGAGAGGACGCCATTTTCGAGCAATGATAGCACTTGAATCGACGCTTTTTCAGTAGAATTCTAGTAGGCATGCCAGTCGTTTCAAGGTAAGGAATCTCAGACGTTTTTTGAAAGTCATATTTCTTCATTTGACTTCCGCAATCAGGGACAAGATGAGGCCCTCATAATCCAGTTTAGCTATGATTTCTATGTGTATCCCTTATTAACAATATCCATAATTTGGATGTTAGGGATCTTTGATATCAAGTAGTTTTTGTTCTAAAATGTAATTGTTCTATATGATTCTTTCTAATGAGTTGTTTTGTCGCTTTTCATTATAGATTTTTATGGGACTTTTTCTACAACAAAAATAGGCTCCATAATATTCATAGGAGATTTACCCACTACAAATGTTATATAGCCTCTGACTTTTTATGCTATACTTAGGATATGCATAGAAAAACAGTGATTGATTTTAGGGCTTTGGGAGAGAGATACATCTTCACCCAGCCTATCAAAGAGTTAAAAACCAGAGATTTAGCAGAAGTGGCAGACCTGCTGGCACAAGTGGAAAGCTACCAAGAGCAAGGCTATTATGTGGTAGGTTATGTCAGCTATGAAGCTGCGCCAGCTTTTGAGGAAAAATTAGCGGTCCACAAGGCTCCTTTACTGGGAGAGTATTTGCTTTACTTCACCGTCCATGACAAAGTTGAAACATCCAGTATTCCTCTGACTTATGAGGAGGTGGATTTGCCATCAAATTGGGAAGAAGTAACATCTGCAGAGGACTATGAAAAGGCAATTGCCCAGATTCACCATCATTTGCGTCAGGGGGACACCTACCAGGTCAATTATACGGTTCAACTCAAGCAGGAGTTGTCTGCCAATCCTTTTGCTATCTACAATCGTATGGTTGTCGAGCAGGAAGCGGGTTACAATGCTTACGTAGAGCATGACGACATGGCAGTGATTTCCATGAGTCCAGAACTCTTTTTTGAGCAAAATGACCGCGAGTTGACAACACGACCAATGAAGGGAACGACTCAGCGTGGCATGACTGACCAAGAAGATTTAGAACAGGCTAGTTGGTTGGAGCAGGATCCCAAAAATCGGTCTGAAAATATGATGATTGTGGACCTCTTGCGCAATGACATGAACCGTATTTCTGAAGTGGGGAGTGAGCACGTGGAGCGTCTGTGTCAGGTAGAACAGTATTCAACGGTTTGGCAGATGACTTCGACCATCAAGAGTCAGTTGCGAGAGGATGTGAACCTTGTTGAAATCTTCCGCTCACTCTTTCCTTGTGGTTCCATAACGGGCGCACCCAAAATTGCGACTATGGGAATCATTAAGGACTTGGAGCCACAACCGCGTGGAGTCTACTGCGGAACGATTGGTTTCCTGCTTCCAAATGGGCGACGGATTTAATGTCGCTATTCGGACCATTCAACTGCATCAAGGGAAAGCCATCTATGGAGTTGGCGGAGGCATTACATGGGATAGCACTTGGGAATCTGAATACCGCGAGGTTCATCAAAAGGCAGCTGTTCTCTATCGTAAACAAGCTCGCTTCCAATTAATTACAACTGGAAAAATCAGCCAGAAAAGCTTACTGTTTGAGAATCAACATATAGAAAGGTTGATAAAGGCAAGTCGTTATTTTTCCTATCCTTTTGATGCAGAATACTTGAAAAAAAAGATAGAGGAAGAGTGTCGAGCTTGTGACATTAATCAAGATTACCGCTTGCGAATTTCTCTCAGCAAATCTGGAAAGATAGAACTCAGTCGTCAAATATTAACACCCCTCACTCTGACCTTCTGCAAAGCAAAAATTTGCCTTCAGGAAGCGAATTTGCAACAAGCCTTTACCTACTTTAAAACCACTCACCGACCGCATTTGAGTTTAGGGGAACAAGAGGAGATTTACCATAATACAAAAGGAGAATTGCTTGAAACCTCTATTGGAAATTTGGTTCTGAAAATTGCTGGGAAACTCTACACACCGCCTATTCGACTGGGAATCTTACCAGGAATTTATCGTCAGCATTTGCTAGAAACAGGACAGGTAGAAGAGAAAGTCTTGACCTTGGCAGACTTAGCCCAAGCAGAAGCTATTTATGGCTGTAATGCAGTGAGAGGTTTGTATGAGTTATCAATGAAGGAGAACTAAATGAAACTAATATTTTTACATGGACTAGGTCAGTCAGCGGAGAGTTGGAAGGAAGTGCAAGAGTTACTTGCGGATTATCCCTCTGAAGCCCTTGACTTATTCCCTACGGGAATTACTAGCTATCAAGAAGCCAAGGAGAGCATTTATCAGCACTTATCAAAGGAGACAGAACCTTTTGTTCTAATCGGTTTGTCCTTAGGTGCTTCCCTGGCACTAGAACTTTCCAGTTATGATTTACCAAATCTCCGAGCTTTGGTTCTATCAGGATGTCCACTTAAACTGTCTGGTAATATCCTATTTTATCTTCAGTTGCTGATTTTTAAACTACTTCCCAAAAGGGTATTTGAAAAACATGGATCAGATAAGGCTCTTATGGTTGGAGTTTCTGAGGAATTAAAAATACTTGATTTAAGGGAGATTGCAAAGAATTGTCCCTATCCAACTTTGTTAATTTGTGGTAGTCAGGATAAGCCAAATCTTAGTTCAATGAAAGCTATTCAAGAACTGATGTCAAATTCCCAGTTCCAGATCATCCCTGATGGTCCTCATGTTCTGAATAGAGCAAAACCAAAAGAGTTTGTAGAAATAACTAGAAGTTTTCTTGAATTGCAGAAATAAGTTTGATAAAATACTATTGAAATCGATAACATCGTTATGGGAGAAAGTAATGAACAAACGTCTATTTTTAAAAATGAGTTTGGCGACGTTGTCAGTTTTAGCCTTGTTTTTATAACCAGTTTTAGCAGAAGAAAATATTCATTTTTCTAGTTGTAAGGAAGCTTGGGCGAATGGATACGCGGATATTCATGAGGGAGAACCTGGTTATTCTGCCAAGTTAGACCGCGACTATGATGGTGTAGCCTGTGAATTGAAAAATACCCCAAAAGGTGCTTTCAAAGCAAAACAAGAGACTACAACTCAAACTGATACAAGTTCATCAACAACAAGTGGCTGGGTTAAGCAGGACGGCGCTTGGTACTATTTTGACGGAAATGGAAATCCAGTGAAAAATGCATGGCAAGGAAATTACTATTTGAAATCAGATGGCAAAATGGCTAAAAATGAGCGAGTTGATGGAGGCCGTTACTATGTAGATGTTTCGGGTCTCTGGAAACCATAAGTCAGAATAAAATCCAGAAAGTTAATGCAAACCTTTGCATAAACGATTAGTTTTTGTTATACTATTACTGTAAGCATTTTCAATTACTACATAATGAAAAAGGAGAATATGATGAGTCAAAAGATTATTGGGATTGACCTTGGTGGAACATCTATCAAATTTGCAATCTTAACAACTGCAGGAGAAATCCAAGAAAAATGGTCTATCAAGACCAACATTTTGGATGAGGGAAGTCATATCGTTGATGATATGATTGAGTCTATTCAACACCGTTTGGACTTGCTTGGATTGGCAGCAGCAGACTTCCAAGGTATTGGAATGGGATCACCAGGTGTGGTTGACCGTGAAAAAGGAACTGTTATCGGTGCCTACAACTTGAACTGGAAAACCCTTCAACCAATTAAAGAGAAAATTGAAAAAGCCTTGGGCATTGCATTCTTCATCGATAATGATGCTAACGTGGCAGCTCTTGGTGAACGTTGGATGGGGGCTGGTGATAACCAACCAGACGTTGTCTTTATGACACTTGGTACAGGTGTTGGTGGCGGTATCGTCGCTGAAGGCAAATTGCTTCACGGTGTGGCTGGTGCAGCAGGTGAGCTTGGCCACATCACTGTTGACTTTGACCAACCAATCGCATGTACTTGCGGTAAGAAAGGTTGCCTTGAGACAGTGGCTTCTGCAACAGGGATTGTCAACTTGACTCGTCGTTATGCCGATGAATACGAAGGCGATGCAGCCTTGAAACGCTTGATTGATAATGGAGAAGAAGTAACCGCTAAGACTGTCTTTGATTTGGCAAAAGAAGGAGACGACCTTTCCTTGATCGTTTACCGTAACTTCTCACGTTACTTGGGAATCGCTTGTGCCAACATCGGCTCAATCCTAAACCCATCAACAATTGTTATCGGTGGTGGTGTTTCAGCTGCAGGAGAATTCCTTCTACAAGGTGTTCAAAAAGTCTACGACGAAAATAGCTTCCCACAAGTACGCACAACAACTAAATTGGCTCTTGCAACTCTAGGAAATGACGCTGGGGTTATTGGAGCTGCATCACTTGTATTGCAATAAAATAATAAAAGAGGAAAAATGCTAACCTAGAGCTAGTAATGTTCCTCTTTTCTTTTTTATGCTATACTAGTTAGGACAATAAATGAGGTGAGAGTAAATGACAAAAGCAGATACAATTTTTAAAGAAAATATTGAACGAATCCTCAAAGACGGTGTCTTTTCTGAGCAGGCACGTCCCAAGTACAAGGATGGAACTGTTGCTAACTCCAAGTATGTAACTGGTGCTTTTGCCGAGTATGACTTGGCTAAGGGGGAATTCCCCATCACGACCTTGCGTCCTATCGCTATCAAATCCGCCATCAAAGAAGTGCTCTGGATTTACCAAGATCAGTCTAATAGCCTAGAAGTGCTCAATGACAAGTACAATGTTCACTACTGGAATGATTGGGAAGTGGGAAATACAGGAACCATTGGTGAGCGCTATGGTGCTGTTGTTAAGAAACACGACATTATCAATAAGCTTCTCAAGCAGTTGGAGGCTAACCCTTGGAACCGTCGAAACATTATCTCCCTTTGGGATTACCAAGCTTTTGAGGAGACGGACGGCCTCCTTCCATGTGCCTTTCAGACCATGTTTGATGTCCGCCGTGTAGATGGAGAAATCTATCTGGATACGACCTTGACCCAGCGTTCGAATGATATGCTGGTGGCCCACCACATCAATGCTATGCAGTATGTGGCTCTTCAAATGATGATTGCCAAGCATTTTGGCTGGAAGGTTGGAAAGTTCTTCTACTTTATCAACAACCTCCATATCTATGACAATCAATTTGAACAAGCTCAGGAATTGCTCCGCCGTGAGCCGTCAAACTGCCAACCACGTTTGGTCTTGAATGTGCCAGATAAGACCAATTTCTTTGATATTAAAGCAGAGGATTTGAGTTGGTGGATTATGACCCTGTCAAGCCGCAGTTGAAGTTTGATTTGGCTATTTAATAAGGTGATATGTCAACTATGAAATTACAAAAAGCTATGTTATTATGCTCAAGCCTGGTCATTAGCATGGGACGGTGTTCCGTTATTTAATGAGGATTTTCAAGCATGGGCAAATGGTCCAGTGTGTAGAGAGTTGTACGAATTCCATAGAGGAGAGTTTCTGATAAATTCTGATAAAAATTAAAGAGCGTAAAAACTGATTATAATTTCTCATCTGCTGAAAAAGAGACCCTTAGATATTGTAATTTCAGACTATGGTTCTAAGGAAGCGTTTTGGCTAAGTGAACTGACGCACAAAAGAACGTCCATGGGTAGAAACTCGTGGATCGCTGGGGCTTCATGAGCGTAGTGATGCAATTATTACAAAAAGAATTGATGCAAGAATATTATTCAGGATTAGTTTCTAATGGGTAAAAAGAAAAGAACAAATATTGGTGAGGATATTGAATTTGAGAAGAAAAAACACAGATAATCTATGATCCTGACTCTTATAAACAATCTAAGCCGGTATGGAGTTTTGATTTAGCTGATTTTGACCATGATCAATGGAGTCTCTTAAATACAGATTTTATAGAAAAAGAAATTTTCAAAAACTTTGAAATCTTTTGAGAGCATGACTTGGCAAGAAATTGATCAGTGCAAGTGGAGGGAAAAAAGGGAACAAATAATCATTTTATTCCATTTGAAGATATGATTAAAGATGCCCAAAAAGAGCAGAAAACTTGAATTTGCTACAGCATGAAAGTTTGTATTCGTTAAGAATTAAAGGAGCTATTAGATTATTTGAGTACTTAATAATGGTATCTATCATAGTTTGGTATGACAGTGATCATGCTATATATTTAACATCTCAAAATTCTCTTGAGAAATATCTTGACACTAAATTTTTATTGGATAATGGAATTAAAAACACAAGTATTCAAAATATTATTTTACCCATCCCGAAGATTTTAGCTCAATCTTTAGCATTTTTGGTAAAAGTATGGAAAAAGTACAAGTAAATATATTTTATCGAAAGGAGAGATATATGAGTGAAATAGTTATTAATGCTCAGAATTTATCTAAAAATTTTTATAATTTTGATTCAAGACTCCCATTTATCAAGAGATTTTTGAAACGTAATCAAATAACGATTCGAGCTGTTCAAGATATTAGTTTTACGATTAAGAGAGGGAGTATAGTTGGCTTTATTGGGAGTAATGGAGCTGGTAAATCCACAACGATTAAAATGTTGACTGGGACTCTTTATCCTAGTTCCGGAAAATTAGAAGTGAATGGAGAAATTCCATTTAAAAGAAGTATAAATTTTAGAAAAAAAATTTCAATAGTAGTAGGAAATAAATTACAGTTATTTCAAGATGTTTCGGCTATGGATTATTTTCAATTGATTGGTACTTTATATGAGGTAGAACCGGCGATTTTACAAGAACGAATTCAGGAATTAAGCAATTTGTTGAATGTAAAAGATCAGCTTTACCAGCAGGTCCGGACCCTCTCTCTTGGACAAAAAATGAAAATGGAGTTTATCGCGGCATCTTTAACAAGTCCGGAAATATTATTTTTAGACGAGCCTACTATAGGGTTAGATATACAGTCTAAAAAAGATATCAGAACATTTTTAAAGAAAATGAATGAAGAATGTCATACTACTATTATTTTAACGAGTCATGATATGGATGATATTTCGTCTGTTTGTGACGAATTAATCGTCATTGACAAAGGAAAAATTATTTTGCAGGAGTCAATGGATGTTATTTTATCTAAATTTTCTGATTTTAAATATTTAAAGATAAAAATGACATTAGATTTGGTACCAGAGTTATGCTCTGTTAAAGGAGTAGTAGTCATTTCTCAAACAAAATCGGAATGTATACTAAAAATACCTAGAGATTTTGTCTTTGAGACATTAGAATCAATCAATAAGCTTGTAGATATAGAAGATTTTGAAATATCAAATCTTTCTTTAGAAGAAATTATTTTACAAAACTATTTTACAAAAAAGGAGCACAATTGAAAAAAGAAATGTCTATTATTCTGATATCATTTCGATCTATTTTGAACTATAAATCAAGTGTACTATTGTTAATGTTACAGGCAAGTATACAAATTATGATATCAGTATTTTTATGGACGTATATATATCAGAGTAACCAGATAAATATAGCAGGATATGATTTTACCTCAATGGTTCAATACTATTTGGGGACTATAATTTTTTCATATTTTGTTTTTTATCCAGTTGATTGGGAAATCAATGACGATGTTCATTCAGGAAATTTTTTTAGCATATTAATAAAACCTGTTACTTTTTATAAGTATTATTTTTGTAAAATGCTTGGAGATAGGCTTGCTCATTTATTATTTATCATCATTCCTGTCATTTTATTCTCCAGTGTTTATTACAAGAATGAGTTATTAACCATTGAAATTCTTATTTTAGGAAGTATTGCAATTATTCTATCTATGGTTCTATGGTTTTTAATATCATGTTGTGTAGGTATGCTTTCTTTTTGGTTAGAAAATATATTTTTTGTCCTTACTGTTAAAGAAATAGTAATTCAGTTTTTATCAGGAATATTATTGCCTTTAAGTTTTTTTTCAAATAATTTTCGTCTGTTTTTAGATGTATTACCTTTTTAAAATACTTAGTATATGAACCGCTCAGATGTTTAGTAATGATACATATAAATTAATAGACTATTTGAGAATTATTTGTATTCAATTGATTTGGTGCATCATTTTTTATATTATATCAAGATTCATATTGAGAAAAGGAGTGGAGCACTTCTCAAATGTGGGAGGATAAAATGTTTAGAATAAAAGTAATTTTTAGGCTACTTCATTTTGGTTTTAAATCTGATATGAATTTTCATTTTGACTTCTTTTGTGGTCTATTTTCGTCGATACTGTGGATTGGTTTACCTATTGTATTTTTAGATTGATTTTCTTAAACATAGACTCTTTTAATGGTTGGGACTATTATCAAATTTTATTTTTGGTAGGTTCCTACACTATTGTAGATGGAGTTATGATGGGATTGTTAATTAGAAGTATGGGAATTTTAGAATCAGATATTTTGAGTGGTAACTTGGATCAAATTTTATTGAGGCCGTTTGATACTCAGTTGTTCTATATTTTTAGATCATTTAATTTAGTTCAATTCGTGAATACTTTTTTTGGTCTTGCGATCATTTTTATAAGTTATGGAAATTTAAATGTACATTTAAATTCATTAAAAATATTATTTTATATCCTTTCTTTAATGTGTGGTTGTATTATATATTATTCAATTTGGTTTCTAATAACGATTAGTTCATTTTGGTTCCCAACTAAATTTTCAAAAGTAGATGTATTTTTGAATTATATTGGAATTTCTAAGTATCCATATAATATTTTTACAGGTATTAACAGATTGATCACTATGTTATTTGTTCCCAATTTATTAATTGCCAATCCTGCAGTATTAATATTTTTAGGGAAAGATACATTGAACCTATTTTTCTATCAAATAGTTTTTACAGTTTTTTTGATTATTATCAGTCGTACAATTTTTAGAAAAGGATTGAAAAAATATGAAAGTGCAGGAAGATAAACAATGTTGTTCAGTTATATGTTTGACTAAAGGAAGTGATTCGCTGTACTTTGTTTTGTGGTCATTGAAACATCAGATAATTAGTACTAATTTTTGAAACAATAATCGTATTTGAGGGGTGATGATAAGACCAGAGCTAAAAATAGTTTTTGCAGAATCTTTAAATTTTTAAACTCCTATTTGTAATTTTTATGTAAAGATTTTGCTCAATAAACCACTAATAAATCTTACTGGAGATAATATAATGTTAGCAGATAAAGAAATGTTCTTCAAAAATAGAGAATATCCTCCGTGAGCAAGGAGTACTTGAAAAAGTTTGAAGAGGAGAATGGAGAAATAACTGGTCATATGATGATTACGATGACGGAAATCACCTCTGAACTTGGAATTGATAAAAATTAGCGGGAGTATGAGAGCTTTTTGTGTTCCTTTGATTTCTATGATATGATGATTGGGATTATATTCGATTTAGACACAATGGAACTTGTTCCTCAAAATGTGGTTTACTCCTCAAACAGATGATGCTGTGGAACCATCTAGTGAATGGATAGAATTTTTGTAAAAAAACTATATATGAAAATATAGTCTGAAGAAGGTTTTTGGAGTACCAATGTATAGTTTTGTGAACGATCATAGTGACCTCACAATTGTTCCGACTAAACTATAGAAAAGGAAAAGGAGAATAATTTTGAATAAACATGATTACAACTTAGCTCATGATTATTGTAGTAAATAATAAACCTGAGTTGGAAAATGATAAAATTTGTGGTTGATTTTACAGACCCTAAACTATTCCCCCGTTTAAAAGATTGTTGATTCAAATTTTATGAAATTAATCAGTAGATATCGTTCTGAAAAAGCCTTGATATGACGCTATTTTTAGTCCAACTGAAACCCATACTTTCCAAAACCAGGTTATATGATTTGTGAGAAAAAGAACACATAACAAAAAGAGGAGCTTCACACTAAAGTTCCTCTTCTTTTATATAGCCGAATCATTATTCTTATTTCAAAAAGGTAGTGAAAAAGGTAGTGATTCGGTTGATTTATATTGCAAATGTAGTGAAATTTAGAATTTCAAGAATCGCTTAAAAATCAAGGCTTTCTCACATCTATTGACGTGTAGTGAACCCCTATTTTCACTTCATAAAAAGAAGTTGGACTTACCCAACTTCTGTTAGCGTGATACGCGGCGACGAGCTGCTTTTTTACGGTTTTCTTCGATGAAAGCTGCTTTTTGCTCTTCTGGTTCGATCACTTTCTTTTTAAATGCGTATACTGCACCTGCGACTGCGGCGACAGTTCCTGCGACACCTGTTACAAGACCTTTAGCGAATCCTTTAGCCATGAGTCTTCCTCCTTTATATTCTCAATCAGCCAGCCTCCTCAAGAGGTCACATTTTTTTCTGACTGACCTTTTTTTGTGTTATAATAATAGTAACGAAAAAAATGGGAATTTTTTTCAAGGAAAAAAGATGAAAACAAAAATAATTGTGATTGTTGGACCGACTGCAGTTGGAAAGACAGCTCTAGCCATTGAAGTTGCAAAGCGTTTTAATGGCGAAGTTGTTAGTGGCGATAGTCAGCAGGTTTACCGAGGTCTAGATATTGGGACGGCAAAGGCTAGTCCAGAAGAGCAGGCAGCTGTTCCCCATCATTTAATCGATGTTAGAGAGGTAACCGAGTCTTACTCGGCTTTTGATTTTGTTTCAGAAGCTAAGATGGCTATTGAGGATATTCACAGTCGTGGCAAGCTAGCCATTATCGCTGGTGGGACTGGACTTTATATCCAGAGCTTGCTAGAAGGTTACCACCTAGGTGGGGAGACACCTCATGAGGAGATTTTGGCCTATCGGGCTAGTTTGGAGCCTTATACAGATGAGGAATTAGCCCATCTGGTGGAGCAAGCAGGTCTTGAGATTCCCCAGTTTAATCGTCGTCGTGCTATGCGTGCCTTGGAAATTGCCCATTTTGGTCAGGATTTGAAAAATCAAGAGACCTTGTATGAACCGCTGATTATCTGCTTGGATGATGAACGTAGTCAACTTTATGAGCGCATCAACCGCCGAGTGGACTTTGATGTTTGAGGCTGGGCTTTTGGATGAAGCCAAGTGGCTCTTTGAACATTACCCTAATGTACAAGCGGCTAAAGGAATCGGATACAAGGAACTCTTTCCTTATTTCCGTGGAGAGCAGACCTTGGAGGAAGCTAGCGAGAGTCTCAAACAGGCGACCCGCCGTTTTGCCAAGCGTCAGTTGACCTGGTTCCGTAATCGCATGCAGGTCACCTTTTATCAAATCGGAGAATCTGGTGTGCAAGACCGTATTTTAAGCCAGATAGAGGAGTTTTTAGATGATTGATACGGAGAAAAAAGAGGAGCGAGTCCTGATCATTGGTGTGGAATTGCAAGGCATGGACAATTTTGACCTCTCTATGGAAGAATTGGCCAGTCTAGCCAAGACAGCTGGGGCAGTCGTCGTCGATAGCTACAGACAAAAACGTGAAAAGTATGACTCCAAGACTTTCGTCGGCTCTGGTAAGTTGGAAGAAATAGCCCTCATGGTGGATGCAGAAGAGATTACCACTGTCATTGTCAATAACCGTTTGACTCCGCGACAAAATGTCAATTTAGAAGAAGTTCTTGGTGTCAAGGTCATTGACCGTATGCAGTTGATTTTGGATATCTTTGCCATGCGGGCTCGAAGCCATGAAGGAAAACTCCAAGTCCACCTAGCACAACTCAAATATCTCTTGCCTCGCTTGGTTGGTCAGGGGATTATGCTCAGCCGTCAGGCAGGGGGAATTGGTTCCCGTGGACCTGGGGAAAGCCAGCTGGAGCTGAACCGTCGTAGTGTTCGCAACCAAATCACAGACATTGAACGCCAGCTCAAGGTGGTTGAGAAAAATCGGGCGACTGTCAGAGAAAAACGTCTGGAGTCTAGCACCTTTAAGATTGGTCTGATTGGTTACACCAATGCAGGGAAGTCAACTATCATGAACACCTTGACCAGTAAGACCCAGTATGAGGCTGATGAGCTCTTTGCGACTCTGGATGCGACGACTAAGAGTATCCATCTGGGGGGCAATCTCCAAGTAACTTTGACAGATACAGTTGGCTTTATACAAGATTTGCCGACAGAGTTGGTGTCTAGTTTCAAGTCAACTTTGGAAGAAAGCAAGCATGTGGACCTTCTTGTTCATGTTATCGATGCCAGCAATCCTTACCACGAGGAGCATGAAAAAACAGTCCTGTCTATTATGAAAGATTTGGACATGGAGGATATTCCTCGCCTGACCCTTTATAATAAAGCGGATTTGGTGGAGGACTTTACCCCTACCCAAACGCCTTATGCCCTGATTTCTGCCAAGTCTGAGGATAGTCGTGAGAACTTGCAGGCTTTGTTTTTAGAGAAAATCAAGGATATTTTCGAACCCTTTACCCTGCGTGTGCCTTTTTCAAAGTCCTATAAGATTCATGATTTAGAAAGTGTCGCGATTTTGGAAGAACGTGATTATCAAGAGGACGGAGAAGTGATTAGAGGCTACATTTCTGAGAAAAACAAATGGAGGTTAGAAGAATTTTATGACTGATATTAAAACCTTGGCTCTAAAGTATGGAGGTTATACAAGTCTAGATAAGGTTTACTTAGATCAACTTCTAGCTGGTAGGTCTGAGCAGGAGCAGTTGGCACTTATCACACCTCCGCCAAGCGTTGTCAATGCTTATTTTGCAGAACTCTACCAGAAAAAGAGTCCTGAGGCAGCGACAGCTTACTTTGCGGAAGTCAGTCAGGAACTGAATCTCTACAATATTGAACCTAGTTTTACCATAGAAAACAAGCCCTTTGTTCGGCTTAATCTGTCTGGCAAATCCTTTGGTTTCTGCTATGAGAGTGAGGGTCTTGGTCGGATTTTTTCTGAAAATGAGGAAGTAATCTTGGATGACTTGCTTTTTGAAATTGCGCAAATTTTCCCCCATCAACTAGTCTTTGAAGAGTCTGGAAAGATTTACATGAAGACTGTTGGGGACGAGGAAGTTGTTAGCGTGGAAAGTCTCACAGCTTTGACTGATTTGGAAAGTTTGGCTGACGGTCGTAAGCGTCTCAAAGGCTACAGCCAAGATGATTTATTACAAGAAGCTACTGCTTTTTCTGGCAAGCGCTATTTCCGATCGGAAAACCGCACAGCCATGTTATATATTGATTAATTAGAAAGTATCGAATGGATATTCAATTTTTAGGAACGGGGGCTGGTCAGCCCTCTAAAGCCCGCAACGTTTCCAGTCTCGCTCTGAAACTCTTGGACGAGATTAACGAAGTTTGGCTCTTTGATTGTGGAGAAGGAACGCAAAATCGCATTCTGGAAACCACAATTCGACCACGTAAGGTCAGCAAAATCTTTATCACCCATCTGCATGGAGACCACATTTTTGGCTTGCCTGGTTTCCTTTCTAGCCGTGCCTTTCAGGCCAATGAAGAGCAGACAAATCTGGAGATCTATGGACCGCAAGGGATCAAGTCATTTGTCTTAACCAGTCTTCGTGTGTCAGGTTCTCGCCTGCCTTACCGCATTCATTTTTATGAGTTTGACCAAGATTCTCTAGGAAAAATCCTTGAGACCGATAAATTCACTGTGTATGCAGAGGAACTGGACCATACTATTTTCTGTGTTGGCTATCGTGTTATCCAAAAGGATCTAGAAGGAACGCTAGATGCTGAAAAACTCAAGGCGGCAGGTGTCCCATTTGGCCCACTTTTTGGAAAAATTAAAAACGGTCAGGACGTTGTTTTAGAAGATGGGACTGAAATCAAGGCAGCAGACTATATCTCAGCCCCACGTCCAGGTAAGATTATCACTATTTTAGGAGACACTCGAAAAACGGATGCCAGTGTGCGTCTGGCTGTCAATGCTGATGTCCTGGTCCATGAGTCGACTTATGGCAAGGGCGATGAAATAATTGCTCGTAACCATGGTCACTCTACTAACATGCAAGCCGCACAAGTAGCGGTAGAAGCAGGAGCCAAACGCCTCTTACTCAACCATATCAGTGCCCGTTTCCTCTCAAAAGATATCAGCAAGCTCAAGAAAGACGCGGCCACAATTTTTGAAAACGTCCATGTGGTCAAAGACTTGGAAGAAGTGGAAATCTAAAAGCTTGAGAAAGGAACAGTATGCCTACTATTCTCATTACAGGAGCTAGCGGTGGTCTAGCCCAAGAAATGGTTAAACTTTTACCTGAAGACCAGCTCATCTTGCTTGGTAGAGATAAGGAAAAATTAGCTCAACTCTACGGAAATCATCCCCATGCAGAATTAATTGAAATAGACATTACCGATGACTCAGCCTTAGAAACTCTGCTAGCAGATCTCTATATCCGCTATGGCAAGATTGATGTTTTAATTAACAACGCTGGTTACGGGATTTTTGAGGAATTTGACCAGATTTCTGACCAAGATATTCACCAGATGTTTGAGGTCAATACCTTCGCCCTGATGAATCTATCTCGTCGCCTTGCGGCTCGAATGAAGGAAAGTCGAAAAGGCCATATCATCAATATTGTCAGTATGGCAGGTCTGATTGCTACTGGCAAGTCTAGTCTTTACTCAGCTACCAAGTTTGCAGCCATTGGTTTTTCAAATGCTCTGCGTCTCGAACTCATGACTTATGGCGTTTATGTAACGACTGTCAATCCAGGACCAATCCGCACAGGATTTTTTGACCAAGCAGACCCAGATGGAACCTATCTCAAATCGGTTGACCGCTTCCTGCTAGAACCAGATGCAGTAGCTAAAAAGATTGTCAAGATTATAGGAAAAAACAAACGAGAACTCAATCTTCCTGATTTTGTTGAACCTAGCTCATAAGTTTTATACCCTCTTTCCCAAGCTAGCTGATAAGTTGGCAGGGGAGACTTTTAATTATAAGTAAAAAGAACCAATATGCAGGTTGTTGCTAGCCTACATATTGGTTCTTATCATTTCTCAACTATCAAACTGGACTTCTTCTAGTAGATAGTCGATAAAGCGTTCGCCCATCTTAGACAGGCTGGTTTTTTCATGCTGGATATAGACTAGCTCAATGGAGTCGTCAATATCCAGTGGGATAGAAACAATATTGTCTCCGTTGAGGTTGCTGTTCAAAATCCCTGTCGCAATGGTATAACCATCTAAACCAATCAAGAGATTAAAGAGGGTGGCACGGTCACTGACAACGATAGATTTTTTGTGGTATTCCTGCGAGAGAATCTCTTCAGAAAAGTAGAAGGAGTTGTGAGTTCCTTGATCATAGCTGAGATAAGGGAAGTTTTCCAAATCAGACAGTTTGACCTTGTCTTTCTTTGCCAGAGGATTGGTCTTGCTGACAAAGATATGGGGCTGGGCAGTAAAGAGATGGTGAGCTAGCAGGTGGTTGTCATCCAGCATCTTGGTTAAAACATCACGATTGTAGCTGTTCAAAAATAGGACACCGACCTCACTACGGAAGTTCTTGACGTCGTCGATAATCTCCCAAGTCCGAGTTTCACGAAGGAAGAGCTCGTATTTCTCCATATCACTTTTCTTGAGTAGAGAAACAAAGGCATTGACCACAAAGGCATAGTGCTGGGAGGAAACGCTAAAGAGTTCGCGGTGGGCGACAGGATTTTTATAGCGTTCTTCCAGAAGCTGAGTTTGCTCGACAACCTGACGGGCATAAGAGAGGAACTCCATCCCATCACGGGTCAAGGTGATACCCTTGGGATTGCGGATAAAGATTTCAATGCCCATTTCATTTTCCAAATCTCTCACTGCATTGGAAAGACTTGGCTGAGTGATAAAGAGTTGCTTGGCTGCCTCATTCATGGAGCCAGTTTCGACGATTTTGATAATATAGTGTAATTGTTGAATTCTCATGTTTTTATTGTACCACACTTGCGTCAGAATCGCCAAAGAAGATAGGAAAATCAGTAGCATTGTGTAAGTCTCTTCTTGAAAAAAACACAAAAATTTGCTAGAATGAGTCTTATGAAAACATTCTATGATGTGCAGCAATTCCTCAAGCAATTTGGTATTATTGTTTACATGGGAAAACGCTTATATGATATTGAACTGATGAAGTTGGAGCTCTCTCGGATTTACGATGCAGGGTTGATGGACAGACTAGACTATCTAGAAGCAGAAGCGGTTCTTCGCAGAGAGCACAAGGTAGAATTGGATTATATTGAGAAAAATGGAGAAAAGAACTAATGGTTACTTGGATTTTGTGGGTACTTATACTGGCAATGTTGGCATGGATGGGCTTTAACTATCTTCGTATTCGTCGTGCAGCTAAGATTGTGGACAATGAGGAATTTGAAGCCTTGATTCGTACGGGTCAATTGATTGATTTGCGAGACCCAGCTGAATTCCACAGAAAACATATCCTTGGGGCCCGCAATATTCCTTCAAGTCAGTTGAAGACTAGTCTTGCAGCCCTTCGTAAAGATAAACCTGTCCTTCTTTACGAAAATCAACGTGCACAACGAGTTACAAATGCAGCACTTTACTTGAAAAAACAAGGTTTTTCTGAGATTTATATCCTTTCTTATGGCTTGGATTCTTGGAAAGGGAAAGTCAAAGTTGAGAAATAAGAAAACGAGCTTGGATGTTTCCGAGCTCATTTTTTAACCACTTTTTCTGAGAAATTCACGAATGCTTGCCAACTCTTCTGAGTTGAGGGGGCGATAGTCTCCCTCTTGAAGATTATCATCCAAACTCCAAGGGCCAAATTGGGTGCGTTTGAGGGAGGTCACCTTGACACCAACAGAGAGGAACATTTTCTTGACTTGATGAAACTTTCCTTCTGAAATGGTGATAGAGCCTTGACTGAGGGAAGGACTTGCAGATAGAATCTCTAGTCTTGCAGGTTTACAGATAGTGCCATCTAAAAAGACAATTCCCTTTTGAAAGGCTTGGATATGGTCAGGTGTTAGAAGTCCATTAACCTCAACTTGATAAGTCTTATCAACATGATATTGGGGATGGAGGAGCTGGAAGCCCAAGGGGCCGTTATCGGTTAAGAGGAGGAGGCCCGTCGTATCTCGGTCCAGTCGGCCGACGGCATAGAGCTTGTCAGACTGGATGTCAGGCGGAAGGAGGTCCATGACAGTTGGAAGTTGCTTGTCTTTGTTGGCTGTAACGACACCAGCAGGTTTATGAAGCATAAGATAGGTATGTTCATATCCTTGAATGATTCGGCCCCGAAAGAGGAGCTCCTGTAGTCCTGTATCGATATTTTGGGCTAGGGAGCGGGCTGGGCAACCATCGACTAGAATGTCCCCTTTGAGTAAGGCTTGTTTCATGGTCTTTCGGCTGATTTTTTCTTGGGCTAATAAATTATCTAAACGCATACTGTGCCTATCTTATCATAAGTCGCTTGCTTTGAAAAGTCTTGATAGGAAAAGAAAAGCTTCGTGAAAACATTTACACTTGCTTGAATTATGTTATTTACTTGAAATTATGGTATAATCGTTCAGTTAGAAAATAAATTTTGAATATTATAGAGGAAATCATGACAAAACTTAGAGAAGATATCCGTAACATTGCGATTATCGCCCACGTTGACCACGGGAAAACAACCCTCGTTGACGAATTATTGAAACAATCAGAAACGCTTGATGCACGTACTGAATTGGCTGAGCGTGCTATGGACTCAAACGATATCGAAAAAGAGCGTGGAATTACCATCCTTGCTAAAAAAAATACAGCCGTTGCCTACAACGGAACTCGTATCAACATCATGGACACACCAGGACACGCGGACTTCGGTGGAGAAGTTGAGCGTATCATGAAAAATGGTTGACGGTGTTGTCTTGGTCGTAGATGCCTACGAAGGAACAATGCCACAGACTCGTTTCGTATTGAAAAAAGCCTTTGGAACAAGACCTTGTCCCAATCGTGGTTGTTAACAAAATCGACAAACCATCAGCTCGTCCCAGCAGAAGTAGTGGACGAAGTCTTGGAACTTTTCATCGAGCTTGGTGCAGATGACGACCAGCTTGACTTCCCAGTGGTGTATGCTTCAGCGATCAACGGAACTTCTTCATTGTCAGATGATCCAGCTGACCAAGAAGCTACTATGGCACCAATCTTTGACACGATTATCGACCATATCCCAGCTCCAGTAGATAACTCAGATGAGCCTTTGCAGTTCCAAGTATCACTTTTGGACTACAATGACTTCGTTGGACGTATCGGTATCGGTCGTGTCTTCCGTGGTACTGTTAAGGTTGGGGACCAAGTTACCCTTTCTAAACTTGATGGCACAACTAAAAACTTCCGTGTTACTAAAACTCTTCGGTTTCTTTGGTTTGGAACGTCGTGAAATCCAAGAAGCTAAAGCGGGTGACTTGATTGCCGTTTCAGGTATGGAAGACATCTTTGTCGGTGAAACTATTACTCCGACAGACGCAATTGAAGCTCTTCCAATCCTACACATCGATGAGCCAACTCTTCAAATGACTTTCTTGGTTAACAACTCACCATTTGCTGGTAAAGAAGGTAAATGGGTGACTTCTCGTAAGGTGGAAGAACGCTTGCAGGCAGAATTGCAAACAGACGTTTCCCTTCGTGTTGACCCAACTGATTCACCAGATAAATGGACAGTTTCAGGACGTGGAGAATTGCACTTTGTCAATCCTTATCGAAACAATGCGTCGTGAGGGATATGAACTTCAAGTATCTCGTCCAGAAGTTATCGTAAAAGAAATCGACGGTGTTAAATGTGAGCCATTTGAACGTGTTCAAATCGACACTCCAGAAGAATACCAAGGGTCTGTTATCCAAAGCCTTTCTGAACGTAAGGGTGAAATGTTGGATATGATTTCAACTGGTAATGGTCAAACTCGTTTGGTCTTCCTTGTTCCAGCGCGTGGTTTGATTGGATACTCAACTGAGTTCTTGTCAATGACTCGTGGTTACGGTATCATGAACCATACCTTCGACCAATACTTGCCATTGATTCCAGGGGAAATTGGTGGTCGTCACCGTGGTGCCCTTGTTTCTATCGATGCTGGTAAGGCTACAACTTACTCAATCATGTCTATCGAAGAACGTGGTACAATCTTTGTCAACCCAGGTACTGAGGTTTATGAAGGAATGATCATCGGTGAAAACTCTCGTGAAAATGACTTGACAGTTAATATCACTAAGGCTAAACAAATGACCAACGTCCGTTCAGCTACTAAGGACCAAACAGCTGTTATCAAGACGCCTCGTATCTTGACACTTGAAGAGTCTCTTGAGTTCTTGAACGACGATGAGTACATGGAAGTAACGCCTGAGTCTATCCGTTTGCGTAAACAAATCCTTAACAAGGCAGAGCGTGAGAAAGCTAACAAGAAGAAAAAATCAGCTGAATAAGAGCTAGAAAAGAGATAAAAGATGGTTTATTTAATCATAGGACTCCTCTTATTACTACTCTATGTATTTGCGACACCAGAAAGCATTAAAGGGACAGTCAATATCGTCCTTGTCGTCTTTGCTTTTGTAGCACTTTTGATTTTGCTGATGTTGTCAGTTCTGCAAATCTTTCAGCTACCGACAGAATTCTTTATCGCAATCGCCATGCTGACCTTAGCATACTTTAGCTTGCGAGATATTACCCTCATGTCGGTCAGTAAAAGTAAAAGAAGATAAAAAGAGAGTTTTGGCTCTCTTTTTGCTTATTAGAATGCTGAATCTGAGCATTTTCGTTTAGAATTATTTCCATAAAAAAATGGTAAAATAGTAAGAGTAGAAATGGAGTTTGAGACATGAAAGTAATAGATCAATTTAAAAATAAGAAAGTCCTTGTTTTAGGTTTGGCTAAGTCTGGTGAATCTGCAGCTCGTTTGTTGGACAAGCTAGGTGCAATTGTGACAGTAAATGATGGCAAACCTTTTGAGGACAATCCTGCTGCCCAAAGTTTGCTGGAAGAAGGAATCAAGGTCATTACAGGTGGTCATCCTTTGGAACTCTTGGATGAAGAGTTTGCCCTGATGGTGAAAAATCCAGGCATTCCCTACAGCAATCCCATGATTGAAAAGGCTTTGGCAAAGGGTATTCCAGTCTTGACTGAGGTGGAATTGGCTTACTTGATTTCAGAAGCGCCCATTATCGGTATCACAGGTTCAAATGGAAAAACAACTACAACGACTATGATTGGAGAAGTTTTGACTGCTGCTGGTCAACATGGTCTCTTATCAGGGAATATCGGCTATCCAGCTAGTCAAGTGGCCCAAACTGCGACAGATGAGGACACGCTTGTCATGGAACTTTCTTCTTTCCAACTGATGGGTGTGCAAGAATTTCATCCAGAGATTGCGGTTATTACCAACCTCATGCCAACTCATATCGATTATCATGGGTCATTTGAGGAATATGTAGCAGCCAAGTGGAATATCCAGAACAAGATGACAGCGGCTGATTTCCTTGTCTTGAACTTTAACCAAGACTTGGCAAAAGAATTGGCAAGAAAAACACAAGCTACAGTTGTACCATTTTCAACACAGGAAAAGGTTGATGGAGCTTATCTGGAAGATGGTCAACTCTACTTCCGTGGGGAAGTGGTCATGGCAGCGAATGAAATCGGAGTTCCAGGTAGCCACAATGTGGAAAATGCCCTTGCGACTATTGCTGTTGCCAAGCTTCGTGGTGTAGACAACCAAACCATCAAAGAAACTCTTTCAGCCTTTGGTGGTGTCAAACACCGTCTCCAATTTGTGGATGAAATCAAGGGTGTCAAATTCTATAATGATAGCAAGTCAACCAATATCTTGGCTACTCAAAAAGCCTTGTCAGGATTTGACAACAGCAAGGTCATTTTGATTGCAGGTGGTTTGGACCGTGGCAATGAGTTTGACGAATTGGTACCAGACATTTCTGGCCTCAAGAAGATGGTCATCCTTGGTCAGTCTGCAGAACGTGTCAAACGGGCAGCAGATAAGGCTGGTGTGTCTTATGTGGATGCGACTGATATTGCAGATGCGACTCGCAAGGCTTATGAGCTTGCGACTCAAGGAGACGTGGTTCTTCTTAGTCCTGCCAATGCCAGCTGGGATATGTATGCTAACTTTGAAGTACGTGGCGACCTCTTTATCGACACAGTAGCGGAGTTAAAGGAATAATATGAAAAAAATTGTCTTTACAGGTGGGGGGACGGTTGGACACGTGACCCTCAATCTTTTGTTAATGCCCAAGTTCATCGAAGATGGATGGGAAGTCCATTATATCGGAGATAAACGTGGCATCGAACACCAAGAAATCCTCAAGTCGGGTCTAGATGTCACCTTCCATTCCATTGCGACTGGAAAATTGCGTCGTTATTTCTCTTGGCAAAATATGCTGGATGTCTTTAAAGTTGGTTGGGGAATTGTCCAGTCGCTCTTTATCATGTTACGACTTCGTCCACAGGCTCTTTTTTCAAAGGGAGGATTTGTCTCAGTACCGCCTGTTATCGCTGCGCGTGTATCAGGAGTGCCAGTCTTTATTCACGAATCTGACCTGTCTATGGGCTTGGCCAATAAAATCGCCTATAAATTTGCGACGAAGATGTATTCAACCTTTGAACAAGCTTCAAGTTTGTCTAAGGTCGAGCATGTGGGAGCAGTGACCAAGGTTTCAGATCAAAAAAATCCAGAACCCGATGAATTGGTGGATATTCAAACCCACTTTAATCCCAAATTGCCAACAGTGCTGTTTGTCGGCGGTTCAGCAGGAGCTCGTGTCTTTAACCAATTGGTGATAGACCATAAGAAAGAACTAACAGAGCGCTACAATATTATCAATTTAACTGGAGATTCTAGCCTGAACGAGTTGAGCCAAAATCTTTTTCGTGTTGACTATGTGACCAATCTCTATCAATCCTTGATGGAATTGGCTGACATTGTTGTGACACGAGGTGGTGCCAATACGATTTTTGAGCTCTTGGCCATGGCAAAATTACATGTCATTGTGCCACTTGGGCGTGAAGCTAGTCGTGGAGACCAGATTGAAAATGCGGCTTACTTTGTAAAAAAAGGCTATGCAGAAGAGCTTCAAGAAAGCGATTTGACCTTGGATAGTTTGGAAGAGAAGCTTTCTCACTTACTAAGTCACAAGGAAGACTATCAAGCCAAGATGAAGGCTTCAAAGGAATTGAAATCTCTAGCAGATTTTTATCAATTGTTGAAAAAAGATTTATCATAAGGAAAGTAAATGTCAAAAGATAAGAAAAATGAGGGCGAAGAAATCCTCGAAGAATTTAAAGAGTTATCAGAATGGCAGAAACGGAACCAAGAATATCTAAAAAAGAAGGCTGAAGAAGAGGCAGCCCTAGCTGAGGAGAAAGAAAAGGAAAGACAAGCTCGAATGGGAGAAGAATCTGAGAAATCAGAGGACAAGCAGGACCAAGAGAGTGAAACGGACCCAGAAGGTGAAGAATCAGCTAAGGAAAATTCTGAAGAAAAAGTAGCATCCTCAGAGGCTGACAAAGAGGAAGAAGAGAAAGAAGAGAAAGAAGAATCAGAGTCTAAAGAGAAGGAGAACCAGGATAAAAAGCTTGCTAAAAAGGCTACAAAGCAAAAACCAGCCAAAGCAAAGATTCCTGGTCTCCATATCTTACGAGCCTTAACGATTTTATTTCCAAGTTTGCTTTTATTGATTGTCTCTGCCTACTTACTCAGTCCTTATGCGACCATGAAGGATATCCGTATTGAGGGAACAGTGCAAACTACAGCTGATGATATTCGACAGGCTTCAGGCATTCAGGATTCGGATTATACGATTAACCTTCTGCTAGACAAGGCAAAATATGAGGAGCGGATCAAGTCTAATTATTGGGTTGAATCAGCTCAGCTTGTCTATCAATTTCCAACTAAATTTACTATCAAGGTTAAGGAATATGATATTGTGGCCTACTATGTTTCTGGAGAAGTCATTATCCTATTCTTTCCAGTGGTCAGCTTGAGACCAGTGCTGTGAGCTTGGTTAGTCTACCAGAAACCTATTTATCTGTTTTCTTTAATGACAGCGAGCAAATCAAGACTTTTGTCTCAGAACTTTCTCAAATTAGTCCAGAAATCAAGGCTGCTATCCAAAAGGTGGAATTAGCTCCAAGCAAGGTGACTCCCGATCTAATTCGATTGACCATGTATGATACAGACGAAGTCTTGGTTCCCCTGTCTGAAATGAGCAAGAAATTACCTTACTACAGTAAGATTAAGCCTCAATTGTCAGAACCGAGTGTGATTGACATGGAAGCTGGAATCTACAGCTACACTGTGGCGGATAAATTAATTATGGAGGCTGAGGAAAAAGCTAAAAAAGAGGCAATTGAAGCTGAGAAGAAACAGAAAGAGGAAGAGAAGAAAAGGCTAGAAGAACAGCAGAAAAAATTGGAAGAAGAGAAGAAAAAACTGGAGGAAGAGAGCAATCGAAACCAAACAAATCAGCGTTCATCACGTCGCTAGGTTTACCTTTTGTCTCATATCTCTTTAGTTGCCATGTTTTTACTTGACAAGTGCTAGTAGAAATAATAGAATAGTAAAAAACCTTTAAAGCAGTCCAGAGAGGCAGCTAAGGTTAGACGGTGAAAGGGTGGAGACTACCCATTTTTCGTGGAACCTTGCTGTTGGCAGGTTCCTTTTTTCGTGGCTTCTTGTGGCCAGACTCTCTCACTAGCAAAGGTAAAAGGAGAAACCTATGCGAGAACATCGTCCAGTCATTGCTCTTGATTTTCCTAGTTTTGAGGCGGTCAAGGAATTTTTAGCTCTTTTCCCAGCAGAAGAAAGCCTTTATCTCAAGGTAGGGATGGAGCTTTATTACGCAACGGGGCCTGAGATTGTGTCCTACTTGAAAGGCCTGGGTCACAGTGTCTTTCTTGATCTCAAACTTCATGACATTCCCAATACAGTTAAGTCAGCAATGAAGGTCCTTTCTCAGCTTGGTGTGGATATGACCAATGTTCATGCTGCTGGGGGTGTAGAGATGATGAAGGCTGCGCGTGAAGGTCTTGGAAATCAAGCCAAATTGATCGCTGTCACTCAGCTCACATCAACGTCAGAATTCCAGATGCAGGAGTTTCAAAATATTCAAACTAGCCTGCAAGAGTCTGTGATTCATTATGCCAAGAAGACAGCTGAAGCTGGCTTGGATGGTGTCGTTTGCTCAGCTCAGGAAGTGCAAGTCATCAAGCAGGCTACCAAACAAGATTTTATCTGTTTAACGCCAGGAATTCGTCCTGCAGGTGCTGCAGTAGGAGATCAAAAACGCGTCATGACGCCAGCAGATGCCTATCAAATCGGTAGTGACTATATCGTGGTGGGACGTCCCATTACCCAAGCTGAGGATCCTGTTGCAGCTTATCATGCCATCAAGGATGAATGGACACAGGACTGGAATTAAAGAACTAGATTAGAAAAATATAAGGAGAATACCATGACACTTGCTAAAGATATCGCTAGCCACCTCTTGAAAATTCAAGCCGTTTACCTCAAACCAGATGAGCCTTTCACTTGGGCATCTGGCATCAAGTCACCGATTTACACGGACAACCGTGTGACGCTTGCCTATCCAGAAACTCGTACCCTAATTGAAAATGGCTTTGTGGAAGCCATCAAAGAAGCCTTTCCAGATGTAGAAGTCATTGCAGGAACTGCGACAGCAGGGATTCCACACGGAGCGATCATTGCTGACAAGATGAATCTGCCATTTGCCTACATCCGTAGCAAACCAAAAGACCATGGAGCTGGTAACCAAATCGAAGGTCGCGTAGCTCAAGGTCAAAAAATGGTAGTGGTTGAAGATCTTATTTCAACTGGTGGTTCTGTTCTTGAGGCCGTAGCAGCAGCTAAACGTGAAGGGGCTGACGTTCTTGGTGTTGTGGCGATTTTCAGTTACCAATTGCCAAAAGCAGATAAGAATTTCGCAGACGCAGGTGTCAAACTTGTGACGCTTTCTAACTATAGTGAACTCATTCACCTAGCACAAGAAGAAGGTTACATCACACCAGAAGGGCTCGACCTTCTAAAACGCTTTAAAGAAGACCAAGAAAATTGGCAAAATGCCTAAAGCATAGAAAATCAGGTAGTCACTAGGATTACCTGATTTATTTTTGTGATTTCATTGAGTATTAGTCAACTTTTCCGCCTTCAACAACAAGGTCATCTGCTTTAGCAGCGTCTCCGTAGGTTGGGTGAAGTGTTTTTTCATAGGCCTTGTGGAAGAAGTTTTCCTTACCTAATTTTTCAATATCTTTATTGATGAAGTCTAGCAATTCTTGGTTGCCTTTTTGAACTGCTGCCGCAATGGTATCTGGATTACCGAGGGAAGTAATTCCTACTTCAAATCCTTTATTTTCAAGCGCCCAAGCTAGGACTTCCGTATTGTCAGTAGAGAAGGCATCTCCACGTCCGTCAAGAAGGGCTTGGTAAGAGTCACTGTATTGGTCGTATTTTTGGAGTTTTACTTTCTGGGATGATTTTTTTCAAAATAAGTTTCAGCGGTCGTTCCTTTTGTAACAATCAAGGTTTTACCTTCAAGTTGTTTGACGTCTGTAATGAGACCAGTCTTAGGTGATACGACACCCAGAGAAACTTTCATATATGGAAGGGCAAAATCAACTTGTTTCTTACGTTCGTCAGTTACTGTAAAAGTTGGCAAGGGTAATATCCACCTTGTTTGAAATCAAGTATTCAGCACGGTTGGCAGCATCGACTGAAACGTATTTGACCTTGACACCAAGGTCTTGTGCTAATTGGTTCCCAAGTTCAATATCGTAACCTTGGTAAGAACCGTCATTGTCAACGTAACCAAAAGGTTTCTTATCTCCAAACACGGCGATTCGTAGCTCACCGCTTTTTTTGATTTCATCAATTGTGCGAGCCTTGGCAGTGGTTTTACCTGACGATGCACCACCATTTCCACCTGAGCTACAAGCTGTGATAAAGATAAGGGCAAACGCAAGTGCCAAAACAGTTAAGAGTGGTTTGAATAGTTTCATAAGAATCTCCTTTATAGATATGAGCCAAATTGGCTAAAGTCAAAGACGTTTAAAAATTCCTGGGCTCGCTTGGTTTGCGGATTGGTAAAGAAGGCTTGAGCTGTTCCTTCTTCAGCGATTTTCCCTTGGTCTAGGAAGATAATCCGATCGGCAATAGCTTGGGCAAACTGCATTTCGTGGGTTACTAAAATCATGGTACGACCTTCTTGAGCCAAATCATTGATAAGTTCCAGCACCTCACGCACCATTTCTGGATCCAGCGAAGCAGTCACTTCGTCAAAAAGGATAATTTCTGGATGCATGAGGAGGGCACGGACAATTGCCACCCGTTGCTTCTGTCCACCAGATAATTGACGCGCAAAGCTATGTTGTTTGTCTAGTAAACCAACACGTTCCAGTAGTTGCAGAGCTTCTTCCGTTACTTCCTTCTTGTCTCTCCCTTGAGCCTTGATAGGGCCTAGGATGAGGTTTTGAAGGACATCTAGATGGGGAAAGAGTTCATAGCTTTGAAAGACCATGCCAATCTTTTGGCGAACTAGGTGAAAATCTTTTTTATTTTCAACGATAGACTGACCATCCAGAAGAATATCTCCACCTTGAATACTTTCTAAGCCATTGAGGCAACGAAGGAGGGTACTTTTCCCACAACCAGATGGCCCTAGGATAACCACAACTTCTCCTTTATTGATTTGTAGAGATAGACCTTGGAGGATGGGATTGTCTCCGAAGGATTTTTTTAGTTCCTTGATTTCTAAGATAGTTTCAGACATTTAGTTCCTCCAATGTTTTTCTAAGTGTGTGGATAGTTTGGAAATAGGAAAGCAGACTGCGAAATACAAGACCAGAATGGTTCCATAAATCCAGAAGGAAGCAGTTGGGATAGTCAGGCGATTGCTATCGATGATTTGTTGTCCAACCTTGGT
>BNJT01001202.1_pt1 | contig 85526 bp, 87 predicted proteins | sample 8540491 | NCBI WGS metagenome assembly BNJT01 (sample SAMD00202455, study PRJDB9452) | human saliva metagenome | host: Homo sapiens | reverse complement strand
TGCACACCCGCGGGAGAGTAGGTCGCCGCCATTTTACAACAAGCCTCGAGACTCGAAAGAGAATCGGGGCTTTGTTGCGTTTGGAAGAATGTGGAGGGATTTGGAATACGAGACGGCGGAGAGAACCGACAGTGAGCAGGGAAATGATCGCAAGGGATGCCAGACGGTGAATCGTGAATGGTGAGCGTATTAGACAATAATAGTATTATTGTCATTACAGACGCTTTTTCCCTAGTCCGAGAAATTTCTTTGTATTAGCCGTTCATTCTCTCGTAACTGGCTGAAATTCGGGAATTTTGTAGGCTTTTTACAACCCCTGATCATATAAAAATCTATGCGATCTGTGTAGCATACGCGCTTTCAATTCTGTGTTTTCCTGTTGAATTTGAAATCTTCGGTTGTCAGAATTGTCTGTTTTTTTACTTTTCGCTTCGAGGCGATGACAATTTGTGCGCGAAGCAAACAGAAAAGGGGTAGGATGTTTGGTAGTGGTGCATTCTTTTTCGTACTTTTGTTACGCAAGTCGGAAGAGCTTGATCACTAATGTGGAGAAATTTCTCCGGAGAACTCGCTCTCTGCACGATAGCAGAAGTCTTACACAATTCCTATATCAAACACTTTTGATTCAATGGCAACATTAGATCTTTCAAAGTACGGTATTACGGGTACTACCGAAATCGTACACAACCCTTCTTACGAACAGCTTTTCGAAGAAGAAACCAAAGCAACCCTCGAAGGATTCGAAAAGGGTCAGGAGACTGAACTCGGCGCTGTGAACGTGATGACGGGTATCTACACCGGCCGTTCGCCCAAGGACAAGTTCATCGTAGTTGACGAGAACTCTAAGGACACCGTGTGGTGGACCACCGAAGGTTACAAGAACGACAACCACCCCTTGTCGGAAGAAGCTTGGGCTGTGGTTAAGGATCTTGCCAAGAAGGAACTCTCCAACAAGCGCCTCTTTGTGGTTGACGCTTTCTGCGGTGCCAACAAGGACACGCGTCTTGCCGTTCGCTTCATCGTAGAAGTTGCTTGGCAGGCTCACTTCGTAACGAACATGTTCATCAAGCCCACGGCTGAAGAACTTGCTAACTTCGAACCCGACTTCGTGGTTTACAACGCTTCTAAGGCGAAGGTTGAAAACTACAAGGAGCTCGGTCTCAACTCTGAAACTTGCGTTGCCTTCAACATTACGACGAAGGAACAAGTTATCCTCAACACTTGGTACGGTGGTGAGATGAAGAAGGGTATGTTCTCGATGATGAACTACTACCTTCCCCTCCGCGGCATCGCTTCGATGCACTGCTCTGCCAACACCGACCTCAATGGCGAGAACACCGCTATCTTCTTCGGTCTCTCCGGCACGGGTAAGACGACTCTCTCTACCGATCCGAAGCGTCTCCTCATCGGTGACGACGAGCACGGTTGGGACGACAACGGTGTCTTCAACTTCGAAGGCGGTTGCTACGCTAAGGTGATCAACCTCGACAAGGAAAGCGAACCCGACATCTACGCTGCTATCAAGCGCAACGCGCTCCTCGAGAACGTAATCGTTGACGCTAACGGTAAGATCGACTTCTCCGACAACAGCGCTACTGAGAACACGCGCGTTACTTACCCCATCGATCACATCGAGAACATCGTTCGTCCCGTATCGGCTGCTCCCGCTGCGAAGAACGTGATTTTCCTCTCGGCTGACGCCTTCGGTGTATTGCCTCCCGTTTCTATCCTCAATGCTGCTCAAACGCAGTACTACTTCCTCAGCGGTTTCACCGCTAAGCTCGCAGGTACGGAACGTGGTATCACTGAACCCACGCCCACTTTCTCTGCTTGCTTCGGTCAGGCCTTCCTCGAACTTCACCCCACGAAGTACGCTGAAGAGCTCGTGAAGAAGATGGAGAAGAGCGGTGCTAAGGCTTATCTCGTGAACACGGGTTGGAACGGTACCGGCAAGCGCATCTCCATTAAGGACACTCGTGGTATCATCGACGGTATCCTTTCAGGTGCTATCCTCTCTGCTCCCACGAAGCAGCTCCCCATCTTCAACTTCGAGATCCCCACGGAACTCACGGGCGTTGCTACCGAAATCCTCGATCCTCGCGACACTTACGCTAGCGCTTCTGAATGGGAAACCAAGGCTAAGGATCTCGCAGGTCGTTTCGTTAAGAACTTCGAGAAGTACACGACCAACGAAGCCGGTAAGGCGCTCGTTGCTGCCGGTCCTCAGCTCTAATCGAGTGACACACTCGCTTAGTGCGTGACTTTTTCCACACCGCGGCATCCTCCACACGGAGGGTGCCGCTTTTTTTGTGCCGTGTTTTGATTTCCGGCTCCTAATTTTCAAGGAAAGGACGCTGGCGGTGCCTTATATGCAACTAATCGGCGCGTGGATAGGTGTGGGCTTCAGGAAAGGGAGTGAGAAACAAAGGTTTTCGAATGAAAATATGTAACTTTGCTTCTCATCCATCTAATTCTCATCGATGACGCTCCAACAATTAGAATATGTCGTGGCCTTGGCCGATCACGGGCAGTTTCTCAAAGCTGCCGAAGCCTGCGAGGTGACACAGCCCACGCTCAGTTCGATGATCCAAAGCTCGAAGAAGAACTGGGCGCCAAACTTTTCGACCGGCGCAGCAAACCTGTTGTTCCCACGGCGGTAGGTAGAGTCGTTGTGGAACAAGCGCGAGAACTTCTCAGCGGTGCGCGGCGTTTGCGCGATCGTGTTGACGAACAGCAGAATGCCGTGAGTGGAGAGTTCCGAGTGGCCGTTTTGCCCACCATCGCTCCCTATCTTCTTCCGCGTTTTCTGCCGGAATTCTCACGCAAATATCCGCAAGTCGATTTGCAAATTAGCGAAATGAAGACGGCGGACGTAAAGCGCGCGTTGGCAAAAGGCGAAATAGACGCAGCCATCGTTGCACAACTCAACGAGTTGGAGGAATTCAATGCCGATACGCTTTTCTATGAGCAGTATTTCGTCTACTCATCGCAAAGCAGCGAATTGCACACCCGCGATTCGGTGCGTACCACCGATTTGCGCGAAGTACCTCTGTGGTTGCTCGACGAAGGACATTGTTTCCGCGATCAGTTGGTCAGCTTCTGTCATCTCAAAACAGCTCTCCGCAGCCAGCGGTCCTACCACCTCGGTAGCATCGAAACCTTCATGCGCATCGTCGAGAGTGGCATGGGCGCCACTTTCATCCCCGAATTGTGCACCTTGCAACTCTCCGATGAGCAGAGAGCGCTCGTTCGTCCTTTTGCCGTTCCGGTTCCCACGCGTGAAATTGTGCTGTTGACGGCGACAGACTTTGTGCGTGATTCGCTCAAGCGCTTGCTGATTGATGAAATTCGCAGCGCCGTACCCGAATCCATGCACCGCCTTTCACATGCGCAGAAAAGTATATGATACAATTGCACGATTTTTTCCCTTCCAAATGCTCATTTGTCGTCGAACAAAGCATTTTCACGACAATCAAAGGTTAAATAACGTGCATAACCGTCATTTGTACAGCACAATCTTCTTCACTCGCGATCAATCGTTTATATTTGCCGATCATCAAATACACCGAAGTATGAAAAAGTATCTCCTTCTCCTCCTCATTGCCCTCGGCAGTTTCGTCAGTGTGCAGGCGCAGAAGTTCGCCCTCATTGACATGGAATATATTATGCGCAACATTCCCGCCTATGAGCGGGCCGGTGAACAGCTCAATCAGATTTCTAAAAAGTGGCAAGCCGAGGTCGAGGCTTTGGACAACGAAGCCAAAACGCTTTACCGCAACTATCAGAACGAAGCGGTCTTCCTTTCTGAAGCACAGAAAAAGGATCGTGAAGACAAAATCGTGAAGAAGGAAAAGGCCGCCGCCGATCTCAAGAAAAAGTATTTCGGACCCGAAGGCGAACTCTATAAAAAGCGCACAGCACTCCTCCAACCCATCCAAGATGAGGTGTACAATGCGGTGAAAATCGTGGCGCAAGCCAAAGGATTCCAACTCATCCTCGACAGAGCCAGCGAAGGAGCGGGGATCATCTTCGCCTCTCCTGCCATCGACATCAGCAATGAAGTCTTGGCCAAATTAGGCTATTCCAACTAAATGTCGTACTTTTGCCCAAACCTAACATCAAACAAAATAAGATGCTCAAGAAATTGCTCCTTATGGTGCTCATGATGGCACCCCTCAGCCTCCTGGCACAGAAGTTTGCTCACTTCAACTCGCAGCAAATCATCACCGTATATCCCGCCGCCAAGGCAGTTCAAGCTGAACTCGAGGCGCTTGGTAAGCAATACCAGACTGATATCGAGACGATGCAGAAGGAATTCCAAACCAAGCTCGAGAAATATCAGAAAGAAGTAACGGACAAAACGCCCGCGAACATCCGTCAGCGTCGTGAAGCCGAGTTGCAAGAACTCCAAACCAAGGTGCAACAGAGCTTGCAAGACAACGAACAGGCTTTCCGTCAAGCTCAGCAAACGAAGTTCAAGCCCGTGCAAGATAAAATCATGGCTGCGCTCGAACTCGTGCTCAAAGAAGGCAACTATGTCTATGCCATCGACGAAGCCATGGTGCAAGGTGTGACCATCAACAAAGCGATCTCCACCGATATCACCGCGCAACTTAAGACGAAGCTCGGTATCAAACAGTAATTTTTGACTCCCGCACAGCGAGTCTTCCAACGCAGCATTTGAAACCAGTGTAGGAACTTTTTAGCCGGCACTAGTTTCAAATGCTTTCTTTGCTTTTATAGCTCTCCCTCTGCCTCTTTTTCATTCTTTTGCACATGATCCGATCCTTTCTTTTCGGTCTGTTTAGTTTCACCGTCCTCATGGTCGGTGCGCATCGTTCGGTTTCCCCTCAGTTTCCACTTCGTGCGACTAGCACAAAGTCGCGTCGCCGACACGTTGGTGAAAGATTTCTGTCGGAGATCCCACCACGCTCACCACAGCTCAACGTTCGGCGAACCTCTTTGCACGCACCATTTCCGGCCGTCTCGACACCCTGCTCCGCGATCCGCTGTTCGAGCGTTCGCAAGTAGGTGTTTGTGTCTACGATCTCACCGATGATCGCATGATCTTCGTGCGTGGTGAGCATCAACGCCTGCGCCCCGCTTCGAACATGAAGGTGCTCACCGCAGTTTCGGCTCTCGATTTGCTCGGTGCCGACTATCGTTTCGCCACCACCCTCCAGGCCAGTGGTGAACCCGACGATTCTGCGAGCGTGAAGAACATTTACATCCGTGGAGGAATGGATCCACTTTTCGGGCGCGACGATCTTCGTTCCATCATCGACGCGTTGCGTCAATATGGCGTGCGGCACATTGCCGGCGACGTGGTGCTCGATGTCACGATGAAGGACACCGCCACCCTCGGTTGGGGCTGGTGCTGGGACGACAAGGCGCGTCCGCTCACCCCGCTTCTTTATCGCCGCGGAAACAAGTTTGCCGATCATCTCTTGCGAGCCCTTTCCGAAGCCGGATCACGGTCGGCGGTTTCGTGCGCCCCGGAGTCGCGCCCAACAGTGCTCCGATTTGGCTCATGCGTACCCATACGATTGACCAAGTGCTGCGGCCGATGATGAAAGAGAGTGACAATCTTTGTGCCGAAAGTCTCTTTTTCCAGTTGGCTGCGCTTTCGCGTCGTCCCTATGCCACCTATCGTGATGCCGCCGCGCAAATGTCGAAACTCATCAGTCGTTGGGGCATCGCGCCCGCCGAATACAAAATTGCGGACGGTAGCGGTCTTTCACTCTACAATTATGTCACGCCCGAGCTACTGACCCTCTGTTTGCGCCATGCTTACCGCAACGACGAGATTTTTCAACATCTCTATGCAGCCCTCCCCATCATGGGGCGCGACGGCACTTTGCGCTCCCGCAATCGCAACACCAGTTCACAAGGCAACGTGCGCGCCAAAACCGGATCGGTCGAAGGTATAAGTTCCCTTTCCGGCTACGCCTTGGCGGCTAATGGACACCAACTTTGTTTTTCGATTATCAACCAAGGTGTGCGCAACATGGCAGAAGCGCGCAGATTCCAAGACCGCTTCTGTCGCGCCCTGACTGATGGACTGTCGATGCCCCACATTCGTCCCGACGAAATCTCCGAACCCGCTCCGAGTTCCGTGAACCAGCCGGCAGGAGAAGAGAACGGACCGGACGACGGCGACGGAGATTGACCTCGCGAGCCGATCAAGTGACGCATGCAGGCGCACAAACGGTCGTCCGACGCCGCCCGGTGCCGACTTTCCGCACCACATGAGCGCAGCAGTGCGCTTCCACTCAACACAACAGCCCGAAGACCGGCTCACAGACTGGTCTTCGGGCTGTTTTTTTGCTATTTCGGGCTGCTGCCTTCGCGTTTTCGACAAATAAGTAGGGGATTCTCGCACAAAGTGCGCTGCTTTCGGCCGAAAGTCTCGCGTTTTTTGTGTCGCACGGAGGGCTTACCGGTTTTTCTTGTAACTGATTACAGCCCAGGTGCCCATCAACAGATCGATCACGGCGAGGGCCAATACTTGGTGGGCGATGCTGCCGAAGTTGCCCCCGCGAATGAAGACCGTGCGCACGGCTTCGATGAAGTAGCTCACGGGATTGAGGTAGGTGGTGAGGTAGACGGCGGCAGGCATCGAGCGGGTGGGGGTGAACAAGCCCGAGAGTTGAATGAGAATCATGACGAAAAACCACATCACAAAGATGGCTTGTTGCATGGTGTCGGAGTAGTTGGAAACGATGAGTCCGAACGACGAGAAGAACATGGCCAAGCACATGGACAATAAGTAGATGAGTGCCGCGTTGCCCACCGGCGTAACGCCGTGCACCACCCACGCCAAGGTGAGGCAAACCGTGATCACGAAGAAGGCAATGAGCCAATAAGGGATGAGTTTGGCGAGGATGAATTCCCATTTCTTCACGGGGGTCACATTGATTTGCTCGATGGTGCCGGCTTCTTTCTCGCTCACAATGTTGAGCGTGGGCAGGTAGCCGGTGACAAGCATCACGATCAGTGCGAAGAGCGCCGGGATCATGAAGAGCTTAAAGTTCAGCTGCTTGTTGAAAAGGAAGAGTGTGGAGGCTTTGTCGCGCAGGGTGGCGGCCGAAGGTTGCACGTTGGCCGTGACGATTTGCGACAGATAGTTCGAACCCAGCGCACCTTTGGTGCCGTTGACGGCGTTGACCGCAATGAGCACTTGGGGCGTTTGTCCGAGCGCAAGCTGCCGCCCGAATTGCGGAGGGATCACCACGACAATGTCGGCCGACGACTGCTCAATGTCTTGGAGCGCGGCGGCATAGGTGGGCTGCTGGCCGCGGAATATGAAGTAGCTGTTGGCCGCAATTTCGTGCACAAGGCGTTGAGAGGCCGTGCTTCGGTCGTTGTCCACCACGTCGACCACCACGTTTTTCACCTCCATGTTCATCACCCACGGCATGACGCACATCACCATGATGGGGAAAAACAGAATCAGCCGCGGGATGAACGAGTTGCGACGGATCTGAATGAACTCTTTTCGGAGCAAATGTTGCAGTGCCATGGCGGTTTAGGCTAATCGGGTGTTGAACTTGGCGAGCGAAAGGGTGAGCAGGGCGACGAACATGCCCAGGAGCACGAGCATTTCGTTGAGCACTTGCTTCACACCGACGCCCATGACCATGAGTTTGCGCATGGCACTGATGTAGTAGCGCGTGGGGATGGTCGCTGATATGTATTGTAAGATCCGCGGCATCGATTCTACTGGGAAGAGCATGCCCGAGAGCATGATGATAGGCATGATCAATACCATGGCGGACAGCAGGAGAGCGACGAGTTGGGTTCGGGCCACGTTCGAAACCAACAGCCCCAATGAGAGTGCCAACAGGATGTAGAGGGTGGAAACGGCGAAGATCCAAAATAGCGATCCGCGCACCGGCACGTGGAGCACGAAAGCTGACATGAGGAGAATGGAGATGAGGATGAGAAAGGCCAAAATGAGGTAGGGAACCACCTTGGCCGAGATGATGACAAGCGGCGGAGTGGGCGAAACAAGTAGGACTTCCATGGTGCCTTTCTCCTTTTCGCGAACGATGGAGATGGAGGTCATCATCGCACAAATGAGCATAAGCAGCATGCCCATGATGGCGGGCACGAAGTTGTAGGCCGATTTCATTTGCGGGTTGTAGAGCAACTTGGTGTTCACCGCGCCTCCCGACGGATTGGTCAGCACTGCGCCGGCATAGGTCGACCATTGTTGTGCCATGTTGGGGTCGGTTCCGTCTACAATGAGCTGATAGTCAGGTCGAAGGATTGAGAAATGTGCAGAAAACACCACGGCCAGGTCGGCTTTCTGGTCTTGAATGAGCTGACGGGCCTCGGCCGAGGTGGCAACGGCGCGCGTGATGGTGAAATACGCCGAAGCACTCAACCGATCGACGGCCTGTTGGGTGGCGTAATTGGCCTGGCTCGTGACAATGACTGTGCGCACATTTTTTACATCGTTGGTGATGGCGAACCCGAAAAGCAGCATCAGGACAATCGGCATGCCGAAGAGCATCAGCATGGTGCGCTTGTCCCGAACGATGTGTTTGGCCTCTTTGATGACCAATGAGAGGAATTGCTTCATGTGGCGGGTGGAGAATAAAGAAGGTGGCGTAGGTGGTGCGAAATGCTGCCGCGGTGTGATCGGCCTGCGCCCACTTGCGGACAAGGGGTGCGCGGGAGAGCGTCGGGCGGTGTGGGAGAGTGCGGGGGAGCGGTTGGGTCAATCGGCGCTGCGGGTGGCCCGACGCGCCAGGAGGGTGAACACGTGGTCCATGTCGGGCTGATCGAAATGCCGCTTCAACTCGGCGGGAGTGCCCAGGGCTTCGATTTTACCATCCACCATGATCGAAATGCGGTCGCAATATTCGGCCTCGTCCATGTAGTGGGTGGTGACAAAAACGGTGATGCCGCGGCGAGCGGCGTCGTAGATCAATTCCCAAAACTGGCGGCGCGTCTCGGGATCTACCCCGCCGGTCGGTTCGTCGAGGAACACAACGCGTGGATCGTGGAAGATGCTCACCGAAAAGGCCAGTTTTTGTTTCCACCCTTGCGGCAAGCGCGCCACCAACGTGTTGCGATGTTCGGAGAATCGGAGGCGACTGAGCAGCGCATCGGTCTTTTGGCGTATCTCTTTGTCGCTCAGACCATAAATTCCGGCGAACAAACGGATGTTTTCGGCTACGGTGAGGTCTTCGTAGAGCGAGAATTTCTGGCTCATGTAGCCAATGTGGCGCTTGATTTGCTCGTGTTCGGTGCGAATATCGTAGCCCGCCACACGACCTTTCCCGCCGGTGGGCTGGTTGAGTCCGGTGAGCATGTGCATGGCAGTGGTCTTGCCTGCGCCGTTGGCCCCGAGGAAACCGAAGATTTCGCCCCTTTTCACACTGAAAGAGATGTCGTCCACTGCGCGGAAATCGCCGAAGGCTTTGACGAGATGTTCCACTTCGATGACCGTTTCGTCCGAGGAGTTGTCGGTCGGCACGTGGGATAATGCGGGCGGATTGAAGATGTCGCGAAATTCCGTGAGGATGTCGTCGGGTGCACCGATGCCTCTGATGAGCCCCTCCGAGAGGAAGGCCACGCGGTGGCATCTGCGCACTTCGTCCAGGTAGGGAGTGGAGGCAACGATGGTGATTTGGCGCTCCATCAGGCCGTCGAGTATGTCCCAAAACTCCTTGCGACTCACCGGATCGACGCCGGTTGTGGGTTCATCAAGGAAGAGAACACTCGGTCGGTGGACGAGTGCGCAGCACAAGGCCAGCTTTTGTTTCATGCCGCCCGAGAGGGCGCCGGCTTTTCGCGCCTTGAAGCGCTCGATTTGTGTGTAGATGGCGCGAATCGAGTCGTAGTTTTCTTCTACGGAAGTGCCGAAAAGTGTGGCGAAAAATTTCAGGTTTTCTTCGACGGTGAGGTCTTCGTAGAGCGAAAACTTCCCGGGCATGTAGCCCACACGCCGACGTATTTCCTTCATTTGTCGCACCACATCGAAGCCATCCACCGTGGCTTTTCCTTCGCTGGGGAGCAACAGGGAGCAGAGAATGCGGAACAAGGTGGTTTTGCCTGCGCCGTCCGGGCCGATGAGTCCGAACAACTCACCTTTTTCCACCGAAAGACTGACCTTGTGCAGCGTTTGCACGGCGCCGTAACGGTGAGATAACTGATTGACGTTGATAGCATTCATCGGAGAAGGGGCTTCAAAACTTTACTTTGCCGTACATGCCAATCTTTACGTAGCCGTCATTGCGAAATCTCACCTTGACGGCGTAGACCAAATCGGCGCGTTCGTCGTCGGTGACGATGGTTTTGGGGGTGAACTCTGCGCGGTTGGAGATCCAAGTGACCACGCCGTCGTAGGTTTCGCTGCTCCGCCGCCGTAGTCGGCGGTGAGTTGCACCTTCTGTCCGAGTTTCACGGTTTTCAGCTGCGCAGAAGTGAGATAGGCCCGGAGGAACATTGTTTGCGTGTCGGCTATTTTGAAGAGCGGTTTGCCCACCGACACAAATTCGCCCCGCTCGGCATATTTTTCCAACACCGTCCCCGAGACGGCTGCCCGCACGTCGGCGTGTGCTATTTGGTCGTCGATCTGCGCTTGTTGGGAGCGCACGCCGGCTTTCCGCGCATTCACCTCCGCTTGTTGCGCGGCGAGGGCTTTGTCTTGTTGGGACAAGGCGTTGTTTTGCGCAGAGATTTGTTCTTCGGTGGCGGCAAGTTGTTTTTCGGCCACCTGTATTTGGTTGTCAATGTCGTCCACTTGCTTGCGTGCCGCGGCACCGTCGCGCAACAGTTCCGCGAAACGTTGGCGTTCGCGTTGCAGATGGGCGATTTGCTGCCGAAGCGCAGCCACTTGTTTCGACAAATCCAGTTTTTTGTCGGAGGTGGCTTGTTTGTTGGCTTCGAGTTGTCGGTAAGTGGCGGTCAACTGATCGTTGTTTGTTTCCAGCTGTTCGCGTTTCAGCACCAATTGCCGATCGTCGATTCGCCCCACTTTCGTGCCGCTTTCGAGCCATTGGCCTTCTTCGACGTTGAAATCTTGGAGTTCACCCGGAGCTTCGGCCGTGACGGTGACTTCTGTGGCCTCGAAAGTGCCCGTGGCGTCGTAATTTTTGGCACGATCGCCGCAAGAACTCAGGGCGAGGAGAAATCCGGCCAGACATAACATTTTGTTCATACCTGTCTGTTGCTGATTTATTCGTTGTGACTAAATTTCAGATCGTACATGGCTTTGAGCATGTCGATTTCGTGGATGGCTTGTTGGGTCTTGGCGGCGTTTTCCTTGTTGATTTCGCGAAGCAACCCGTTGACATCGATGATGCCGTGTGCCAATTTCGATTCCGCAGCCTTGCGAACTGCGGTGCGAAGTGCGATGATTTCACCGTCGCGTTGCGCGATGGCGCGGAATCGACGGACGTTTTCGCTCTGTTGCGTCTCATCCAGTTGATTATTGAAGAGGAATTGTTGGCGAGCGTTCTCAATGAGTTCGCGTTGCACCCGCAGTTTCGACTTCTCATTGCGGTGAGTGTAGAGCGCACTGAGGTTCCAAGTGAGTTTTAGTCCCGCGATGCCGTTCCAACTCCACCTACGTTTCATCATGTCTTCGAAGAGATTCAGCCCGGGATTGCCGTAATAGCCTTGTGCAAAGAACCCAAGTTGCGGCAAGAGTTGGGCGTCGAGGGCTTTTTCTTGCGCATCGGTGAGTTGAAGTCGGCGGTCGAAGAGGCGAAGCTCCGGGCGTTTGTTCTCGCCCGACGGCAAATTGGGCACGGCAGGCTGGCGAATGCTGTCGACCGGGATCCCACAAAAAAGACTCAGCAGGCGTTGCAGCGTTTGCCGTTGCGACAAAAGCTCCGTTTGTTGCTGTTCGGCGCTCAGCCGCTCGGCTTTCACGTTCTCGAAGTCGCCGGCCGACGCCGTCCCGCTCTTGAGCATGGCGGCGAGTTGCTGCTCGTTTGAGCGTAAAAGGGCGTTGGCATCGGCGTTGAGACGGAGTTGTTCGTCGAGCAGCAGGAGGCCAAAATACATTTCGTGCACGCGTTGCCCGATTTTGTACAGATCCACTTCGGTTTGTGCTGCTTGCACCGCGCCTTCTCCCCGCGCGATTTCGCGCCGGCTGCCGATTGCGCCGCCGTCGAAGAGTGTTTGGCGCACGTCGATGCCCACTTTATATTGGTCTCGGCTCAATCCTTGCAGCTGAAGCCCCATCTGGGCGAACAATACTTGCAGATTTTCGGGCCACGCTGTCACTTTGTTTTGGTAACTGCCCTGGGCTGTGACGCTGATTTGCGGGAACCATGCCTTCTGAATGTTCCTGACTGTGAGTTCGGTGGTGCGGGCTATGAGATCGTATTGCCGAATGATTGGGTAATTGTGTTCGGCGGCTTGGCGACATTCCTCCAAACTCTGTGCGCGCACTGCGGGGAAAAGCACCGCCAGGACCGAGAGGAGTAGTAATTTCTTTCGCATACGTGTTTACTTTTGTCCGGTTTGTCTTTTGCACATCGGACTTTTTCTTTGTTGTTGCAAAGATAGGGCGATTCGGGCGGGGAGTACTTACCATTTACGGTGAAGTTATATACAAATTGTACGATTGTTGTGCTTCCAAATCGTGGGTGTGGAAGAATTATATTAGCTTTGTGGACACCAAACAAGGAGGAACAAAAACATGAAACAGCCCAATTCGTTAGTGCAGATCTCTGTAAATGACGTAAATCTCGACAGTTTGTCGGAATGTGCGGGACAAATCTTGGCAAAAGAGGAGGCCGTGCTGGTGATCGGTGGGCATTTGCAGCACAGTTCGCTGCTCGATAAACAGAAAAATATACCAGGCGTTCGAGCCGCGGCTCCTGCTTTTGCTCGAAGGGGAAGCCGATCTCTGCGTCAATCTTCAGGATAGTCATTTCGAAAAAGGGAAGCATTGCACTGGTGGCGAGCGACACCATCTTCGAAATGAAGCACATTTCGGACGATGCGCGCGTGGCGGTGGTCATTTTCCGGAAGGATAACGAAGAGATCGAGGACACTTTTCTCTCCGCATCGCCCGAGGAATTCGAACGTGTGGTGCATTTGATCATGCTGTTGCGCGACTTTATGCGCGTGTCTCCCTACCGGCGCCGAACGGTGCGGAGTTTGCTGCAAACCCTTGTGGCCGATGTGCAAGAAATCAGAGACGGACAGGCACAGGACGGGCCGGAACGCGAGGCACGCCCCCGCGAACTCTTTGCGGAGTTCAAGCGATTGGTGCACAAACACTGTGCGCGCGAGCGCAACATCCCCTTCTATGCTGCACAACTCCACGTGTCGCCGCATCATTTGTCGGCCGTCATCAAGAAGACCGGCGGGAAGAGCGTGATGTTTTGGGTCAACCGTGCCACGGTGCAAGCGGCGAAGATTCTGCTCAACAGGAAGGGAATGATGAACTACGAGGTGGCCGATCGGCTCAACTTCCCGGGAGCGGCGGCCTTCTCCCGTTTTTTCAAGCGCGAAACCGGCATGACGCCCAGCGAATATCGGGAGAGTCTGCGAAAAAAACTGCCGGATAAGAAAGAGCGCCCCGAACGAAAAACGTGCCAAGTCGGTGAATCACTGACTTGGCACGTTGTTTTGTGCTCGAGGGGACGCGTGAGAAAATCACGCTCGGAGAGAAATCAAACTTTGTTGCGTACGCGGTCGTCGAAGGCCGAAAGAGCAGCCTTTGCGCCTTCGCCCATGGCAACAATGATTTGTTTATAGGGCACCGTCGTGCAGTCGCCGGCTGCATAGACACCGACTTTCGACGTGCGGCAGGTGGCATCGACCACAATCTCGCGGCGCGGAGAGAGTTCGAGGGCTTCGGCGAACGGCTGCGTGTTGGGCGCCAGACCGATCTGAACGAAGATACCATCGAGTTCAATTTCGCGTTCCGCATCGTTGGTGCGGTCTTTCACGCGCACACCGGTCACTTTTTGACCGTCGCCCAGCACAGCTGTGGTTTGCGAGAGGGTGAAGATTTCCACGTTGCCGAGACTCTTGGCCTTCTCTTGCAGCACTTCGTCGGCAAGGAGGTGGTCGGCAAATTCGAGGACGGTAACGTGTGAGCAGATGCCTGCGAGGTCAATCGCAGCTTCCACACCCGAGTTACCACCGCCCACAACGGCCACGCGTTTGCCCTTGTAGAACGGGACCATCGCAGTGAGGGCAGAAGTGCACACCGCGACCGAGGTAATCGGCCTCGCCGTCGACGTTGAGTTTGCGCCAGCCGGCACCCGTGGCAATCACAATTTGTTTCGACAGGAACACTTCGCCGCCCTTGATGTGCAGCTCTTTCACCTCACCGTCGAGGTTCACTTGCTCCACTTTGCGGTTTACGAAGAGATCGATAGGGATAGTCTTCGATGTGTTCGCCCAGATGTTGTGCCAATTCCGGTCCCGTTGTCTTTGGGAACGGAGATGAGGTTTTCGATACCCACGGTGTCATTGACCTGACCGCCGAGACGTTCGGCCACGATGGCCACGTGCAAGCCCTTGCGTGCCGAATAGATCGCCGCGGCACTGCCGGCGGGACCGCCGCCCACGACTACGAGGTCGTACGAACGCTCGATTTTCTCCACGGGGATGTCTTCCACGCCGAAGTTTTCTTCGAGTTCGTCGAGCAGTTGCGAGAGTTCACCGCGACCGCTGTGCACGAGTTTTTCTCCACCGAACACGGCAGGGCACACCTTGGAGGTGCAGTTGGTTCGACCTCGTCTTGGAAGAGCGCACCGTCCACGATTTCGTGCGTGAAATCGGTGTGGTTGAGCGCAATGATATTGAGCGCCTGTACCACATCGGGGCAGTTGGTGCAGGTGAGCGAGACGTAGGTGGTGAGATGAATCGGACCGCGGAGTGCTTGGATGCGGCGAACGAGGGTCTCATCGGGCAGGTTTTTGCCCTTGCCGTCTGCGTTGAGGATGGCCAACAGGAGCGAAGTGAACTCGTGTCCGCCGGGGATGCAGCGGAAAACGACGCCGGTGTCTGTTCCATCCTTGAGCAACTTCATTTCGAAGCGGCCGGGAGCTTCATGCTGTTCGACAACGAGGTGGCTCGACGTCGTAGCAAAATCTGAAAAGAAAGACTTGAGTTCGGCAGAATGTGGGTTGGCGCTGTCGGTGTAGACAGCGAGCGTGAACTGCGCGTTGAGTTCGGCGAAAATCTGTCGAACTTGTTGAAGGAGAGCTTGATCGAGCATATCTGTTATTTTGAAAAAGGCAAAAAGTGGCGGTGCTCATCTGAAAGATGAACGCCCGCCACACCTACAAAATGAAAACCTATTAACGTGTGTGTGAAGCTGATTAGAGCTTACCTACGAGGTCAATGCTGGGTTTGAGCGTTGTTTCGCCTTGCTTCCACTTAGCGGGGCAAACCTCGCCGTCGTGCGAAGCTACGAAGAGCGCAGCTTCAACCTTGCGCAGGAGTTCTTCGGCGTTGCGGCCGATGCTATTGTCTTGGATCTCAGCAACCTTGACCTTACCCTCGGGGTTGACCAAGAACGTACCGCGATAAGCCATACCTTCTTCTTCGATGTGCACACCGAAACCGCGGCTCAATACACCCGTGGGGTCAGCGAGCATGGGGTAGTGATCTTCTTGATGCTGTCAGAAGCGTCGTGCCATGCCTTGTGCGTGAAGTGAGAGTCCGTGCTCACCGAGTAAACCTCTACGCCGAGCTTTTGGAACTTCTCGTACTGTTCTGCGAGGTCTACCAACTCCGTGGGGCACACGAAAGGTGAAGTCAGCGGGGTAGAAGAAGAAGATAGCCCACTTGCCGGCGATGTCGGCGCTACTTACTTCTTTGAAAGATCCGTTATGGAATGCCTGAACCTTGAATTCAGGAGCTTGTGCGTTGATGATGGGTTGCATATAGATAATATTTTTGAGTCTATGTTCGTTGTTTCTTGTCGTTTGACGTTGCAAAGATAGACACTTCTCAGACATAGGCAAACAGATAATCTCTATTTAGTAATAGAGAATGGCTATTTATCAAATCTATCTATTTGTTTTTCAGATAAATATCTCGTGTTTGTCCGAAAACTCCTCTATTTTCCGAGCGACGTTTCTGTTTGAATTTGATCGAACGCGAGTGCGAAGGAGGTGTTGAACCGCATTGCGATCGTGTTTCGTGTTGAACAGCAGGAGTAGCGACCGGGAGGAGGTGGAAAACCGGTGAGCGGCGTTGTGCAATGAGTAGCAAATCGTGGCACCTCCCCGATAGAGGAGATGCCACATTCACTTCCCTAAGCTCATCAACGCTTGAGGTTTCCATTTTTTTCGCTGTCGCCGAGCGGATACGGCACATAGTTCATGTCGGGTGTCCAAGTGCCGCTGACTGCGACCGCTTCGGTGGCGGTGAAGCCGGGGGCTACTTCGATCGGCGCATTGGCTACGCGGCGGGCGAAGGTGTTTTTGAGATCGTCCATGCGGAGTTGGTCGGCGCGGCGCGTCACGAGCGACAGCCAGTGGCCGGCCACTTCCCAACCGTGTTCGTCCCAGCAGGCTTTGGCCAGTTGTTCGGCGTTCATGGCGTCGATTTCTACACCGTCAACACTGTTGATGTCGGCAGCATTCACGGCACGGGCGCGCACCTTCTTGAGACATTGTTTGGCCAGCGTGAGGTCGCTCTTGCCGGCACGGGCGGCACTTTCGGCGTACCACAGCAGCACTTCCGGATAGCGGATCACGCGGTGGCGCAAGTCGTTGATCATGCCGCGCCATTTCTTCTTCGTGTAGTCATAAGGAGCGGCGATCGGTTGGTTCTTATCGTCGGCATTGACGGTGAAGAGCGAGAACATGGGGTGATATTCCGGGATCACCGCATTCTTTTTGTCGGCTTGAATCGGTTGGCCGTCGGTCGTTGCCCACCAATCATAGAGATTTTCCTCTTTGAGAATCTGGGGATCGTAGGTGGCGCGCTTGCGAGGGCCGTCGGGCATGCGCTTCCAGAAAGCGATTTCGCCCCAAGCGTCGCCCCAGCCTTTCAGACTTTCGAAGAGCATCGTGCTGGTGAGTTCTGAATCGCGCGACCAACTGCGGTTCGGAGAGTTGTTGATGCCGAGAATAGTTTCCTTATTATAGTTGTTGCCCATCGAGTAGACATTCTTCCACTCGGGGTCCATGTTGTGATGGTAGGTGCCGTTTTCCACCCCCTTGATGACCGCTTCGGCTTCGTCGGCGGCTTTGGCATAATACTCCTGTCCCTTGTTGAGCGGATAGCCGGCCATGGCCATGTAGACGGCGGCCAGGGTGGACTTCACGGCTTGTTGCGTCACATACACGTCGCAACCGAACATATTGCGGGGCTCACCCTTGTAGGCAGTGGGGAGATTCAGTTCGTCGGCCTTGGTCAGATCGTCGACAATGAGTTTGTACACACCTTCCACGTCGGTCAGTTGCGTTTTGCCGCCGTCGGATTCGCTGTGCAAGCTGATGGGCAGCGGGCCGAAGATGCGCACCAAATAGAAGTAGGCATAGGCACGCCAGAAGTGGGCTTGTCCGAGGGCGATGTTGCGTTCGGTGGCAGAAGTTTGCGTGCGACCGGCATTGTCGATGAGATCATTGGCCAGTTGGATGATCTTGTAGTGCTGATTCCACGCAGCCACCACGCCCTTGTTGTCGGCCGATGCGCGGAAAGCATCGAGCTGTGCGCAGGCTTGTTTGTTCGATCCCGGGTTGGCCGTGATGTCGTCGCCCTGCCATTGTGGGTATTGCATGTTGGTGTACGACTGCGATTGCGTCACTTGCGCGAGCAGGGCGTTGACGCCCATGTCGAGTTCGTCTTGCGTGGAGTAGAACGTCTTGGGAGTGAGGCGTCCTTTGGGTTCCTCATCGAGGAAATCAGAGCAGGCCGCGGTGCCGAAGAGGGTCGTGGCGAGGAGAGCGGCGAAGAAAATATTGCGTTTCATGATGAAGATCGGAATTAGAAGGTGAAACGAGCGCCGAAGTGTGAAGGTGCGCGGGAAGGGATAGCCACCCATGTCGACACCATTTTCGTAGTCGGCGTTGCCAAACGAGAAGCCCGCGGGGATCTGCGCCCTTGTAGCCCTGTGATGGTGAAGAGGTTTTGCACGCCGAACGAGAGGCGGATGTCGGCAAACTTGGTTTGCGCCTTCGTCAGGTTGTAGGCGATGCTGATGTTTTTCGGCGCGGAAGTAGTCGGCATTTTTCCACCCACTTGCTCGAGTTGCCGTAGTTCAAGTTGTCGGTGGCATCGAGGGCGGGCATTGTCTTTGCCACGGTTTCTGTTCGGCCGAGGCACCGGTGACGAACATATTCTTCGCGTAGTCGCGATCGGTCACGAAACATCGAGGCGCCGGGCATGGCGTTCATCATGAATCGCGCGATGTTCAGGCGTTGGGCACCGAAGGCGGCGTTGAAGAAGGCGTTGAACTCCCATTGTTTGTAGCGAATGGTGGTGTTCCAGCCAAAAGTTACGTCCGGATTGGCGCAACCCAAGACACGGCGGTCGCCGGCATCGATTTTGCCGTTGCCGTTGAAGTCGGTGTATTTGTCCTTACCGTTCTCGTCGATGCCTTCCCAAACATAGCCGTAGAAGGTGCCGACGGCTTCGCCTTCCTTGACGATCGAGACCGGATCGACGCTACCTGCCGCAGGAGAGGCCCCGTAGAGGATGGGTTCTTCGGCGGTGAGTTTCACCACTTCGTTCTTGTTGTACGAGAGATTCAGCGTCGCAGTCCATTGCCAGTCCGTGGTTTGGAGAATGCGTTCCGTCAAGCTCACATCGATTCCCTTGTTGGTGATTTCGCCGGCGTTCACCCAGTAACCTTGTGCGCCCTTGTAGCCCGGTTGTTGGCGACGAAGGAGGGCATCGTAGGTGTGTTTCGAGAAGAAGTCCACACTCAGTTCCACGCGGTTTCCGAAGAAACCGAGATCAAAGCCGAAGTCGGCTTGATGGGTGCGTTCCCAAGTGAGGTCGGGCGTGGCTATCGCATTAGATTGGTAGCCCGTGAAGTCGGTCTTGCCACCGAAGTTGAAGCCAATGGGAGTGAGGAGTCCGAGCGTGGAGTAGGGCGAGATGTTTTGGTTGCCGATCACACCATAACTACCGCGCAATTTCAAATTGCTCATCGCCGAGCGCAGCGGGCGCATGAAGTCTTCGTTCAGCACAGACCATGCCACGGCCACAGAGGGGAAGTAGCCCCATTTTTTGTTGGTGAAGCGGCTCGAACCGTCGGCACGGAACGTACCGGTGAGCATATAGCGGTCGGCATAGTTGTAGATCACGCGACCCACGCCCGAGAGGAGTGCATAGGATTCGTAGCTGTTGCCGGCGGTGCGGACGGCGGCGTTGTTTACATCCCAGTAGCCCACCGATTCGGCCTTGAGGTCGTTGCCGCCAATGTTCATGTTGCGGCTTTCGCTCTTTGTGGCTTCGTAAACGGCCGTTACGGTCAGTGCGTGGTCGCCCCACTTATTATTATAGGTAAGGTTGTTGGTGGTTTGCAGCATGAGGTGGAAGTGGTCGCCGTTGCTCATGCTGTTTTTGCCCAGTCCCATGCGTTTGGGACGGAAACCATAGTTCTTGCTGTCGCGGTAGTCGAGGCCGTTTGTGGTGGTGAAGGTAAACCCGTGGCCGAGGTTGAATTTGAGATCAAAACGGCCGTTGACGGTGTGCATCATGTGCTCGCTCTTCACGGCGGTGAGCAGGGCATAGGGGTTGTCGGCGCTGATGCTGTTGTAGGGGTCGTGGGCGAAGGTGATGCCGTCGGCCTCATACATGTCCATCGTGGGCGAATAGTTGAGCATGTGCACGAGGGGGTTGCCCACGTTCATGCCGAAGAATCCGTTGCCGTGGCCTTGCATGCGTGCGGCTTGGATGTCGGTGGTGAGTTCGAGCCAAGGATACACTTTGGTGTGTACGTTGGTCTTCGCGCTGTAGCGTTCGTGCTCCGTGCCCACGACCACACCTTCGCGCTTCATGTAGTTGGTCGACACGTAGAATTGCGTGTCTTCGTTGCCCTTGCTGAGCGAGAGTTTATAGTCCTGCGTCACGCCCGTTTGCAGCATCATGTCTTGCCAGTCGATACCGGCTTTGGTGCCGTCGAGATAGGGCTTGAGGGCTTCGGGAGGATTGCCGTTGAACTTGTATTGTTTGAGCAGTTCAGCATATTCGCGCGTGCCCATCATTTTGGGCATGTGGGTGGCGTTGCCCACACCGACCGAAGCGTCGAAAGTGACGAGCGTTTGGCCGGCCTTACCGCTTTTGGTTTGGATGAGCACCACGCCGTTGGCACCGCGGCTACCGTAGATGGCCGTCGACGAGGCGTCTTTGAGCACCTGCATGCCGGCGATGTCTTCGGGGTTGATGCCGTCGAGACCGTTCTCGCGCACTACGCCGTCCACCACGTAGAGCGGTTCGTTGGTGTTGTGGATCGAGCCCGTACCGCGCACGCGAATCTTCACGCTACCGCCGGGAATACCACTGTTGACCACCTGCACACCGCTCACACGGCCTTGCAGGGCGTCGCTCACGCGGGTGATGGGTTGATCTTTGAAGGTCTTTGAGTCCATCACGGCCACCGAGCCGGCCAAATCGGCCTTGCGCACCGTGCCGTAGCCGATGACCACGGCTTCGTTGAGCGAGTTGTCGTTGGGCTTGAGGGTGAGATTCAGCTGTGTGCCGCTCACCGTCACCTCCTGACGCTCGTAGCCGATGTACGACACTTGGAGCACGGCGCCCGGTTTGGCCTGAAGAGTGAAACGACCCTTGGCGTCGGTGGTGGTGCCCTGCGTTGTGCCTTTCACGCGGAGGGTCACACCGGCGAGGGCTTCGCCTTCGGTGTCCACTACCGTGCCCGTCACTTGCTGACGAGGTTGGGGTTTTTGCGTGCTCTGTGCGGGGGTGTTGTTTTCATGGGGAGCCGTGGCGGCCTGAGCCGTGGCGGCAAAAAGGAGACCCAAAGAGAGGGGTAAGGCGCATTTGGCGAGGGATTGATACCAGAACGGACGGTGCGCTACCGGAAGTGGACTCTTTGTTTTCATGTTATTTTGTTTTGATGAACAAAGTAGAAGATGGTTGTGCCGCGAATGTAGTGTGTTTTATTGAAATAGACAAGTAGAGTTGTCAAAAAGTAGGTGATATGACGATGTTTTTCTAAGGTGTACTTGTCAGAATGTAGTGTATGGTGTTAATTCTAATGGTATAAAGTTGTTATTATTCGGGTCTTTTTGTCCGGATTCTCTGTGTTTTTCGCGACAAATTGATTCGTTTTTGGGTTTACTGCTGTGCGTTTGTTGATTTCTATTCGCGACTATTGCTGTCCGGTGAAATATGTGCTTTTGCTCATGTGACTAGCGATTTTTTTTTGCAACAAACAAAGTCACAAAAGAGGCTGAAATCCTGCTAGAGGGTTTCAGCCTTATTTTTGCCGTGTAAAACTTTTATCGGATCCACCTATATATTGTAAGGCCTCGTAAACGTGTGATGAGTTGGCTTGGGAGTTAAGGGCTTCATCCCAAGGATTCTAATGCGCTAAAAAGGATCCGAGCCCATTAATGTTCTACTAAGGTATCCTCTTTCGGGGTTAGCTATTCGGGCATCTGTGTATTTTTCGTTGAAGTTCGCAGTTCCTGGGAGGAGGTGCACTCGTAGAACATAGCGTCTGAAGCAAAATAATTTCTGAGGGCAAAACTCAAAATCGTCGTCAACGCCGAACAATCAGAGAAAATCTCCCTCATATTCTTCATAAGAATTTTCGAAATTCGACGGGGTCGAGAGTTCTCAAAGATTCGCACCCCTCGAACATCTCCCTCATATCCGTCACCTTTGAAGTGTCGAAGTTGGAGAGGTCAAGCGAAGTCAAAGAATCGCAATACCCGAACATCCCGTTCATATCCGTCACCTTTGCAGTGTTGAAGCTGGAGATGTTGAGCGAAGTCAAAGATCTGCAACCAAAGAACATCCCGTTCATATCCATCACCTTTGCAGTGTTGAAGCTGGAGATGTCGAGCGAAGTCAAAGATCTGCAACCAAAGAACATCCCGTTCATATCCGTCACCTTTGAAGTATCAAAGCTGGAGATGTCGAGCGAAGTCAAAGATTGGCAACTCAAGAACATCTTGTTCATATTCGTCACCTTTGCAGTGTCAAAGTTGGATAGGTCGAGCGAAGTCAAAGATTGGCAAAGACGGAACATCCCGTTCATATCCGTCACCTTTGAAGTATCAAAGCTGGAGAGGTCGAGTGCGGTCAAAGATTCGCAACCCGCGAACATCCTGTTCATATCCCTCACCTCTGAAGTATCAAAGTTGGAGAGGTCGAGCGCTATCAAAGATTCGCAACCCGCGAACATGCTGCTCATATCCGTCACCTTTGAAGTGTCAAAGTTGGAGATGTCGAGCGAAGTCAAAGATCTGCAACTCGAGAACATATTCTCCATATCCGTCACCTTTGCAGTGTCAAAGCTGGAGAGGTCGAGCGCCGTCAAAGATCTGCAACTCGAGAACATATTCTCCATATCCGTCACCTTTGAAGTGTCAAAGCTGGATAGGTCGAGCGCCGTCAAAGATTGGCACCTCGAGAACATCGATCTCATATCCGTCACCTTTGCAGTGTCAAAGCTGGATAGGTCGAGCGTCGTCAAAGATTCGCAATCCGAGAACATCTGCTTCATATCCGTCACCTTTGCAGTGTTGAAGCTGGATAGGTCGATCGCCGTCAAAGATTCGCAAAAACTGAACATCTGGCTCATCTCCGTCACCTTTGCAGTGTTGAAGCTAGATAGGTCGAGCGCCGTCAAAGATTCGCAACCATTGAACATACAGCTCATCTCCGTCACCTTTGCAGTGTTGAAGCTGGATAGGTCGAGAGTTCTCAAAGATCTGCAACCCTCGAACATCCCCTCCATATCCTTCACCTTTGAAGTGTTGAAGCTGGAGAGGTCGAGCGCCGTCAAAGATTCGCAACTCGAGAACATCTCGTTCATCTCCTTCACCTTTGCAGTGTCGAAGCTGGTGAGGTCGAGCTCAGTCAAAGATTGGCAACGAGAGAACATCTGGCTCATCTCCTTCACCTTTGCAGTGTTGAAGCTGGATAGGTCGAGCGCTGTCAAAGATTGACAACCCGAGAACATACCGTTCATATCCCTCACCTTTGAAGTGTCAAAGCTGGAGAGGTCGAGCGCCGTCAAAGATTGGCAACGAGAGAACATCCTTCTCATATCCGTTACCTTTGCAGTGTCAAAGTTGGAGACGTCGAGTGCCGTCAAAGAGTTGCAACCATTGAACATCCTTCTCATATCCGTCACCTTTGCAGTGTTGAAGCTGGAGAGGTCGAGCGCTGTCAAAGATTCGCAACCCTCGAACATCCTGCTCATACCCCTCACCTTTGAAGTGTCAAAGCTGGAGACGTCGAGCGCCGTCAAAGATTGGCAACCATCGAACATCGAGTACATGAACATCACCTTTGCAGTGTCAAAGTTGGAGAGGTCGAGCGCTGTCAAAGATTTGCAACCCGCGAACATCCAGCTCATACCAATCACCTTTGAAGTATCAAAGTTGGAGAGGCCGAGCGCCGTCAAAGATTGGCAACCATCGAACATCGAGTACATGAACATCACCTTTGAAGTATCAAAGTTGGATAGGTCGAGCGCCGTCAAAGATTCGCAACCAGTGAACATCCTGCTCATATCTGTCACCTGCGAGGTGTTGAGGTATTCAAAACCTTCGATACTCCTAAGCGATAGGAGACCTGTAAACCATCCTGCCGTGGTGGTGGGGCGAAAATCACGGAACGAAGCATCAAAGACTGCAGTGAGAACGATGGTATTGGGAGATTCAAAATTAGCAGTCCAAGCCGGGTTACCGTAATCGTCCTTTGTATCCCTTATTCCCCACTTTGTGCCGTCGCGATCGGCACGGAGGGTGTCGTAATAGAAGGTGAGAGTCTTTTGGTCTTCACTGAGGTGTACGTAGGCTTCGGGAGTAGTGGTCATAAGGAAAAGGGGATGTATAGGTGGTGAAATGTCGGGAAGATGTGTTTTTATCCTTCTCTTTCGAGGGGTTATCCTAGCAGAGGTTTTTCATGTGCAAATATAAATAATTATTGCTGTCCTGTAAAAGTTTTACACGGCAAAAAAATAGGCAGAAACGCTCTTGCGGTATTTTTACTTGCCAGAATGTAATGTGTATTGTTTATTCTTATGGTGTGAAGTTGTTATTATGCTGTTTATTGCTGTCCGGTAAACTTCAAAACGGCAGAAAAATCCAACCGAAGCCTTTTAGCATAGGACTTCGGGCTTTCTTTTTCAAAAAAAGCAAGCCCCCCGAAAATCAAATAATGATGGTCGGATTCGCCGCCCGGGGGCAGGACAAGAAACGAATGGACTTGCCCAAAGCGCGTTATCCAAAGAAGGCGAGTGCCCCTTTCTTGTGGAAGAAAAATAGGCCTTTGCTCCTCCTTCTTTCCGTACCAACCCCAAGGGACGGGTTGCCGTGGTGCAAATGTCTCCCGATGGGGAAGGACAGCGTCTTTGGAGCCTGTTCCAATAGGTAGGGATAAGGCAAAATCTCGATGGTTCAGTAAGTCAAAGAGCGTTTGCGCCGGAGGGTCGGGGCAGTACCTCGACTTTGCGCTATATGGACGCCGCAGGGCGGCGGGATGAAGGGAAAGTTGTGTTTTATCAAGCGCAAAAGTAAGAATTTAGTTTCGAATGGTCGAATCTTTTGCGAGAAAAATGTTTCATTTTTTGAGCATAGGGAGAGGATGAACGAAAACTTGTGGACTTTCTTGCGAAACTTCTCTTCTTTTCTCTTCTTCCTCCCCATTTTTGGGGGAAACGACGTACGCTTCTTCCCACCCCTGCCATTCGCCGTTTCCTCCTCCGCACCTCCGTACGCGCGAACGGACACGCCCCCGCACATCGCGCACTCAGCGAGTTCGAAATTCTTGCCTTCACCCTTCACCTTCACCTACAATTTGTTGATACAGAGAGTTTTGCGGGTGAAGGATTGTACCCTTTTTTGCCTTCACCGGTGAAGGAAAAAAAGGTGAATCCTTCACCTGCAAGTCGCTGATGCATAGTTTTTTTACGGCCTTATGGTGAAGAGGTGAAGGCAAAAAACGAAAAACGCCGGACGCGCGCGTAACGCGCGCGCGTTGGGGGGTGAAGTGGGGGCTGAGGTAGGTGGCGGAGGAATCAATGATCGAGAGGGCAGACCGAGCTCTGGTGAAAGAGGTCTTTCGGTAGCTGCCGCATCGCTCCAAATGTAGGATGAACCCAAAAAAACTCCCGACGAATCGCGGGGACTCGTCGGGAGTGTGGGGAGAGTGCGGCAGGGTACCGTGCGGGGTCGGGAACTTAGTCCTGACGATTGGCACGCTTGCGCGCGTTGTGGTCGAGAATGATTTTGCGCATGCGCATGGATTTGGGCGTTACTTCCACGTATTCGTCTTCGCGAATGTATTCCAGCGCTTCTTCGAGTGAGAAAACGGTGGGCGGAATGATACGCGCTTTGTCATCGGCACCCGATGCGCGCATGTTGGTGAGCTGTTTGGCCTTGGTGACGTTGATCACGAGGTCGTTTTCGTGGATGTGTTCACCCACAATCTGGCCGGCATAGACTTCGTCTTGCGGAGAGATGAAGAACTTGCCGCGGTCTTGGAGGTGATCGATGGCGTAGGCAAAGGCTGTGCCGCCTTCGAGGGCGATCATCGAGCCGTTGCTGCGACGCGAAATGTCGCCCTTATAGGGCTGATATTCCTTGAAGCGGTGCGCCATGATGGCTTCGCCCTGTGAGGCGGTGAGCACATTGGTGCGCAAACCGATGATGCCGCGCGAGGGGATGTTGAATTCGATGTCGACGCGCTCGCCCATGTTGTGCATTGAGGTCATTTCGCCCTTGCGGCGCGTAACCATGTCGATCATCTTCGAAGCAAATTCCTCGGGCACGTTGATCATGAGCTCTTCGATGGGCTCTTCGCGCACACCGTCCACTTCGCGGAAGATGACTTGGGGCTGTCCCACTTGGATCTCGTAGCCTTCGCGGCGCATGGTCTCGACGAGCACCGAAAGGTGGAGCACACCGCGGCCGCTCACGATCCATTTGTCGGTGTCGGTACCTTGTTCCACACGCAGGGCGAGGTCTTTCTGCAATTCTTTCTCGAGGCGCTCGTTGATGTGGCGCGAAGTGCAGAATTTTCCCTCTTTGCCGAAGAAAGGCGAGTCGTTGATGGCAAAAAGCATGGACATGGTCGGCTCGTCGATGGCGATGGTGGGCAGGGGTTCGGGGTTTTCGAAGTCGCAGATGGTGTCGCCGATTTCGAAGTTCTCGAGTCCGATCACAGCGCAGATGTCGCCGCTGTCGACCGAGGCCACTTTGGCGCGACCCATGCCTTCGAAGGTTTGCACTTCCTTGATTTTCGTCTTTTCGAAGCTGCCATCGCGGTGGGCGATGGTGATGTTCATGCCTTCGCGCACAGTGCCGCGGTGCACACGGCCGATGGCGATACGACCGGTGTAGTTCGAATAGTCGAGCGAGGTGATGAGCAGCTGGGGAGTGCCCTCGAGACGCGTGGGAGCGGGGATGTATTCGAGAATTTTGTCCAGCAGGTAATGAATGTCTTCGGTGGGATGATTGTAATCCTCGCCCATCCAGTTGTTTTTGGCCGAGCCGTAGACGACGGGGAAGCCGAGTTGCTCTTCGGTGGCGCCGAGTTCGAACATGAGATCGAACACCATTTCATAGACTTCCTCGGGGCGGCAGTTGGGCTTGTCGACTTTGTTGACGACAACGATGGGCTTGAGACCGATTTGGAGGGCTTTTTGCAAGACAAAGCGCGTTTGGGGCATGGGGCCTTCGAAGGCGTCGACGAGCAGCAGGCAGCCGTCGGCCATGTTGAGCACGCGTTCCACTTCACCGCCGAAGTCCGAGTGACCCGGGGTGTCGATGATGTTGATCTTGGTGTCTCGATAATTGATCGAAACGTTTTTAGAAAGTATGGTGATGCCACGCTCGCGTTCGAGATCGTTGTTGTCGAGCATGAGTTCGCCGGTTTGTTGATTGGAACGGAAGAGATTTCCTGCCAACAACATTTTGTCCACGAGCGTGGTTTTACCGTGGTCTACGTGGGCGATGATGGCGATGTTGCGAATGTCTTGCATTTAGGGGAGTGTTGAATTCAATTAAGCACACAAAAGTAGGGACATTTTGCAGGCGAGGCAAGAAAAAGCCCGCCGTTTCGCGCGGCGGGCGGGGATTTGTGCGGAAAAAACAAGGTGAACACGACAATTTCAGCCTTGCAGAAACCGACGACTCAATGTGCGAACGGTGTACCACACCGACAAACAGCCGACGCCGAGCGAAGTGGCGAAGATAACGAGCGTGTCGGTGAGGTGGAGGCTCACAGGATAGGTGGGGGTGATGAAATTGCTGCCGTCGCCCATGCGGATGAGGCCAAATTCTTGTTGGAGCAGGACGAGTGTGACGCCGATGGCGAGACCGGAGAGCGTGCCGATGAGGGCTATGAAACTGCCCTCGGTGACAAAAATGGAACGCACGCGCGATACGGACATGCCGAGGTGGCGAAGCGTGCGCACGTCGTCGCGTTTTTCGAGAATCACCATCGAAAGTGACGAAACGACGTTGAAGCAGGCGAGGAGAACGATGAACGTGAGGAAGAGATAGGCGAAGAATTTTTCGAACTTCATCACGTTGAACACGTCGGCTTGCTGCTCCATGCGGTCGAGCACCTGATATTTCGTGCCGACGGTGCGGCGAAGTTCGTCTTTCACGCGTTCGATGTTGCTGCCCGGGCGCAGTCTGAGCTCAAGGCGCGAGAGGCGGCCTTCTTTCTCGAAGAGGGTGCGCGCGAAGTCGAGGGAGGTGAGAATATAGGTGTCGTCGTACTTGCGTTGCCCCACGGCAAACGACAGACCGCCCGCGTGCAAATCGCCAATGGAGAACGATTCGATCGGATTGGCGAGGTTGATGCGTTCGCCGCCGCGAGGGGCGCAAATTTGGAGCTTGTCAAAATCGAGCGTTCCGATCTGTTGTGCCAGACCGTTGCCGAGTATGCCGTAATTCACGCCGGCCGATTGCAAAACATAGGGGTGTTGGTCGAGACCGTGGAGGATGTGTCGCAGTTGCACCACGTCGGCGAAACTGCTGTCCACACCTTTGACCGTGACGATGAGGGGATGCCCGCGAAAGAGGATGAGGGCGTTGTCGGTCAGCGTGGCCGAGGCGCGACTCACTGCGGGGTTGCGGCGAACGGCCGTGAGGAGTGGGTCGTCGGCCGAGGCGAATTTGCCCTTCGCAGGGACAACGACGAGCTCGGGATCGAAGGTGGTGTAGAGACTGCTCACCAAATCGCGAAAACCATTGAAGACGCTCATCACGCATATCATGGCGGCGGTGGCGACACCGATACCCATCACGGCAATGGCGGTGATGATGTTGATGGCGTTGTGGCTTTTCTTGGAAAAGAGGTAGCGCCGGGCGATGAAGGTGTTGAGCAACATGGCGAAATGGGGTCAGAGTTTGAGAAGACGGTCGATGTTTTCGGCGTAGTCGAGGGAGTCGTCGATGAAAAACTTCAGTTCCGGGATGATACGCAACTGGTGTCGCACGCGTTTGCCCAGTTCGAAACGCAGGGTGGCGGCGTTGGCGTTGATGTTGCGCACGATTTCTTCGCTGCGCTCCGAGGGAAATACGCTCAAGTAGGCGCGGCAGATGCTCATGTCGGGACTGATGTAGGTTTTGCTCACGCTGACGAGCACGCCGTGCATGGCTTTCGTTTGAAGGAGGAATATTTCGCTCAGCTCCTTCTGCAGGAGGCGGGCGATTTTCTGTTGGCGGGTTGTTTCCATTGTTGGGTTTTGTGAGGAAATCGCGGCCGGTGGTCGCGATTACGAGAGTTTGCGAATGAGAGTGAGGCCGTCGCGCAGCGGAAGAATGAGCGTTTCGACGCGCTCGTCGGCGGCTACGCGGTCGTTGAAGGCGCGAATGCCCTGTGTCTGCGCATCTTCGCGGTCAGACTCGAGCACATGTCCGTCCCAAAGCGTATTGTCGGCCAGCATACAGCCACCGGGCGACAGGCGAGGGAGGAGAAACTCGTAGTAGGCGAGGTAATCGCGCTTGTTGCCGTCGACAAAGGCCAGGTCGATGCCGTGGGGCACTTGATCCTCGGCTTGTAGGATGTCGCCGATCACCATTTTGATGTCTACTTGCTCGCGCCATGGACTGCCTTCCAGCCAAGGGCGGGTGAAATCTTCCTGTTCGTCGTTGATTTCGAAGGTCACAATACGACTGCCCTCGGGCATGCCGGCGGCTATGGCCAGTGCGGAATAACCGGAATAAGTGCCGATTTCCACCACGGTCTGTGGGCGGAGCATGCGACAGAGGAGGGTTAGCAATTTTCCCTTGAAGCGGACCGCTCGCCATGCGTGGACGAAGCAAGTGAGTGTGCGTGGCTCGATAGAGCTGGTGGAGATAGGGGATGCTCCGGACTCATGTGTTCGAGCAGATAGTCGTCGAGATCGGTGGCAGACATCGGCTTCAGAGTTTGAGACGGTAGGCGTTGGTGTTGCGTTGTTCGTAGCCGAGCGAGCGATACAGCCCGTTGGCTTCGATACGGTGCGGTGCGGAAGTGAGAATCAGACTGCCGATGCCCAACTCCTTGGCACATTGGTGGACAAAGAGGAGCAAACGCTTGCCCAATCCGAGGCCGCGGTGGCGTGAGTCGACGACTACGTCTTCGATCCAGCCCTTTACGCCCTGAAGGACAGCAGCCTACGCACAAAGTGCACATGCCTACGATCTCGCGGTTGGGCGTTCGCAGCGAGCGCACCGCATAAAGATGGACATTGGCGGAGGTGATGAGCGAAACATAGGCTTCGGCGCTGAGGCTCCGCGCCGTGAGTTGGCCGAGAAGTTCGTTCACTTGTTCGAATTCGTCGGGCGAAACGGTGGTCACCTCTTCGAGTTCGAACGGATCTTGGTCGCTTTCGACGACAATCGGACTGCGATTGCGCGCCAACAGCGTGCGATGCAGTTGCGCGAACGTATATCCCGGTTGCAACACGCTTTCTACGTCGGGAGCCACCTCGGCGAGCGGTCCCAACACGAACGCTCTCGTGAGCATGCTGGGGATGCGGGATCGTCAAGCCGGGCACATTGATCTGCAGGTCGCCATATTGCAGAATGTCGATGTCGATGGTGCGGTCGAAGTGCACGCCGTTTTGGCTTTTCACCTCGCGTCCCAGCGATTTCTCGAGCATTTGCGTCTTGCGAATGATCTCTGTCGGGATGCATTCGCGTCTCAAAGATGGCAACGGCGTTGAGAAATTTGTGATCGGAGTCCATGTCCACCGGATCCGTCTCAATCAGCGTCGAAGCGCGCACCAGCGGACCGATGAGCGATGAGAGCAAATTGATGGCGCGATGGATGTTTGCCTCGCGATGTCCGAGATTTGAACCGAGACCGATGTAGAGATCCATGGTGATCGAGCGGCGTTTTTAGTCTACAATGAGCATGACATCACCGAAGACGCCGAAGCGGTATTTCTCTTCGATGGCCACTTCGTAGGCGTGCATCACCTGTTCGTAGCCGCCGAAGGCTGCGGTGAGCATGAGCAAGGTGGAAAGTGGCATTTGGAAGTTGGAGAACATGGCATCGGCCACGCTGAAATCGTGCGGGGGGAAGATGAATTTGCTCGTCCAGCCCTCATATTCCTTGATGCGCCCCTCAGTGCTCACGCAAGTCTCCAGGGCGCGCTGTACGGTGGTGCCGACGGCGCAAATCTTTGTGGCCGGCTTCTTTGGCGCGGTTCACGATTTCGCAGCATTCGGCGTTGACGTGCATCTCTTCGCTCGTCATTTTGTGCTTCGTCAGGTCTTCTACGTCCGTTTGGTTGAAGCCTCCGAGTCCGCAGTGGAGCGTGATGAAGGCTGACTCGATGCCTTTGATCTCCATGCGCTTGAGCATCGATTTGCTGAAGTGCATTCCCGGCCGTGGGGGCGGTCACTGCGCCTTCGTGGCGCGCGAAGATGCACTGGAAAACGCTCCAAGTCTTCGGGTTCGGCCGGGCGTTGAATCACTTCGCGCGGCAGGGGCGCTTCGCCCAACGCGTAGAGCGATTTCTTGAACTCTTCGTGTTCCCCGTCATAGAGGAAGCGCAGCGTGCGGCCGCGGCTGGTGGTGTTGTCGATCACCTCGGCCACGATCGAATTGTCCTCGCCGAAATAGAGTTTGTTGCCGATGCGGATTTTGCGCGCCGGGTCTACGAGCACATCCCAGAAGCGTTGTTCGCGATTGAGCTCACGAAGCAGAAAGACTTCGATGCGTGCGCCCGTTTTCTCCTTGCTGCCGTAGAGGCGAGCGGGGAATACTTTGGTGTCGTTGAACACGAACACGTCTTGATCGTCGAAGTATTCGAGGAAATCTTTGAATTCGCGGTGTTCAATCTCGCCCGTTTTGCGGTGAAGCACGAGCATACGACATTCGTCGCGGTGTTCGGCGGGATATTCGGCGATGAGTTCGGGGGGAAGTTTGAACTTGAATTGAGAAAGTTTCATGCGGCTGTATGGGTCTTGTTGCCCGCAACGGGTGAGCCTTTGCGGCGAAAGGCGAGCGGGGCATCGGGGATTTTATTGAGGTAATTCGGTTTCGATCGTTTGCTGCGCGAGCCATTGTTCGAAATCGTCGAGACGATGACAATCTTCCACGCGCACATCGCCCACTTGCGTGCGGCGGAGCGCGGTGAGGTGCGCGCCGCTGCCGAGGGCGAGGCCGATGTCGCGCGCCAAAGCGCGGATGTAGGTGCCTTTCGAGCAAACAATGCGAAGCGTGATGGTGGGTGCCTCGCCGATGAGCGAGGCATCGAGCAATTCGATCTCATCAATGCGCAGCAACTTGGCTTTCAGCGGCACTTCTTCGCCTTTGCGCGCCATTTCGTAGGCGCGGCGCCCGCCGACTTTGCAGGCCGAGAAGGCAGGAGGCACCTGCATGATGTCGCCAATAAACTGCTTTAGCGTCGTTTCTACGAGCGCACGGTCGATATGGCTCGTGGGATAGGTGGCATCGATGGGATGTTCGAGGTCGAAACTCGGTGTTGTCGCACCGAGGCGGAGGGTGGCCACGTATTCTTTCACGCCGGCTTGCAGTGTGTCGATCTTTTTCGTAGCGCGGCCTGTGCAAACGATCATTACTCCGCTGGCGAGCGGATCAAGTGTGCCTGCATGGCCAACTTTGAGTTTCGTTCCGCCCATGGCTTGCGTCAATAACCACCGCACTTTGGCCACCAGTTGAAAAGAAGTGAGGCCAAGCGGTTTGTCGAAGGCAAGGATTTGTCCGGACAGGAAATTCATGAGGCAGAAGTTGGGGAGTTTTGCGCGAAAGTGGTGGACTTTTCTGTGAAAGCCGTGGACTTTTTCGCGCCGGTTGTGGAGTTTGCCGCCGTTTGCGTCGCAGCCTGCTCGTGTTCGTGTTCGGTTTTGAGTGAAACGCCGCAGAAGGGGAGCAAAAGAATGAGCAGCCCGACGGCAATGCGGTACCATCCGAAGGCACGGAAGCCGTAGCGCGTGATATAGTGAATGAAGTATTTCACCGCCACGAGGCCGACGACGAAGGCAACGACGTTGCCCAAGAGCAACACGGTGAGGTTGTTGCCCGCAGTGAGCACTTCGGCGCCGCCGTCCTTGACCAAATCGTAGATCTCCTTGAGCGTGGCGCCGAACATGGTGGGCACGGCCAGGAAGAAGGAGAATTCGGCGGCGTGCTTGCGGCTGAGGCGCTGCTGCATGCCGCCGACGATGGTGGCCATGGAGCGAGAGGTGCCGGGAAGCAGCGCGGCGATGCACTGATAGAGTCCGATGACGAAGGCGCGGCGGTAGGTGAGGGGCGTTTCGTCGGAGGTGTGGTTGAAAGGCGGTCGCAAAAGAGCATGAACACACCGCCCACGACGAGCATCACGGCCACCATTTGCACGCTTTCGAGGTTTTGGTCGATGATCTTCTTGAGGGTCACGCCGACCACCACGGCGGGCAGTACACCGACCACGAGTTTCAGGTAGAAAGGCCAAATGCGGCTCCACCAGCTGCCACCTTCACGATCGGTGGGCGGGTTGAAAAATCGACGCCAATAGAGCGCCACGACCGAAAGGATGGCGCCGAACTGGATGATGACCGTGAAAGCCTTGACAAAGTCGGTCATTTCGACGCCAAGCAGGCCTTCGGCAATCATCATGTGCCCGGTTGAACTGACAGGAAGGAACTCTGTGAGGCCTTCTACGATGGCAATGATGAGGGCTTGGAGGGTGGTCATTCAGCAGTGGTGGATTGTGATTTCAAGGCTTCGGGTTGGTCATCGCTTGTTGGGTCGAAAGCGGTGCTGTTGTCCTTCTTCGGACGATAGAGGATGGCCACGATTACGAACAGATAGCCCACGAAGCAGACCATCGGCGCCACTACTGTGCGACGCGTGTTGAAGATTTCGGGGTTGAACTCCGTGTCGGTGCTGCCGGAACCGCTCATCAGAATGAAACCGATGAAGATGGTGACGAGCGCAATGCCGAGGAGTAGGAAATTGATGCGCGTAAAGGCAAAAAGCGATTTGTGTTGCATGACAAAAGCGAGTGTGTGAATGAGGAAATCAATAGAAAAGGGCATCGTCGCGGCGCATGCCGATGTGACGATTGACCGAGAAATAAGCGCTGATCACGGTGAGGCTGATGCCCACTGCGGGCACGCCGATGAGGGTGAGCACCATTACGGTCGGGGTGATGAGCATCGAAACGTCTTCGTCCCAACTGCGCAATCCGAGCATGGCGCCCCAGAGGGTAAGGTCGGCCACGATCGACGAGATGAGGCCGATGTAGAAGGCTTGCGTCAAGAAGGGGGGCGGATTAAACTCCATTTTGCGCCGACGAGCTTCATCGTTTGGATGGCATCTCGGCGTTTGGCCACGCTCATGCGCAGGGTGTTGTTGATCAAGGCGAGGCTGACGAAGCCAAGCAGGACGGCGACGATGAGCAGGATGATGCTTACTTTGCGAATGTTGCGATTGACGTCTTTCATCAAGTCGCCGGGGTAGATTACATCGCTCACTCGCGCGTCTTTGTTGAGGAGAGGCATGTAGCGCTGTAGCGAATCGGTGTCGGCATAGTTGGCTTTCAGGTGCACCTCGAACGATGCGGGGATGGGGCTGCTGCCTAAGAAGTCATTGTCCAGACCTGAGGCTTCGACTTGCTGGCGTGTGGCCTCTTCCTTCGAGGTGTAGACCACTTGGCGCGTATAGGGTTGGCTTTTCAAGAGCGTTTGCAACTGATAGGCCTGCTGTTGGTCGATGCTGTCGTTGAGGAGCACTTCGACGGTGAAGTTTTCGCGCAGCGAGCGGCTGAGGTTGTCGGCCAGGGCGGCAAAAAAGAGCACGGTGCCCACAAGGATGAGCACCATCGTCGTACTGATGCAAGCAGTGACGGAGTCTAAGCGACCGCCGCGGGGCGATTTTTTCTTTCTCATGAGGCGATTTGGCGATTGAGATGACCCTATTGCCTAAGAAGAGGGCATAATCAGGGTAAATTGCTGCAAATATACGGATGAAGATTGTATTTTGTAGCGCTTTGCTGTTTTTTTAACGGATTTCTTCGCGGCGCAGGGGGTAATTGCCGCGTTGTTGTTCGAAATCCTCGGGTGCGGTGCGCAGTCGCTCGGTGTCGGTGAGCGGATTGTAGAGGCGAAGTTGCGCGAGGGCGCGTTCGGGCAGCCGATGGGTGAGCGTTGTGGGCAGCGCACCGTAGACAAAGCCGGCGGGCAAGGCGGGTGCGGGGATGTCGAAGTGGGCATCGAGCCCAAAGTGGCGGGCGACGGCTTCAAGGCTCATGCGTGTGCCGTTGGCTTTGCCGTCGGCGCTGTAACCGGCCACGTGCGGTGTGGCAATCAGCGCAGCGCGCAGCAGTGAGGCGGAGATGTGTGGTTCGTTTTCCCACGTGTCGATCACCGCGGCACGGATCTTTCCTTCCGAGAGTGCCCATTCCACGGCCGCGGTGTCGGCACATTCGCCGCGTGCGGCGTTGATGAAACACGCGACAGCGCTGCAGACTTTCGAAAAAGGCGCGGTCGGCCAAGTGGAACGTGGCGTGTTTCGCCCTCAAAGGTGAGGGGGTGTGCAAACTGATGACGTCGGCTTCGCGTGCCAAGTCGGCAAGCGTGTGAGGTTCGCCCTTCGGCGGATCGCAACGCAACACGCGGCAGCCCTCGGCGGCCAAGATTTCGGCAACAGCTGTCCCGACGTGTCCGACACCTACGATGCCGACGGTCAAACCCCTGAGCGTAGCGCAGAACGGTGCGTTCGTCGGATCGAAAGTTTTTGAGCACGCAACATTATGTGTCGTAGAATGGGGTAAGTTGCCCAAGTTTTTATCGGTCGTGGGGCGGTTCGCGCCAAAACTACTTTTCCCTGCGCCAAGAGTACCCATGTTTTCGCAGAGCAAGAGTACCCACGTTTGTGGCAAGAGTACCCCCGGTTGTGCAGGAACTACTCTCCCCTTCGGCAAAACACCCCTCGGCGGCGGCAATCCACAGGCTGTTGCGCACATATTGCGCCACGCTGCGCGCATTACAGCCCGGACAGTTGTGCCAAGCAATGCCCTTTTCGGCAAGATAAGCCTTGTCGATGTGGTCATGTCCGATGGTGGCGGTGACAACCAGTTGCACTTTGCTGCCTTCGAGCAGGGCGCGGTTCACTTGGGTACGGGTTCGCGTGATGAGCACGTCGGCTTCGCGCACATCGTCGGCCGTTATGGCGGCACCGGGGAGGAAAATCGCACTCGCCGAGGCGCGCTGCGGCCTCGCGGATGAAGGGAATTTTGTCGTCGATGACGAGTCGGAGCATATTCTTGGAGTGTTGGGATGAAAAATGGTGAGGTGGGTCGAGAAATCGCACGGCCGAAAAGACAGTGCGCGCGAAAACATCGGCGTGGGCGAGCCATTGTTTTCGCGCGCTGTCGAGTTGTGGCGGTTATTCTCCGCGTTTGCGCAAGCGTTCGAGGTTGCGTTGACGCATATTGACCACGCTTTTCGAATCTTTCTGCTTGATGAGTTTTTCCGGCTTCTGTTTGTCGAGCGGAAGTGCTGTCAAATCCCAATCTTCGTTGAGATCCCAGTTGGCTTTCACCTCAAGGAGTTTCGGAGAGTAGTACACGGCTTCCGGTTCGGTGTGCGTTGTCCAGTCGCCGGTGGTCCATTTGCCGTCGCGGTTGCGGTCTAAATAGCAACGCAAGTAGTAACTGCCCGGACGGACGTAGTAAAATTCGGCGCGGCCCGTCGCGAATGTTCACTTGGCGCTCCACATTGCCCCAGGAGTTGAGGAGTTGCACCACAGCGGTGGTGTCGGCGTGGCGAAGACTGACGAAAAGGGTGCCGAAGTCTTCGAGTTTCGCGATTTCGTAGTTACGTTCCGTGCGCTTGTTCGTCATGCCGTAGATGGAACGCACGGCCGCCGAGTCGATCACAAACTTGTAGCGTTGCGAAGGTCGCCACTCTGCGCGCAACACGGCGGCCAGTGGATTGCCCGGCACGCTGTCGAGGGCAAAAGGTGCGTCGTGCCACAGCGTATCGACCCGCAATTGCAGATGAATCCCGTCGGCTCGCAGTTGCGCCAGCGGTTGTGGGAAAGTAAGCGTCACGTTGCGGTCGGGAGTGAGCGGACTGCTCGGCGAAGTCTTGATCTCGAGAAATTCTTCTTGGGGCTTTTCGTCGCTGAAGTCCCCGCGTTTGTGGCGGCGTTCGCGCTGTTTCTCCCACTTGGCCAGTTCTTTCTGTTTCGCCGCGAGGCGTTTGGCGAAAGTCGTCTTGGGCACGAGTTCGAGGGTGTCGGTTTTGGCGCGCGCCACCTTGAGCGAGTCGTCCCAATCATCGTAGGTGCAAGCCAATCGCAGCGTGTCGAGATGCAAAAGCGTGGTGTCCGTCAGCCAATAGGTGAGCGTATCGTTGCCGCGGTTGGCCACGGTGAACAGACTGCGGTCGGCATTGAAGTTCAAGCCGCGCAGTTTCGGCCGACTGGGCGAAGGGCCGGTGAAATAGAGCGTGAACCATTCGGGCACGTCGCGGAGGTACTTGAGAAAGTGGCGGGGGCGATAGTCGACCTTGAAGGCGCGCACCACAATGTCGTCGGGCATGAAGCGCGTGTAGTGGATGGTGCGGATCGAGTCGTAGCGCGTGCTGTCGACCCACGCCGTGTCGTAGCGCACCGCCGGGCTCGACGAAGCCGTGAGCGGCGAGTTGAGCCAACCGATGGCCTCGGTGGGTTGCGAATAGCGGAAATCTCCATCGGCATCTTGCAGCGCGTAGATGCGATAGTTGCGTTGGGCGTTCACCCCCTTGATGGAAAAATAGCCGGAGGCGTCGGTGCGCGCCACGCGGTCGAAGGGTTTGCCCGTGAAGGCGGAGTCCGACGCATCGAAGTGCAGACCGACCAAAATGCCCTTCACCGGTTCGAGGTCTTCGGCGTTGAGAATGCGGCCGGACATCTGCATGGTGTCGGTCGTGGTGCCCGTGGAGAAGATATAAGTGTACTGCCCCATCGGATTGCCTTCGTTGTTGTCGGTGATGGCGTCGGAGAAATCGACCGTGTAGGTCGTGTTGGGAATCATCGAGTCGAGGAGTTCGACCGTGATTTTGCGCCCCGCCACTTTGATCTCGGGCTGTTCGATTTGCGGCGGCGAGACAATGATTTTCTCAGACGGGTTGTCTACCTTGATGAGTTCGTTGAAAGTGAGGCTGAACTTCACTTTTTTGCCGCGTCCCACCTTTTCCGGCGCGCTCATGTGCACGATGTGCGGTGGGGTCTCGTCGTAGGGACCGCCGTCGGGACCGCTGCCTTGGTTGGCGCAGCCCGTCCAAAAAGCCAAGAGGCCGAGGAGTACGGCGAGGAGGAGGGGAAGTTTTTTCAAAGCGGGGGAGTTTTTGGGGTGAAATCCCGAAACGAACAGTGCTTTCCGGGGAAGTTAGACGTTCATCGCCAAGATCTCTTCGATGAGATCGCGGTGGTTGGAAAGGCGCGGCACCTTGTGTTGTCCGCCGAGCTTGCCGCGGCTGCGCAACCAGTCGTCGAAAAGCGCGGGACGCGCCACAACGATTTCGAGTTCCTGGAGCGTGATGTCTTATAGCGCTTGGCATCGTAGTCCGAGTTGATGGCGCGCAGCGCTTCGTCGAGCGAATGGGCGAAAAGGTTGAGGTCGGCCGGCGCTTTCGTGAACTCGATGAGCCACTGGTGGCGGCATTTGCCCGCGGCGTCCATGAATACCGGTGCGGCGGTGTACTCGCGCACTTCGGCACCCGTGGCTTGGCAGGCCGCTTTCAGTCCTTGCTCGGCATTGTCCACCATGAGTTCTTCGCCGAAAGCGTTGATAAAACTCTTGGTGCGGCCGCTGATCACAAACTTGTGGGGGAAGGTTTGGGTGAAACGCACCGTGTCGCCGATTTGATAGCGCCACAATCCGCACGAAGTGCTGATGACTAGCGCGTAGTGGCGGCCGGCTTCCACCTCCCACAGCGGGAGAACGGTGGGATGTGCCGTGCCCACCTCTTCGAGCGGGATGAATTCGTAGAACACATCGTAGTCGAGCATGAGCGTCATGGCGCGATCGCCCGGATCGGTTTGGAGTCCGAAGAAACCTTCCGAGGCATTGTAGGTTTCCATGTAGCTCATGCGCGCCGAAGGGATGAGGCGATGATACTGTTCGCGGTAGGGGGTGAAGGCCACTCCGCCGTGGAAGAACACTTCGAGGTTGGGCCACACTTCATCGATGGTCTTTGCGCCGCTGCGTTCGAGCACTTTCATCAGCACGGCCATCATCCACGAGGGCACGCCTGCGATGGAAGTCACGTTTTTGTCGAAGGTTTCTTCGGCGATGAGTTCGCGTTTGCGGTCGAAATCTTCGAGTAAGGCTGTGGTCTTGGACGGCACGCGGAAGAGGCGCACGAAGGGCGAGGCGTTTTCGTTGAGAATCGCGCTCAAATCGCCCACCCGCGAGGAGGGAGAGTCGTAGTTGGGCTGGTGACTGCCGCCGAGAATGAGCGAGCGGCCGGTGAACAGGCGACTGTCGGGGCGGTTGCGCAGGTAGAGGGCCACGGAGTCGCGGCCGCCGGCGTAGTGGAGGTGCTGCAAACCGCGGTCGCTCACGGGGATGAACTTGCTCTTGTCGTTCGTCGTGCCCGATGATTTGGCATACCAACGCACGCGACCGGGCCAAAGGATGTCGCGTTCACCGCGGCGCATGCGGTCGATGTCGCCTTTCAGCGCCTCGTAGTCCGTGAGGGGCACGCGGGCGGCAAAATCTTCGTAGCTGCGCAGACGGTCATAGCCGTGGCGTTCGCCCCAAGCCGTGCGGGCGGCACTGCGCACCAGTCGAGCGAGGACGGCGCGTTGGAGTTGTTCGGCGTGATCGGCGTAACTGTCGATGGCGGTCACGCGACGGGCGAAGAAGGTGCGGACGAGCGGAGTGAGATTCATGGGATGGGTTGCGTGAAGTAGTGGGCGAGGACGGTGAGGTCTTCGGGATAGGTGAGTTTGAGATTGCGCTCTTCGCCGGGCACGAGGGCGATGTCGATTTCGGGGCAGTAGCGGAACACCACGCTGCAGTCGTCGGTGGCGCGAAAGTTGGGGTCGGCCAGCGCACGGCGGTAGGCTTCGAAGAGCACCGGCGCGTGGAAACCTTGCGGGGTCTGCACTCTGCGCAGCAAAGCGCGGTCGGGCACGTGGCACATTCGGCAGTCGGCGTCGACTCGATGAGGGTATCGACAACGGGTAGCACAACATTGGCCACGGCGTGGCTGCGTAGCGCGGCGCACACGCGGCCGATGAGCGAACCGCTCACACCGGGGCGCACGGCATCGTGGATGAGAATGCGCACGGCGGGGGATTATCGATCGAAAGTTGTGGGCTATCTACAGAAAAGTGGTGAGTTGTCGGTGGAAAGTTCTCTGTTTGCCGTAGCACTTTGTGGATTGTCTGCAGAAAAGTTGTGGTGTTTCTGCAGAAAGTTCACTGTTTTCAGCGGAAAACTGGGGACTTTTTTCCGTGGCTTGTGGGCTTTTTCCCGAAGACAGGCCGGCAGGGAGCACAAACCGCGCTGTTTGGCGGCGAAGTTGTGCTCTTCTCTCTCTCTCCGCAGGATTTTTCAGCGTTCCGTCCTCGCGAAGAAAGGCGCGCAGGCCGTTGAGCGTGGAGTCTTGGCGCTCTTTGCCGCCGGCCACCACTTGCGTCACTTTCGGGTGGGGCTGTTGCCGCAATAGGTCGCGCACCTCGTCGAGGTGGTCGGGATGCGCCACGATGCCGATCTCGTCGATCTCCTCACTTTGCTCAAAAGCCGCGATGCTGTGCTCAAGCACGGTGCGGCCGGCCACAAGCGTGAACTGCTTGGGGCGCGCACTGCCGAAGCGGCTGCCGGTTCCGCCGGCAAGGATGAGGGCGATGGTGTGGGGCATGGGGAGGAAAGGGCGGTTTGTGGCGGCTGTGAGTGAAAACCTGTGGAGTTTTTCGGCCGAAAATCGAAGCATCCGGTGAACGCTGCGAAGGGACAGCGTACAACCGGGAAATGAGAATAAAAAAGAGGGAGAAAGGACGATTTATCCGAAGATGTGGCGATAAATCTTGTCGGTGGCTCCGGCATGCTCGGCAATGTAGTTGCCGGCTTCGGCACCTGCTGAGGCGGCGTGCGCGGGGTGTGCGAGATAGTCGTCGAGCAGTTTGTCAAAGTCGGCGGCCGATGTGATTTCGCGGCAACCTCCGTTGGCCAACAGGGCTTGGGCTTCGGTGAACTTCTTGTTGTTCGGGCCGATGATGACGGGTACGCCGTAGACGGCGGCCTCGGGCACGTTGTGAATGCCCACACCGAAACCGCCACCCACGTAGGCGACGCTGCCATAGCGGTAGATGGAGGAGAGTAGGCCGTAGGAATCGACGATGAGCACGTCGAAATCGGCCACAGTCTCTTCGGTGGCTTCGGAATAGCGGACGCAGCGGCGTGTGATGCGGCTTTCGATTTCCTTCAAGTGACCGGCGCTCACCACGTGGGGTGCGATGACGAGACGGAGATCCTCGCGGCGGTTGACGTAGTCGAGGAGTATCTCCTCGTCGGGCGCCCATGTGCTGCCGGCGACGAGAACGGTGTGCCCTTGGGCGAAGCGTTCGACGAGAGGGAGGGGACGTGCGGCGCGACGGATGTCGATGACGCGGTCAAAACGGGTGTCGCCGGTGACGGTGACGTTGTCGGTCACGCCGATGCGCGCAAGGAGTTTGACGGAAAGGCGGTTTTGGACAAAAAAATGGGTGATGCGGCGCAGACAACGGGCATAACTGCGGCCGTACCACTGGAAAAAGATTTGTCCGGGGCGGAAAATGCTGCTGACGGAGTAGACGGGAATGCCTTTGCGGTGGAGTACGTCGATGTAGTTGCGCCAAAACTCGTATTTGATGAAGATGGCCATCTCGGGATGGGCGAGTTTGACAAAACGGCGCGCGGCGGTGGGGGTATCGAAGGGGAGGTAGCAAACGAGGTCCGCACCTTTGTAGTCTTTGCGCACTTCATAGCCGGAGGGCGAGAAGAAGGTGAGGAGGATTTTGCGCTCGGGTTGTTCGCGGCGCAGGCGTTCGATGAGCGGACGTCCCTGCTCAAATTCGCCGAGTGAGGCGGCGTGCACCCAAATGTAGAGGTCTTCGGGCGCGATGTGCTCGCGAAGCAGCCGGCGGGTGCGGCGTTGACCACGTACCATGGCGCGCGCCTTGCGATGGCCGAAGGCCGCCACAAGGCGCACGAGGAAGGCGTAGATGTAAATGCCGAAGCTATACATAGAATTAAGAGAGTGTGTCGATGGCAAACTGGATGCGGCGGAGGGTTTCTTCCTTACCGAGGAAGGCGGAAAGCTCGTACATGTCGGGACCCTTGCCGGTTCCGACGAGGGCAACGCGCCATGCGTTCCAAGGTTTCGCGCCTTCGGCTTCACACCAGGGATCGATGGCGGCTTTCTGGCTTTCGGCCGAGAAATCGTCGAGGGCGGAGAGGCGTTCGGCCACACCGCGCATCACGGCGGCGGAGTCTTCTTTCCAGTTCTTCTTGACAAACTTGTCTTCGCGGTCGAATGCGGTGGGCGCCACGAAGCAGAAATCGCACAAAGGCCAGAGGTCGGAAATGAAACTTACGTTGCGCTTTCTTGGTTTGTCCGCTTTGGGCGTCGACGTATTCCACGTTTTTTTCGTTTTCAACATGTCGATCACGGCGGCGGCACGCTCGGGTGTGGTCGTGATGTTGTGCTGGGCGAGCACTTCGACGAGGGCGGGCGCCAATTCGATGGATGGTGTGGCGAGAAGATACTCGCGGTTGAACCACCAGCCCTTGACATAGTCGAACTTTGCGCCGGCTTTCGAGCACTTGGTGAGGTCGAACTTGGCAATCAGCTCGTCCATGCTCATGATTTCCTGATCGTCGCCGGGATTCCAGCCGAGGAGGGCAAGGAAGTTGACCACGGCTTGCGGGAGATAGCCGCTTTCGCGATAACCGCTGCTGACTGTGCCGTCGGGGGCGTGCCATTCGAGGGGGAAAACGGGGAATCCGAGCTTGTCGCCGTCGCGTTTCGAGAGTTTGCCGTTGCCGGTGGGCTTGAGCAGGAGGGGAAGGTGGGCGAAACGCGGCATGGTGTCGGTCCAACCGAAGGCGCGATAGAGCAAAACGTGGAGGGGCGCGGAGGGCAACCACTCTTCGCCGCGGATCACGTGGGTGATTTCCATGAGATGGTCGTCGACAATGTTGGCCAAATGGTAGGTGGGCAACTGATCGGCGCTCTTGTAGAGCACTTTATCGTCGAGAATCGAGGAATTGATGACCACATCGCCGCGAATGAGGTCGTCGACGTGCACATCTTCGCCGGGCTCGATCTTAAAACGCACCACATATTGATCGCCGCGTGCAATGCGCGCTTCCACTTCTTCGGTGGAGAGGGTGAGTGAGTTCTCCATTTGTCCGCGCGTGGAGGCATCATATTGGAAATTGGCGATGCTCTCGCGAGCGGCATTCAGGGCTTCGGGCGTGTCGAAGGCGATGTAGGCTTTGCCCTCTGCGAGGAGTTGATCGACATAGTGCTTATAAATGTCGCGACGTTCGCTTTGGCGATACGGACCTTTGTCGCCGCCGAAGCTAACACCCTCGTCAAATTGAATGCCGAGCCACTTAAATGACTCAATGATGTAGTCTTCTGCGCCGGGGACGAAGCGTGCGGAGTCGGTGTCCTCAATGCGGAAGATCAGTTTGGCCGCCGTGTTGGCGTGCGAAGAGATAATTATAGAGTGCCGTGCGGACTCCGCCGATATGCAGGGGGCCTGTTGGACTGGGGGCGAAGCGAACGCGTACGTTTTGTTCGGACATTGTCGTTGAGAATTGGCTGTTTTTGAAATCTTGCAATATGCAAAATTACGGCTTTTGTGGAAGAGTTACAAGCCGTGTGAGCGTTTTTTGCCCTTTGTGCGGGGCTTTGCGATGAGGGTGGGGAAGTAGACTACGAATTACTTGCGTTTTTTCGTGCCGCCTTTCTTCTTTGCGCCACCCTTTTTGGGCTTTTTCGACGAACCGGCCTTCTTGTTGGCTTTTTTGCGGCCGAAAGCTTCGGGACTCGGCGCGCCGGGATGCTTGCCGGCCTGTTTGGGCGAAGGGACGCTGCCCCTTTTTGGGCACAGGCGGGATATAACTGTCGTCTTCCACCAAGGAGAAGTCGAGTTGTCGGCGTTCGAGGTTGGCACGTTCCACACGGAAGCGCACTTTGTCGCCCAAATTGTAAATCCGCTTCGTGCGGCGACCCACCAAACGGTAGTTGTCTTCGTCAAACTCGTAGTAATCGCTCGAAAGGTCGCGGAGCGGCACCATACCTTCGCACTTGGTGAGGATATCTTCGACGTAAATGCCGAAATTCTGTCACGCCGGAGATCACGCCGTCGAACTCTTGGCCCGATGCGGTCGGCCATAAATTCCGCTTGCTTGTACTTTATCGACGCACGCTCGGCCGTTGCCGCCACTTGTTCGCGCTCAGAGCAGTGTTCGCACAGCTCTTCGTACTTCTTTGCGCTCACCGATCGGCCGCCTTCTGCGTACTTGGCGAGCAAACGGTGCACCATCAAGTCGGGATAGCGGCGGATGGGCGAGGTGAAATGCGTGTAGTGGCGGAACATCAGTCCGTAGTGTCCGATGTTGTGCACCGAATAGCGCGCTTTCATCATGGCGCGCAGTGCCACGATCTCCACCACATTTTCCTCTTTCTTGCCCTTCACTTCGCCGAGCAGGTCGTTGAGGGCGTGCGAAATCTCGGTTTTCGTGCCTTCGGTGCGCACCTTGTAGCCGAATTTCGCCACGAAGCCGCGCAGTTTCTCGAGCTTTTCGGGATCAGGCACGTCGTGAATGCGATAAGGCAACACCTTGGGTTGCTTGCCTTTGGGGACAACCGCGATGTGTTCGGCCACAGAACGGTTGGCCAACAGCATGAATTCTTCCACCAACTTGTTGGCATCTTTCGCCACCTTGACGTAAGTAGAGATGGGATGTCCCTTATCGTCGATTTCGAAGCGCACTTCTGCGCGGTCAAACCCGATGGATCCGGCTTTGAAACGCCGAGCGCGGAGTTGTTTGGCGAGGCGATCGAGGAGCAAAATCTCGGCCGCCCATTCGCCCACCGGGTGGGCTGCCGAACCGTCCACCGCAGGATGATCGCCCGGCAGTGCGAGGTCATCGGCCGAAGCCTGTCCGTTGCGCTCGATGATGTTTTGCGCTTCTTCGTAAGTGAAGCGGCGGTTGCTCTCGATGACGGTCTTTGCGATGTGGAATTTGAGGATTTCGGCTCGTTCGTTCATTTCGAAAATGGCGGAATAGGCCAGTTTTTCCTCATTGGGGCGGAGCGAGCAGATGAAGTTACACAGTCGTTCCGGCAACATGGGGATGGTGCGGTCGACCAAGTAGACACTCGTCGCGCGGTCGAAGGCTTCGCGGTCGATGGCGCCGTCTTCCTTTACATAATGGCTCACGTCGGAGATGTGCACGCCCACTTCCCAGCGGTTTTCGCCGAGGGGGCGAATCGAAAGGGCGTCGTCGAAGTCCTTCGCGTCGCGGGGGTCGATAGTAAAGGTGGGCACGTCGCGGAAATCTTCGCGGCGTGCAATTTCCTCGGCCGTGATGCCCGGATCGATTCGCTCGGCGGCGTGCTCAATGGCCTCGGGATAGTGATAGGGGAGGCCATATTCGGCCAAGATGGCGTGCATCTCGGTGTCGTTTTCGCCCTCGGCGCCCAAAATGTCCACCACTTCGCCCACGGGGCTCTTGCTGTCTTCTGGCCAATCGGTGATTTTCACCACCGCTTTGTCGCCGGTTTTTCCGCCGTGCAGGGCATCGGCCGGTATAAAGATGTCTGTGGCCAGTCCGCGCTCGTTGACAAGGAACGCATAGTTGCGCTCCACGTGGAGACGGCCGACGAAGGTTTCGCGGGCGTGGCGAATGATTTCAGTCACTTCGGCCTCGCGGGTGTGTCCACGTCGGCGAGCCAGCATCGTCACCCGCACATGGTCGCCGTCGAGGGCGTGGTGTGCGTTGCGTTCGGTGACGAGAATGTCCTTGCCGCCGTCGTCGGGAACGAACACGTTGTGGCCGTTTCGCTTGCGGCGAAACACCCCTTCGATGATTTGCACGTCGCGTTCGGCATGGCGATAGTGGCCTGTGCCGTCGGTGGTGAGGAAATCGTCGGCAACGAGGTCGGCCAGCGTGTCGAGTACGAGCATCTTGGCCGGGTGGTTCACCGCTCCGACGGCGCGGAAGAGCGATTTTACATTATAAGTGGCGCCGGCGCTGTGTTCGAACACGACGAGCAGGCGATTGCGCACTTCTTTTTTGTTCAGGCGGGTGCCGGTTGTCTTTTTGGCCATGATGTTGGGGAGGTTAGAGTACTATTTTTTCTACTGCCCCCTCGGTGTGGGGCATGAACACGGCGGCGCTTTCGCCGAACTTTTCGGTGTCTTCGGTGGTGAGAAAGCGCAATGAGCCGCCGCGCGTCAGTTTTTCGTCCATTTCGGGGTGGCGGCGGAGATAATCGGCGAGCGAAGCCGCCACATAGTCGCCTGTGCCACCACACGAACGTGCGGCGGAAGGAAACGCACGATCTTGTCCATCAGCAACGGATAGTGCGTGCAGGCCAGCACGAGGGTGTCGATCTGCGGATCGCGCGAAAGGATGTCTTTCAGTCGCTGTTCCACGAAGTAGTCGGCGCCCGGCGAGGCATATTCACCATACTCCACCAGCGGCACCCACATTGGGCAGGCTTGTCCCGTGACGACGATGTCGGGGTGGAACTTGGCGATCTCGAGTTCGTAGCTTTTCGAACGAATCGTGCCCTGTGTGCCGAGAATGCCCACGTGGCGCGTGCGCGTCAAGTCGCCTACGGCTTCGACGGTGGGGCGAATCACCCCCAACACGCGGCGATCGGGTGCCATGTGCGGCAGATCCTGTTGTTGGATGGAGCGTAAGGCCTTGGCCGAGGCCGTGTTGCAGGCCAAGATGACGAGTTCGCAGCCGCGGGCGAAGAGTTCCGTCACGGCTTGCAGGGTGTAGCGATACACTACGTCGAAGGAGCGCGAACCGTAGGGTGCGCGGGCGTTGTCGCCGAGGTAAAGATAATCGTAGTCGGGCAAGCGTCGGCGAATTTGTCGCAAAATCGACAAGCCGCCGTAGCCCGAATCAAAAACACCGATCATGTATGAAGCGGAATTGAAGAGAGAAAGCCGTGCAGCCTCGCCGTCATTGTACGTTGAGCAAGCGCGCTTTCACGAAGGGAGTGATGTCTTCTGATTTTTCGGGGTTGAGATACGGGTGCGTTCCGGCCGAAGTGTCCACCACAAAGTCGTAGCCCCGTTCGGCACCGATGGCGCGAATCACCGCGTCCACCTGTTCGCCGACGCGACCCATGAGTTCGGTTTCGGCCTTCTTGAGCAGATTTTCGGCTTCGCGGCGGAAAGCGAGACCGCGCTCCATGGACATTTGCAAATCGCCCTGACGTTTCAGCAAAATGGCTTCGGGCAAATTTTTCTGCACCTGCAGATATTCCGAATATTGGCGGCGGAAAGCCGTTTCGTTGTAGCGCGCTTCGGCTTCATATTTGCTGCGCAGCGAATCGAGGTGGGCACGAACGCGTGCCGTTTCGGGGAGAATAGCGATGACGGCGGCGCGGTTCAGAAAACCGTATTGAGCGGGACTTTGTGCCATGAGGCAAAACGGTGTGCTCAGTAGGAGAGCGAGCAAGCACAGGCGGAGGTTGCGTTTCATGCAGTGGTCTATTTGTATAGTGTATACTTGCAAAGGTACTTTATTTTGCTAATGAAAGTCGAAATGCTGAACTAAAATTTGTTTGTCCCGCGCCGAATTTATACTTTTGCGTCGTTTGCGACTGATTATCGACCACTTTGCTCAAAGAAGTCTCCTTCTCATGGCCGAAGAGTCGCCGATTTCGTTCGGCCACAGTCGAGAACTCACCACATCGTCTCATCAATTCTAAATTATCAATTCTACCTATGACAGCTATCAATCAGCTTTTCGCTTTCGCAGCAGGGATTCTCATCTCCCTCGAACGCCATTTCTTCACCTATCTCCGCATTGCCATCTTCATTGTTATGGCGTGGATCGGCGGACTCAAGGTTTGTCAGTACGAAGCCGACGGCATTGCCGCATTTGTCAGCAACAGCCCCTTCATGAGCTTCCTCTATCACTAATTCTTCTAAGACCACCGTCAACGCCAAAGGCCAAACCGTCAAGGAATATAAGGTGCACATGAACAAAGAGGGCGAGGTGAAGCCCGACAACATCAAGTGGCATCAAGAAAACGGCACCTACGTCTTCGCCATCGGCTTGGGCTTGGCCATTTGCACCATCGGCACGCTCGTGCTCCTCGGCATCTGGTGTCCCCCGCCTGGGTATGCTCGGCGGATTGCTCACCTTCGGCATGTCCATCGTCACTCTTTCGTTCCTCATCACCACGCCTGAGTGTTGGGTGCCCAATTTGGCCGACGGTGCCACCTATCCCCACGAAGGCCTCCCCTATTTCACCGGCGCACACGGCTTCCCGCTCCTTTCCGGTGCCGGACGTCTGGTGATCAAAGACATGATCATGAGTGCAGGTGGACTCCTTGTGGCTGCCGAAGCCGCACGTCGCTTCATGGCACAGCGCGCTGCCTAAGCATGGCACAGAAGTTGCACTAACTTCCGCAGATCATTCACTTTCAACACGCAATATATTATGGCACACATTGAAAAAGGACAAGTCTTTGTCCCCGCCACTTCTGTAGAATACGCCGACGGCAGCGTCGTTTCGCGCGAAATTCTCCGCAACAACGCCGGCACACTCACCCTCTTTTCGCCTTCGATGCCGGACAAGGCCTCTCGGAACACACCGCACCCTTTGATGCTACGGTGACCATCCTCGACGGCGAAGCCGAAATCCTCCTCGACGGCGTGCCCTCACCGCGTGGCAGCGGGCGAAATGCTCATCATGCCCGCAGGAGTGCCCCACGCGCTCAACGCCAAGGTGCGTTTCAAGATGCTCCTCACCATGATTCGCGGTTGAGGCTCGTGCCTTCCGATGGCTCCTCCTCGATGTCTCGCACCAAGGCGGCGCATCGGGCGACAAAACCCTAAACGCTTCGGCGATCGCACACGTTTGTTCGTGTGTGATCGCCGATTTTTATGCCGATGCGGGGCTTCTCGTTTCGTCTTGCACGGCTTTTGGCGTGCCGCTTGTACCACTGCTGTGGACGATGCGTCACTTCCGTCGAAAAAAAGTCCACTGCTTTTCGCTGATTCTTCCCTGTTTTTTTGAAGAAAGTCCACAGCTTTTTTTCGAAAGTCGTGGAGGTGGAGAGAAGGCAAGGCAGGGGTGGGGAGAAAAAGGGGGAAAAGTGAGGAGGAAAAATGGGGGATTTTGAGGACGAAAACTGAGCTTCGGGGCGGCAACACAGCGCGAGGGAAAGTGAGGAGAGGGGACATGTGGCGGGAAATGGCCTGCGTTGGGGCGAAAAAGCACAAAAAGAACACTTGTCAGTGCGCGAAATGCAAAACCGCGGTCGCAGATTTTATCATTTGGCGCATTTGTATTAACTTTGCCCACAATATAGTTATTCGAAGAAACTCCATGTCGGCTCTTCTCCTCCTCCGTTTGTCGTTCGGTCTTCGTCCGTTCGGTCGTCTCGTGCTGCTCGTTTTGTTGAGTTGCGCGGGGGTGCTCGGTGCGTGGGCGCAACAAGATCCGGCGTTTGTGCACTATTGGCGCATCGAACCGCAGTGGAACCCCGCGGCGGCCGGGCGTTCGCCGCAACTCACCGTGAGCGGTGCGGTGCAAACGCACGCCACGGGCTACTCGCAAGCGGGGAGCACGATGTGGGCCGGCGCAGACATGGCTTTCCGCTTCGGCGGAGCGGATCACGGAGTGGGCGCGATGTTCACGAACGATGCCATCGGTTTGTTCTCGCACAAGCGTTTTGCACTCCAATATGCCCTGCATCGCAACTGGCTCGGCGGCCGTTTTTCGCTCGGGTGTGCAGGCCGATATGCTGCAAGAGGGCATCGACGGCGGAAAAGCCGACCTCAACGACGCGAACGACCCGGCCTTCCCGGCGGCACAACTCAACGGTTCGCGATTCGACCTCAGTGCCGGCGCGTCCTACGACCGTCCGACAGTTCGGCCTTTCGGCTTCAGTGTTGCATCTCACCGCCCCGACGGTGGAATGGGACGACACGCACCGCATGAAGGTGAAAAACATGTTGAATTTCGCGGCGCATTACAATATTCGCCCCGACGAATCGTTATATTCCATAATCCCCTCGGCGATGCTGCGCAGCGATTTTGCCGACTGGCGCGTCGATTTGACCCTCCGCGGCGAATATGCCTACGAGAAACGGCGCTTGTTCGGCGGCATCAACTACGCACCCGGTCGCTCGGTGGCGCTGCTGTTCGGCGGTACGCTGCGCGGTTTGGACATTGCCTACAGCTACGAGGCCTTCACTTCCGGCTTGGGACTGGGCGCGGGACAGCACGAAATCTCGTTGATCTACCGCCTTCCCATCGATTTGGGCAAGAAGGGGCGCAACCTCCACCGAAGTGTGCGCTGGTTGTAGACCCGATGCCGCACGGCGATGTCCTATCTGCCCGACGAACGGGCGGCAAATGACCGATTTGCTTCGGTGAGCCGGCACGCCTTTCCCACAATACACGACTCATTCTCCCCAACAAACCAATGAAATTTCACTGCAAGCCTCTACATGTTCTCCCCTCACTGACTCTGCTGCTGCTCTCTTTGGCATCATGCTTCGGCGGGGGCAACATGGCCATGCGCAACGGTGGCGAAGTGACGGGACAACGCTCGGCGGTGCCCCTCGAACCCACGCCCTACGGCATGATTGAAATCAAACGCGGCTATCTCAAAGTGGGACTGACCGAGAACGACAGCCTTTGGGGGCTGCCGCTGTCGCAACGTGACATCTCTGTGGATGGTTTCTGGATGGATCAAACGGAAGTAACCAACTCGATGTACCGACAATTTGTGGAGTGGGTGCGCGACAGTATCTTGCGCGAACGACTCGCCAACCCGTCTTACGGCGGCGATGAAACCTATAAAATTGAGGTCGACAAGTTTGGCGACCCCGTCAAGCCGCATCTTAACTGGAACAAGCCCTTGCCGTGGCGCAAACCCTCGGAAGATCAGGAACGCGCCCTCAACAGTGTGTATAAAACGCACCCCTACGACGGCACGCGCATGCTCGACGTGAAGCAAATGAACTTCCGCTACGAGACTTTCGACTACGAAAAAGGCGGCACTCCGCAAATATCGTCTCGATCCCCGCGAACGCGTGCTCAACACCGACGTGGAAGTCAACCCCGAAGAGGTGGTGATGATCTCGAAAGACACGGCCTACGTGAACGACAACGGCGAAATCGTGCGCGAAACCATCAACCGTCCGCTCTCGTCGCTCTACGATTTCATCAACACCTACATCGTTCCCGTCTATCCCGACACGACGGTGTGGGTGAACGACTTCCCGAACGCGAGCAACTCCATGTACATGAAGAACTACTTCTCGTCGCCGGCCTACAACGACTATCCGGTGGTGGGCGTGACGTGGGAACAGGCACAAGCCTTCTGCGCATGGCGTACGGAATTCCTCTTGCGCGGCATGGGACCCGAGGCGCGTTACATTCAACGCTACCGCTTGCCCTCCGAAATCGAATGGGAATATGCGGCACGCGGCCGCGAAGGACACACGTTCCCGTGGGAAGGCGCGGCTTCAAAGAACGAAAAGGGCTGTTTCTACGCCAATTTCAAGCCCGATCGCGGAAATTACACCGAAGACGGCAACTTGATCACTTCGCGCGTGGGACAATATGGGGCCAACGACAACGGATTGTTCGACATGGCGGGCAATGTGGCCGAGTGGACCAACACGGTCTTCACGGAAGCCGGCGTGCAATCGATGGCCGATGTGAACCCCGAACTGCGATATGAGGCGGCGAAAGAAGATCCTTACTTCTTGAAACGCAAAAGCGTGCGCGGCGGTTCGTGGAAAGACCCACAATCTTATATACGTTCGGCGTGGCGCACTTGGGAATACCAAAATCAGCCGCGTTCGTTCATTGGTTTCCGTTGTGTGCGCACGAAAGCGGCCACCGTCAGCGGGAATCCCACCGATAAAAAGAAATAAATCTCACAATTCGCAACGATATGCCTCGTAAACTCAATATCGTGACGCGCCTGCAACACTGGATGGACAGTGTGCCGGGGCAAACTTTTCTGAACTATGCCTACTCGTGGGGCGCAGCCATCGTGATTCTCGGCGCGCTCTTCAAGTTGACGCACCTCAAAGGCGGTAACCTGATGCTCTTCTTGGGCATGGGCACGGAAGCGGTGGTGTTTTTCCTCGCGGCTTTCGACCGTCCGTTCGATAAAAACGAGATCGGCAAAGAACTGCCGCACGATTTCGAGAGCGACGAGGAGATTGAGCGCGCCGAAGGCCTTACGCCCGAAGAACAACTCGCGGCGGCGGTGGAAACACCTGCCCTTGCTGAAGAAACAGCGGCCGCGGTGGCTCAAACAGTGCCCGTGCAGCAACCCACAATGGCGCCTGCAGCGGCCTATGTGGCGCAGCCGGTGAGCGGAGTTGCCTTTGTGGCGGCACAAGGTGGCGTGTCTGCACCCGAAGGAGCCGGTTCGCAAACGACGGCTGCGCAGTCTGCCGAGAATGTGGCCGAATCGGCACCGCAAACACAGGCTTCCGCCGCTCCTTTCGTGGCGGCACACTACGAAACGCCCGAGGGACAGCGCGCCATCGAAGAGGGGGCACAGCGTTTGGCCGAGATCGTTCGCTTGGCCAACGACGAGTTGCTGCGCAGAACGCAGGCCGTGCTTTCGCCCGACATGGAGGCGGCGACAGAAGAATACATCGAAAAGCTCCGCACCCTCAACGAAACGCTCGCCAAGGTGGACGAACAGAGCGCCCGCCTCACCCGCGATTCGCAAGAGATGGAGAATCTCAACCGTACCCTCATCGGCATCAACAAAGTCTACGACTTGCACTTCGCTTCTATCTCGCGTCAGGTCACAACCATCGAGGAAATCAATGCACAGACGCGCGATCTCGCAGCGAAGATCGAAGAGGTCAACCAAATCTACGCGCGGATGGTGCAAACCCTCAATATTATGGGCAATCCCTACGCGGCGATGGGCGGCGTGAACGCACAATCTGCCGCTGCCCCCGTCCAACAATCGCCCGAAGCACCGACGCAACCCACTTCTGCATCCTGAACATTCGCCCATGGCCATTCAAAAAAAGACCGGTTTCGCCGCGGCAAAAGATGATTAACCTCATGTACGTCGTGTTGATGGCAATGCTTGCTCTCAACGTTTCGACGGACGTACTCAAAGGTTTCTCGCTGGTTGGCAACAGCCTCGACCGCACCATCACCACGACGGAACAGGAAAATAAAGATCTGCTCGACGACTTGCAGGCACAATATCGCAAGAATCCCGTCAAGGTGCAGCCTTGGTGGGACAAAGCGCAGGCGGTGCAGCGATCGGCCGACAGTCTTTGCCGCTACATCGACGAACTCAAATGGGCCATCGCCCGAGAAACCGACGGTGCAGACGGCAATCCGAAAAGACATTCAGCACAAAGGACGACCTCGAAGCTGCGGGAGTAGTGATGCTCAACCCCGCCACACTTCGCGGACGCCTCCTCTACCGTCGTGTCAATTATTTCCGAGATTTCGCCACTTCTTTTATTACCGATCGTCGACGTCGCGCCATTGTTGCCGCCAACCTCTCCACCGAGGTGCCGCAAGGTGAGGACAATATCGGAAAGAACTGGCAAGAATACATGTTCGAATCTATGCCTTCCATTGCGGCCGTCACGATGCTTTCGAAATTGCAGAGCGACATTCGCAAAGCCGAAGGCGAGGTGCTGCACACCCTTGCCGCCAATATCGGCGTAAAGGACATCCGCGTCAACGAACTCAACGCCTATGTGCTGCCCGAAGCCACGACGCTCTTCCCCGGCGACGAGTTTCGCTCGAGAGTCTTCATGGCCGCGATCGACACCACGCAGCGTCCGGAAATCTACATCAACGGTCGGCGCATAGGTGCCGACGGTCGTTACAACTTCCGCGTCGGCGCGCCCGGAAGCTACGACTTCCGCGGCTATATCACCATGCCCAACGCGGCCGGTGAGATGGTTCGTCGCGAATTCTCACAACATTATACTGTAATCGCCCCGCCCACCGGTGCAACGGTGGCCGCCGATCTGATGAACGTGCTCTATGCCGGCTACGACAACCCCATTTCCGTCAGCGCATCGGGCATCTCTTCCGACAAAATCCACCTGAGTATGAGCGGAGGTACGCTCAATGCGAAAGGCAACGGCAAGTATGTGGCGCGACCCGCCCACGTTGGGCAAGATGTCACCTTCACTGTCACAGGAGAAGTGGGCGGCAAGAGCCAAACCATGGGCGCCTTCTCGTTCAAAGTGCGAAAACTCCCCGATCCTGCCGCATTTATCACGATAGGCGGCGACCAATTCCGCGGAGGCCGCATCGGCAAGGGAAATATTGTCGGCGCCACGCGATTGGATGCCGCGATCGACGACGGACTCCTCAACATTCCGTTCACCGTTCGCTCCTTCGAATGCGTTTTCTTCGACCGTCTCGGCAATGTCCTCCCGCGTCCTTCGGCAGGTGCCTCGTTCACCGAAGCCCAGCGCGACCTCATTCGCCAACTCTCTCGCGGCAAACGTTTCTACATCAGTAATATCCACGCCGTAGGTCCCGACGGCATCGAGCGAACGCTCAACGGATCGCTCGAAGTGATCATCAATTAAAACGTACTCCCCACAATGCAGCTCAAAGCGCATCTCTCTCGCCTCTTTCTTCTCTTCGGTCTCGCCGTAGCCCTCCACTCTGCGGCGCAACCCCCGCTCGCCTTCGTGAAACGGGCAACACCGAAACGCGCAACGCCGCGTCTGCCGGCAATGCGCCCCGTTCTGCCGCTCAACCGACCGCCGGCAAAGTTTTGGGCAGCATCCGCGAGTTCCCCACCGCCTCGTCCATGCCGCAAGATGCCGCATGGCGACGCGACATCTACCGAGAAATCGATCTCACCCGCGATGCCAATGCGCCACTTTACTATCCCATCACGCCGGGAGCGGGGAGAAAAATCTGTTTGTCCACCTCTTTCACCTCATTCTCCGCGGTAAAATTAATGCCTACGAGTACACGCCCGACGCCATTGAGCATTTTGACGAGAAACATGTGGTGAAAGGCAAGAAAAAATCTTGGAAGACAACCACATCTTCTACGAGGCAAACGACGGCAAGATGCGCGTCAATGACGCTGATCTGCCCTCCGAAGAGGTGAAACGCTACTATCTGAAAGAAAGCGTCTACTTCAATCAGCACACCGGCACCTTCAGTACGCAAGTAGAAGCCCTCTGTCCGCTGATGGTCAGCGGCGATTTCGGTGAAGGGAGCAGTCAAACCACGCCCCTATTCTGGGTGAAATACGAAGAAGCCGCCCCCTATCTGGCCAAACTCTCGCTCATGAGCAGCAATCTCAACAACGCCGCCGAAATTTCGGCCGACGATTTCTTCAATACCAACCGCTACGAAGGCCAGATCTACCAAACCAAAAACCTCCAAGACCGCACCCTTGCGCAAATTGCGCCCTCTGATTCGGCGCGCATGAAGGTGCGTGAGCAGATCGAAGCCGAGATTCGCACCTTCCAGCGCAATGTTTGGATGGGCGACAGCGTTCGTTCCAAAAACACTGCGGACACTTCGAAGGTAGAAAGCACAGACGGCGAGCAGCGCAAGGTCGCTTCGCGCAAGGTAGCGCCCGAAAAGCTCAAGAAGCAGAAAACTCCCAAACCCCAAACGTCATCACCCCGTTCGTCGGCCACGTTTTCCGTGCGTCGACAGCGTCACTGATTCCTAAAAACCACTATTGCCGTTCTTGTTCGAGGCCATTGTTCCCCGAGCATGACGGCATTTTTTTCGCACCATCATGAAAGTCATCAATTTCGCCGAGCACAACACCGTCATCAACAACTACATCGCCGAGCTGCGCGACGTGGATATACAGAAGAACCGCGCCTGGTTCCGCCAAAATCTCCGCCGCATCGGTCACGCCATGGCCTACGAAGTGTCGAAGACCCTCACCTATAGCGAAAGACCGTGGAAACGCCCCTCGCTCCCGCCCGCGTGAACACCACCGACGACCGCATTGTCATCGGCACCGTCCTCCGCGCCGGTTTAGCCCTCCACGAAGGTTTCCTCGACGTCTTCTCCGGTGCCGACAGCGCCTTTGTCAGCGCCTACCGTAAGGAAGGTCGCAAGGAAGACATCGAGATTTGTGTCGAATACATCGCCTCGCCCGATCTCAACGGCTGCACCTTCATGCTCGTCGACCCCATGTTGGCCACCGGTGGCTCCTTCAATTTGGCCTATCAAGCCTATCTCACGAAAGGCACGCCCGCTCATCTGCACATTTGCGCCGTCATCGGTTGTGAAGAAGGCGTGAAGCGCCTCGGCGAACTCTTCCCCTCCGACGATGTCACGCTCTGGATTGCCGCCATCGACCCCGTGCTCAACGAAAAAGCCTACATCGTGCCCGGTCTCGGCGACGCCGGCGACCTCTGCTACGGCGACAAACTCTCCGACTGATCGGCGATAGGCAAGCGCCGTCCTCATTGGTTTGTCTAAAAACCGATTCCCCCTTACGAGAGGTGTGGCGCACAGCGTCACACCCTCTTCCATTTTTCTCTCTTTCGCTCATGCTTCCACTTCGTTTTCTCCCCGTTCTCTTCTGCGTACTGCCCCTTTTCGTTGCTTGTCTCAAGGACGAACCGGCCGGCATTGAGGCCGACATCGTGAGTGTTCACCTCGAACCGACCGCCGCCGCGCGCTTGCTCGGCACAACGGCCGCCCCGGTGCGCCAAGTGTCCGCCAACGACACCGATATTGTCTTCACCCTTGCCGCCGATGCCGACACCGCGCTGTTGCGCACGCTCTCTCCGACCTTTACGCTCAGCAACGGCGCCACCCTTCGCTGTCTCGACGGCGACCGACCCGATTTTCGCCAACGCCGCCGCGTCGCTTACGAAGTGACCTCGCAAGATCGGCAGTGGAAGCGCCGCTACACGATGAGTTTCGTCCCCGCGGCCGATTTTCCCGAGTTCTTCGGTTTCGAAGATCACGCCCTCAATTCGCCCGATCCGCACTATTTCACTTGGTTTGAGAAAGAACGCCGACGGCACGACCCGCAACTTCTGGGCGAGCGGCAACCCCGGTTTCTTGTTGAGCCGCTACGATGCGAAGCCCGACGAGTACCCCACGAGCGTGGAAGCCAAGGGACGCACCGGAACGGCCTTGCGCCTCGTGACACAAAGCACCGGCGATCTCGGAGCCGCCTTCGGCAAACCCATTGCCGCCGGCAATCTCTTCGTCGGCACCTTCGATCTCGCCAGCGCCCTCTTCAATCCGCTCGCCGCCACCCGTTTCGGGGTGCCGGTCAACCGCATTCCCACGCGCTTTCTGCGGGGTACTACAAGTGGCAACCCGGCGAAGTCTTTCACCAGACGCCCAACGGAAGGCCGTACAAGGCCCCGCTGCTGGCGGAAAGGACGCCCCGCACATCTACGCGGTGGCTTATCGTAATGTCGATGCGCAGGGCAATGCCGTCACGCTCGACGGAAGCAACATTCTCTCCTCGCCGCTCGTTGTGGCTGTGGCACTTCTCGATGATTTTACCGTCACCGGCGTTGCTGAAAACGCAACTTGGGTGCATTTCGATCTGCCTTTTGCGCAGCGTGCGCCCATCGACAATCGTTTGCTCGACCGTCACGGCTACAGCTTGGCGCTTGTCTTCACCTCCTCGCGCGGTGGGGCCGAATTTGCCGGCGCCATCGGCTCGACGCTTCTCGTCGACGACTGCCGACTCACCTTCTAATTGGCGCTGCTTCGCGCTTTTCTCCTCTTTCATCTCGTATTGCTCATGCACGTTCTCTCTTCTCGTTTCGGCCTTCGCTTCCTCCGTCTGTTGGTGGTGGCGCTCGCCGCCTTCCTTCCCCTCCTCGGCGCGGCTCATCGCCCCGATGCTGAAAATACTGCCCGCTGGTCGGTGCGCCCCGGCGTAGGTTACACGATCGGCGCGTTCGTTCCCACTCCTACGCCCGCCGAACTGCGCGCCGTCGACCACTATGCGCCCGTGGGTGGCCTGCGCTTCGGCGCCGATGTGGTCTATCGCACCGGCGGAGTGGTCGATTGCTCGATCGGTGCCTACTTCACCGACCGCGGCATGGACACCGAGGTGCGTGTTAGCGGCTATCGCACCAAAGTGGTGCAGGGCAGTCAGCAACTCTCGGGCTATTTCTTCGGCCGTAACCACACGCGTGCTCGTCTACGCGGGCCTTTTTGTCCCCCTCGCGCTGCGCTATCCGATTGGACGCTGCACACTCACGGGCGGCGCCTACCTCGAATGGTACAGCCTCACGCAGTTTTCGGGCACCGCCTCCGACGGTTATCTGCGCGTCGACCGTCCCACGGGCGACAAAGTGCTGATCGGCCCGACGAACGAGGGGAGTGCGTCCTACGATTTCGGCGACCAACTCAACGACAGCGGCTTCGGCCTGCACTTGGGTGGGGAGTATGCGCTCTCGAAGCGCTTCTTGCTCAACGCACAGCTCACGTGGGCGCTCACACCGGCCTTCGACCGCAGCTTTCACCGCCGTGCCCACGCCCTTGCACCCCTTGGGTGTCACGCTGGGCGTGAACTATGTGCTCAGCGGTGCGCGCTGACGGCCGCTTCTCCTCTGCTGCAGCTCGCTCTGCCGCGGCAACCCATTTCTAATCGCCTTTTTTCGGGGATCTCACGCCGTGTTGGCAGAGATCCCCGTTTTGTCTTTGTGTTCCTCTCCACGCCTTTTGCGAAAAAGTCGTGGACTTTCTTCGAAAAGTTGGGGAGAATGAGCGAAAAGTTGTCTATTTTTTCGAAGAAACAGTCGAGTTTTCGCCCCGCGTTGTGTACGTTCGAGGAAAAGGTGGCGATGTGTGCCGATTTTGAACGCCCATCGAGGAGGAATTTCGCGGTTGTGAGTGCGCCGTTGGCACACTCGGATTCGAAAAAGTCGCCTTCTGCGAAATCGGCCGCCACTTATGTCGCGAACGCCCCGAGAAATATATGAAGAAGCACGCGGTCGCCCGACAATAAATGTGTAACTTTGCTGCGCACATCGTATTTAATCCCCCATACATAATACACCTGCTCAAAATGATTTTCTTTTTCAGCACCCCCGTACGAAGCATCATCGCCACAGCGGTAGATCATCGCCTCGACGCCGAAGAAATGAAAAAACTTTGCTGGCTCTACGGAGAGGCTACCCCGATCGAAGGCGATCGTGTGGAAGGGCTCTTCGTCGGACCCCGCCGCGAAATGGTAACTCCTTGGAGCACAAATGCCGTTGAGATCACGCAAAACATGAATCTCAACGGCATTTCGCGCATTGAAGAATACTTCCCCACCACGGCCGAGGAGGAGCACGACCCCATGCTGCAGCGAGTTTACGACGGACTGGACGACACGCTCTTCACCGTCGACCATACGCCCGAACCCATTCGCACGGTCGACAATCTCGACGCCTACAATGAGCAGGAAGGACTCGCACTTTCGCCCGCCGAGATCGAATATCTCCACGGCGTGGAGCGCCAACTCGGTCGCCCCCTCACCGACAGTGAAATCTTTGGTTTCGCGCAGCTCAACTCCGAGCACTGCCGCCACAAGATTTTCGGCGGCACGTTTGTCATCGACGGCGAGGAAATGCCCTTCGCCCTCTTTGCGATGATCAAACGCACCACGAAAGAAAATCCGCACCGCATCCTTTCGGCCTACAAAGACAACGTGGCTTTCTCCGAAGGCCCGGTGGTGGAGCAGTTTGCGCCCACGCGTCACGACACTTCCGACTATTTCGTGATTCGCGACATCGAAAGTGTCATCTCCATCAAGGCCGAAACGCACAACTTCCCCACCACCGTCGAGCCGTTCAACGGCGCTTCGACCGGCACGGGCGGTGAAATCCGCGACCGTATGGGAGGTGGTGTCGGTTCGTTGCCCATTGCCGGCACGGCGGTCTACATGACGGCCTATCCTCGTTTGGACGGCGGTCGTCCGTGGGAGAACGATATGCCCGCCCGCCCCTGGCTTTACCAGACGCCCCGCCAGATCCTCACGAAGGCTTCCAACGGCGCTTCGGACTTCGGCAACAAGTTCGGCCAACCCCTCATCGCCGGTTCGGTACTCACCTTCGAGCATGCCGAAAACGGCGAGAACTATGCCTTCGACAAAGTGATCATGCTCGCCGGTGGTGTGGGCTACGGCACGAAGCGCGACTGTCTCAAAGGCACGCCCGAGAAGGGCAACAAAATTGTGGTGGTCGGCGGCGACAACTACCGCATCGGTCTCGGTGGCGGCTCGGTTTCGTCGGTCGACACCGGCCGTTACAGCTCGGGCATTGAGCTCAATGCTGTGCAACGCGCCAACCCCGAAATGCAGAAGCGCGCCGCCAACCTCGTGCGCGCCCTCTGCGAGGAGGAACACAACCCCGTGGTGTCGATCCACGACCACGGTTCGGCCGGTCACGTCAACTGTCTGTCCGAACTCGTCGAAGAGTGCGGCGGCACCATCGACATGAGCCGCCTGCCCGTGGGCGATCCGACGCTTTCGGCCAAGGAAATCATCGCCAACGAGAGCCAAGAGCGCATGGGCTTCCTCATTGAGGAACAACACATCGACGACGTGCGCCGCATTGCCGAGCGCGAACGTGCGCCCCTCTATGTGGTGGGCGAAACCACGGGAGATGCGCACTTCGCCTTCGAACAGGCCGACGGCAAACGCCCCTTCGACCTCGACGTGGCACAGATGTTCGGCCACTCGCCCAAGACGGTGATGACCGATGTGACGGTGAAGCGCGAATACGCCCCCGCCGTTTACGACGAATCGCAGCTCGAAACCTATTTGCGCAACGTGCTGCGCCTCGAAGCCGTGGCCTGCAAAGACTGGCTCACCAACAAGGTGGACCGTTCTGTGACGGGTAAGGTGGCGCACCAGCAGTGTCAGGGCGAACTCCAGCTGCCCCTTGGCCGACTGCGGCGTGGTGGCGCTCGACTATCGCGGTCGCGCCGGTATCGCCACCGCCATCGGCCACGCCCCGCAGGTGGGATCTGGCCAGTGCCGAGGCCGGTTCGGTGATGGCCGTGGCCGAATCGCTCACCAACATCGTCTGGGCGCCGCTCGCCGACGGACTCAACAGCGTGAGCCTCTCCGCCAACTGGATGTGGCCGTGCCGTTCGCAGGCCGGCGAAGACGCGCGTCTTTATGCCGGTGTGAAGGCGTTGAGCGATTTCTGCTGCGCCCTGCACATCAACGTGCCGACGGGTAAAGACTCGCTCTCGATGACGCAACAATATCCCGACGGCAAGAAGATCATTGCCCCCGGCACCGTGATCGTCAGCGCCGGCGGTGAAGTGAGCGATGTGCGCCGTGTGGTGCGCCCCGTGGTGATCAACGACCCTGCTTCGCGCCTTTATTATATTGACTTCTCCTCCGCACCGCTGGCCCTCGGCGGCTCGGCCTTCGCCCAGACGCTCGGTCGCGTGGGTAGCGACGTGCCCACGGTAGCCAACGCCGAAGCCTTCCGCCGTGCGTTCGCCGCGGTGCAAAAGCTCGTGTCGCAAGAACTCCTCCTCGCGGGTCACGACGTGAGCGCGGGTGGTTTGGTGACGACCTTGCTCGAAATGTGTTTCGCCAACACCAAGGGCGGTCTCGAACTCTCGCTCGACGCGCTCTCGCCCGCCAGCGATTTCGCGCACACCCTCTTCGCCGAAAATCCCGCTGTGGTGGTGCAGGTGGCCGATGCGCGCAACGAGGCGTTCTCGGCCGTACTCGCCGAAGCCGGCGTGGCCGCTGTCGAACTCGGTCGCCCCGTTGAGGGTCGCACCCTCACGCTCCGCCGCGCCGATCGCCAACTTGCACTCGACATCGACGCCTTGCGCGAGGATTGGTACGGCACTTCGGCCGAGATGGACACGTTCCAAAGCTTCCACGGTTGCGCCGAACAGCGCGCACACAACTATAAGTCGCAGCCCCTCAACTTCCGTTTGCCCGCTTCGTTCGACGGATCGTTTGCCACCCTCGGTGTTTCGCCCGATCGCCGCACTCCTTCCGGCGTGCGCGCCGCCATCATTCGCGAGAAAGGCACGAATGGCGAGCGTGAAATGGCGTATATGCTCCATCTCGCGGGCTTCGACGTGAAGGATGTCACGATGACCGATCTCGTGAGCGGCCGCGAAACCCTCGATGAGGTGAACTTCATCGTTTTCTGCGGTGGTTTCTCGAACAGCGACGTGCTCGGTTCGGCCAAAGGTTGGGCGGGTGCTTTCCTCTTCAACCCGAAAGCCAAAGCCGCCCTCGACCGCTTCTATGCTCGCCCCGACACCCTTTCGCTCGGTGTCTGCAACGGTTGCCAGTTGATGGTCGAACTCGGTTTGGTGAACCCCGAACACACCGACCGCCGCGCTCGCATGTTGCACAACGACAGCCATAAGTTCGAAAGTGGTTTCGTGGGTGTCGACGTGGCGCCCAACGATACGGTGCTCTTCAGCAGTCTTTCGGGCAGCCGTCTCGGCATTTGGATTGCCCACGGCGAGGGTAAGTTCAGCCTTCCCCGTCCCGCTGCCGACTACAACATCGTGCTTTCGTACGCTTACGACCAATATCCCGCCAACCCCAACGGTTCGGACTACAACGCCGCGGGTATCGCGAGCGCCGACGGTCGCCATGTGGCGATGATGCCCCACTTGGAACGCGCCTTCCTGCCTTGGCAAACGCCGTTCTATCCCGCCGATCGCCGCGCCGACGACTGCACGCCTTGGCTCGAGGCCTTTGTCAACGCTCGCCGCTGGGTGGAAAGCCACCGCGCCTAAGCGAAGAAAACGGATCGCCCGTTATTGAAAAAGATTCCCCCGTGCGTCAAGCGACGCACGGGGGAGTTTGGGTTTTTGGGAGTGTTTTTACTGATATGCAGCAAAACAAAACGACAACCGCAGGTGGAGTCGTGCTCCATCCGGGGTTGTCGTTACTTATCGTTGTAGTGGCCTTCGACAGAAATGATATAGACCGCGATCTTCTCTTCATAGACCTCATAGACGAGCCTATCCTTTTTGTTGATTTCTCTTGAGTAGACATTTCCTCCCACCCCCTTCAGTGCTTCGGGATGCCCGATACCTGTTTTGGGGTGTTCGTGGAGTTCCTTCACCAACTTCAAGACTTTCTTGTAAGATTGTGGACTTGACTTCTTGTATTTGGCGATGGAAGACAAGGCTTCATCGCTATAGACGACCTCATACATCCTTACAGACTTTCAAGCAGTTCCAACGAATCTTCGAGCGTCTTGCACGCGGTTCCTTTCCCCATCCTGAAATCTTCTTTGGCTTTCGCGATTTTCTTTTTTAGTTGGTCGCTAATCGTAAGTTCGTCGTCGTGGGTGGGAACAAGTGCGAACGATTGTCCTTTACTTCTGCGGATGATGACACGTTCTGTATGCGCCAAATCGAAATACTTGCGCAGGTTAGCGCGAAATTCACTTGGACTAATTACTATCATAATACTAACGATTTGCAGTTCTCAACTGCAAATATATTGATTCCAACCGAAGTTGCAAACAAATAGGTACAGAATCTTGTACATAGAGGGGAAACTACTTTGTAGCCCCTCTCGATGGTCAGCCGATCTTCCTCCGATTGTTTTTTAGTGCCGTTTCCTCTTTGTCCAAATGATGAAAAGTGAGAAATTACGCTAAGTTATCCCCCCAAAAAACTCCCTCCTTTCGTCTTGGCGAGAGGAGGGAGGTCTTATTAAGTAAGAAGATTCCTTTATATAGAAAAACCCTGTGTATCAAAAATGAGCGATTTGGCATTTGAAAAAGTCAAAAGCAAAAGAGAATTTCTCAGACGAAACCTCTTAGTTTTGAGTGCAGACATGTACTCCTTAGGAGCGTTTTTGCCAGCTTTTTTTCCGTCATTTTTTGAGTAGAACAAACCTTTGGATGTTTGTGCCAGTAATTCTGAGCCGCCATCCATCAGGCCTTTGAATTCTCCCGGGGAACCTCCCAGAAAGAGGGTTTGCCAGCTTTTGCCTTGGTTGTTGGAGTATTCCAATCTTTTTGCGTCTTTCGGATTGATACGAATCATTTTTCCTCCGAACAAGATCATTTCGTTCATAATCATGTTTTTATTCGAGTCTTTTTCATGCCCCGAAAACCATGTCCGCCGAGGTTCTTTTTGAACATCTCATCTTTCCGGCGGATACTTGATGAGATGGGTAAGATTTTTCATTGTGTGAAGTTGCTGCAGCTTGCTACGCACAAAGTGAGACGTTTGCAGTCTTGTAGATGACTGTTGTGTTTTGAATCAATACAAATATAATTCAATGATATATTTAAGAGTGAATTTTTTAGAGGAAATCGAAGAAATAAATTATCCTCCCCAATTTTGTAATGCGCATATTGCAGAATCGAACAATTGTATTATTTGATATGTTTAGAATGTATATAGTAACAGAACTCCCTCCTTTCGCCAAGACGAAAGGAGGGAGTTCTTATAATGTAAATCGTTTGTTCACAGCTTTCACCTGTTGGAGCGAAAGAGGGGTAAAGCCCCGTCTGCGCGGTCAATCTTCGCGGGTGGCCTCTTCGAAGCGCGCCAAGATCCAGTCGCTCTGTTGTTCGCGGGTGAGGGACGAGTTGTCGAGCACCAGCGCATTGGGAGCTTGGCGCAAGGGGTTCATTTCGCGGTGCGAATCGATGTAGTCGCGCTCCTGCACGTTTTTGAGAATAGCCTCGTAGTCGCCCGCCATGCCCTTGGCTTGCAGTTCGTCGTAGCGGCGGCGCGCACGCACCTCGGCCGAGGCCGTGACGAAAATCTTCAGTTCCGCATCGGGGAACACCGCCGTGCCGATGTCGCGACCGTCCATCACAATGCCCTTCGCACGACCCATCGCCTGCTGCTGCGCCGTCATCGCTTCGCGCACGAAAGGCAGGGCGGCCACCGGGCTCACGTGGTTGCTCACCTCGAGCGAACGAATGGCGTCTTCCACACATTCGCCGTTGAGATAGGTTTGCGGCAGCTGCGTCGTGGGATCGAGGCGGAAACTCACTTCGATTTGCGGCATTTGCTCGCGGAGCGTCTCAGTTTCCAAACTGCCGTCGGGCGCAAAGAGACCATGACGCAGCGCATGGAGCGTCACGGCACGATACATCGCGCCGCTGTCCACATAAATGTAGCCCACACGGCGCGCCAAAGCTTTGGCCATCGTACTCTTGCCGCAGGAACTGTGGCCGTCGATGGCGATCACGATTTTTTTCATAAGGAGATGAAAGGAGAATTTGAATGCATAGGTTTTGCCGCCGCGCGCTGTCCGTGCGGCGGTGAGAGAGAGCGAAAGAGGGGAGCAGCCTTGCGCCCGGAACACCGTGTCAGCGCCCTTTGGGACGCAGCGTGATGAGCGGAACGATCATTTCTTCCATCGAAACACCGCCGTGTTGGAAGGTGTCGCGGAAGTGCTGCACATAGTAGTTGTAGTTGTTGGGATAAGCGAAGAAGCGCGCCCCGTGGCAAAGATGTAAGTCGTCGAGAGGTTGGGCGCCGGCAGCCGGAGGTCGGCCGGATTGCGCACTTCGAAGACCTCTTTGGCCGGATAGGAGAGGTTGCGCCCCAGTTTGTAGCGCAGGTTGGTGTTCACATTGCGATCGCCCACCACCTTCACCGGCCGATCCACGCGAATGGAACCGTGGTCGGTGGTGAGCACTACGTCGGCATCGTCGGCCGCCAGGCGACGGAAGAGTTCGCGCAAACCCCGTGTGGCGGAACCACGAGAGGGTGATGGAGCGATAGGCCGCTTCGTTCGAGGCAAGTTCGCGCACCATGCGACTCTCGGTGCGGGCGTGGCTGAGGATGTCGATGAAGTTGATCACCGCCACACTCAGATCGCGGCTGCGCATCTCGTCGTAGGACGACAACCACTTGTCCACCGCCGCCGAATCGTTGAGTTTGTGATAGGCAAAGGTGGGTCGGCGGTGCAGGCGCGCGAGTTGACGTTCCAAGAGTTCGGCCTCGTGCAGGTTCTTGCCCTCTTCCGACTCCTCGTCCACCCACAAATCGGGGTGCGTGCGCGCAATGTCGAGCGGCATCATGCCGGCAAAGAGCGCGTTGCGCGCATATTGCGTGGCGGTGGGCAGGGATGGAGAAATAAACCTGCTCCTCCGCGTCGAAATCGGCCGCGAGTTCCGGCGCGAGCACGCGCCACTGGTCGTAGCGAAAAGTTGTCGAGCACGAGCAGCACCACGCGTCGGCCGGCCGCCAAGCGCGGAAACACCGCGCGGCGCAACACATCGGGCGAGAGCGTAGGGCGCGCCGGGGCGTCGGCATCGGCTACCCAATCGGCGTAGTTTGCCTTCACAAACTTGGCAAAGGCCGCGTTGGCCTCTTCCTTCTGGTCGCGCAACAGATCGGCCATCGCCCCGTCGGCACCGGCGGCTAACTGCAGTTCCCAGTGCACCAGGCGCTTGTAGAGTTCCACCCAAGCCGCGGCGTCGCCGGCCGCGTCCATGTCGAGCGCAAGTTGGGCGAACTCACGGCGATAGCCCGATTCGGTTTGCTCCTGCACGATCTCGTGGCGGTGGATGTTCTTTTTCAGCGCCATGAGTATCTGCATCGGGTTGACGGGTTTGAGCAGATAGTCGGCAATCTGTGCGCCGATGGCTTGATCCATGAGATCCTCGGCCTCGTTTTTGGTGACCATCACCACAGGCACGTCGGGTTGCACCTCTTTGACGGCGGCGAGGGTTTCGAGCCCCGAGAGTCCGGGCATGTTTTCGTCGAGCAGCACGAGGTCGAAGCGGTGCGTGCGGCAAAGCTCCACCGCGTCGTTGCCGTTGGAGGCGGTGGTGATGTCGTAACCTCGTTTTTCGAGAAAGAGGCAGTGGGGACGGAGCAGATCGATCTCGTCGTCCACCCAAAGAAGGCGTGCACTCATGGGCGTTTGTGTTGGTCGGCGACGGCGGGGTGCCGCGCTTGATACAAAGTTAGTGTTTTCTCTCGAATAGGCCAACTGCCCGTTGGTTTTCTCTTTGTCGGTCGTAGGGCGGTCGGGCGCGCCGTCGGAGAGGTGCGATGCACCTTATTTTCCTCGCGCGCGTACGCGCGTCCGCTGTTTTTCGATTTTTGCCTTCACCTCTTCACCTTTTGCCCTCAATGTGTTGGTGCTGAGTGCAATACGGGTGAAGGTTTCACCCTTTTTGCCTTCACCTTTTTCTCTCAATTTACCTTCACCCCATCCTTCACCGCAAGTAGTTGGTTGTGAGTGAGTTGTCGGCGTTCGGGTGTGAAGGTGAAAAGGGTGAAGGATTCACCTGTAACAATCTGTTAGTCAGTGTTTTGAATGGATTTCTCCTGCAAGGTGAAGGCAAAGTCGAAAAGCGATGGAGTGCGCGTATGCGCGTGTGTGAAGGAGCGAGAGGGACGAACGAAGTGGGCTTCGGCGTGTGAAAAGTGGGGAGGATTGGGCGAGAAGTTGACGAGTTTCGACCGAAACAAGGCTTGTTTTTTTGCCGTGTCGGTGGGTTGAAAAGGAGAGGGGGCAAGAGCGTGCTGAGTTCTGTCGAGCCGGGGCGAACGAGCGAGTGGAAATGTCCTGTGCGAGTGAAAAAGCGAGCGAATTGCGGTCTGCATTTGACAGTGTGTGCGGTGAGTGGGGTCGGGAGTGGAGAGCGGAGTCGGACGATGAAGGCATGCGCCGTAAAAAAATGCCGTGGAACATCGTGGAACACTTTTTTTTTCTTACCTTTGCCACATGAACCGATCTGAACCAACATCGGACACAACGAATCACTATGGGAAAAATCATCGCAATCGCCAACCAGAAAGGCGGGGTGGGGAAAACGACCACTTCGATCAATCTTGCCGCCTCGCTCGCCACGCTTGAGAAAAAAGTGCTCCTCGTGGACTGCGACCCTCAGGCCAACGCTTCGAGCGGCATCGGTGTCGATGTCGGCAAAATCGAATCGTCGGTCTACGAATCGATGATCGGCAAGCAGGATATTCGCGAAAATATCTACACCACCGACATCGACGGACTCGATGTCGTGCCCTCGCACGTCAATCTCTCGGGAGCCGACGTCGAACTCCTACAGATGGAACGCCGTGAGTTTGTCATCAAGGAGATGCTCGCCGTGGTGAAAAACGATTACGACTACATTCTCATCGACTGCTCGCCCTCGCTCGGACTCACCACCGTGAATGCCCTCACGGCGGCCGACTCGGTCATCATCCCCGTGCAGTGCGAATATTTCGCCCTCGAAGGCATCACGCAGTTGCTCAACACGATTCGCATGATCAAAATGCGGCTCAACCCCGAATTGGAAATCGAAGGCTTCCTCCTCACCATGTACGACCGTCGTTTGCGACTGGCCAACCAAATCTACGATGAGGTGAAACGCCACTTCCAAGAACTGGTGTTCAAGACCGTGGTGCAGCGCAACGTGAAGCTCTCCGAAGCGCCCTCACACGGCATTCCCACCATTCTCTACGACGCCGAATCGATCGGGGCGGTCAACCACCTGTCGCTCGCTCGAGAGATCATCCAAAAGAACACCCCGGCTTGATCCCGCCACGCCGGCTCACCGCATTTTTCCACCACTAAGTTCACGACATGGCCGTACAAAAGAAATATCCCTGCACTCGGACGCGGACTCGATGCGCTCATCTCGACCGGTGAGGTGCACACCAACGGCTCGTCGAGCATCGGCGAGGTCGACATTCGCTCGATTGTGGCCAATCCCAACCAGCCCCGCAGAGAGTTTGACCCTGAGGCGCTCGAAGAACTGGCCGAGAGCATCCGACAGATCGGGGTAATCCAGCCCATCACGCTCCGCAAAATGGACGATGGCACCTATCAGATCATCGCCGGTGAACGACGTTGGCGCGCCTCGCAGATGGCGGGCTTGCTTTCGATACCGGCTTATGTGCGCACGGCCGACGACGAGAACATGATGCAGATGGCGCTGGTGGAGAACATCCAACGCGAAGACCTCAATGCCATCGAGATTGCACTCGCCTACCAGAACCTGATCGAGCAGTACGACCTGACGCAGGACGCGCTCTCGGAGAAGGTGGGCAAGAAGCGGGCGACCATTGCCAACTACCTGCGACTGCTCAAACTGCCCGCGCAGGTGCAGATGGCACTCCAAAAGCGCGAAATGGACCAAGGCCATGCGCGCGCCCTCCTCGGACTGCAACAGCCCTCGCTCCAAGTGAAGCTCTTCGGTGAGATTCAAGAGAAGGGCTATTCTGTGCGCCAAGTGGAGGAAATGGTGAAGGAAATCAACGCCGGCGGCACCGTGCCGAGCGGGCGCAAGAATCTTCGCGACAAGAAGAAGGCGCTGGCCGAAGAATATGTGCCGGTGCGCGAACGCCTTTCGGAGGTGTTCCACACGAAGGTCAGCATGACCTACAACAAAGGTAAGGGATCGATCTCGATTCCCTTCAACGACGAATACGAACTCAAACATGTGCTCGGACTCCTCGAGCTGCTGAGCTGATTGGGCTCGGTGGTGGTGTGGAAAATCCGTTTTGCTCTGATGGCAATGGCTGTTCACGCTCTTTTTTCTTGTTTCCGCTGCGGTGGATCATGGCGCTTGGCGGCATGGTGCTCGGCGGTGCTCTGTTTGGTGCTTCTGCCGATCGGGGCTAAGGCGCAGTATGTGCCGATTCCGACGGAAACGACACCGATCGACACGGTGAAGGGCATTGAAACCACGGCTATTGCCCCCTCGCTCCTCGAACGGCCCACCGATAGTGTGCGCGCCGAGGGTGCACCGGTGGACACTGCGCTGCTGATTCGCCAAAACGAGGCGACGCTGGCGGCGGCATCGGTCAAAAGCGATCAGCAAGTGAGCGTGCCGGTCAAGGCCTTTGTGCCCAATCCGCAGCGCGCACTCTGGTTGGCGCTGGTAGCGCCCGGAGCCGGCCAGATCTACAATAGAAAATACTGGAAGTTGCCCATTTTCTACGGTGGTTTCCTCGGATGCACCTATGCTTTCCTGTGGAACCAACAAATGTTCATGGACTATTCGCAGGCTTACCTCGACATCATGGACGACGATCCGAACACCGCGTCCTATCGCAACTTCTTCCCCCCGGGTTACGACATCGATTCGCGCCTGGAACAATTTAAGTCGGTGTTCAAAAACCGCAAAGACCGCTTTCGTCGCTATCGCGACCTCTCGGCGTTTGCTTCATCGGCGTGTATCTGCTGTCGGTCGTCGACGCGTATGTGGATGCACAGTTGTCGGTCTTCGACATCAGTCCCGACCTGTCTTTGCGAGTTGCCCCTGCCCTGATTGAAACCAACAATGGCCCTTCGACCCTCCCCGCCATGGGATTGGGTGCGACCTTCACTTTCTGACCATTGTTCAGCCCCATATTCACAATGATGAACCGTATCTACAAGTATTTCTGCTCCTTGGCCATCGGATGTTTCGCCGCATCGGCGACGGCCACGACCATTCTGCCGTCGGCCGACACGATCATGGTGTCGGATGTTGATCTCCACTCTGCTGCGCAGACCACTGATGTGACGCCCACAGAGGGCATGTTGCACAATGTCGACACGCAGGTGGACGGATGGTACATGCGGAAATACATGCGCGTGGATTCTACGTTGTACACGAACGAGAATCCCATTTTCCCCCGCGAGGTCTATATCGACCGCCTGCGCCGTTTGCCCAACATCGTGGAGATGCCTTACAATGATGTGGTGCAGGATTACATCAACCACTACACCGGCCGCTTGCGTCGCTCGGTGAGCTTCATGTTGGGTGTGCAAAACTTCTATGTGCCGCTCTTTGAAGAGGCTTTGGAGGCCGAGGGTGTTCCTCTCGAATTGAAGTATCTCCCCGTGGTGGAAAGTGCGTTCGACCCGATGGCGACGAGCCACGTGGGAGCGGCGGGACTGTGGCAATTCATGGTGCCGACGGCGAAACACTACGGTATGACGGTCAACAGCTTGATCGACGAGCGTCGCGATCCGATCAAATCATCGCGCGCAGCGGCGAAATACCTCAAAGATCTCTACAATTCGTTCGGAGATTGGACACTGGCCATCGCGGCTTACAACTGCGGTCGCAACAACGTGCTCAAAGCCATCAAACGTGCCGGCGGTGCGCGCGATTATTGGGCGATTTATCCCTATCTGCCCCGCGAAACCCGTGGTTACGTGCCGGCTTTCATCGCGGCGAACTACGTGATGACTTACTATTGCGACCACAAAATTCCGGCGATGAAGACGATCGCGCCGGCCGAAACCGATACGGTGGTGGTGACGCGCAGTCTTCACCTTGGACAGGTGGCGGCGGCTTGCAACTTGGACTTCGAAACGGTGCAGGCCATGAACCCGCAATATCGCACGGGCGTGGTGCCCGGCAACGCACAGCCCTGTGCGCTGAGATTGCCCATGACGGCGATCGATCGTTTCTTGCAACTCGGTGATTCGGTCTACCACCTGACGCCGACTGTCGAAGTGGCGGAACGCCGCGAGGAAGTGGCGCCTGCTGAAGCGGAGGTGGAATCAAAACAAGCCAACACGCGTCAAAGTCGCCGACAAGCTTTGGCGGAAGAACGCCGTGAGCGTCGCGAAAGAAAGGCTGCGGCCGCTGCAGAGAGAGCACGAAAGCGCAAAAACAAGCGTGCCACTCCATCGGAATCGAATGAAGTGGATATCCGTCAGGGCGACACGCTCAGCGAAATTGCGAGAAGAAACAATACAACCGTGGAGAAGTTGCAGAAAAATCAACAACCTCAACGGTTCTGCTATCCGCGCGGGTAAAAAAACTCCGCGTCAAATAATCGCATATTAGTTCGTACGGAAGCATCACGTCCTCGGGGGGTGATGCTTCCGCGTTTATATTCATAAGACTATGTCACACGACGACAGCGTATTGCGCGAACAACAGGAAGAACAGCAGGTGCAGGCGGCGTTTCAGCACTTGCTCGACACGTATCTCGCCTCCAGTCATCGTAAAAAAGTGGAGGTGATTACCAAAGCGTTCAACTTTGCGAAAGCTGCCCACCGTGGAGTGCGACGCAGAAGCGGTGAGTTGTACATCTTCCACCCCATTGCCGTGGCGCAAGTGGTGTGTGAAGAGATGGGCATGGGATCCACCACCATTTGCGCGGCTTTGTTGCACGATGTGGTGGAAGACACCGACTATACACGCGAAGATATCGCCAATCTCTTTGGCGAAAAGGTGGCGAACATTGTCGAAGGGGTGACAAAAGTGAGCGGTGGCATCTTCGGCGACCGCGCTTCGATGCAAGCAGAGACGTTTAAGAAGATTCTCCTCACCATGAGCGACGACATTCGCGTCATCTTGGTGAAGATTGCCGACCGTCTCCACAACATGCGCACCCTCGATTCGATGCCGCCTTCGCGACAATATAAGATTGTGGGCGAAACGCTCTACATCTTTGCGCCCCCTTGCCGACAGACTGGGTTTGAATCGCATCAAAACGGAGCTCGAAAATCTCTCGTTCAAGTACGAGCATCCCGATGATTACGCGCTGATCATGAAAGAGCTCAACGATTCGCAATTACAGCGCGACGATGCCTTCCAAGAGTTCACCCCCGCCATCCGTGCCGCCCTGGACAGCAAGGGAGTGAACTACGAAATCAAGGCGCGCATCAAGAGTCCGTACAGCATTTGGCAGAAAATGCAACGAAAACACATTCCTTTCGAGGAAGTCTTCGACATTTTGGCGATTCGCATCATTTTCCGACCGAAAAACCGAGAGAACGAAGTGGCCGAATGCTATGAGATCTACGCGGCGCTCACCCAAATCTACAAACCCCACCCCTCTCGCTTTCGCGACTGGTTGTCCACGCCGAAAGCCAACGGTTATCAAGCGTTGCACAACACCTTCATGTCGCACCAAGGCAAGTGGATCGAAGTGCAAATCCGCTCCGATCGCATGGACGATGTGGCCGAAGGAGGATTTGCTGCGCACTGGAAGTACAAAGAGGAGGGCGTGCAACACGATGAGCATGAGCTGGATACGTGGGTTAACTCCATTAAGGAAATTCTCGACGACCCCCAACGGACACCCTCGATTTGCTCGATACTATTAAACTTAATCTCTTTGCGTCAGAATTAAACGTCTTCACACCTAAGGGCGAAATCGTCACGCTTCCGCAAGGAGCGACGGTACTCGACTTCGCTTTTGCCATTCACTCCATGGTGGGAAGTCACTGCATGGGTGCGAAAGTGAACCACCGCCTCGTACCGATGAGCCATAGATTGGCGAACGGTGATCAAATCGAAGTACTCACCTCGCGCCAGCAGACCATTCAACCCGACTGGCTCAACTACGTCACCACCGGGAAAGCACGCGGACGCATCACCGCCGCCTTGCGCAAGGTGGAGCGCGAGCGTCGCAAACAAGGCGAAGAGATGTTGCACGCCTTTCTTTTCGGCACGCAAACTCCCCATCGGCAACGCGACGAACAACAAGTTGTCGGTTTTTCATCATTTCAAGTCGCCGGCCGATTTCTTCCTCGCCATCGGCGAAGGGAAATTGGTGCTTTCCGAGGCCGATGTGCACCATTTACAAGGAAAAAGTACCTCGAAAGGGTGGGGATGGCGCCGTTTCGTTCCCTTCCTCAAGGAGAAGGCGCCCGGCCAAGAGCGCAACGAAGCCACGACCTTCACCCCCGATTTCGTGCGCGGCCTGAATCGGAAATCTGTTCTCGAACTCACCGACGAAGTGCTCAACCACTGCGAGTGCTGCCCGCACTGTCGTCCCATCAACGGCGATGAAGTAGTGGCCTACATCACACAAGATGAGCGTCTTGAACTGCATCGCCGCGCCTGTCCCGTGGCCTTGAAGCACAAAACGAGCTTCGGCAACAACCTCGTCGCCGCGCGCTGGGATCCGGCGCACAACACCACGCGATTGTACGACACGCCGATTCACGTAGAAGGCCTCGATGCGCGCGGCATGCTCCTCAGCATCGCGCAGGCGATGGGCGAATTTCCGAATTTCGTGCTCAAAGCCATTCACCTCGACACCGACGATGGCATTTTCAGCGGTACGCTCACCGTCTCGCTCACCTCCACTGCCGATGTGGTGCGCGTTTGCAACAGCCTGATGCGCATTGAGCAAGTGGCGAAAGCCAATCGCGTCGACGGTTTCTGACGCCTTTCGTTTTCCATCGCACAAAAACTTCCCCGCAGCCGAATGGTTGCGGGGAAGTTTTTTATTTCAGTGCTTCAGCCTGAACTTAGGCTTTATTCAAAGCAGCCTTTTTCGCAGAACGCTTAGCGTAGATGCGGAAGGCGATGGGCGCTGCGAGGAAGATCGACGAGAGCGTACCGATCACTACGCCGAGAATCATGGCGAAGGAGAACGAACGGATCGCATCGCCACCCAAGAAGAAGATGCAGAGGAGCACCAAGAGGGTGGTGAACGAGGTCATGATCGTACGCGTCAACGTGTTGTTGATCGAGTCGTTGAACAGACGCTCTGTGTCGCGCGTGGGATAGAGGGTGAGGTTCTCGCGGATGCGGTCGAAGACCACCACCTTGTCATTGATCGAGTAACCGATCACCGTCAAGATAGCACCGATGAAGGTTTGGTCCACCTCAATCGAGAACGGCAACCAGCCCCAGCATGCTGAGTAAACAGCGATGATCAGGAAGGTGTCGACCGTCAGTGCGATGATGGCACCCACCGAGAAGGCTACGCTGCGGAAGCGAGCGAGAATGTAGATGAAGATTGCTGCGAGCGAGAGGATCACACTAATCACGGCACCGCGCGTGAGGTCGGCAGCCACGCTGGGACCTACTTTTTGTGCGGAGATGATCGAACCGCCCACGCGGTTGTCGCGATCCTTGAAGGTGTTGTAGTCTGCCTTGATCAAGTGGTTGTCGTAGAGCGACTTCCAGATGAGTTGTTCGACTTCCTGATCCACCTTTTCGCCGCTTTGCTCAATCTTATAAGACGTTGAAATGCGGACAGCGGGATTTTGCGTGGTCACGATAGCCAAAGTGCTCACCGTACCGCCTTGTCCCTTGGCGTCGATGGCTTTCTGCACGGCATCTTTCACCTGTTCGGGCGAAACCTTTTCTTCAAATTCCACCACATAGTTGCGACCACCGGTAAAGTCGATACCGCGTTGCAAACCACGCACACCGAGACTCACGGCACCGGCTGCAACGAGCACGGCAACGATAATGGCCGTCTTTTTGGCGATGCTCATGAAAGCAAAGTGCGTGTCGGTGAGGAATTTCTTCGAGAGACTGGTGGTGAAGGTCAGTTTCGTCCACTTGTCGCGGTCGAGGAAGTGCTCATAAGCGATGCGCGTGAGCCAAACGGCCGTGAAGAACGAAGCCACGATACCGATGCCGAGCGTCAAGGCGAAGCCGCGGATCGGACCCGTACCGAAGTTGTAGAGAATCACCGCCGTGATGATCGACGTGAGGTTGGAGTCGAAGATGGCGGAGAAAGCGTTGCCGTAACCGTCGGCAAGGGCTTGCTTCAGGTTCTTGCCGGCGCGCAGTTCTTCCTTCGTACGCTCATAGATGAGCACGTTAGCGTCCACCGCCATACCGAGCGAGAGCACCATACCGGCCAATCCGCTCAGCGTCAGTGCCGCTTGGAACGAAGTGAGCACACCGAAGGTGAAGAAGAAGTTGATAATCAGTGCGCAGTTGGCCACCATACCGGGGATGAAGCCATAGAACACGCACATGAAGACCATGAGGAGGACAAAGGCCACGATGCAAGCGGTGAAACCGGCTTGAATCGAAGCGGCACCGAGGCTCGGTCCGACAGTTTCTTCCGAAACGATGTTGGTGGGAGCCGGCATCTTACCGCTCTTCAGCACGTTGGCCAAGTCTTGGGTTTGTTGTGCCGTGAAGTTACCGCTGATTTGCGAAACGCCGCCGGTAATTTCGTTCTTGATGTTGGGGGCACTGTACACCATGCCGTCGAGTACGATGGCCACGGGGCGTTCGATGTTGCGCTTCGTGATGGCTGCCCATTCGCGGGCGCCGTCGGGCGTCATCGTCATCGAAACGACGGGGCGGTGGTTTTGGTCATACTCGTCCTTCGCCGTGGCGATCACTTCACCGGCCAAGGCTGCCTTGCCGTCGGTGCGACGCAGGGCATAGAGTTCGAACAAGCCCTTTTCGGCGCTCGCACCCCAAGCGAGGTTGAGGTCGGCGGGCAGCACCTGTGTGGCCAGTTCGGAGTGGATGGCGCGGTTGATCGCCGCCGTGTCGAGTGCCGTGGCGTAGCCCACTACACAGGATTTCGGGTAGCCGGGCATAGCGAAGAGACCGAGCAAGGGGTGTGCCTTGAGTGCAGCTTCGCGTGCCTTGTTGGTCGCCGCGGTAGCCTCTTTGGCTTCGCCGGCGTTGCTCTTCTGGCCGAGTGCTTTGAGGGCGTTGGCCGCAGAAGCCTTGGCATCGGCCGCGGTGGCTTGTTTCGTGCTGTCTACCTTGGTGGTGTCGGCCTTCGTGCCTTTGTTGCCGGCAGCCGCCTGTGCCAGGCGCGTGTCGAGGGCAGCGAGGGCACCTTGGACGTCACTATATTTGTAGGTTTCCCAAAACTCGAGGTTGGCGCTACCTTGGAGGAGCTTGCGCACACGCTCCGGCTCTTTGATACCGGGCATTTCGACCATGATCTGGCCCATCTGTCCGCGACCTTCGAGGATTTGGATGTTGGGTTGTGCCACACCGAAGCGGTCGATACGCTGGCGCACCACTTGATAGGAGTTGTCGACCGCCGCCTTGATTTCTTTTTCGAGGGCGGCTTTCACCTGCGCGTCCGTGCTGTTGGGGGTGATACCTTCTTCCTTGAGTTTAAGGGCGAAGATACCGCCGAGCTGGTCTTTACCCACTTTCTGTTGGTAGAGACGCACGAAGACATCGAGGAAGTTATCAGACGAATTCTCGGCTTCTGCGCGAGCTTCGTTCATGATTTGCTTCACCTGCGGGTTGTCGGCGTTGCTGCCGGCCAGGTTCTTCACAACGTCGGGAACCGACACTTCGAGAATGACGTTCATACCGCCTTTCAGGTCGAGACCCAAACCGATTTGGAGGGCTTCGCATGACTTGTAGTCGTAGCCGAGCCACACACTTCCCTCGCTTTGGCGCAAAGAATCGAGATAAGCCTTGCCTGCTACTTCGCCCATGGCTTCTGCCTTTTGCTCGTAGTGACGGGTCACAAAGGAGAAACTCAGATAGAAGACGCAAATCAGGGACAAGGCTATCGCAATGAACTTGACAAATCCTTTGTTTTGCATTGAGATTGAGTTGTTTATTGTTGTTTTATTTTGTTGCGAGTGGAGTACCTCTCTTGCTCGACACAGCGGGAGCGACGATCGCTTTTGACGGCAAAAGCCGTCGGTGCCGCGGCGCCGACTTGGAGACGAGAGGGCGAAGCACTGTGCGTCAATGCGAAAGGCGCACAACAATTCAGCGTGCAAATATAGCAAAATAAATCGGATTGATAGAACGAAGAACGTGAAAACGCGAACGACTCCTCTTTTTTTTCGTGTGTATGGAGTGAACCGGCCGATAAAAAATCGTTTCCCCTTTTGTGCGAAACAGATTTAGCGCTTCATAACTTTGCTCTTGCGTTTGGCCGTGAGGTGTCTTCCTTCCCGTGAGGTGGGCGAATCCTACAAGAGGGCAAGTGTAGGGTTCCGTGCTTCGGAGGCTTGGTTGTGGAAGCGTTTGTTTTCTTTCGAAAAGTGGGGAGTTTGAGGAAGAAGTAGTGGAGTTTTTGAATAAACAAGTGCGCTTTTCGCGCGTGTAACGCGCACATCAGCTGATTTTCGATTTTTGCCTTCACCTCTTCACCTTTTGGTTTCAAACCGCTGAGGGTTAGTAGAATAGGTGTGAAGGCTTCACCTTTTTGCCTTCACCCTTTTCGTGAACTTTTTGTCTCATTCTCCTCCTTCACCCTTATTGGGTTGTAAGTAAGCGAGTTATGTGGATTTGGGGTGTGAAGGCAAAAAGGTGAAGCCTTCACACCTAACCCGTTGAAGAGTAGTAGATTGGGGTGGAAGGGTGAAGCGGTGAAGGCAAAAATCGAAAAAACGCCGGACGCGCGCATCATGCGCGCGTGAGACGCCTTCACGGTGAAGGCGAGGTGCCGCGTGAGGTGCCGTCGGGTTGAAAAGAAAAAACGCACACCGGTCGGGTGTGCGTGGGAGTGGGCGAATGTGCCTACAAAAAAAGTAGCCCCGAGGGGAATCGAACCCCTATTTACCCTTTAGGAGAGGGTTGTTCTATCCATTGAACTACGAAGCCGTTGCGTGTTGGTGGTGCAAAAATAGTGATTTTATTTTGTTTTGTTGGGCTTTGTCGCGGCTTTTCGGGCGCGCGGTGCAAATGCGTGCGCCCAAGACTTGTGTATCTTCTTTTTTTTGGCGAAATTCGCAGCAGCTAATTCATTATAGTTCATTCGTAAAACCTATTTATGCTAACTCCCCTCATCGTCGCGGTCTTTGTAATCGGGTATCTGTTCATTACCCTCGAAGACGTGATCAAAGTCAACAAGGCCGCAGTGGCGCTGCTCATGTGTGTGGCCTGCTGGGTGCTTTACACCCTCGGCGCCGCCGAATATGTCCCGATGTTTTATGCCAATGAGTTGAAAACTTCGGGCGAAGCCGTGATGGATTTCGTGACCTCGCACATCCTGCGCGAGCATCTCGGTGAAATCAGTGAGACGCTCTTCTTCCTTATGGGGGCCATGACGGTGGTGGAGATCATCGATACCAACGGCGGGTTCAACTTTGTGCGCGAGGCCCTTCGTTCCAAGACCAAGCGTTCGCTCCTGTGGAAAATAGCGTTCATCACCTTCTTCCTTTCGGCCGTGCTCGACAATCTGACGACCACGATTGTGATGATCATGGTGTTGCGCAAACTGGTCTACAGTCGCGAAGATCGCCTTTACTACGTCGGTCTGATCGTGATTGCCGCCAATGCGGGCGGTGCCTTCTCGCCCATCGGCGATGTGACCACGATTATGCTCTGGATCAAGGGTTCTGTCACCGCCGGCGGTGTGATGAAAGAGATTTTCTTGGCCAGTTTGGCGGCGATGGTGGTGCCGGCCTTGTTGTTGCAATACCATCTGCACGGCACGCTCGGCAGTGCGGAGCAGAGCGAGGAGAAAGCGGTGGCCGATGTGCACCAGTTCTCCGGCTTTGAGCGCCGTTTGATCTTCTTCTTCGGTGTGGGCGGTTTGCTCTTCGTGCCCATTTTCCATAGCCTCACCGAACTGCCTCCTTATCTGGGCATCTTGTTGGTGTTGGGGCTGCTTTGGACGCTCACGGAGGTGTTCTACCGCACGAAAAAACACCGCGACAGCACGACCAAACAGCGCGTGGCTACGATCTTGCGCAAGATCGACATGACCACGATTCTCTTCTTCCTCGGCATCTTGCTGGCGGTGGCCACGCTCAAGGAAACCGGTGTGTTGCCGGCCTTCGGACAGTGGCTCAATGAGGTGTCGGGCGGTAACCACTACTTGGTGACCGGCGCAATCGGCGTGGCGTCTTCCATTGTCGACAACGTGCCGCTCGTGGCGGGTTGCATGAACATGTATCCCATCGAGGCTGCCGGTGACTTTGCACAGGATGGTGTGTTCTGGCAACTGCTGGCTTACTGCGCCGGTGTGGGCGGTTCGATGCTCATCATCGGTAGTGCCGCCGGTGTCGTGGCCATGGGCTTGGAGAAGATTTCCTTCGGCTGGTATCTGAAAAATATTACTTGGGTGGCCGCAGTCGGTTATTTCGCCGGTATCTTTATCTACTGGTTCGAACGCGCGGTGATCCACATGTAAACCACTAAATAATTATCGTTATGAAGAAATGGCTTTTGGCTCTCTCGGTCATGCTGACCACGACGCTCTCGGCCAGTGCACTGGGCCCCAAACTTGGTTTGACGGGCGGTTACAACCTCTCTTGGACGAAGGTGAATTCTGCAGCCTTCTCGAACTTGGTGGACGGCGGCAGCGGTGCCGGTTGGTTCATCGGTCCGAAGGTGGATCTCGATTTGACTCTCGGTTTGCACCTCGACGGTGCGTTGGTGTACAATCAGCGCAAGTTCTCTGTTTCGCAAGATGGCAAGGCTGATTTTAGTCAAAACTACAACTCGCTCGACATTCCGGTGAATGCGAAGTATCGTTTCACACTCGGAGGCGTCGGTGTCTATGCTTCAACGGGACCGCAATTCTCGCTCTCGCTGGGCGAGAAGAGCATTTCGGTGAACAACTGGGACATCCAGAACGGCGAAACGCCTCTGTTTAAGCGCGAAAACCTTTCGACGACTTGGAACTTCGGCGCCGGTGTGGTGCTGGGCAAGAACTTCGAATTGGGTTTGGGCTACAACGTGGCGGTCGGCAAGTCCGGCGAGACGTTCCTCAACAAAGTCGGAGTGGGTGTCGGCGAGAAGAGGCCCGACTATCGACTCAATACGTTTAATCTCCAAGCTTCTTACTACTTCTAAATAAGTCGTTTATCATGATTCGCGTCAATTGTTTTTTCCAAGCCAACGAGGAGCAATATGCTGTAGCGTTGGAAACCGCGCTCGCGCTGGTGGCTGCCAGTCGCACGCACGCCGGTTGTGTTTCTTATGACGTTTTCGAGAGCGGAACGCGTTCCGATGTGTTCATGTTCTGTGAAACGTGGACTTCGGCCGAGGCGTTGGCTGCCCATGCGGCCACCGATGATTTCAAGCACTTCGTCGGTCGGTTGGAAACGCTCGGTACGCTCAAAATTGAGCAGTTCGAATTCTGATCCATCGCGTCACGAGTCGCGCGCAGTGGGTCGGTGGCCTGAACTCGGGGAGTTTGTCCGGCGGTGACCGCCGTTTCTCGAGATGCAGGTCGCCTGCGGCCGGCCGCGCGGCACCGATGACTTTCTCTTTTTCTCATTTCTCCCGCGAGTCGCACACAGTTCAATGTGTGTGACTTGCGGGGATATGCATTCTCTTACATGTCTTCCAACGGATTTCTCAATTCTATTCCGCCCGTAACGCGCAACCTGTTGTTTATCAACATTATTCTCTTCATGGTGCAGCAACTCGTGGCGCAACGTGGAGGGGACGTGCTGGCCGATCTCTTCGGTTTGCACTTCTTTTTGGCGCCCGATTTTCGTCTGTGGCAGGTGGTGACCTATATGTTCTTGCACGGATCGTGGTCGCACGTGCTGCTCAACATGTTCTCGTTGTGGATGTTTGGGCGCATCATTGAGCAGACGATGGGGCAGCGACGTTTCCTCATCTACTATTTCATTTGTGGCGTCGGCGCTGCGCTTTGTCAGGAATTGTGGCAGTTGGGACAATATTATATTGAGGGACTCAACCGATACACGATGGTGTCCGACGGTGTGAACACCATCTCGATGAGTACCTACCTCAATTCGTGGGTGACGATCGGAGCGAGCGGGGCTTGCTACGGTGTGCTCTTGGCGTTCGGCATGACCTTTCCCGAGGAGCGCATCATGTTGCTCTTTCCACCCATCCCCATGAAGGCGAAGTATTTCGTGGTCGGCTATGCGCTGATTGAAGTCTTTTCGGCGTTTTACTCGAACGGAAACATCGCCCACTTCGCCCATCTCGGCGGTATGTTCTTCGGATGGCTCTATTTCCGGAGCTGGCGCCGAAAAATCATGGCGGCGCAAAACAGAGGACACTACGATCCCTACACGCGACAGTATACCGGCGGTTCTTCGTCGGCCGGCGGTGGCGTGATGCAGCGCATATGTCGTGCTTTTCAGCAGGCGGGAGCGGCCATCGAAGGGGCGATTCGGAGCTTGTTCTCCGGTAAGGCCCAAAATAATACCTCTTCCTTCCATACCCCCTCGGCCGGTACGAACACGGCCGCTGAAACAGATCAGGAGTACAATCTCCGTCGACGCAAAGAACAAAAGCGCATCGATGAAATCCTCGATAAAGTGCGCCGTTCCGGGCTACGCTTCTCTCACCGAAGAGGAGAAAAAAGATTTGTTCAACAACACGCGCCGTTCCTGAAATCTATGTCCTTCTTGCGTCGTCTTTTCCACTACTTTCGAACCCCTGAAAGCGGAGCGTGGGCACGTTTTGTTTCCACATTCCTCTCCGGTGCGTCGTGGTTTACGGTCGTCGCTTTTTGGTTGTGTGCGCTGACGCCTTACATCGATCCCCGACATTTCGGAGCAGCGGCCGCCTATGCGTTGCTTTTCCCCTTGTTGCTCGGCAGTGTGCTGGCGATGGGTGTGCTTTGTCTCGTTTTTGCCCCGCGCCGCGTGTGGATTCCGCTCTTCGGACTGCTCGTCGCTTCCGGCAGCATTCGCACTTACGCGCCGATCAACCTGCTCGGTTCGCCTTCTACGGGAGTGGCCGAAGGAGAAATTCGCGTCATGACCTACAACACCCGTGGTTTCGGACTGACCGACAGCGGACGTGCCGAAATGACGCGCTATATGATTGCTTCCGGCGCGCAAATCATTGCTTTTCAAGAGGGCATGGGCTCGCTCGAGCACAACAAACAGCTGGTGGCGCGGTTGAAGCACACGCAAATTCCCCACTATAAATGCTACAACGCCGGGAGTGAAAGTCTTGGCGTCATCTCTACTTATCGCGTCACCGACGCGCAACTCATTTCTCGCTCAGGCGGCAACATTATTGTGGCCTTTTGGTTGAAAGTGCCCGACGAAAAACCGTGGATCGTGGTGAATTGCCACCTTCGTTCCAACGCGTTGACCTTTGACGAGCGCGGAAAGTTCAGTCAATGGACGAAAACCGGCGAAAATCCCGATTCCGGTGCGTGGAAACGTCGACTTTACGACAAAATCACCCTCGCCGCCGCTGCTCGTGCCGAAATGGTCGACACCTTGTCGCGCTTTGTCAACGAGCACCGCGACCAAGTCAAATTTATCTGCGGCGACTTCAACGACACGCCCATCTCCTCCGCCCGTTATCGCCTTGTCGATCTCGGATTCAACGACGCGTTTCGTGCCGCCGGCAATGGCATTTCGCGCACCTTCAACCGCGATGCCATGTACGTTCGCATCGATCATCTGCTCGCCGATCCCCAGTTTGAAGCCGTCGAAGCGCATGTCGACAACAAGGTCTACCTCTCCGACCATTATCCCGTCATCGCCACCTTTCGGCGCGCCCGCCGTTAGGCAGCTCTTCTCTTCGCATATATAAAACTCACTGTCCAACATACAATGAACATCGAACAATTGCTCACCGACGCCGTGGTCAAGGCCATCAAGGCCTGCTACGGCGCCGACATCACCCCCGAACAGGTGCAAATTCAGAAAACGCGCCCCGACTTCGAGGGACACCTCACCGTGGTCACCTTCCCCTTCCTGCGCATCTCCAAGCGAAAGCCCGAAGACACCGGAGAAGACCTCGCATTGTGGTTGGTCGAAAACACCGACCTCGTCTCGACGTTCAACATCGTCAAGGGCTTCCTCAACCTCACCATCGCGCCCAAAAAGTGGATCGAGCTCCTCGAGAACATCGACGCCGATCAGCGTTACGGCCTCGCCACACCCGGTGAAGAGAGCCCCCTCACCATGGTCGAATACTCCTCGCCCAACACCAACAAACCCCTCCACCTCGGTCATGTTCGCAACAACCTGCTCGGATGGGCGGTATCCAAAATCGCAGAAGCCAACGGCAGCCGTGTCGTGAAGACGAATATCGTCAACGACCGCGGTATCCACATCTGCAAATCCATGCTCGCCTGGCAGAAATACGGCAACGGCGACACGCCCGAGTCCACCGGTAAGAAAGGCGACCACCTCGTCGGCGACTACTATGTGGCTTTCGATCAGCACTACCGCGCCGAAGTGGCCGAACTCAAAGCCCGTCTCGAGGCCGAAGGCGTAGCGCCCGAAGAAGCTGAAACTCGCGCCAAGAACGAAGCGCCGCTCATGGTCGAAGCGCGCGAAATGCTCCGCAAGTGGGAGCAGGGCGACGAAGAAGTGCGCGCGCTCTGGCGCAAAATGAACGAATGGGTCTATGCCGGTTTCGACGAAACCTACAAGGCACTCGGCGTTTCGTTCGACAAGATCTACTACGAATCGGAAACCTACCTCGAAGGCAAGGAAAAGGTAGAGGAAGGACTCGAAAAAGGCCTCTTCTATCGCCGCGAAGACGGCTCCGTTTGGGCCGATCTCACGCAAGACGGACTCGATGAGAAGCTCCTCCTCCGTTCGGACGGAACTTCGGTCTACATGACCCAAGACATCGGCACCGCCAAACTCCGTTTCCGCGACTATCCCATCGACAAAATGGTCTATGTGGTCGGCAACGAGCAGAACTATCACTTCCAAGTCCTCTCGCTCCTGCTCGATCGTCTCGGTTTCGAGTGGGGAAAGAGCCTCGTGCACTTCTCCTACGGCATGGTCGAACTCCCCAACGGTAAGATGAAGAGCCGTGAGGGTACGGTGGTCGACGCCGACGATCTTATCGAAGGTATGATCGAACAGGCGCGCCGCACCATGGACGAAGCCGGCAAGAACGGCGACATGTCCGAAGCCGAAAAACAAGAGGTGGCTCGCATCGTCGGGCTCGGCGCACTCAAGTACTTCTTGCTCAAGGTCGACGCCCGCAAGAACATGGTCTTCAACCCCGAAGAGTCCATTGACTTCAACGGCAACACCGGCCCCTTCATCCAGTACACCTACGCCCGCATCTGCTCCATTCTCCGCAAGGCGCAGGAAGCCGGCCTCGAAATGACGGCTGTCGATCCCGCCACCGAGATTTCGGTCAAGGAGGAAGAAATCATTCAGCGCATCGCCGACTTCACCGCCGTCGTTCGTGCCGCCGGTCAGGACTATTCTCCCTCGGCCATCGCCAACTATTGCTACGAACTCGTCAAGGATTACAACCAGTTCTACCACGAGTTCCAAATCCTTCGCGAGGAAGACGCCGCCAAGCGCAATTTCCGCCTCGTCCTCTCGCGCAACGTCGCCAAAGTGGTGCGTCTCGGCATGGAACTCCTCGGCATCGAAATGCCCGAGCGCATGTAAACCGACGAGTGGCCTGCATCGCTACTGCGAACCACGCCCAAGGGCGATTTTGTCGGACACCCGTTCCGGCAAAATCGCCCTTTTTCTTTCGCGCTCCGCCCTCCTTCGGCGCAGCGTTCCTCATTCCTCTGTTCTTTCTCCTGTCCATGAGTAGCAAGAAACCCAAGTTCTACGTCGTTTGGAGCGGCCGCGTCCCCGGAGTCTACACCTCTTGGGACGAGTGTCGCGAACAAGTCGAGGGTTTTCCCGGTGCGCGTTACAAAGCCTTCGCCTCACGCGACGAAGCGGAGTATGCCGCGGCCGATGAACCCGAAGAGCACATCCCTCCCCATCGTCCCGCCGAGCGTCCCCGCCGCCGCTGCCTCTCAAGCGTCCACCTCGGCGGCTCCCGGTGTGCGCCCCGTCCGCATGCCCTCGCCCGAGGTGTTGGCCAAAGTAGGGCTTCCAAACGCTCTGTGTCGACGCCGCCTGTTCCGGCAATCCCGGTGCGATGGAATACCGCGGCGTCTTCCTCGCCGAGGGGCGCGAGATCTTCCATTTCGGCCCCGTCCACGGCACGAACAACATCGGCGAATTTCTCGCCATCGTCCACGCCCTCGCCCTCCTCGACAAGCAGGGGCACGAAAATGCCCATTTATTCCGATTCTGCCACTGCCATTTCGTGGGTGCGCCGCAAACAGTGTCGCACGCAGTTGGCGCGCACCCGCGCACCGAAAAAGCTCTACGAAATGATTGCCCGCGCCGAAGCCTGGCTCAAGGCGCACCGCGTTACCAATCCCATCTTGAAATGGGAAACCGACCAATGGG
>BNJT01002650.1_pt1 | contig 85578 bp, 152 predicted proteins | sample 8540491 | NCBI WGS metagenome assembly BNJT01 (sample SAMD00202455, study PRJDB9452) | human saliva metagenome | host: Homo sapiens | reverse complement strand
TTCTAAAGAAAAGCCATATCACTGGGATATAGCTTCTTAGTAGAGTTATAGTGACTGATTTTTTTGATGGAACAGTTTTTAGATAACTATAGTATATCATGAGTGGAAGCTTTATTATTTTAATGTAAAAAAGCTGTTTCCTCACCAGATTTAAGATACCCATTTTGACATCAGAAGGAATACCATTTTTAACTAAAATTTTTATTATCATACTATAAGAAGATTATTCTAACTAAATTTTATTATTTATATCTTTTCAATGTTTTATTTTCAATAGTATAAATTTCGTCTGCACAATTTTTTAACAAATTCCATATCATGAGAAACAAAATCACTAACCCTGGATAATTTTTATCAATACCTCTAGCGCTCTTATACTAATCATATCTAGTGAATTTGTAGGTTCATCTAATAATACAACATTGGCATCTTTAATGAATACTTTTAATAATTCTATTCTAGTTCTCTGCCCACCACTTAATTTATTGATTGGTACATTCAATAATGAAGCATCTATCCCAATATCCTCAATAAATTAATAATATCTTGCCTTGAAAAATTAGAATCTTCTTGTAAATAATTTATAAGATTTTTGTACTTTGCAACATCAAAAATGAAATTGTTTGAAAACTGAAAATTTAATCATTTTAGAAAGTATAATATTTGGATGGTTAGCTAGTATATTCTTTATTAATGTAGACTTACCAGAACCATTTTTCCCAGTAATTGCAATTTTTAATTTATTTGCAAATTGAAAACTAACATTTTTAATAATTGTTTATCTTCATAATAGAGATTAAGCAATTCAGCTCTTATAGGATATTTATTATGTAGTTCTCTAAAATTGCCTTCAGGAAAAATGGATTGATTGTACAATAGGTATATCATTGATTTCACCCAAACTATCTAATCGCTTTTCAACATTTTTATTGTCCTATCAATTCGCTTAACAGCTGTACTTTTTATCTTTAGTTGCAGCTAATCGACTAGGTTTTCAAATGACTTTTTATTTTTATTTTTCTAGGCGCAATCTTTTTGCTCTTTATTATTTAGAATAATCGTTTCTAAATGTTTTTCTCTCTAATATATTCTTCTTTTTCATATTGTTGTTTTAAAAGATGAAGTTCTTTTGCTTTCATAATCTTCATAGGTACCAATATACTCTGATTTCTTTATTCTCAATATCCCATATTTTTAGTCACAACATTTTTAAAAATAGCGATCATGACTAGCTATAATAATGATACCATTTTTATATGATTTAATCGTTTTAATTAAGTTCTCTCTCGTCTGAATATCCATAAAATTAGTTGGTTCATCTAATAATAAACAACCTTGTTTTTGTACAAAGCATTTTTATATAGGAAATCTCTTTGCTGTTCACCAGCACTATGATTTAAATTTGCATAATCATTATTTGAAAAACCAATTTTGATTAAACTTTTTACATAACACATCACAGATTATTCTACCCTTAGTAGATTTTTATATTACCGCAAATAATATTTAATAATGTTGTTTTACCTACTCCATTATTACCTACAATCCCAATAACTTCTCCAATATGACCGATTAATTTATCAGTATGAAACAAGGTTTTATCTGCAAAAGACATCTCAATATCAATTATTTTTAATAACTTCTTTAGCCATAAAGTTTACCCTACCCTTTAAAATATAACCTTACTTTTCAACTGTTTCCAAGTCAATTCTAGATATTAAATAAGATACAATAAACATCATTACTATTCCCACTATAAATAAATAAGATATAGAATTAAAATATTCTTTTTAAAAATATTCCCCGTCTAATTAAGTCAAGTTGATAAGATAATGGATTGATAAAATTCAATATTTTCATAAAAATAAGGTGCTGTATCAATAGAATAAAAACAGGAGCAGAAAAAAAGCTAATGGTGTTAAAATGAATGAAATTATATTATCTCTTATTTGATAATTTTTATAATAACAGCTAGCATAACTCCAACTTGTGTCCAAAACATTAAAACTATCAGACTGGATATAACTAAATAGAGAGTTTCATAAATCATTAATGGCTCACCCAAATAAAAATTCAAAATTAACAAACCAATAATTGCAATAAAAAACACACAAAGAATATGTACTCATCCCTATTTGATAATATATTGTTCGAATACCGCTTAATCTTTTTCAAAGAAAACAATCCATATCTTTTATCTGTAACAACCCTATAAATCGTTTGTCCAGTTTGAGAAATAACTAAAATAGCAATCAATCCGCTAAATGCATACGCAATATAACTTATAGAATATGCGTGAAAAATCAATATTACTCGCATTATATCCTAATGATAGTATAATAAAAAATAAAATATAATACCGGCATTACAAATTGACTAGCAACTCCATTATATTTTATTTTTTTAAAAACTTTTTAACTCATACTGTATTAAAATTAATAATCCATCAATTCCTAATTCTACCACTTTTTAGAAAAATTCCTTAGGTTCCATTTTATATCACCTTCCTATTCTCTCTACACAAAAGTTTCTTTTAAAGTTACTTTAATTTTTGTTATACCTTAATTTTTACTTTTTAAGTATATTTTTAAAACTTCGTCTATTGTTACTTCTTCAATATTAAATGAAATTTTAATTTTTGTGAAGAATAATGTTCCACTTTGACATTCATATTATCAGTTTCTATAAAAATCCCCATCATACTCTATATCATAATTTTTCAATTTTTGAATATTTATTTAAATATGCATCTAAACTATCATAAAACTTAACTTTTTGAATTTTCTAAGAATAACACTGTATTTACATAATCTTCAATAAGATCTAAATCATGTGAAGATAGTATTACTATTTTTCCACATCTAACTTCTTCTTCTAAAAATTCCATCAATCTTACAGAATTATATATATCCAGACCTACTGTTGGTTCATCCAATATATATATATCAGGTTTATGAACCATTGCATCGCCACTTGTACTCTTTGTAATTGTCCCCCTGAAAGTTCTATCAATGAACTATTTTTTTAACCCAAAAGATTCATCAATTCTAAAAACATTATGCACTGCAGTCTCAATAGTACAATTAGGTATATTGCTTAACTTTGCAGCTAAATAAATATTATCTTCGACATTAGAGTACCAATCTAAAACTTGCGTCTGTGGGGAATATCCAATTTGAGAAAAATAATACTTGTTTTTGATCATCATTATTTATCAAACGGATCCTTTACTCGGAGCGAGTATACCAACTAATAATTTACATAGTGTACTTTTTCCACTACCATTAGCACCAACCAATGCAATAAATTGCCCTGAATTAATTTCTAAATTTACATCTGAAATACCATGATATTCACCATAGTTTTTGTAGTATTTTTTTAAAAATTTATTTTCATAGTAAATCACCTATCTACTTCTATAAATTTTTATAAAAAAATCAAAAATTTCTTTTTATTTTTATTTAATAAATCAAAAACATTTACTTTAAAAATTTATCATGTCAGCTTCTTCTTTTTCAAAAAGTCTAATTCTTTTTCATTAATATCATTAATATTTAGTTTTGAAATATTTTTAATAAGATCTAAATACTTATCTGGATTATATAGAAAAATATATTATTTTTTTAACAACGCATAAATATCTTTTTTTGCTCTAAAGTGAATTTCTTAGCTGGATATATAAATCCAACAGATCCTTTGGAATATCTATCAAATTTATAGTATTTTTATCATTAAAATATTCCGCATCTATTATCCTTACATTTTCACTTTTTATCTATAAGAATATTTCCAGCAGATATATCAAAAAGCATATATCCTAATTTATGAATATTAAAAACAGCATCATAAAGCTGTAAAAAGTATTTTGGATAGATTTTTTTATAAAGTTATCCCTACCATTTTTAATTATATAATCTCATCGAATTTCCATCAATATACTCTTCTAAAAATACAAAAATCATTATCTAAAAATAAAATGTATCGATAATCTTAACTATATTTTTTTGTCTCTATGTAAATCTTTCAATACATATGCTTCCCATGCAAGCCTATCAAAAGAATCCACATTATCATGTTTCTAAATTCCTAAAAATTTTCCTATTTTCAATATACAATATAAATTACTATCAAAAAAACTTTAACAATATTAGATTTCCCACTAGAATGCAAAATTTTTACTGGACATAAATTAGAAGGTAATTCATTTATTATTTTGATATTATGATAGGGTAAAAATATTTTTACATTCTTGAGGTAAAAACGAATTCTTTTATCTCCTACTACATTTTTTAGATAATGATCCATATCGATAAAAATAGTGTTACTATTTAAAAATCTGAAATCAGAAGGTATAGAAGGAGATTTATAACTTTTTCGTGATAAGATACAATTTATATATTTTTCTCTAAAAAATCATTATAATTTTTTGGATATATTGTAAATGCTTTTTCCTATTTGAGAATAACCATATCTACCATAATTTAATAATGACAAATCAGATAATGAAGCAATCATTTTAAAAACTTGTTTTTTGTAGATACTAAAAGGGAATAATTTTTATTTCCGATTTCAATAATATTATCGTTACTACATGACACATGAATTTTATATCCTATATTAGGTAAATTATAAAAAAATTTTCAGAGTATACCCAACAACCACTATTTATATTATTCGGAATTAACATAATTAGATTATCAAAATCTATTGAATTATACACAGAAACCATCTCCATAAATTTCTAAATTATTTAATCTAGCTAAAAGGAATAATCCTCTACCATAAAAATTCAAGTATTTCTTTTCTTATTTTTACATCATTCAAAACCTCTGACAAACTTGTCATTCCATATCTATCCTTAAAGTTATATGAAAAAATAACAAAATCATAAAACTGTTCCCAAAAATTCAAGATTATCAGTATTTGAAAAATCTATTTAATATTTCCAATAGTTTATTTTTCTATTTCTATTTACCATATATCTCCCCCAATAATTTTTCTATATTTTTAACTTTTCTAATATTATTTTATGATACAAAATAATTCTTTAATAATAATTTCTAAAATGTTTAATTTTTTTCATAACATGAAAATAACTCATGACTTCCATCTATTCTATAATATTTTTATCTTTTCAGAATAATGTCTATTTTACAAAATTATCCATTTGAAAAATAGGACAATGATAATCATTAATAGAATTAATCAATATTAAGTCATTTTTAACGTATAAATAATATAGGATTACGATTATCAATATTATAAAGTCCAAAATAACAATCAATAATTTTATTAGCTACAGAATGTTGTCTTTGAAACTCAATATCAACAAAACCATTAATGGCTATAACTTTTAATAATTTGACTTGAGATTTAAATGACATCAAAAATACCTAAATACGCACTGTAACTTTCACAAATAGAATTATATTACCTTTTAATTTCTCTATCACTCTTTCAATAGACTTAAAAATCTAATTCACCACCACGACTATATAATCCTTTTTCATAAAAATTTGAATATCCTGAAGAACCAAAAATAATTTAATAATATAATTCTAATATTATATTTATTAATTTGTGAAAATAAATAAATCATGCAAAAGGTAAATAATGTGCACATGGTCCTCCGTGAAGAAAGACAATAATATTTTCTGATTCTATCTCATTGTCATATAAAGGAATACCATCTATATATTTGTGTATAAATTTTGTATGATACATAGTTTCTTCTTTCACCTTAGAAGATGACAAAAAAATATATGATGGTTTAATAAAGCTACTTATTAAAAATATCCTCTTTTTGGAGTGCCTGCCTTGAAAATTATATAGCCATAATCAGAAAATACTAACTTATTATCCAAATATATAACAAATCTATCCTTATATTGTTTTGCATCTAGTATGATAATTAAAAATATTTTTATATCTTACCAAATTTTTATAAATTTTTTTGTTTTACCTTAGATTCTAAATTTACAAACAATTGAAACTTATTTTTATGACAGCCTAATAAGGTATGGTTATTTCCTTCTAAATTTATTTTTACAATTAAATTAGATATAGTACTACATATTACAAATGTGCAACATACAGTATCTTATCTATAAAAATCTGATATATTAGGTAAATATTTAATATCATTAGTTATTGGGTCAATTATAACAATATTTCCCTTAGTTTGTATTAAAAATCTGTGAATCAATCCATTTTATTCTTAAAATAGGTTTTGAAACTTTAGTGAAAATAATATCTCATGTTCCTGTGAACAAACAATTATTTCTTTGTTCATTTTCTTTTTGAACAAATAAATATTTATTTCTATATCGATTAACTTCCAAGCATAAAGGCTTCTTTATATAACATAATACACCTCATATATAAGATAAAAAGAGAGTTGTCAACTCTCTTTTTATAAAGTATTTCATCTATAAAAATTATTTGTTTAACTAACATTTTTAAAAACTTATTACTTTATCGTACAGCGTTGTGGAATGCATCCACGGAGATGACATAGCTCCGGCAACTAATTCTTGATTAGCTCCTAACGTTATTAAATCGCTTACATTTTTACTGATTAAAGCATGCTTTTTCTTCATTTGTTAATGAAAAATTAGATAGGTACACTTCTGGATCAGATAAGAACGAACTAACAGCACTGATGTCTCCCTGTAATTGGTTGATAACTTTATTTAATTCTAATGACATAGTTTTTCTCCTTTATTAATTATTTTTTTATAGATGAAATAACTTTTTAATAAACAAAATTACATCTTTCTCATTCAAGCATAAAAAACTTCTTTATATCTTTTCCCAAAACTTTTGCTTATTTCTATACGCAATTTTTATAGTAGGTATTTTTAGTTTGATTTTTCATATGCCATTATAGAATGTCTTTTTCAAACCTACCATTTTTGCCAATCGATGTTGTGATAAAACCTAACGGTTTTCTAAATTCTGATATTCTATTATTCATTATTGCCCCTTTGGTTAACTATATATTACCATATTTGATTATAATAATCAACTCACTAATATTATCATGAACAAGCCATTGAGACATATAAAGTTACTTTTTCTAATCCTCTTATCATATGATTTTCAAACATAAAAATCTCTGTCTAAGCGACCATTGATTCTTTCAATATCACTTCTCTTATTGTAAAGTCTCTCAAATTTATGTGATTGTTGTGATACTTTAGGAAAGATGTGAATATCTTCAGAACGATTAATTCTAAAAAATACGGTTATTATTATATTTTTGAATGAAATCCGTAACGCAAATGAATCTTTCGATTGATCATAACCTTTGTACACTTTTAGTCGACTTAATCATAACCTGGATTTCTCTTTTTGCATGTAAAAATCCTGTCGGTGATTTCTCACCAACAGGATTTGTCGAACAACCATTTTTATGAAGTGTTTCTATATTATTACTTATCTGAATAATACAACCTTTATTTAACTTTTTCATTAGGTGGAAAAATACGATTCTGTAAACAAGATATTAATTTTTCTAATCGTGTTATTTCATTATCAAAATTAAAAATTTTTTCTTTTTGACATTTGATGCTTTTTAGAATCATATCTATTTCACTTTCTTTTTCTGGTAAAACATCAAAAATAGAATACGTGCGTTTCCTAACATCCTGTCCTTCAAATAAACCTATAAATTTTATCAGGATTAATATTTATAACATCTTGAATTCCTTTTATCTTCTGTTCCTAAGTATTCTAGAATAATCTCATCTTTTTCTCTTAAATCTTTTATGAATAAATTATCCATTAATCTTATATGAAAAAAATATCCCAAGATATATATTTTTATTCTACTTATCGTATCTTTTTGATACATTTTCTGCCTTTTTCAAAAGTTTTTCTTGATTGAATCATCTTTTTCTTAAATATAAGGATAATAAATATAATTCAAATTCACTATACACTCTCAACGTTTCAATAGAATACTTAACTAAATCTATAATTTTTGAGTTTCATCTCTTTTTCCTGCCTTAATAAAAAGCTTTCATTATTAGGCATTGAATCAACTTATATTGCTCATAATCTTTACTACTATATTTAGAAGCATCTTCAATTTCTTTTGCCCAATTATAATGACTTTCAGACATAATAACATTTACTAAATTTTTCTTTAGATATTTCTTTTCAAAAATCATATTTTGCATAAGATAATATATAATCACTCCAGATATCTCTCTTGAATTGTTTACTAATCCTTTCCATTAGAGAAAATGACATATTCAAATTAAATTCATTAATCTTTAAATATGATAAATACTCAATAAATTCTTCATCCCCTGAAAATCCTTTAACTATATTTTTTTAACTTTTGTCAATATGTTCAAATCAAGATTAATAGTTCTTCCTACCCTAAGTTCTCTATCTTGAGATGAAGGATATTTGCTATCTAACACCCACATTTTTCATAATCAGATATCCCCATAATAGAATAATTATAAAATTTCATATTTCGATATACTTCCATATTTGGATTAATATTTACACTAAATAATAATAACTTTGTATCTTTTTCCCTGTACACTTTTCATCGAATTTATTACATATTTTCATAATATCATTTTCTCTAAATAACATTTCTAATAATTCGTTATCCATTTCTAAACCTCTTTTTTTAATACTAAATACTTTATCTAATTCTCTAAAGATACATTTTTATGATTCTTGTCTACATAAGGAAGTTGTAAAGTAATCCTTTAACAATTACCTACTTTTTAACGGTTTTTATTTCAGCCAATATGTATCAAATTGCGTTAGCTTACTACAATATTGTTCCCAATTTACAATCCTTTATTTCAAGCTATTTTAGAGCTTTTTATTGTATTATTAACTTAATTCCTATTTCTAGTGCAATGACTTTTTATCATACAATCTCCTTTTTACTCTAGAATGCATTTCCTAGAGCCATCATTCAACACTTTTACTATATATGTGTTGCTTTGATTTCATTCTTGTATTATACCAAATTTTTAGGTTTGTGACTATTCCTAAAGAAAAAGCCATATCACAGGGATATAGCTTCTCCGTTTATTGTTGTTCGATAACTCCTAATTGTAGTCAATTAAATTTACAAACAGGCTTTTATCGAATACCTTATATAAAAATTCAATAGTAAAGCTTATCTTCTACTTCAATGCAAAAATTCATCTCGTAGAATTCCATATTTTACAGAATCGTAGTAAGTTCCTTTATAATAACGAACTTTTCTAATCCTAGCTTCTTGAGTCATCCCTAATTTTTCTGACAGTCTCATCATACCAGGATTACCACTCCATGTTGTTAGCCCCACTCGTTCAATTTCTGGGAAATCCTTAAAAACAAATCCCAATCCATTCTTGTAAGGCAGATGTTCCAATACCGTGAGACCATAATGAATCATCATAAATAACAATTCCTATTTCTAACCAACGAGTCCTAATGTCTTCCCAATAGCGTGTAACAACTCCAATAATTCTTTCTTCATAAACAATTGCAGGGACATTTTCACTCAGAAAAAGACGATTCTCTGACTGTAAAAATGTTTCTAAATTTAATTGTTTATATTCGTCAAAATAAGGGGCATTATAAAGTGTCCATCGAGGTTTTTCAGATGAATATATTAGTTTATGACGTATTGGTAAGTCTGTTTCACATAATTTTTAAAGCAAATTAACTTTCTCCTTATATAATGTATTTAGGTTATTAAAAGGCGACCTATACGCCTAAATAATTGTATAATCTAGTTGTTTTAGCTACTTTTTTTCACATAAAAGGTCGCTCTTCCTTTACCATGTCTTTTCAATGTACTCTTCCTCAGTCAATTGCTTAAGCATATTTTCGATTGTAGCCTTTCCTACACTTGGAACTAATTCCATCATATCACTTTTAGTAAATTTACCTAATTTCTTATCAATTGCATTTTCTAACAAGTTCGATTGTAGGTACTTTTTCGTCTACATAATCAACTCTTTCTTCAAAATCAATATAAGCGGCTAGTATCGTTCTAAGAATATATTTTATGAATGGTAAAGGATCTTCTTTGTTTTCATGCCAACCTATCCCACTTTTTTTCTAAAAGCTATATAATAACTGTCTTTATTTTTCTATTTTACTTTCTAAACTGATATATTTCCCAATTACATATCCTTGTCTATATAGCAAGAGTGTTGTTAATAAACGACTCATTCTTCCATTCCCGTCATTGAAAGGATGAATACAAAGAAAAATCATGAATAAAAAAATTGGAATTAAAAAGTAACGAATCCACATCTTTTTGTCAAAAGCTATATTCAATTCATTACAAATTTGCTCAATTGCGCCTGGTGTTTCGTATGGAGATAATGGCTTAAACCTTTCGATAGTATTACCCTCTTTATCTTTTTCCACAATAGAATTCTGAGTATTTTTATAACGACCACCAATTCCTTTTTCACTATACTTAAATAGTTCTTTATGAAGTTGCAAAATATAGTTACTGCTGATTGGAATATATTCATAACTTTTTCATGAATTGTATTTAGTACATCTCTATATCCAAGAATTTCTTCTTCATCCCTATTTCTAGGAGTTGTTTTTTTGATTCATTAACTCTTTTATTCTGACTTCTGTAGTAACAATTCCCTCTATTTTATTAGAATCCTCTACACTTTGAATTTTTAGCAATCTCTACTAATTTATCTAAAAACAGCAGGTTTGCGTGTCAAAAACTTCTTGTTTTCCTTTGTGTTCATGAATTTGTGAAAGAAGATTTATAATTTCACTATCCCACTTACTTCTTGCTAGATTTTCATAACTAAAAATCTCATTCGCCTACCTCCTTTTTCGTTTTCGCCTAATTATATCATATTTTTAGGCGATTATTAAGAAATTAGGCGATTCTTTATACTTACCTAAGTTGTAAAATAAAGTGAGACAACATAACATCGTTATTTTTCTGTTAAGATAGTTTCATCAACCCTATTTGACAAAGATCTTGTTGAAATCTATATTTTTAAAGGGGAAGTTTTCATCTCGCTTCTTCTCTTTAAAGTGCTATTTCACGCTACTTCACAATATAGCATCCCCCAGCCACTATATTCCCCGTCAAACTCTTCTGCCAAATCCATAAGATACCAAACAATTTCATCGATATTTTTCAAAAAGCATCTTCCTACCAATGACAAGTACATATGGATATTCCTTATCTATATCCTCATTATCGTTCTGATTTTCTGATGAAAGTTTTTATAAAACTGTCTTCCATTACTTTGGCTAAAAAGGCTTCCCCATTTTCTTCTGTTTTTAAAGAGTAGGCAATGTTCGAGTACTCTCGGCACCATACTATCACCATCACTTTTTAATATTCTCAATCAGCCTCATATTCATAATGCTTTTGATATTCATATTTATCAGGATACAGTGCATGAAAATACATGTCCCAGTCCTTATCTTCAAATACTGCAAATGTATAGGAATACTCAGGGAAGTTTTCTGACATCATCTCAGAAATTTCATCGTAGTACCCCAACTCATTCTTAGCATACGCATCAATATGTACCCGTTCATCACATTTCGCAACGCCTGCTAATATGTCTCCATGTTTTTCAATAATCTCTACCACAGCATCTTCTATACGATATAAATATTCCCCTTCTTCTCTTGTAGGAAAGCCGTTTTCATCAGCATTCTTATATAATATTTGTAATTCTAGTCTTTTAGGGTAGTTTGCAGTGAATTGAAAATTTGTAAGAGCTAAATTGGTTCGAATCACAGCCGGTAAGTCACAAGCAAAATGCATTGCATAGATAAATGCCCCAGTCTTCATCAATTTCAGCAGTTTCTTGATTAATTACTTTCTCAGTAGCTCGCATTTGCTCTGTACTCTCTTTTTTTCAATTTCTTCTTTACACTCTTTTACTACTTCCAATGCATTCTCTTCCTCGGGTTCTAACTTCGCCCAACGCAATGCATAAGGAATCGCTCTTTCTTCCTCATGAGTCAAATATTGATAGGCATATGCCATGCGCATATTCCATTCAGCCTTATCTTTCCCCTCTTCTCTAACTGAATTCAAAAATATCTATAGATTTTAATAAAAAATTTATCTCCAATAAAAACTAGGCGTTCCTTTTATCATCATTGCCGACAATCGCAAAGTTTTGATAGGCACGAGCAAGCTGATACCATACTTGATAATCCCGTTCTTCCATAGGGATGCTTTTCCAACGCTGTCATACATTCCGTATATTTATCTTCATCTGTAAGTTTTTCTATATACGCAAAAAAATTCTTTTCTGTTTTCTAAATTCCATTTCATGTTAAGTTACCTCCACTTTTTATCGTTAATCAAACATTAAAAATACAACACCACAAATTACAAGTAATAGTCCACATATACCTATGAAAAACTCTGTAACCTTTCTCCCCACACTTCAAAAATAAATGCGTATCTTGCCTTATCTTTGACTGTTGCTTGATATACCCATTTCCAATCTCTTATTGAATCGATTAAAAATAGTAACCCGCCTGCTATCAAGACATACTGATAATGTGCTTTTAACCATTCCAATACTTCATCCATATCGTTTGTCTATTTCTTCCATAAAGCATTTCTGTAATTCACATAGTATAAGACTATTATTAATGCGCTTTCATTATAATTTAAAATTATAGAGATATCAATATGATAAAAACAGCATTCGTAAAAAGTGTTGTTACAACTTACTGACTATTTCTAGAAAGGAAAAAGCCATATCACAGGGGATATAGCTTCTTCGTTTTTATTCAATGAATCATTTAATGAATCTCTATTGGAGTTTATACAAAATTATTTTGTAGTTTTATATTACCTATAGTCGATATGATAGAAACTTACAAATTAGATTCAGCAATAAGATTTGTCGAACAACCCAAATTTATTCAGACTATTATTTATTTAAAATCATATCGTAAATACGCAGTTTTATTAAATCTATTTACTATAAAAAGCATTCTTAATCAACATTTCCAATTTGCACTTTTTAAAAATAAATGCGTATTTACTACTTTTTATTTAAATTGCTTCTTCGTTATTTAGTGTTATGGTAACTGTAGTCGATACATCTAGTTAGTTTCCTTTTTATACTCTTTCCAATACTTCTAAGAGCTGTTACTAATAGCTTCTATCAATCCCTGCTTTTTTTACTAGAAAGATAGATTCTCTTAAATAGTACATAGCCAACAATCAAAAAGAAAGCTGACTGACCCGCTAATAATAAGTACTCCATCAAAGCAACACTTTCCCTTGAATCAGAGTTTGCGTCATTTCAATCCCTAGAGAAATTGGAAGAAATCGTCCAATCAAAATTGCCCATTCAGGCATCATCTCATGAGGTAAAATAGCGCCAGTGAAAAATAATAGTGCATAAGAAATAATCGAATCAAATGATGCTGTCTTAGTATATTTCAACGTTAACGCCACTAGTACCAATGTAAACCCAAAAAAACTCCAACAGTGGTTAATAAGAAGATAATAATATACCAGCCACTGAATGAAATTTGAATTGATAGAATGGCACTCAAAAACAAGTGATACAACAGCCACTTTTATTAGATTAACAATCAACCACACTAGTGTTCTTACTATAATCAGCTGTTCAAAAAGGAAATGGCTTAATAATCAGTTGATCTAAAAATTCCCATTTGCTTCTCTGAAGACACAGAAACTGCTGCTTCACTAATAACCGAACTCAACAAATACCAATAAACAAATCCTACATAACTTTTGATTCATTTGTTGATGTTGAACTAATAAAAACATATAGAACACAATCGTAGTAACCACAATACTCACAATATGATCTGGATAATAAGTGCGCACCTCATGTAAATATTTCCATAATTCTGCCTTAAATAACTTCATGATGAGCTCCCCTTGACTATAGAAATAATCGAGTGTTTCTTCGACTGTAGGACTTAATTTCTCAATCTTGATTAAGTGAGACATCAAGTTATGCTTTTACTAAAAAGTGAGGTTAACTCATCAATAGAGTTTCGTTTCACGTATGATTTTTCCTTTTTCAATACGACATTGAAGCTCTTGATGAATCACTTCTCCTTCAATAACGGCTTCAAATTCTTGTGAATGTGGGACTTGTTGCAAGAAGTTCTGATAATCTCCCTTATATATAACCTCTCCTTCATCAATCACAATAACATAGTCTGCTAGTAATTCTATAATCTCTGCTTGGTGCGAGGTTAAAATAATTGTTTTTATGCTGTTCTGTTGATAATTGTTTAATTTTTTTGACAAAGTTGTTTTGAACTTTGAAAATCTAATCCTAAAAGTTGGCTCATCTAAAAATAACACTTCTGCATTTGTCATTAATGAAATAATTAATGAGAGTTTCTGTAACATTCCTTGAATACCCACCAACTGGTTCATCAATAGCATCTCTGAGGTCGAACTCATCAATTAACGTTTGAATACTATCATTCATATAGTATATGGATTGTTTTGATAACCCAATAAAGTATTCTATATTTTGTTTACCTGTTAAAAATGGATAAACATTATCGACAGACTCTAATACGGCACTTACGTTTTGATAATATGAATGTCCAATATCTAAAAGATTTTCTCCCTTAAACAAAAATATCTCCCTTATCTGCACTGATCATTCCTAACATCAGTTTAATTAATGTCGTTTTTCCAGCACCATTTTTACCAAGAATTACTGTAATGTTACTTTCTGGGATTTCAAAAGGAAATATTATGTAAAATTGTCTTATTATTGTATCGTTTATGGATACCCTTCACTTCAAACACCATCTTCTACATCTCCTTAAAAATAGTAATCGAAAAAAATATCTCTACTTCATTTTTGTTCAATTCTTTTGGACTTATTAATCTCGTTATTTTCCCATAATATGAAGTTTTTATATTATAGCATTTTTTAGAATTCTAACTATTCCTAAAGAAGAATTTCACATGGTTTACAATTTTTGAATAAACTCAAAAAGCACGAAACTAGAATTTCTAGTTTCATGCTTTCTACTAGTCTTTCATTCCAACAAGCTCTCGCTGTCTACGATTCGCTTCTTGTGCGATGTAACTCATCACAAACTTGAATTCTTTAGCAGTAGCTTTTTCAGAGAGTTCAGCAACGCTTTGATTATATTTATCAATAATTTGTTGTACTTTTTTTCCTCATCAGTCATCTAACATTTCCTCCAATTGTTGTTTCGTATATTGCTGTGGAAGTACTAGCTGAATATTATCAGCATCAAAAATGTACTTCTGATATATTATTTTGATAATCTTTAATAATAATATGTAATGTTACCTCTGGATGTCGTTCTTTTACCTTCTCAATATTTTCTCTAGCTTGGAAGAAAGCATTGATAAATGTATCTTTAGGAACAGCACGACCTTCTACTAATTCACGTTCTTTCGTAAAGCTCCATGCTACTTGTGGGTCTTGATAAACATAAAATAACGTCACATGATACCCATTTTTAATGTTCGAATAATATTCTTCTCTGCACTTAAAACTGCAAATGTTGCATCCAATATAAAATGAATATCCGTTATCTACTACAAATTTAAAAGACTGATCTACTAACCATGCTGATGCTTTTTTTGATATTGACTAGAATTACTACCGTCATAACCTGGGAATTGAATTCGAAATGCATCTGCATCAATTACAATATGATTTTTTTATATCTATTTTGCTAATCCAAGAGCAACTTCTGTCTTTCCTGCGCCTGGACTACCAGCCATAAATACTGCATCTGGCTCTTCAGTAGGAACACTATCGTGAATCAATTCAGAAATAAATTCTTCTACTCTACTTTTGTGCATATTCTAGATTCTGATCCATGGTATTCCCCTTCAATTCTTTGTCTAAGTATACCATTTTCCTAGCATTTTATCAGCTATATTGTAACATTATTATTCTTGTATTTTCCTTCAACTAATCCTAAACAAAATATCTTTATTCAAAAACCTCACTGACACATTCTGTAATCTGGCTAAAATGATTAAAAGTCCATTATTGGATCTCCTAAAGTATCGTCTCCGCTTAATCCAATAATTTCTATTTTACTCTTAGAATGATTCTTCTCAATTAGTTCTTCCGCTAAAGCTTTAATACTTATTACTTTTCCAATCGTTAGTGTATAAACTCCTGATTTTTAGAACGTGTTTATAAAAATCATCCCAACCTTGAATAAAAATCTTCTTTTTCTCGTTGCTAGCTTTGTAATTCGTTCATCAGTTAAAGGAAGAGGTTTATTTTCTTTCGAGAGTTTATCAAACACATGATAGACTGAGCCATTACTTTCAATCACAAATGAAAATCGTAACGATTGAATGAAGCACTCTTGATTCTTGTGATTTAAATTCTTCAAATATTGTTCTACTTCTAGTTTTTGCCTTCCAAACTGATTATGAGGTTTATATGCTTCATCACTAGAGATAAATATAATTCTTTCCTTTTACGAAAAGGTAATACAGACTCCAGAAACACTTTTGTTTGCGAAACATTTTTGAATAATAATACTCTGCAAAAATCTTCACAAAAAAATTTGTCATTTTTAAAGACGCTGCATGAATGAAAATATCTGGCTGAATTGCTTCAATATATTTCAAACAATCTTGCAGTAAAATCCATTGGTACTGGGTAAAATACTGATGAATCTAATCTTCTATTCATAATAGCTAACTGGGTTTCTTGATAATCAACACCATAAACTATTGCATCATTTTCTATAAAATAATTTACTAATGCTTCCCCAATTGTTCCACAAACACCTGTAATTAAGACTTTTTCTTCATAATTCACTCTCCATGTAATGCTTTTATCCAATTTATCGTTGGCAAATCAATAACTTTATTTAACGGATTCATCGGGATATTGTCATCCTTATTTTCTAGTTTTCCATTTTGAATTCTTTTAATTAATTTTGATGGAATGCCATATCGTTCTTTTTAAAAATTATTTCGTCTTCCAAGTTGAATGATTGTATAGAAATTTTCAACATCCCTTTTTCTAATAATTCTATATAACCTTCGGTTTCTTTAATAATTGTTTCTAGAAAAACTGATTTGAATAATTAATAGTATTTACATTTTGTAAATCCGATAAACCTGACAAAGTAATATCACTCATCAATTCAACAATTTTTGAACGAGTAATTTCTTTATCCAAAAATAATAAAAAGATCCAAAAACAAGTATTCTATGCAATTTCCTAACAATATACTCTTGATTTTTATTTCCAAATACAATTCCCTCATTCATAAGAACTAAAATGACTCTCATTAAATTTATACATTTTAACCCAACTGATAGATTAGATTCAGGAATTTTTCACTAATTTTTCTTAAAAGGAATTTTTGAAATAGTTCAATTCATAAATACTATTTTTTTCAAAATACTCAACTTCGATGACTTCCTTCAAAAAGAACTGTCAATAACATAACTTTCTCCATTAAAAATTACATTAAGACTACCAACCGGTACTAATCCATTTTTTTATTTCGGCGATAGAATTTAATATACTCTCCCTTAAATCTATCCTCACCTAAAGTAGTCGATAATTTATCACTATTAATCAAGCAAATATCAAATAATCCCTTTGTTTTTACATTTATTAACGATAACATCTTCTGAGATAAAAACCATTGTAGTTTTTTTCCGTCTAAAAATTTAATTTCCTAAAAATCAGTTGTGATTTTTCAATGCATTTTTCAAGATTTTTCTTGCTTCAGTAAAAAGAAACTTAGCATATGATTATAAGGAGATGCAACTCCTTCATACCCTGTTATTTTCAAGAATTTTATCTGTAACTCTAAAAACATCTTTGATTCGTGTATAAATAACCATCAATGTTAAAAAACTCTTCAAATCTATCTTCGATATTTAAAACAGAAGAAAATTTAAGTGTTTTACGATACATAACTCCTGAATCAGGTATATAGTTCATTCCTGCTTTTTCCATAATCTCCTAAAATACAAACTAACTTCATTTTCCAATTCCTATTAACCTCCAATAATTATACACACTCCTAATTAGTGAAAAGCTTATCACACCCTTATGTTATTTTCAATATCATTTTATTCAAATCTGTATTTTGAAAAAAATATGCCTAAATGAATTTTTATACTATACAAAAACATTATGCAAATCTGATTAGTGATTTCCATAATGTTTTACTATTTTTAAAGTAGGTATTAAAAACGACTACTAAATATTCTTGTAATCTTAAATACATTTTTCATTTCCTAATAATTTATACAAAAACTTAGCTTGTTCATAATACATAAGAATATCTTCGTCTGACAGAAAATTATCTCCAATGTTCGCTAATAAACAATATAAGTCGGCTAATAAATAGATACTACTATTTTTCTTTTACAGATATCAATTGTTTCTAAAAATCTCTTCCAAAGCTTCTTTTGTAACTTTATTTCTTACTAAAAATTCGAGCATAGTTATATCTGATTTTTGATTACCTTATGTAAATTATCCTGCTTTGACATATCTACTTTATAAATCTCTTCCATTAGAACTTTGTAAAAGCTGTTTATATTTTTCAATTTCATCACATTCAAAATAAAATAGTGCTAAAGTATTCAAAAAAATCTAAATAGTATTCATCATTCGTTTTTAGTTTTTACATAAGTGTTCCATCATTTCTATTGCTTTGACAATATCTTTATGTACATTAAACGCAACAATTGCCTTTATCCATTCTAGGTAAATAAGATCCTCTTCTAACGTAATTTTTGCTTCTTATTCAGCTCTAATGATAAACAATATTCTAATTTACTAAAATCTCTTTGAGTTAAAAGCATCATCAGCTATTTTTGAATGACTTTAATACAGAATCAGTTCCTCTAGCTTCAAATTATAGTCCATACTTACATTTTAAACGAACAGACAATTCTTTTTAAAATCAAAGCACTAGGATTATAATTTTTGATTTTTCTATTCTACTAATTTGGCTTTGTTTACAAATTCCATCTGATAATTCCTTTTGTGTTAAATTTAATTCTAATCTTCTATGTTTAAGACGTTCTCCTAACAAGTGACTTCTCCTTTCCAATGCAGACTAATCAAATACATTTTTCATATCTTCTGACTCATTATTTATAACCTGTTGCATACCTCTATCCATCATTGTTTGAAATTCTTCTTCAATTGTACCAAGAGTTACTAAGCGATAAACATCTACTTGACTCGCAAAAACCAGGATGAATCATGCTTCAAGTTCTTCCTCTGATATTAGCATTCCTATAAACTCTTCAAAATTATTTTGCAAGTACTGAATTTCATAATCATATTCTTGAAAAACAAACAGATACTTTGGGTTCTCCATCTTTTCCACATTCACGATAATCTAAATAGATCATATCATGTCCACCAGATTCTGTATCTGCAATAATAATACCTATATCTCGTGGATATTCCCATTCATTAAAACCAAAATTCATTTCCAAATTTTTCCAAAATAAAGAGTTGCGCTTCTTACCCCTATTCCAAAAATCCAGCAAGCCCAATTGTGTTTTACCTCATTTCTTTTTAGCATATTCATTAAACCAGTATTCTTTTTGGGAGCACCACCATTTTGTATTTTCATAAGTTGAATATAAGACTTAGGTAATTTGAACCCTAATTTATTCTCATAAAAAAGCTATTATATCATCAGTTAATGGTTCTTCTACATAGTTTTTCGGTATAGTATTCATGACTATTCCAAAAATCTTTTAAATCAATATTTTTCAAACATTGTTAGTTCCTCTTCTTCCATGCTCTCCCTCTTTGTCTGCTTAATACTATATACCTATCCAACAATAGTTGCTTCTTTGACGGTCAGATTTTCAAAAATCCATGATAATCAGTTTTTTTCAGCAGCTTTTTGGGGTACACATAAACCAAGTAGTCTCTCCCCAAGCATCCATTCTTGTAGCGGTAAAATCCGTCTGAATTGGCGCAGGGTTTCGAACATCAATATAACAGTCAGAGTATAGGTACACTAAATCCACTTCACTCTCGGGCAACCACTTGACGGGGCGCATACGAGGCTTTCCATTTTTCAGTGTTTTTTTCTCTGGGGTTCTCAAACCACTCCAATTCCTTGATTTTTAAAACCAGAGAAAGTTTCAGCTAAGCACTGGGCAATTTCCCTACGGGCAAATATCCCACAATTAAGACGCTCACTCCCCATCAACCAAGTCATAATAAAATCTCCGACTTTGCAACCGGGAGCGGGCGATCCGTAGACACTTTCGTCCGCCCACATAACCTCCATCATTTCGCACTGCTCTGGTCTGGGGCAGGGCTTTTTGTTACCATAGCGGTACATAATATTCACGTAGCCATAATCATCACTTTTTCGGTCATGTCCATGTGCTTCAACCGTATAACCACTTACTGACATGGTTGTTTCCTCCCTACACAAATTTTTTTCTAAATGTACAGTTAATAGATTGACACTAATACGGCTCTTTCTTGCTCTGCCATTTTCTCATAAAATTTTTTTAAACTTTCAAATGAGGTTCTTAAATCATCTTTAATTTCATCAGCTTCTTCTTCGTATTCCCAAATATCAGGGTAAAATATCGTTTTTGGCGAAACGCACTCATATCAAATTTATCAATATATGTTTTAAAATCAAGCTCTTGCAACGCTTTTGCAATTTCTTTCACTCTATCACTTTTTCGTTCCAGATATAAATTCTTCGATTTCTTCCCCAGAAATATTAAACTGCCCTACAATCGCTTCGCTGATTAAATTATCTTTAATCGGTTCGAGGGCAGATTTTCCTGTCAACAAAAATGAAGTGCATCCCACATTTTATCTATATCACAAATTTCCAAGTTCTCATCATCTTGTGCTTCTTCCACATCATCAAGACACATAAATTTTTCTAATTCAATGTCAGTAGTTGACTGATAATTTGCAATCATTCCCATTTGTTTTTTTCCTCCATATTTTTACCGTATTGTTCTTTACTTCCGCACCCGCTGTAGGTTGGATTTTTATAGATTGCCGTTGACTGGCTCGACTGGCTTTGCTATCTTTCTGATAAATGAAAGGTTATTAGTCAACGAATTACATCAATATTTTTCAATAAAGTACCTGCCCGCAAATAATCTGTAACCTGCTCATTAACAACCTTATATGGGTGATAATCGGCGTTACAAATATCATGAAGAATTTCTTCTTCCAACTCATCTAATAGCTTATTGACCTTTCCATATAGGTGTGCAAATTGATAACAAAAGGAACGCAAAAGGTCAAATATAATTGAATAATTCCCATTGTCCCCTAATCTGTGGCAAATCATTAAATGAACCCATACCTCCATATGCTCTGATATGATGGTAGGGTATTCTGCCTAAATTCCCAATCGGTTATATCTTTTACTTATCCATTCAACCCAATTATCAAACCAAGCATTTGGATTGTTTTTGAGAATTCAAAAATATAATGCATTGTTTGCAACGCCTGTAAATAGTAATCCATCTATTATTCTATACCTCTCCCTATTGTGATAAGTTCCGATTTGCCATCCCCCTATTTTTCTCCCCCGCTGTGGGTTGGATTTTTCAGATTGCCGTTGACTAGCTCAGCTGGCTTTTCTATCTGCTCAACAAGCTGAGATTTATCATACATAATCCACATTTTTATATCTGGCTGTAACAAAAGCCGAAAGATAAACCAAAGGTATATTCCATTCACCAGATAAATAAATCATACATTGAATTCTATCTCCCCTAGAATTTGTCGCCATAAATTCATATCGTCCTATTTCTTCATTAGTCGAAATACGCTTAATATCTGCCGTATATGTTTTTCAAAAATGCATTAAATTCCTCCCAAATAGTCTCTACATCATCCGGTGATATTTCAACTTTTGAACGATATTCTAAACCTGTTTTACATCTCTTTCTCTATCCTTTTTCATCAGGCTGGCAGACTTTTGTAGTTCCCTTATCATATATCCAGTCTATATTTTCTAATGCTCTAACTTTGTTTGAAAAAATTTCCTTAAATTCACTAATCTTTTTGAAAAATATTTACATGCCACCTCAAAAAATATCTAAATTTTTCCATACAAACTATATCCTTTGCAAATCATGATTTCACAAACGTGGATTATTTATCCACTCATAGGCCTCTTCCTCAGAAATCTTTTTATTCAATCTATAAAAATACTTTCCATCAGTTGAAATCTGTCTCTTATCATCAATGACCCGCCAGTTCTCTGCTGAAGCCCCAGCAAAAGATTTTTCCCATAATAGACATTGCTTTTTGTCCCAACCAAAAATATCCATCCTTATTAGACACAAAACTTTCAGGATCAGCTTTCTTTAAAATTTTAATCTTACCTTCATAGTTTTTCGTAATAAACCTGCTTGCTGTCTTTCGCAAAGCCATAAGGAATATGAAGAATTTCAGTATATTCCTTGCCATCAGTCAATGTAATTTTAATTTCAGATAGCCAAAAACCATCGTCGCACACATCAAAAGTTTTAGGATCTGCTGGTTCAAAACGGCCAGATATAGTCCATACAGTCTTTCCATCAAAAGCATAGCTATAGTTCAAGGCTTTAAATGTCTCATTGTTAGCACCGCGTAGTTTGGTATCATATAGATAACAAGATTTACTATCTTTTGCAAATGTGCCATTAAACACTTGAAAATGTTCTACATCTTTAGAGACAAGTCTATGCCTCCAGTACACTGTTTTTCCATCAGACCAATAATGCAAAATAGCCTTTTCCTCTTGATCATAAAACCTATGGTCCTTGTTAATATCAACGAGTGTATCAAAGTCTACATCAATGATTTTAACTGGTTTAGATTTAGACCCTGCTCTTACGATTTCCATAAATTCCTCCATATTTGTCTTTACCTGCTCAGATACCTAGATAGTTTTCTTCTCAAGAAATTCATTCATATCATTGCAAAAGCTTCTTTACTTTATTCTGTTCATGGGCATAGTACCAAATTGTTTCTTCATCATGATAAAGCAATAGCTGATCTCCGTCTGCCTCTTTCCAAAAACTCTCCAAGAACCAAATATTGCTTCTCTTTTTATTTCCATTGAAAAACATTTCGTTTAGCACAACTTTTATGCCAGTTGAAAGATCAATGCCGCTTGTGATTAAGAAAAACCTTTGTACTTGTTCAGGAAAGGCAAAACTTAATTTTTCTTCTGCTTTCCGAATTTCCTCTTGTGTAGCACCTTGTTTTATAACGTCATTTTCATCAAGAGATTTCACTAAAGCATTTGTAAACTTTGGATAATGCTCAAACAAATTTGGATGCTCTTCTTTAACCTTCTTTTTTTCTTTTCTTGCTCTTTTTTTCTTATCCCTTACAATAGACATCCAGCTCCTCTAAATATTTCTCTTGATACAGATTGCTTTTAGAAAAAGGTAGCCCTTTCCTCTCCAGTATGGCTATGGCTCCTTTTTGGCTTGTTAAAATCGGCACCCAGAGGAAATCATGGTCTTTTGGCTTAAGTCTTAAAAATTCTCCCCTATTTAAAACCCTCTCTAATTCGTGTTCGTGTTTTTAGCCACCAATTTTGATAGCTTTCAGGGGTTTCCCTGCCCTCTACCAAGGAAAGTAGCTTCTCATTTATAGTTTTCTCATTCAAATCATCCATGAAAACCATCCTCCTCAGGTCATCTCTCATTAAGATTAAATTTCGCTGTTTCGAGCTTGTCTTTTGATTTTTCACCATTCTCTTTCACTGGATTGCTTCTTCAACATCATTAGGAATTTCAAACCACTTTTAAAATATGAGTCACATCACCACCGATACACTCACGTGCAATTGTTTCAATCTCACTGTCATTTTCTTCAGTTACTTAATCTATTAAATATGACTTTTGCATTTTTCAGATTGTCCGACTTCTGTGCAATCTTTTTCAGCCACTTCTTTTTATTAAACTAAAATTGATGTCTTACGCAATCAATCAAAAAGCACGAAAAACTCAGGGTATAGTTCTAAACGCAAATCCGGCTTAGATGTTCCTTTTTATGCGAGATATCATATCTTCATATTCTGTTTTGTCTTTTTCCCAGTCAGAAATTATTTCTTGCTTTTTCTTCTTCACTATCATACTCATCATCTGCTATTGCATCCATTAAAGCCTGATCCAAATATGTTCTATTATGTTCCACAAGTTTGTAAAACTTTTCTTTTTCATTTTTTTAGCCACAAAACATAATAATAATGTTCCTAATCAACCGAATAATAATCTGAAATCACTGTATCAAAAAGCTAAATACTCATCGTATTCTTCAAGATTACGTAATACACATTAAAAATCTCATAATCACCAATGTCATCAGTATTTAAGGAATAATTATCATCTCGACCAGCCTTAACCTGCTTTTAAATAATAAATGGACTTTTCTTTATTCCCAAGATATGCCTCACAGTAAGAAATAGCTAGCATAAGATTCATTCGATTAGGATATTTTTAATAAATCCAAAAATATTGCTTCAGCCTGTTCATATTCTTTTTAGTTCAAATAAACATACTGCGTAGTTGAAACCAGATGTATAACTTTTATCCATATCTTTGGCTATTTCAAAGTATTTTTGCTTAAGGATATATATGCGTATTATAAAAATCATCTTTATTTAGTTTACACCCATAAAATTCACTAAAAATAGTAAAGACCGAGACCAGTGTAGGTTTCTATATAAGGTGATGTAAGCTCATAGCTTTTAGTCAGAAACTCTAATGTTTCCTTGAATAATCTTCATAAAACCCTAGGTTTGTATAAAACCCTTGCTTTCTTGGCATTATCCAATAGTATGCCAAAGCGATCTAAAAAAATCTTTTAATACATTAACACAATCACTTTCGCTATCTCTAAAGCTCTAACCTTACTGAAGCTAAAGTACATACTACATCAACATCTGAAGGATTATCTTCCAGTCTTTGTAATAGATAGCTTTCCATTATTTCCAGATATGTTTTTTTGATTTCTCAAAAATCCTTCAAAAATGCTTCTTTATATTTGTTTTCATACTTTGTCTTAAGTCCATACCAATAAGCTTTTTATTTCGTCCATCAATACGTTCACTACCTTTGAAAATTTCAATTTTCCAGATCGATCATCTGGGATTTATTTGCGAAGAGATTGCATTCTTTCTATATCTTCTGCATATTCTAACAGCTTAACTAAATGAGTGGATTATCAAGCTCCCATTGGTCAATTATATATTTTGGATAAGAAAGTAGATATGTAGGATTTTTCTAATTGCTTAAGTTCAAAAATTTATTTAAGATTATTAATTCCCCATTCATCCAAATCCATCATGTTATTTTTATCTCATTTTGTACAAGTTCCTGTATTTCTTTTATGTTTCATTAAGTCCTCTAAATTTAAATTTTTATAACCCAATAGTCTCATAATCCTCGTATCTAAATTTTATAATATCCCATTTGGTATATTTAATTCTTCATAACACCTAATCAATTTATCAAACCATTCATCTCTGTAATTTTAAAAATAATACTATCGAAAATTAAACCGAAATCATCAGAAACATAGGCTGCTAAATCGTCTGAATTTGAGTTCTCATATGCTATTAAATAAGCCTGTTCTCTGATATGCGTATTGTCAGTTATTTTTACACTATTTTTTTAATGCTTTAATTTCATCAAATACTCTTATCCATTCGCTATCAAAAGTTGTGTTATCTCTTCCGCTCAAGATCTCATCAAGATTAAGATTTTCATAATTTATTTTTCTTAAATCATTTATCAACTGTTCCATTTTAATACCTCTACTCAAATTCTAATTTGTTTCCATCTTCCAACCAATCGGAATTATCACTTTAGTACTTAAGCATATAAAATCCCCATACATTATTACTAAATTCACCAGCAGCAAATTTATTAAGTTCATCGTTAATATACACAACATAAATAGGAAACCTACAACTCTGATGATATAGCGGCTCCGTTACTGATACGTATTCCCCTGTTTCATGCCAGTCATACTCAAAAATATTTGTACCAAACAGAATTGCATTCCTTCCATACCTGTAATTTCATGTTGCCATGTCATTTTGTTTGTATTGTTTCAATTTTATTAACTCCTCTTAAAAACTGGAATTTGTTAGTCAATATATTATGCCAGTAAATATTTATCAATAAGTTCCGCCAAAAACATTTTGTGTTTATAATTTCATCATTTAATAAATCGTCATATTCATTTTCTAATTCATCTTGCCGCTCCATAATCCAATCTATATGTTTTCTCTGAACAAGCATAATTTTGATAAATAAAAATAGTACTCAGCTAAAAGGCAATGTGCTTGAACAAGCGATACAATATCGTCATTCGTTTTCAATAACCTTTTTTTCATGCTACAAACAGCACCATCTATAGCACCCTTTTTAACTGCATAAAGGCTTTATTTATATATAATTCAGATTTCATATTTTTTTCCCTTGTAAAACCAATATTTCTTTTTCCCACTTTATCGGTTGCCAAAATCTTAACTTTAGTAGTATCAGTATATGAAAAAGTCAAATTCTCTAACCGGCAAGATTTTAACTCTGTATTTTTAGTTTTTGATCTTTTTTTATCATATTTAAATAAAAATTTCTTGCCACCATCATTATTAGCTAAATCATGCTTTTGTTTGTAAAAAGAAATTACTTCTTTTTGTATTCTTCAGGGACATTTTGGATATTTTGATTAATAATATGGACCAAATTTTGATGTGCGATTTTTTTGGTGTCATTTTTTTGCATGCTCATAAAAGTATTTCCATTTATCAGGGTAATATTCAAAATGTTTTTAAGCGCGGTAAATAGTTAGAAACATAACCTGCAAGTCCTTTTTATAAGCATTTGATAAAAATAAAAATTATAAATTTCAGTACTTTCTTCAAGTTGGTATCTTAGTATCATATTTCCCAAAAATAGATGTGATATTCAATAGTATTTTTCATTATCTGAATAATTAAGTGCTATCTGTAAAAAGTTCCTCAGCAAATTTGTCATCTTTGAAAATACGGAGAATAGTATAATGACATTTCATCTCTAGGTGTTTTTTTCAAATAACTTTAGAATATTAACTACTTCTGTTTCTGTTTTCATTTTCCAGTTTTTAATCTCTACTTGAAGTAATCGAATATCATTTATTTTTCTTTATCTTGAATGGAATATTTTCACTCATAACTACCTCTTTTGTACAAAATTCTAAATTTGGTTCTATAATATCCACTTACTAACACATAAGTTCAAAGCTCACTTTTTGCATTTTCACAAGTACTATCAATAGGTGTTGTATGATTGTTTGTAAACACTTCCCACTCCCAATCTTCTGCTCCAACACAGCCTAATTTCGTGTATTCTTCAAGAAATTCTGCAAAAGAATTTGCCATTACATAACCATGTAAGTCGCTTCCATCATGACTTAAGTAGACTACTTTTCCATAAGACTCTTTTTCTAAAGTCTATAGCTAATAAATCACCATTGTCAATCTCTTTGAAATACCAACTTATTGTGAAAAATCTTGTCATACTGGATTATCATAATTAGGGTAGCAAATATCTACCAAACCTTTTTTCTACTTTCTTCAAAAATGGAATTAAATCTATTCCAAAAATGCAAATCACCCGCAAAAATGTTCACCAACTCACTCGGTAATGGTAGTATTTGTTTATCTTCAATATAAATATCCCAAAAAAACTCTAGATGTGATGAAATTTCTTTCAATGCCTGTCTAAATTCTATTGGTAGACTGTAACCCTAACTCTTCTTCAAGCTTTAGAATATCTTTCTTCTTTTGCAACTTCTTTGCAAACAATTTCTTCTGTAAATCCACCTAATTCTTTTTACTCTGTTTCTAAAGAAGTTTTAATCTATCTAATATCTCATTTTTATTGTACATGGTGTTTCTCCTACAAATTATAATTATAATCTAAAACATTCTGTAGGTTTATTCTTCAAATTTTTCTTCCACATTAAAGATTACTTCACAGTCGCAACTCAGCTCCATTTTCTTGTAAAAAGGATAATACTATTTTAGCATCTATGTTTTTATCTTTTTAAAAACTCTTTTGGTTAAAGAAAAATCATGCTTGCACTCTGTGGTTTCCGATTTATCATTCAGAAAATCAAATAACTCATAAAAATAGTTTTCTTTCCATTGGTAAACTAGATTCAAATTCTTCTTCCTGCATCATTTTATATTCATCCATAAGTTTTTTTCTTATCTGCTTTATTCATAATTCATTCTCCTTCAAATTCATATATGATAGTACTAAACACTGGGATTTATGTGTCAAGTCTATATATTATTTCTCCTGTATTATATATGTTAAGGATCTCCACTTGCTGGCTCCTTTTGTCTTCCTGCCGAATCCACTCCTGAATATATCGTAGAACATTCGCTATATCCTTCAGTCAAAATTTCAAATTCAGCATTTGAATACTGTTTCATATAATCGGTTAAAGTCATAGCCTTTCCTGCAAAACTGCTCTTCATACACTATTTTATCAAAAAATGAGTATATTGCAATCGTCAATATCACATTCTGTAAAATCAATCTCACCCTGAATAAATAAGCTCCCTTCTTCTGTGTATTGAAATATCTTATTCAGCTTCAATCTTAACAACCTTTTTATACTCGATATTTACAATACGGCTGTCATGTAAACTATAGGGATATTGCTTTTTCTATTTCTTTTTAATTCCATACTCATAACCTTATCTTTCTATCTCAGCGCCAAAATACACAAGACCACAAATAATTAATCCTAGTCCACATAGTCCCTATAAAAACTCTATATCCTTTTTCTCCCCACATTTCAAAAATAAAAGCATGGTGAGCCTTATCACCAACGGTTGCGCTTAGAAACCCATTTCCAATCTAAAATTGCCCCTATCAAGAACAAAAGTCCTCCGGCTATTAGCACATACTCAAAATGCGATCTTAAAAATTCAAATATATTTTCCATACGATATGTTCTTTTCTCATCTAAAATTCTAAAGATACGATTTTTACTATTCAAATCTGTTACAAAAATACGGATTATCTTGCTTAATCAATTCGTATAGTCTCAATGCATTATCACTATCTTCTTTTAGCTTTTGTAAATCATTTTCCGTTATTCCAACAATTTGTAAAAAATCTGTTTTTCCGTAAACCGTATCTATTGTATTTAACTCAGTATCATTCACAATGAACAGAGCGGTAATTTTTGAATCTTTATCCTTACAAATCGAACTACCGTTACCTTGTATATATTGATAGGGTTCAAAAAAATCTTTCAGATGAATAAGTGTATCTAGCCAAGTTACCTAACATATCCATTGCCCACATACAATCATCGTTATCAGCTTTTAAGTTTGATCGTCATCTCATAGCCCCACTTGTTCCATTCGCCACCAAATGCTTCCTCATTCCCATAAAGTTCTGTCATACCAAATGTGACAATGTGTTTATATCCGTTAGAAGAATCATATATTGAATATCCATCTAAATATTCATCACCACCAAAAATCGCTCTTCTTGTAATGAGTGTGCCAAAGTGCACAGGTTCTGGTTTTTGTAAATGACTTTTAACGCTCCTTCGATTGCTTCCCAACCGGGTGCATAGTCTTCATCTTCTTACTCTTTTAATAAATTCTTCTTTTGTTATTTTTATTACATTTATTTCTTAGCTTGTCAAATAATCCCATAATTCATACTCCTATTCTTTCACTGTAACACAACCCCAGCCGTCATAATATCCCTCTAGTTCTTCGGCTAACTCCATCAAATACCAAGTTACGCTATTTGCATTGCGAAAGTCATCTTCTCTGCCAACAACAATTTGATATGGATACTCGTTTGTCTCGTCTATAACCTCATCTGCACGTTCATCAATTCGACTAAATCCTTCAGTTTCCACTTTCTCCAAAAATTCTTTTCTTTTTTTCTTTTGGTCTTAAAGTAAAGGCAATGCTCCAAAAACTCTAGGCACCATAGTATCGCCATCCATTTTGTATTTGTAAAATCAGTTTATTATTCAAAAATACCTTGATAGTTATATTTGTCAGGATAAAGAGAATTAAAATAAGTCTCCCACTCTTCGTCTTCAACCACCCAAAACTGATATTCATAATCCGGGAATTGTTCTTTTAAGGCAACTGTAAATTCTACTTCATAACCTTTTTCATCTTCTACATAAGCAAAAACGCTAAGTCTCTTGTCCCATCTTAAGAAACCTGCCAATATGCCTTCTTTTTTTCTTTGATGATGCTTTCAAGCAAATCTTCGATTTTGTATAAAAGTTTCCTCTTCTTCCTTTAGTTGGAAGACCATTTTCATCAGGATTTTTAGCATGACAGAGAGTTGTATTCTTTTTGTATATTTCACCTGTTGGTCAAACTCAAGCAGAGCTAAGCCTAAATTCAGTCTAACACTTGCCAGTTGTTCATCAAACCATCTACAAAGATATACTCCCCAATCCTCTATGATTTCACCATCATCCTCATTTCCTACTAAAATTTCATCTAAAAGTTCGTCTATATAGTCATCATTTAAATCATATTTTTTTCTTTAACCTTTGTTATCTTTTTCAACGATCATTTCCCATTCTTCTTCGGTTTTACCATTATAATCATCAGCATTTTCTATACCATGCTCTTTCAGAATTACTTCAAATTCTTCTTTTACCACACCTCTATTTCAGCATATTTTTTTCGTGGATTTTCTTTCTTTTTCAATTTCCTCTTGGCACTCTTTTTACGACTTCCAGTGCATCTTTTTATCTTCCGGATCTAACTCCGCCCAACGAAGTGCATAGGGATAGCTTTTTCTTCTTGGTGAAATAAATATTGATAGCCATACGCCATACGCATATTCCACTCTGGCTTGTTTTTGACCTTTTCTTTCTAACAGACTCAAGGATTTCCAATGAGTTTAATAAAAACTTCCTCTCCTATTTCGTATTCTGTACCCTTTATCATCGTCCCCTACAATAGCAAAATTTTGTACTGCACGAGCAAGCTGATAAGTGATTTCATAATCTCTTTTTCTTCAGCCGGAATACCTCTAACGCATTGATACATTCTGTATGTTTATCTTTCTCTGTTAGTTCCTCAATCTTTTGCAAAAAATTCTTTTCTGTTTTCTTTGTTATAAATGAGTTCAGTTTTTCATAGTAAATTTCTCCTAATCTCTTCCACCAAGACTTCTTTTTCTTCTTTCAATAAGAAATCTTTTAGTGTTTTCTCTGGTAGAGCTACGCCTTTACTCAATGTAATTTGATGGATATCCTCTTCAGAAAGTCCCTATTGTTTCTCCATCCTTAAATTCCACATCATCTTGCAATATATATGATGCGATTGCGGATATAAATGATAGCAATTTACCCTGCATCTTCATCGGCATCTAAGATTTCAAGTTCATATTTTTCCAAAAAGCTTTTCATTCCGTAAGTGTAAGTAAATAGCCCATTTTCAGTCCGATATAAGCCAAACCATACCCAGGTAAAAATTGGAAGCTCCCCATCTCTAATCATCTCAGCAGATTTCATATAATAACTAGGCTCAAATACTACACCACTTGTAAATATGCCAATGGCGTTTTCTTGCTTGCAGCAAGTAGCCATGATTTTTGTATAAAGTAAGCCCTTGATATTAAATCTTCTTCATCCCCCAAAATAGCTACAACAATGTGAGCCTTATGAGTCTTTGTAACTTCTACAGCCTCCTCCCACATCCAATTATTTTCTGCGTTTATTTCAGCTTCTTCATTTGGTACCGGTGCAGGGAATTTACTGATTACAATTCTACATTTATCAATGTCGGCAACGATTGTATCTTCATCGTCCATATCTTCTTTGGATAGTTCAATCCCCCAATCTACTTGCAAATCACTTATTAGTTTGTCCTTATCCCATTTATCTTCCGAAAGTAAAACGCTTCCACAAAATGATCCTACAGCTTCCTCTTCCGATGCAGAACCTTCTTCGTTAGCATAGTCAGAATGTATATAGTAATCATATATATGCGGAAATGATGCTTCTTTTGATTTTATTGTATCTTCAAGCTCCTTATTGTAAAAGATATGCTCACAGCACCAATCCTTTACTTCATCATCTAGGCACATTTCACAGGCTTTTATCAAACATAGCAAGTACCTCTTCAGGTTGGTCGCTAGCTATTGGAAAATCTTTTATAAAGGAGTGAATAACCATATCGGTAGTACCACTTTGCATCTCTTTCTGGTTCCGGGATTAAGTTCATAACTTCCATTGCTTTATCGCATGAGTCCACATTGTTATACGCTACAGCAAGACAATTTTTGCAAATTAATACTCAATTCTTTTTAGTGGATACGCTGTCAACAATTCGATTATAGACTCGTCTACTTTCATGTAGCTCTTTCATTAGATTGATTTTTCTCATCTTCCGTTAGTAAATTAAATTCTTTTATTGTTATTTCTTTGTTCATAAGTGTTAATACTCCTTTACACATAACATTCTATTTTTTTCATTTCTTTTTACATATGTTATCTCTATGTCATAGTCCAAAGCTTCCAACATAGAAACGAAGGGGCTTGTTCATTACAGAATCCGATTTTTGCGATACTATTCACATACCACCCTGTAGATCCAATGCTTTCTCCAAGTTGTGCTTGAGTCATACCCGTACTCAATACATTTTATTTTTACATCGACTTTAATATTATTTTTATTATTATAACACTCTCACTTTTATATTGTAATATAATACTATCAGGATTATTTATTGTACATTTGCGTTATACAATCCATAGTGTTATTAAGCAATTAAAAACTGTATACGTAAAATTGTTGTTGCAACTTGCTGACTATTCCAAAAGAAAAAGCTATATCACAGGGATATAGCTTCTTTGTTTTTATTGAAATATTCTACTCCATACCATCAAAGTCTTCGAATTTTTACTGAAGCTAGTTTTGAAACTCCAGATTCTTGCATCGTTACTCCATATAATACATCCGCTTCTTCCATTGTTCCTCTTCTATGAGTAATCACAATGAACTGTGTATTTTTAGTAAATTCTTTCAAGTAACGACCATATCTTGCAACATTTGCCTCATCTAGTACTGCTTCTACTTCGTCGAGTAAGCAGAATGGCACTGGCTTCACTTCTAAAATTGCAAATAATAACGCAATGGCTGTAAAGGCACGTTCTCCCCAGATAATAGACTTAAGGATTGCAATTTCTTTCCAGGTGGTTGAGCAATAATTTCAATTCCTGTTTCTAATAAATTCGTAGGATCTGTTAATTCAAGAGATGCACGTCCTCCTCCAAACAATCTTGGGAATGTTTGTTGGAATTGACTTGAAATTGCATCGAAAGTTTGTTTGAATCGACTTGTCACTTCCGTATCCATTTCTGTAATCGTATCTTCAAGATTTTTCTTCGCATCCAATAAATCTTGTTGTTGGACTGTTAAAAAAATTCAAATCTTTTCTTGAACTTTATCGTATTCCTCAATCGCCATTAAATTAACCGCACCCATTTGTTCAATTTGTTGTTTCAATAAACGAACTGTTTTTGAAGCCTCTTCAATAGACATCGTTAATTCTGTTTTTTCAATTGCTGCTTCAAATGTTAATTCATATTCTTCACTTAAATATTGCAGTTTTTGATCAATTGCTAATTCAAATCTATTAGCTTTTGTTTCAACTTTTGATTGTTGTTTCAAATACTCTTGTAATTGATGTTGTGCTTGATTTCGACTGACTTCTGTTTGTTTATTCAATACTTCTAATTGAATTCTTTTCTTCTTTCAGTCTATCTAAATCTGCTTCTAATACTGTAACAGTTTCTTTAATCGCTTCATAATCTTTTTACAGTTTGGTTGTAATCTGCTTCATTTTTCTCATTCAAGTCTTTCTGTTCATCTTTTTCGATTCCAGTAAATGAACTTGTTCTTCTAAACGTTTTAATGACAGTTTTTCTTGTTTGAATTCTTTTCTTTTGATGTTGGACTTGCTCTTGAATACGAGCTTTTTGTGTGCCAACTTCTTGTAATTCTTGTTGTTTTTTCTTGAAGCTGTTGCGTACAGTCTTCTTGAGATAATTGTAAATAATCCAATTCTTTTTACCGCTTTATTCTCTTTTTGTAATTCTTCTTAAGGCTTCATGAGTTTCAACATATTGCTGTTCTAATTGTTCATACTGTTCAATCGATTCATCTAATTCATATTGTTGACTTAATGTTTGACGACTAATTTTGTTAAACTCATCTTTTGAGAATTGTAATTCTAAGCGTACTTCTTGTAATTGTTGTTTTAAGATTGTTTCTTCTTCTTGAATCGTTGTTCCTTTTTGAACAATTTCGTTCCACTTTTGTTTCCAACTGATTCCATTTTTCTGAAACCTGCTTCTCATGTTCTTTTCAACTGATTCAATTGTTGTTCTAACGTTTCTAATTGACTATTCCGTTTTACAAAGAGACTGTTGTTGATGATTTTTAGAAGCTCCACCGGTCATAGAACCACCAGCATTGACAACATCTCCTTCTAAAAGAAACAATACGATAACGGTATTGTAAGACTTTAGCAATTTTCATAGCGTCATCCAATGTTTTAGCAACGACAGTTGTTCCTAAAATATTTCGAATAATGGATTGATACGTTTTTCCACATATACTAAATCACTAGCAATTCCGACATAGCCTTTGTAAAGAGAATAATTGTTGGAGAACCGAATCTGGCATTCTTTTCTCTTTAATAATCGTTAACGGTAAAAATGTTGCACGTCCTAAACGATTCTGTTTTTAAATAGTCAATCGCTTTTGCTGCAGCTTGTTCATGCTCTACCACAACATGTTGACTACTTGCACCTAAAGCAATATCAATAGCTAATGTAACCTCATCGTCTACTCGAATTAATTCAGCAACTGAACCAATGACACCTGCGATTTGTTTCTTTTGTTTTAAGATTTCACGAACCCCTTGATAGTAACCGGCATAATCTTCGAAAACTTGTTTCAAACTATGATAATTAGCTTGTGTTTGTTGTAATTGTCGTTCAATCTTTTGTTTTTGTTCTTGCATCGTTTGACGTTCTTGACGTAAACTGTCTGCTTGTTGACGATAACTATTTAAGTCTTCTTGTTTAGAATTTTGCTTGTTGTGCTAGATTTTCTTCTTTTTCTACTAACTGAGCAATCTTTTTGATCTAATTGTTTTGATTGTTCTTCAAATAATTCTTGTTTTTCTAGTAATTTATCGTGTTGATTTTGATTTTTGTTCCATCGAACGTTCCAAAGTGTTTTTCTTGGTTCGTTAATTTTGAAATTTCTTGTAATTGCTCGATATAGTCACTTTTGTAATTGCTTTTTGTCTCTCTTCATTACCTTGACTTAATTGTTCTAATTCTTCTACTAATTTTAGACCATTGAGCCTCGATTTCATTCAGTTCCACTTCTTTAATGGCAACTGCTCGCTCTAATTCTTCCACAGTTTGTTCTGTTGATTCTAATTGACGAATGACTTCACTAAAGCTAATTGATTTTCTTCATTGTGTACGATTCGCAAACTCTTGTTTTTGTTGATAAACTTTACGTTCACCATCTAATTGTTCCATTTTTGAATCGCATCAACGTATAACACTTGTTTTTCATCTAACTCAGTATTTTTACAGCAAGTAATTCTTGTTGATCTAAAACTTTATTTTCTAGCTCTAATAATCTTTTGTTCTGTCTTCGTTACAGTTTCTTGTAATTGAGCTACTTCTCGTTTTAGCGACCGTCCATTGTGTATTTAGCGTCTCAATTTCAACCGCTAATAAGGCTGTTTCAATACCTTGTAATTCTTCTTTTCTTCGATAAATAAATAATCGCCTTTTTCCTTTTGTTCTAATAAAGGCGTTAATTGACTTTTTAATTTCATGTAAAATATCTTCTACACGATTTAAATGTTCTTGTGTTTGGTCTAATTTTCTTTTGCGCTTGAGTTTTACGGTCTTTATATTTTAATACCCTGCAGCTTCTTCAATAATCATACGACGATCTTCAGGTTTATCATTGAAAATTTGTTCAACTTTCCCTTGAGAAATTAACGCAAATGAATCCTTCCCTAGACCAGAATCCATCATCAAACTAGTGATATCTTTTTAGTCGACAAGCTTTCTTATTAATAAAGAAGTCACTATCCCCATTACGGTTCAATCGACGAGTTAATACAACTTGAGAATGCTCAATTGCTAATTTTCCATCTTCATTGTTAATATGCAAATTTACTTCAGCAATATTCACGGGTTTACGAGTTTGAGAACCCGCAAAAATAACATCATCCATTTTTACCACGTAAACTTTTGGCAGATTGCTCTCCTAAAACCCATTTAATTGCTTCTGACAAATTAGATTTTCCACTTCCGTTTGGACCTACAACAGCTGTAACACCTTTATCAAATTCGATAACGGTTTTATCCGCAAATGACTTAAATCCAGACATTTCAATTTTTCTAACTGCATCCTTGACTCCTTACTTTAAGAAATAACGTTTTAATTTTTCTAATGTTCTTCTAGCAGATAATTGTTCTGCTGACTTTTCTTCGTCTTGCCTTCACCGATTTCATAGCCTTTTTCATTCACATGAACTTGTACGGTATAAAAATCGTGCATGAGAAAGGCCCTCTTCTTTAGTAATTCATAACGAATGTTCACATTCCCATTTCTTTGGAAATATTCTTGTAATTCTGTTTTTAAAATCACCAACTAAGTAAATCTTCCATCTTTTATTTTTCGAGATAATAACTTGTGTTAGAAATTGACTAGCACCTTCAAAACCTTGGTCTAAATAAATAGCACCCACAAAAGCTTCAAATACGTCACAGAGAACTGCTGGATTTTTCATGTCCTTTTGAAGCACGTTCTCCTTTTCCTAATAAAAGATATTTATCTAACTCACACTCTTTTGCAAGTGTCGACAAACTTTCTTCGCAAACGATTTGCGCTCTTAATTTTGTTAACTCGCCTTCTTTTTCGTTGGCATTTGACGGTATAACCAATTAGAAATAAATAATTCTAAAACGGCATCACCTAAAAACTCGATACGCTCATTATAAATTCCTTTGCACTCTTTTATGTTCATTTGCATAGGATGAATGAGTTAAAGGCTTCTTTTAAATAGTTTTCATTTTTAAATTGTATTTGAAATTCTTTTTGCTATTTTTCTTTAAATTGTTCGATTGAATACATGCCCTTCGGCTCCTTATCATTTCTCTATCTCCCCTATTATAAAAAGGTTTGATAAAAACATTACAAACGATTTTTATAATAGGGAGCGTATCTGACACGTAAAGCAATAGAAAAGACTTTTTTACATATTGTATGAAGGTCGACAGCAGCCTCGCTTTGCGAGTCTCATGTCTAATACTGCTACAATAAAAGTCTGTTCTATTGCTTTCTACTTTTATCTTCAAGAATAATGAAATCGTATCTAAGCAACCGTACAAATGTATTATCCTTAGAAATATTTATAATTTAATTTACGAAAAGTTTTTAAGTAACTTCTAGTTAAGTATCAAAAATAGAAGTTAATCTGGGACTAAATTTTTATGTTAGAATTAAGTATGAGACAAATGATGGTATGGAACGATGAAACATTAACATTTAACGTTATCTGATCGTATTGAAATTGAATTAGGTATTACAAAAAGGTTCGAGACTATTTTCCAAAAAGGAACTTATTTTGATGAATATACACAGGAAAATATTTACCACTTTTTTTCAAACTGTCTTTTAAAACCTTTCAAAGGGACAAAGAGAAAAATCGCCAACGCCCTTCAACTACCCTATTCCAATGAAAATTAGAAGCAACGAATAATCTCATCAAGCTTATCAAACGAAAATGCCTTTTGTATTTCGGAACTTTGAAAACTTCAAAAAGGATTTTTATCACTTTGAATATCAAAAAAAGAAAGGACGAAATTTATCCTTTTCACGATTTTAGCTTTTCTTCAACCCACTACAGTTAACTATATTATGTGTTTTGTCTCACCTTTATTATATTTTTCAAGCAATTCTTGTATCATTCGATGTAGTTCTTCTATCTTTTCAGATTGTTTCTCTAGTAATATTTTCTGACTAGATAATTCATCTTGGAGTTTATCAAGTTTTTATCTGTTCATCTGGATTATCTTTTACAAAAAAGTTCGTCAAGGCACTCGTTAACATTCCTATTGTTCCAATACCGACAAGCATTAATAAGACAGCTAACCATTTACCAAAAATCGAAGTAGGAATAATATCCCCATAACCAACTGTCGTTACAGTTACAAGAGCCCACCAAAGACTTTCTGAAAAAGATTTTTTTCTTCAACAACGGATAAAAATCGAACTTCCCTACCAGCACGATAAAGGATATTGAGATAGAAAATATAAAGCAAGCCATTTGTTCGTAAGAATCTACTAATTTTTCTTTCTAATTTACCTGTAAGTCCAATTATTCTAAGTAAACGAGTCAGTTTCAGTAATTTTGTCATCCTTGCTAAGCGAAAGATACGTCCTAATCGAAACACTGTAAAAATAGCATTTAAAGGCAGGATAGCTAGCAGATCAAAGATATTTTCAATTATGAATCGCCATTTCTCTTTACTTAAAAAGAACCGCCAGCCATAATCTACCACAAAAACACCCCAAAGTAGTAAATCAATAATGTTGTACGGAGGATTGTCCAAATCGACCATCTCAGCAAATCCAAGTAATACCAGGATAACAGAGATTAAAGCCAGTAAAATAATTGTTGTGTCATAATAATCTGCAAAAAACCATTTTTTCTTCAAATTTTTACTCTCCTTACCTTCTATACTGTTATTATTCAGCTTTAATTCAATAAATATCTCTCCGATGACCAACTTCTAGAGTAGCAACGACTAATTCATCATCTACAATTTGTACGATAACTCGATAATTACCAATTCTATAGTGCCATTGACCAACGTGATTACCAACCAAAGCCTTTCCGTGTCGTCTTGGATCCTCCAAAACATTGGTTTGTAAATAGTTTGTAATTAGCTTCTGCGTATAACGGTCCAATTTTTTCAATTGCTTGATGAAACGTCTTGTTGGAACTAATTTATACAAATTATTCATCCTCCAAGCCTAAATCATGCATCATTTCCTTCCCAAGTAATGGGTTCAACTCCTTTTTCCAAGTCTTCTAAATACTCTTGATAGGCTAAATCTGCCACACGAGCGTCGTATTCGTCTTCTAGAGCTTCAAGAGTTTTGGTGCGAATAAGTTCCGAAAGGGAAACTCCTTCAAACTTAGCCATTGCCTTTCATAAATGTTTTTATCAGCTTCAGAAACTTTTTAATGTAATAGTAGTCATCTTTTGCACTCCCTTTTTTTAATGGTAACACCATTGTATTACTTTTTAGGTATTCAGTCCATTTAAAAGAACATCTTCTCTTGTTTGTTTTTATATTGAATGTTTTAACTTCCATTTTTACGTAACAAATTTAAAGCAAAAAGAACTTTTCTCCAGTAGTCAAAGTAAAATTAGCTCTCAAGTTAATTTTACAGGAAATTTCTGAGACTAAGGCTCAAAATTTTGAGCATGAGATCAAAAAGCGAGGCTGCTGCCGTCCTGGCTACTTTTAGAAAAGTTTCTTTTTACTTTAAATGCCATTAATGATATCTAAAAGAATTCTACATTAAGAGACATTTCTATTACTTTACTTTTTATCTTCTAAGAATAATGCTATCGTGTCTAAACAAACACACAAATGTATTATCCACCAGAAGTAATTATGATTTAATTCATTCAAGAATATCTATCGAATCATACTCAAGATCTTCTAATTCTTGCTTACGATGTGTTATCATAATAACCATTGTATTTTCTAATTTAGATAAACTATTTTAAAATCATTTTCGAACTGGCAATATCGATATTTGAAAAACTTTCATCTAATAAAATGATAGGATTTGGATTAACTAATAATCTTGCAATCGCAATTTTTTTGCTTTTTCTCCTCCTGACAAATCATTTTATATTTTTAGTTAAATCAATATTTAATTGCTCAATAATCTCCTTAAAATTATCTAACTCTTCTTTTCCTAATAAAAATATTCTCCTTGATACTTGTATCAAAACATATAACCTTGTTGTCTTAAATAACTAAATAATTTATCTGTATTGTATTTTTAATATTATCCCCATCAATCAAAATGGTACCTTTTTGGTTCTAATTGCTGTAATAATAACTTGAAAAGTGTGGATTTTCCTTTACCAGAAGCCCCATTCAATACATACCATTTTCCTTTATCTAATTGTAAATTAACATTGCTAAATAATACATGATCTGTTGTATAACCAAATTCTAACTCTGAAATAGTAATATTATCCCACGATAATATACGTAGTTTTTCAATAGTTTTATCATCACTTTTTCAAACTTATCAATTTTTATCTAACAGTTGAACTGAAGAATGGATAATAGTCATATATTGATTAATCGCAGAAATTGAATCAAATAATTTCATTGCTAAATCAGTTGTAGTAAGAATTGCACCAACTAAGATTATCTGATTAATTATCAACAACCCTGTTACAAATATGACCGATAATTGACTGATTACATTCAATAGAAAAATAATAAATGTAACTTTACTCGTTTCTTTAGCAAGTAATACTCTACTATTCTTAATTTTTAAATAACTCTTGACTAAAAGGAATCCTGATAAAAAAATTTAATGCCCCAAATTCTTTTTAGAACATCAATTCCTGTTATCATATTATTAATTTTATTCAAGTAACTTTTATTTGCCTCAGCAACATGATTTCCTGCATTAGACACCATTTTTGGTCATTATCGGGATAAAATATAATACAATTGATAATGCAAGACTGACAATGAATAATAAATAATGGACGTAAAATAAAAGCAATTAAAAGATAAAATAGCACGCAACATAAATTTTATCATACCAAAAAAATACTTCTTAGTACTTTATTTTCAATCATATTTACATCATTTTGAAGAAATGACTCAATTTCCTTTTGTTCTTGACTGTTAATATAATTAGCCTTAATATTCCAAGAAGCATCTGACATATCACTACGCATCTTATTACATATGTTTTGAATAACAATTTCTTGATAAATTGTCTGATAATATGAAATGATTAAACTAATAATCCACAATCCCAAAATAATGAATACTTCAATCATAAATACCTTTACATTTTGTTGGATAAGATATTCAGCTACCTTTGTCATTCGTAAGGCAGCATAAACTTGTAAGCCAGATACGGTAAATAAACCTGCTATATTTAAACAGAAATCCTAACATCTCTCTTTTTAAATATTTAATCATTTCTATCCTCCTTAAAAATGGGTCAGTATTCTACACGTAAAGCAATAAACAAGACTTTTACAGATTGCTTAGCAAGGGTCGACAGCAGCCTCGCCTTGCGAGTCTCATCTCTAACCTTTGAGCCTTGGTCTCAAAGTTTCCCAATAATATTAGCCAAAAATGGCTAATATTACTACTCTACAATAAAAAGTCTTTCCTGTGCTTTACTTTTTATCTTCAGTGATTTTTAAATTAACCTTTAGAATTTTTCTTTCATAAATTTTTCCAGATAAAAATTTCTTACGTAACAAATTTAAAGAAAAAGAACTTTTCTCCGCAGCCGAAGTAAAATTAGCTTCTCAAGATAATTTTACAGGAAATTTTGAGACCAAGGCTCAAAATTTAGGCATGAGACTCGCAAAGCGAGGCTGCTGCCGTCCTGGCTACTTTTAGAAAAAGTTCGTTTTTACTTTAAATGCCTTAAAGACAGTTTAAATAATATTACATTCCTTTTTACGATAGCCTTTTACATAGTATTGGTTCTTCTCTTCATTAAACTCCAAAATTTCTACTAAGGTATTTTTGTTGGAGTTGTGAAAGTTTTTTTGTGCTTCGTAAACTTCACCCATTCTTCATAATGGTCCATTTCTGCTTTCATTTGAGCTCCAAGAAATTCTCTCAATCGCTCAATATCTGCTGCATTTTCAGCAGACATTACTAACGAAGGATAAGCATTCGGTTGAAATTCTCCAACAATTAGATCAGATTTATTATAAATTGTTTACCATCGGAATAGTTTCCATCTCTAATTCCTCAACTAATTCATGAACCGTTTTTCATGCATTAAGAAATTCGGAGACGATGCATCTACGACATGCACTAATAAATCAACATCCACACTCTCTTCTAACGTTGACTCAAATGCGTAAATTAAAGTGGTTGGTAAATCTTGAATAAATCCAACGGTATCCGTTAATGTCACATCATATTGATCAGCTAAATCAACTTTTCTTGTTAATGGATCTAAAGTTGCAAATAATTGATCCATCTGGTACGTTCCTGCATCTGTTAATTGGTTTTAGAATGGTTGATTTTCCAGCATTTGTATAGCCAATTAATCCCATTCTAAAACCATTCGATCGATTTCTCTTCATTCTTGAACGTTGACGATGTAGTTTTGTCTGTTCTAATTGTGCTTCAATATCTGAAATTTGTTTACGAATGTGTCGTTTATCCGTTTCTAATTGCGTTTCCCTGGTCTCTTGTTCCGATTCCCCCACCTTGTCTCGATAAGGCTGTACCTTGTCCTGATAAACGTGGTAATAAATAATTTAATTGAGCCAGTTGTACTTGAAGTTTTACCTTCTTTTTGAACGAGCACGCATCGCAAAAATATCTAAAATTAATTGTACACGATCAATAATACGTGCCTTAATCGTTTCATTTGAGATTTTTCGTTTGAGAACCCGTTAGAGATTGGTAGAATACAATTAAATCAATTTCTAATTCACTCGACTAAATGACTAATTTCTTCTACTTTCCTTTTCCAATCATGCGTCACGACCACTATAGGTTTCTCTTTTTGAGTAACGGTTACGACAACTTCTCCTTGAGCAGTATCGACTAATTGCTTCATTTCTTCTAAAGCATATTGAAATTGCTCATCTGATTGTGTTGTTTTGTACAGCAACAATCATGACTCTTTCTTTTGTGTTTTCCATTTATTCACTTCCCGATAAAAACTGTTGACAATCTAAAAACAACTTTGTGCAATTGTATTAGGATTTTCTACTAAATCATACCAATGTACAGCTTCGAATCGGTTTCTAAACCATGTTAATTGTCGTTTGGCATATCGTCTAGAGTTTTGTTGAATTTTTGAATGGTAGCTTCTTTTTGATAATTGACCTTCAAAAATAATCCACCCATTCTTTATACCCAATTCCTCGAATCGATTGAACATCTAATCCTTTTCACAGCATCATATAATTGTCTCAGCTTCTTCTTCTAAACCATTTTGCATCATCATTTCTACTCTTGTATCAATTCTTTCATAAAGGACTGCTCTATCGGTTGATAATCCAATAATATAAGCATCAAAAATAGCTTTTTTGTTGTTGATTATTTGCTGAAAATGGTTTTCCACTCGCATGTGTCACTTCTAATGCTCGAATGACCCTTCTTGTATTATTTGGATGAATAGTTTCAGCACTGATAGGATCGACTGCTTTTCAATTGTTCCCATATAGCCTGAGGTCCAATTTCTTCTAATTCTCTTTTCCTTTTTCTAGTCGGTAAGTTGGATCGTTAGAATCTTCACCACTAAAATGAAAATCAAATAATAAGCCTTCAATATAAAGTCCAGTTCCTCCAACAACAATTGGAATCTTTCCACGACTTGCAATCTCTTGAATTGCTTCTCTTGCCATTTGTTTGAAATCACTAGCAGTATACTCTTTCTTTCACATCACAGATGTCTAATAAGTAGTGGGGGAATCCCTCGTGCTTCTTCAGAAGTCACTTTAGCTGTTCCAATATCCAATGTTTTATAAACTTGCATCGAATCTCCATTAATGATTTCTCCATTTAATTGTTGCGCTAATTCGATACTAAGAGCTGTTTTTCCAACACCAGTTGGACCAACAATAACAATGATTTTTGTTTTTCTACCATATTACTCCTTTATTTCACCTCGAAGCTCTAGTGCTTTTTGTGGATAATCTGTAAAAATTGCTTCTACATGAAGCTCAAAACAATGGTTCATCTCTTCTTCTTGATTGACTGTCCATACACGTTTTTGGATATTGTGAATGAATCTCAAAAGATTCTTTTAATAAGCGATAGTCAGGATGAACAGCTTCAAACTTCACTTCTTCAAATACAAAATTTGCCATTTCTACCGATTCATATAAAAAGGCAATTTCTTGATTCGGTCGTAATTGTTTCATTTGAATAATACTTCTCAGTTAAAACTAGAATAAATTATCGCAAAATTTGGTTGCATTTTTCTTGTAATGCCACACATTTTTCAACAATTCCTGCATATTCAATTTGATCCGTCTTTTAATTCAATATTTAATTCACCTTTTGAAATTCAATTTCTTTAACAACTGGAGAAAACTTCTTCCAATGTCAGAATTTTTCTCCAGTAAATGATTCATCGAACCAACTACCTGCATCTAATGCTTGAATTTCTTCTACTGTTAAATCTTGAATTAAACCACTACCATTCGTTGTACGATCAACTGTTTCATCATGAATCACGACTAATTCTCCATCTTTTGAAACATGAACATCTAATTCAATTCCATCACTAAGAACACGAACTGCCTCTTGAAAAGCAGCTAATGTATTTTTCTGGATGAGTTCCTCTACTTCCTCTATGTGCAAAAATTTTTAGTCATTTGCAATCACCTGTTTCTTTTTGAACTTTATTTTTGTTGACGAATCTTCCCAGACAATGCAATCAGTTCTGCTGCATGTTGTTTGGTTAATGCTGTCATTTCTTCTCCAGACAACATACGACCAATTTCTTCGATACGTTTGTCTTCTTCTAATGTTGTGAGAGTTGTACGTGTACGCTCATCTTTTTCTATTTTTCAATAAAAATATGAACTCCCCGCAATACTTGCCACTTGTGGTAAAATGAGTAATACATAATACTTGGGCAAATTCAGAAATATAATGCATTTTATCTCGCAATTGCTTGAGCTACTCGTCCACTAACTCCTGTATCTACCTCATCAAATACAATCGTTCCAACTCCATGCTTACGCACGAAGATTGTTTTCATGGCAAGCGTAATTCTAGATAATTCCCCACCAGATACAATCTTTTGTAATGGTTTAACAGGTTCACCTTTGTTTGTTGAAATATAGAAGTATACTTCATCCATCCCTGTTTCAAGTAATTGTTCACTTGGTAGGACACGAATTTCAAAAACAGCTTGTTCCATATATAATTCATGTAGCTGTGTTTCTATTTTTACCCAGCTAATTCAAGGGCGATTTCTTGTCTTTGTTTTTGTCAATTCATCTGCCACTTGTTTTGCTTTTTGTTCGATTTGTGCTTTTTCTTGAATTAAAGTTTCGATAATACTTTCTTTATTTTTCAATTTGATTTAATTGAGCTTGTGCTTGTGCTTGGAACTCTAATATTTCTTCTGCATTATCTCCATACTTCCGTTTTTAACTGATAATAAACATCTAAACGTTCTTCAATATAGGATAACCGTTCTTCATCATATTCTGCATGATCTAATTCATGACTCATATGAGAAACGGCATCTTGTAATTGATAATAAGATTCTTGTAATTGTTGATACAATTGTTGGTAATTTTCTCCAATTCCTTGTAAAAATCCTATTTCTTGAGAAGCTTGACTAATGGCATCTACTGCAGAATATTCTTCTGTTTGTAACATAGATAAAAGCAGACATTAAATGTTCTTGAATTTTTGGAAATGAGTAAAATATTCTTTTTCTTGAACTAATTCTTCCTCTTCTCCAATATAAATATTTGATAATTCAATTTCTTCTACTTGAAATTTTAATAAATCAATTTTTTTGTGCATCTTCTTTTTCAGCAGTTTGTAACTTTCTTAATTGCTCTTGAATACTACAAAAAATGTTCATAATACCTGCGATAGTCATCTTTTAACAGGTTGCAACTTTTGTCCTGCATAGGCATCTAAAAAGACTTAAATGATGCTCTTCGTTTAATAATAAGAAAATGTTCATTTTGCCCATGAATATCAATCAAATAAGGACCCACTTGTTTTAATAATGAAACTGTAACCATTTGTCCATTAATGCGACAAGTAGATTTACCTGTTTGATATAATTCACGTTGAATCATAATTTCATCATTTTCAATTTCAATGCCTAATTCTTCGATGTTTCTTTTTATCTCTTCTGAATCAATGGTAAAAACTGCTTGAATTGTCGCTTTTTCACTGCCATATCGAATCATTTCTAAACTAGCACGTTCTCCAGCGAGTAATCCGACTGCATCAATAATAATTGATTTACCTGCACCTGTTTCCCCAGTTAATACCGTCATGCCTTTTTCAAATTGACAGCGAACTTCTTCAATAATTGCAAAATTTTTAATAAACAATTCTTGAATCATCGTTCCACCTCTATTTTATATTTTTTTAATTGTTGATGAGCTTCTTTCACAACTGCTTGAATACCAGGCTTCCAATCATATGAAGAAGTAACGGATTTCATGTAATTGTAGATGTGCTAAAAAACTCGATATTGCCACTTCCTCCCGTAATTGGAGAAAGGTAAGTTGATGAACAGAAAAACCAATTTGTTCACAATATTCTAAAAATTTCTTCTAATACATCTTGATGAACTTTTGGATCACTAACAATCCCTTTTTTTCCCCAATACGTTCTCTTCCAGCTTCAAACTGTGGTTTAATCAGTACAAGAACGTCACCATCCATCTCTAAAAATATCTTTTAATGGTGGTAGAATTAATTTTAATGAAATAAATGAAACATCAATCGATGCCACTTGAGGTTTTCCTTTTGTAAAATCTTCAGGCTTACTAAAGCGGAAATTCACTCTTTCCATGACTTCTACTCGTTCATCTTGTCTTAATTTATAATCTAATTGATTATATCCAACATCTAATGCATAGCTTAATACAGCACCATGTTGTAGAGCTGCATCTGTGAAGCCTCCTGTTGAAGCGCCAATATCTAATAAGATTTTACCTTCTACACTGACATCAAAAAGTTGCGAGTGCTTTTTCTAATTTCAATCCACCTCTTGAAACGTGCGAAGAGTTTCTCCTTTTATATAAAGTTCAGTTGTAATCGGAATTTTTCGCCAGGTTTATCATAGCGAATATGTTTCACAGCATCTACAATTTGTCCCTGCCATGACAAGTCTTTTTCGCTTTTTCCCTAGAATCTGTTAATCCTTGTTGTACGACTAGAAGGTCTACTCGTTCTTTTTCCATTCTTTCTCCTTTAAATCTCTACATATGAGAGAATTTTTCATAAATATTTCTTGTACTTGTCTTTGAACTGTTGTTTCATTTGGAATAGTTAGAATCGCTTCTTTTGCCTGGTTGATTTCCTCTTCTAAGGCAAGTTTTGCTCCATCAATTCCTAAAAATGCTAGGATACGTATTTTTCTAATGCTGCATCTTGTCCAGTTACTTTACCTGTTTTTCAGAATCCCAGCAAACGTCTTGTAAGTCATTTTTGAATTTGAAAGGCTAATCCAAAAATGCACTCCAAATTTTAAAAAGGGCTTCTTCATAAGGTGTCGCATCCTCTAATACGAGGTAATCCTAAACGAATCGCAGCTAATAATAATTGTCCTGTTTTATCTGCATGAATTTGTTTTAATTGCTCTAATGTAATTTCTTGATGTTCACTTGCAATATCTCTCATTTGACCTGTAATCATACCACTAGCTCCAGAGGCTGACCCTAATAATTGGATAGCACGAACTTTTTCGCATCAGATAATTGACAGTGAGCTAATTCTTCAAAATGCAAGGTTTAATAAAGCATCGCCTGCTAAAATGGCAGTTGCTTCATCAAATTGCTTATGAACGGTCAACTTACCACGACGATAATCGTCATTATCCATTCCAGGTAAGTCATCATGAATTAATGAATACGTATGAATCATTTCTAGAGAAGCTGCTACTGGTAATACTTTTTGAAGTTCGACTTCTTCTAAATGACTAATTAAAAGGACGAATAATGGACGTAATTCTCTTCCCTCCACTACTACAAGCATACAGCATAGCTTCTTTCAATCTTGTGGAAATATTTGGAATTTCTTCTATTCGAGTTAATAAATAGTTTTCTATTTCTTGTTGCTAATATGAAATCATTTCACTCATGAGTTACTCCACTAATCTTCTTTTTACAACAATCATTTTGCTAACTGTTTCTTCTGCTTTTTGTTAATGTTTCATTACAATATTGACTTAGTGCCATTCCTTCTTGAAACTTAGCAATGGCTTCGTCCAAAGGAACATCTCCTCTTTCCAATTGCTGTACAATTTGTTCTAATTCACTCATTGCTTTCTTCAAATTTCTTTTCTTTCTTTTACCATAATTGATTTCCTTTCTCTAGAAGTTACTTTAGAACGAACCGTTCCATCGACTAATTGAATCGTTAATTCTTGTTCTACTTCTAACTGTTCAACACTTTTTAATAATCGTTTCTTCTTGTTGTAAAATACCATACCCACGATTCATAATTTTTTTAATGGACTTAATAAGTCTAATTGTTGAATCGCCCTTTGAATTGTTGTTTTTATCTTTCATCAATTGAACTTGTGCTTTGTTCCAATCGTTTTCGCCAAATATTGAAGTGCTTGTTTTTCCGTTTGCACTCTTCTACTTGGAGAACCTAATTCTAAACGATGTTGATTTTTACTAATTGTTGACGTTTTTGCTGAACACTTTGTTGCATCATTTGCTGCAATCGCATTTCTAATTGATCCACTCGTTGTTGATAGACTTGGTAAATCCGCTCTGGATTTTGGAATATACTTCGTTTGCTAATGCTTGCATCCTTTCTCGTTTAATTTGTAATTGACGAGTTAATGCTTGTTCCAGACGTGTTTGTAAATTTCTCAATTGTTGATGAATTTCCATTAAAAACAGGCGTTGCAATTTCTGCAGCAGCCGTCGGAGTGGCAGCTCTCATATCCGATACAAAAATCAATCAAAGTCGTATCTGTTTCATGCCCTACACTTGAAAATTACTGGAATTGACAGCTGAGCGACTCTTCTTACTACTGGTTCTTCATTAAATGCCCATAAGTCCTCAATCGATCCACCACCACGTCCAATAATGACAACATCATAATCTTCTTGTTCCACTAAGTCTAAATTTTTCAAAAATACTATTAACAGCATGAACCCCTTGGACAACAGTAGGATATAAGACTAATTGAACAATAGGAAATCTTCGCGCCACAGTTGTTTGAATATCTTGAATGACCGCACCAGATTCACTTGTTAAAATTGCAATCTTTTTAGGAAATTGTGGGATTGGCTTTTTAGGAAGAGAAAATAAACCTTCTGCTTCTAATTTCTTCTTCAATTGTTCATAAGCTAGAAAAGAGCTCCAACACCATCGGGTTCCATATGTTCAATATTAATTTGATATTGTCCTGTTTTTCTCAAAAACGGAAACTTTACCAATCACTAATACTTTCATCCCTTCTTCAGGACGGAATTGAATCTTTTTAAAGGCAGATTGAAACATTGTTGCTGAAATAATCGCCTGTTCATCTTTTAAACTAAAATATTGGTGAGTTGGACGTAAACGAAAAATTTGAAATTTCCCCTGTTAGATAAACTCTTCCAAGATGAGGATCTTTATCAAATTTATATTTAATATATTTTTGTTAATGCCGAGACTGTTACATATTCTTCACTCATGAATGTTTACCCTCTTACATGCATTAAGATACGTCTGTTCTAATAACATGGCAATCGTCATTGGACCAACTCCTCCTGGTACTGGACTAATGGCACTTGCTTTGATCTTTAACACCATCAAAATCTACATCTCCAACGAGTTTACCAGATTCTAATCGGTTAATACCCACATCAATAATGACCGCACCTTTTTTTACATGTTCTTTCAAAACTAAATTTGGTTTTCCAACCGCACTAATAATTATATCGGCACGAGCGATTTGTTTCTCTAAATTTTTGTTCGACTATGACAAACAGTTACCGTTGCTCCACGATTTAAGCTTTCTAATAAAGCCATTGGACGACCAACAATCGTACTTTTGTCCAATGACAACCATTTCTTTTTCCAGTAAGATCAATTTTCATACTCTTCTAATAATCGAATAATTCCTTTTGGGGTACACGGGACAATACTTTCATCTTTTTGAAGTAATTTTCCTAAATTCACAGGATGGAATCCGTCCACATCTTTTTCTGGAACAATGGCTTCTAATACTGCCTGGCTATTAATCTGTTTTGGGTAACGGTAATTGGACTAAAAATTCCATGAATGGCTTCATCTTCATTTAATGTTTTAATTTTTTTCTAATAACTCTTCTTGAGTAGTAGTCTCAGGTAATCTTTCAACAACCGAATAAAAGCCTACTTCATTTGCAGCACGTTCTTTATTTTCTGTACATAGATTTGACTAGCAGGATCTTCTCCTACTAATAATACGACTAAAACCGGGTTTTCACTGCCTGCTCTTCTACTTTTTGTTTCAATTCTTGACGGACTTTTTAAGGCTAAACTTTTACCATCTAATACAATCGCCATTTACTCACTCCTTTAAATAAAAAAATTGAGCAAAAGTGTTCCTGGAAGCAAATCATTGCTTCGAGCGCCTTCTTGCTCAACCTCCTATACTGACTTACCCTTCAACAAAGTTTGATAAGACACCATTAATAAATTTCGCTGATTTTTTTCATCACTATATAATTTTGCAATTTCAATTGCTTCATTCAATGCAACTGTTTGAGGAACTTCCAATTCAGGTGAACGCATTTCGCAAACTGCTACACGCATAATCATTAAATCTAAGCGAACGATTCGATTTAATTCCCATCCTTTTAAATGTGAGGAAATTAAAGCATCAATCTCTTCTAACTGGTTTTGAACCCCTTGGATTAAATCTAATGAATAATGAATTTCTGGAAACTCATCTAATAACGCTTCATTAGAATATACTTCTTCATCAAATGATTGTTCATCATGCAATACATCTAACGCTAAAGCGAACAGCATCAAATTCTGATAAATCTTTACAAATATCCATTTGATACAAAGCTTGAATAGCAATAATACGTAGTGCACGTCTTTTTAATGGGTTACGACTCACTCTTCATCCCCCAATTCGAAAAAAATTCTGAATCAACATTTTTGTTGGAATAATTGTTTGAACATGAATATTTACTTGAGAAATTTCTAATTCACAACTAAATAATAATTGTTCTTTAATTTTATTTTGTAATAATAATGCTAATTTTGGAATAGACACACCATAATCTACATTACCATATACATCAAGAATAAATTCACCTTGTTCTTGTGTTAAATAAGCACCTTTAGCTAGTTCTTCACGTCTAAAAAGTGTATTCACACTTGTTTTAATAATTCCTGATAAAGGATGGAATCCTTCCACTTTAGAAGCAACAATTCCTGCAATGCTCTCAATCACTTCAGGGGCAATTTCAATAGCACCTAAAACGGCTGTTTGATTTGAATATTTTTCCATAATGAACCTCCTTTTACAAAGATTCTGAATCGCTATCTGTCTCAATGAGCATCACGAATCATGATCTTCACTCTTCTACAGTTTACCATGATTTTTGTTCTATCACAACTCACAAGGTAGTATCTTATAAAAATAATCAATTCACGTGGAACTTGTTGAATCACTTCTCCACCAGTTGGTGTAATAATAATATCATCTTCAATACGAACGCCACCAACACCTGGAATATAAATTCCTGGTTCATTTGTAATGACATTTCCTGGAACGAATGCTTGAGTCGCTAAACGACTAACATTTGGAGCTTCATGAATTTCTAATCCAATTCCATGACCAGTTGAGTGTGTGAAGTATTCCCCATATCCTTTACTTGCAATATAGTCACGAGCAATTTTATCTAATTCTACGCCAGTTTTACCTGGTCCTGCTGCTGCACTTACTAATAATTGAGCTTGTAACACAACATCATGAATTTCTTTTTAATTGATCCGTTGGTTCCCCTACAGCAATTGTACGAGTCATGTCAGAAACATAACCTTGATAGTAACATCCAAAGTCTAATGTTACTAAATCACCAGTTTCAATTAATTTTTCACTAGCAACACCATGTGGCATTGAAGAACGAACACCACTTGCAATAATTGTATCAAATGAAACACCAGATGCTCCTTGTTTTCTCATGAAGAAATCTAATTCATTTGCCACTTCAATTTCACTCATACCTGCTTTTTAGTACATTTAAAATATGTAAAAAGGCTGCATCAGAAATCGAACATGCTTTTACGAATCGTTTGAATTTCTGCTTCATCTTTAATTTCACGAATTTTTTTCTACTAATCCTTGAGTTGGAACTAAATCTGTATCAAATTCATCTTCAAAAACTTCTAACATTGAAACAGATAAATGGTCTGCTTCAAATCCAACATGTTTTTAATCCATGTTTTTCAATTAATTCACGGAATACACCTAACCAACCTGTTTTATGTTCAATAACTGTAAATCCTTGAGCTTGTTTTTTTGAGCTTGTTGTAGTATATCGAGCATCTGTTACAAAATATGCTTCATTTAATGTAATTAATGAAAAACCAGTTGTACCTGTAAAATTCGCTAAATAACGTAAATTATATGGACTATAAACAATCAATCCATCAATTTCTAAATCCTTCATCGCATTTCTTACTTTTTCAACTCTGATCATATAATCACCTTCCAAAAATCTTTTTGTGTAACCTAGTATAACAAAAAAAGACAAAAATATATATGATTTTCAAGAAAAAAACTCAAAAAAGTTAGGCGTGCCGAAAATGACTAGTTGTTTTTTTAAACATTTTTCTAGATAAGTATTTAAGAAATAATTCTACTTACACTTTTTTTCAGGACAATTTTTGATAAAAACGTAACAACCGTATTACAGTGTTGTTACGTTTCACAATTCAACATTATTTTTTTAGAAAATTTTTACCGATAATCCGTTCATTTTCTCTAACAGTAAAAATACAAATGAATAAAAATAATCATTATTATAGGAATAATGGTTAACCCCATACTCCCACTTAATTGAGCATTTTGAATATTTTGAGGCAATTTTCCCAGTTAAAAATCTCAACTGAACGTAAATAAGTAAAAGGAATAATATGTGCTACTTTTTTTGGAAAAGGTTCAATTGCATTTATACCAAAGACAAATCCCACGATTGAAAATTAATGAGATAAATAAAGAAACTGTCTTTTGTTTGAAAAAAGAAACTAATTAAATAAACTACTTCAGCAATAACGATAAATACTAGAAATTCTAACGCTAAACTCCTAAATAATATATCCTGTATTTTAACAATAACTATCTCTTGCTTCACCAAATCAAAAAAATTGGAAAATGGATATTCTAAAGTTCCTAACCCTTGATTAAAAACTCCCTAAAAATTAATGAAATTCCACAAAATTGCTAAAAATACACCCATTACATACACACACACCTACTCCAAGAGAGCTAATAGCAAACTTCACTTTTGAAAAAGGAAGTAACTTAGCGGTATCCAAATTACCTTTTAAATCGATCTGTAAATAGTTGTGTTAACATAAAAATTATTGAAATTAAAAATAAAGTTGGAATAATAGTAGCCAACGTCCATACTACTTGATCAATGCCATAAGTTGGAAAAATCTAAATGATGAGCCTGAATATTTAATGGGGATAAAGCTTCATACACCTTCCATTCACGATATACTGCCTGTTTTAATTCCGCACTAGAATGAGATCTTTTTGAAATGATTCCGAAAAATCTTTTCTTCATATTTCGCTTGTAAATCATAAGCTTCTTTCCACTTTTTGTTGTTCTAAAAAAGATAGAATTTGTTTTGTTTCCTCTAATTGATTCTGTTTCAATTCTAAATTATTCTTTTGTAAACTGATATTCTTCTGATTCAGTATCTGTTGTTTGAGATAATTTATCTTTATTTTCCTTTAATGAGTTTGTTCGTTTTGAGCAATTCTACTTTGTAGTTGACTTTTCTAAACTAAGAGTCTGTGCCGTTCTACTATTTAAATAAAATGCAATACTAATTACAATTGCAAGTAATGCAACTATAATCACATTTAATCGACTTTTTAAAAACTTTTTGACTAAAAAATAAACTAAAATGTTTCATTACTGTACCTCTTCTATTCGACAATTTTGAATCTTCACAATTTTGTCGCAAACATTCATCAATTCTTCTTTATAGTGAGAACTTATAATAATCAGTTGTTGTGAATGGATTTCTGTTAATCGATTGAAAGAACTTAGTACGATAATACTCATCTAAACCATTTGTAATTTCATCCATTAACCAACACTCTGCTTGACTCATAAAAGTACATTGCTATTAATAATCTTTTGTTTCATACCCTAGTGAATACTTCCGAATGGGTAAATGAATATAGTCAGACATTTCCCAATACTCAATTTCCTGTTCTAAATTTTTGAGAAGAATTCCAAACATTTTTGATATAAAGTAAATAATCCATTCCACTCAGATTTCCATCAAACCATTCAATCGTTTCATAATAAAATAGCGAAGAAGGAGCTATAATCTTTCCACTATTTACTGAAATTAACTGACTGATTGCACGAAATAATGTAGTTTTTCCAGAACCATTAATCGCAACCATTCCATATATATTTCCCTGTTCAAAGGTAAAAGTCTATATCGTTTTAAAAATCATTTCTCTTGTTTTTAGACGAACTTGATTCAGTGTAATCATACAAATCCCCACTTTTTAACTAATTTACATTATGTAATAATATCGTTTTCATTTTTATCATTTGATATCATTTTTTACAACAAGGAAATAATCAGCCTCTTATATCTTCGAAAATACAAATTGACACTCTTTGTTTCAATTTAGAGTGTCGAATTTGTTTCATACTATTTTTACTTTAAGCTATAATATAAGCAGGTAAAGCTTCTAATAATTCTTGCGTACTTGAGAAGACTTCTCCTCTTAATTTAATTAAACCAACTGTATATAAATTTTGCATATGGGAATTGAGATTCAGCAACTTCTTGTAATGCTACTAATTTTTCTGTATTTTCAGCCCCATATTGACGACTATCACTATATAAAGCCAAAAATTGGAATACCAGCTTGATACGCAATTCCAATCTCACTAGCAACACCTGCATCAATAATTGCCCCATCTAAAATAGCAATCACTAAATCTGCATCTAGTAAAGCATCCGTATCATATCTAGCAATCATCGTTGAATCTGCAAAAGAATTTTTATCATTAATCGCCAGTTGTTCTTGCGGAAGATAAACTTCCAATTGAGGATATTCTTCTCGAATTCGTTTGACAAAAACTTTCGTTAAAAAGCTAATTCCATTTCCGAAAAACAATGGACTGGCAAAATAAATTTTTTCATAGCGCTCTCTCCTATAGCAAATTAAAAATCTATCTTATTGATATAAAGCATCTACACGTGCTTGAACTTCATCATTTTCTAAGAATTCATCATATGTTGATTCTAAACGATCCACAACACCTTTTTGGTCCGATTTCAATAATACGGTTTTGCTGTTGTTTGAATAAACTCATGGTCATGACTTGAGAATAATAATGATCCTTTGAAAGCAATTAAGCCATCATTTAATGCTGTAATAGATTCTAAGTCTAAGTGGTTTGTTGGGTCATCTAATAATAAGACATTTGCTTTTTGATAGCATTAATTTAGATAACATACAACGTACTTTTTTCTCCCCTGAAAGAACTGTTACTTGTTTCATAACATCATCTCCAGAGAATAACATACGACCTAAGAAGCTACGTAAGAATGTATTATCTTGTTCTTCAACCGTGCATATTGACGTAACCATTCTAAAATATTTAATTGTGGGTTTGAGAATTCTTCCGTCATATCTTTTGGTAAGTAAAGCTAGCTAGTTGTTACTCCCCATTTGAATGTACCGCTATCGGCTTCCATTTCCCCTGTTAAAAATTTTTGAATAATGTTGTAATCGCAATATCTGAACGACTTAAGAAAGCAACTTTATCATCTTTTTCAATTGGAAGCTTACATTTTCAAAAATAACTTCGCCATCAATAGTTTTTGATAATCCTTCAACCATTAATAAATCATTTTCCGATTTCTCTTGCAGGAGTAAATCCAACGAATGGGTATTTACGGCTTGATGGTTGAATATCATCTAGTGTAATTTTATCCAACATTTTCTTACGAGATGTCGCTTGTTTTTGATTTAGAAGCGTTCGCAGAGAATCGAGCAATAAATTCTTGTAATTCTTTAATTTTTTTCTTCTTTTTTAGCATTTTGATCTGCCATTAATTTAGCAGCTAATTGACTTGAATGTAACCAGAAATCATAGTTCCCTACGAATAATTTAATTTTACCAAAGTCAACGTCAGCCATATGCGTACATACTTTGTTTAAGAAGTGACGGTCATGGGAAACAACGATAACTGTATTTTTCGAAATTAATTAAAAATTCTTCTAACCATGCGATTGATTTAGCATCTAAACCGTTTTGTCGGCTCGTCTAGTAATAGTACATCAGGTTTACCAAATAATGCTTGAGCTAATAATACTTTTTACTTTTTCAGCTTCCACTAATTCACCCATTAATTTGTAGTGTAAGTCTTCTGTAATTCCTAAACCTTGTAATAATTGTGAAGCATCACTTTCCGCTTCCCAACCATTTAATTCTGCGAACTCTCCTTCAAGTTCTGCAGCACGAATACCATCTTCTTCTGTAAATTCTTCTTTCATGTAGATGGCATCTTTTTCTTTCATAATATCAAATAATTGTTTATGCCCCATAATAACAGTATCAATAACACGTTCATCTTCAAAAAGCGAAGTGATCTTGTTTTTAAGACAGTTAAACGTTCATGAGGATCTAAAAATAACTTCCCCTGTTGTTGGTTGTAATTCACCAGATAAGATTTTTAGAAATGTAGATTTACCCGCACCATTTGCACCAATAACTCCGTAACAGTTGCCAGGTGTAAATGTAATATTTACTTCATCAAATAATTTACGATCTGAAAATAATAAACTTACGTTTGAAACTTTTAACATGAAATTCTCCTTTTAATAACATTTTTTATCCTTACTGATTGTACTATAATTGTCTATAAATAACAAATAATCACTAAAAAAAGATGACACCAAATGGCATCATCTTCTTATCCGTTTATTCTGTTACGACCACCGGACGACCCTAATCTTTGAACAGTCTCACCAATATTTCTAAAGTGGTCACTAATACGTTCTAAATTACTTAATAAATCCATGACGAAAAATACCTGAATCGGCACTTGCAATTCCCTTGTTCATACGTTTCATATATTTATCACGAATTTCAATTTTTAATCGGTCAATTTCTCGCTCAATAGTAATGACTTCTTTTACTTTTTTTCAATATTACCAGTCGATAAAGTATCGATCGACATCGCAAATCCGTTTTGAACTAATTCAAATACATGTTCTAATTCTGATAATGTCTTTTTCATCCAATACAATATCACGTTCCAATACAGCCTTCGCAAAGTCTGCAATATTTTCAGCGTGGTCACTAATACGTTCCACGTCATTTACAGTACTAAATAATTCATCAATAGTTTCTTGGTCAGCGATTGAAACATTTTGTTGAGAAATTTCTACTAAATATTCAATAATTGCTTTTTGGAACTGATTCACTTTTTGTTCTGAAGCAAAAGCTTTTTCGATTTTTTTCTTGACTACGTAAACGAATGGCATCAATCGCATACGTTAACGTTTTATCTGCTGCATGAGACATCGCAGCAAATTCATACATTGTATTTTGTAACGCAATCGATGGTGTTACTAAAATACGTTTGTCTAAATAAGATACTAGTTTTTTTCTTCTTCTTCCATTGTTTCAGCTTGTGGTTCTGGAATAATGAAGTCCGCTAATTTCACTAAAAAGATTTGCAAATGGGAATAATACAATCACATTTACAATATTAAAAATAGTATGAGCATTTGCAATTTGTCTTGCTATATCCGTAGCATTCATAGAAATAACTATGTTTGTTAAAATTCCAGTTAAAAACAACATGAAATAGATAGTACCAATAATGTTAATACTTAAATGAATAACAGCGACTTGTTTTTCCACGTCTTGAAGTACCTAAACTACTAATCAACGCTGTTGTACATGTACCAATATTGTCTCCAAAAATAATATATAGAGCTGTAGCAAATGGTAATACACCTTGTGAAGCTAAGGCAATTAATACCCCAATCGTTGCGGATGAACTTTGTAGAGCTAATGTCATAATAAATCAAGCGCTACCCCAAATAGTGGATTATGACCATAATTAACAATCCATTCTGTAAAGGCTGGTAAATCTTTTAGTGGCGCTAAAGCGTCTTTTTAAATAGTTCATACCGATGAACAAAATTCCAAAACCCTACTAAGATTTCAGCTAATTCTTTCATCTTAGGGATTCTTCACAATTGCTCCCATTAAAATTCCTGTACCAATTGCAATAGGTGCCCATTGAGAAAGATTAAAGGAAAACCATTTGACCTGTAATTGTCGTACCAATATTGGCCCCAAAAATTACACCAACTGCTTGTTGAATCGTCATAATACTGGCATTCACAAATCCAACTACCATTACTGATGTAGCACTTGAACTTTGAATCACCATTGTGACGAACATCCCAACTAAAACAGCCATCAAACGATTTTTTTGTTAACGTACGAACGATACTTTTTAGCTTATCTCCTGCAAATTTTTGCAATCCATCCGCCATTAATTTCATTCCATACAAGAACAAACTTAAACCTGCAACTGCACCTAAAAACATCTCTAAATACATGGTGTTTTTAACTCCTTTGTTGTCTATTAAATTTTAAACGTTTATGTTCTATAAACAACACGATTGTAACATAGCCACTAGCACTTGAAAAAGAAAAAAATTTGTGAAAAATATAAATAACTCCAATCTCTAAATAGACAGAATCTATCAAGAAATTGGAGTTGTTCAATTGAATCGTTACTGTAAATCTTTTATCATTTTCTCTAAATTGCTTGAAGCATGAAATACTCTAAGGATAGTAACTATATTATTCTCATATTTATAAAATACAGCATAGTTATTGACGTTATTTTAAACCATCAATTTTTCATTCTAAACTCATTAAAAATTCATTAACCGGACGAACATGATCTCCTTCAGCTAAACTTATAAGGGCATTTTTATCATTCTCACACCAACTTTACCTTATATCTAAAAATTTTTATGAATAGATAATTCGTAACATAAAAAGTCAACAGCATACACGTACTTAATAATAAAAATCCTATAGTAAGAGACTGATTGTTTTGAATCATCAGTAACACTATCATCATCCCAAATGGGGTGTTAAATAGACCAAAAATAGTACACGTACCAATTAAAGTGAGAAGAAAAATAATCGACAATATTTCATCTTTAAAAAGAAATACAAATATTTTTTTCTAAAATAAAACAAATATAAGTTGATACCACTGGATAAAAAATTGAAATTAATAACATATGATAAGCTGAATAAATTCTCGAACCTTCTAACGTTGCAATAAGAAATGGATAGTTAAAAATTAACCCCAAAAAGCTATGCAATATAAAGAAATTGCAATCAAAACGATTATTATTGGTAAGAAATAAAATAAGCTAAGCGTATAAAACCACTCATCTTTATTTAGACGTGCCATTGAAATCGGTAATGCTTTGAGTAAACTTTTATGAGATAACTTTCGCTTATGAAAATTAGCAACTATGAAAATATAAAAGAAATAAAAATCCACCTAAAGCAAAAAGAATAAAGAATAATTTTTATTACTACATAACTAGTCTTATATTGTAAATAATCTTGATTACTTTCACTCAAATATTCTAAAAATGATCTTTTCATCTTCCAATTTACTAATGTCAGGCAACTTATCCATATAATTGGGCAACAAAGTTTTAAGATTATTTAATAACTTAATCCGTTCGGTATAAATGAACAATAATTTTTGAAGTAACAGACTTTTTATAACTAAAATTTTCTTCAGACAAGTTTTGATAAATTTGAGCAATTTGTATTTCCGACTCTTCTCGAACATTACTTGGCATACTGTAGTCTTTAGCAATTAATGCCTTTAAGTCATCCATCATCATAAATTGAGTATTTATTATTTCTTGTGGAGTTTCTGTAGGAACCCATTTTGTTATAACCTATCAATAATAAAAATGACAAAAATAATGACAGGAAGTTTTATAAAGTAACTCGTTGAAACTAAATAGTTATAATCTAATTTAATGGAGGAAAAATTTTTTCATAACGCTCCCTCTTCTCCTTCAAAGTCAATATTCCAATAGAAAAATATAAAACAAATTACACTAGCAATTACAAGTGCTAACATTCCTTGAAACATTGAAAAGTGTCCATTTAAATAAAAACTCATTTTTAACCCCATATATCACTGTTCCAAAACTAAAATAAGACGAAGGAATAAAACCAATATACGGCATTTCAACATTTAAAAACTTTCATTAACGGCTCTAAAAATATAACTATCGTTCCAAAAAGAAATGTTAATATTTGATTACTAAATAGTTGGTTTTAATAAACTACATAAGCTTACGATCAATAAATTCAATAACATTACAAAGCATAGGATAATGAGAAACAGACTGAAATAAGAAAATAGTTATAGGCGTATCATTTTTCAAATATCACCGCTTTTTAAAGTAAAATCTCCTATTCCATTTTATAGAAATCATTCCAAAATAAATTAGAAATGCTACAAATTGAACAAAACTTATAACAATCCATTTACTACTCATTTTTGAATACTGTATCTAAAATTACTAATTGGTTTTGCATTCAATAAACTTCTATGTTTAGAATCTGATAAAAATATAGCATTAGACATCACTAGCGTAAATAAGAAAAGGAATGGTAAGATATTTGGAATTTTATAATCCAATAATGGTAAGAAAGACTGAACAGCAGTTATACCTATCAATTCATTCATTACATTCTTATCATCAAAATTTTTGTCTTCTAATTGTTGATAATGCAAACATTGACTGTTGTATTTTTCTTTTTTATATAAAATTCCATTTTTAGATGGATTAGCTCTCAAAGTATTTTCATTTGTAAGTATAATCCTATACTCTTTCACGCATTAAATCTTCTAATTCCCAAGTTTTAACTATTAATTGAATATATTTTTCTATAATCTCTATTCTGAAAAAGCATTTCCAGCATCTATATATGCATCATCAATCTCAACGAATAATTTTTCATCTTCACTTAAATCTCGTTGTGACATTTTGCTATCCATTAATAGACTATTTTTAGATTGTTCATGGATTTTTATGTTTGTAAGAGCATAATCATTCATTACTTGGTACTGATGATTTAGCTCATAGAGACGTAAAAATTGAAAAATAAATACAATAGAGAGAAAAATGATTACCTGAATTTCTTTACCAGTCGATTCGTCAATACCATGATAATCTGGCTTTTCATATTACTCTCCCTTCGTCATTTGAATGGAACAGTTCTTGATAAATGATTTCGCAACCTTTTTATTCCATAAGTCAAACTGGATATAGCTATCAAATTTGATTGAATCCACAAAAATATGGAATCTAGTTCATTCAAATCTTTCATACTGATCAGCAATTCTGATGGATTAGATAGTATATTCATATTCATAAAATTGTTGAGTAAACTCTTTATATCTATCCACTGATGAAAATTGTATATCAGTGATTGATTACACTGATCTTCAAGTTGATATTTTAAAAGCAATCCTCTTATCTTTTAAGAAATACACCTCATCAGCAATACTATTTAGATTATTCAATAAATGTGATGCAATGATAATCATTTTACCTTCATTTTTAAACTCTGAAGTACCTTAGAAATTAATTGCACGTTATCTGGATCCAGTCCATTCATCACTTCATCTAATAGCATAACTTCACAATTTGTTACAACAACTAAAGCAAAACAAAGTCTCTGTTTCATCCCTAACGAGTAACTAGAAACTTTATTGGAGATATATTCCGCCATTTGTAATTTTGAGACAACTTCATCAACAAATGATGCTTTAATATTCCACATTTCAGCATAAAATTGTAAATGTTGTAAAGCCTGTTAAGTCAGAATACAAATCATCTTGATTACACATTCTCACGATTTCTTTCGTTTCATTTCCAAATAATGATTCTTATAATTTTTATCATCCAACAAAACACTGACATCTCTGTTATTTAAATTACCGGCAATGATCTCTATTAGTGTAGATTTTCCTGTTCCATTTGGCGCTACTAATCCAATAATTCTAGGATCTGTCAATTTGTATATGAATATCTTTAAAACTTCTTTTTCCCATATGAAAATTGAGATATACTAATATTTAACATTTCTACCCTCCTCATTATTCACCCAGTCTTTACATAATTGTTAACTCTGCAGTACAATCACAAAAATCCCAAAACTTTTAATGTTTCTTTAATTATATTCTTCCTATTAATTAATGTAAAGGCTTTTATTTGATAAAATTAAGAGACTTGAGTCTGTACTGCCCCTATTTTGGCATGTTTTTAATGAAATTAACTTATAAAGTAATAGAATAGAAATCTATCAAATAAGGAGATCAGGATTTAGGTTAATGAATCTTTTAAATGGGAACGTAAGCTGAAAGAAAAACGCGCCAAAAAAATTTCAGCGAATCCCTGTTTTTATAAAAATAAATTTTATCTAATTTTGAACTTATCTTATCATCTAAATGATGTGAAATGATAATGACCGTTTTTCAGAATCTTCTACAATTTGCTCTTCTATGGCAAATCGCCGTTTTAGCATCAATAGCTGAAGTTGCTTTCATCTAAAATAATACATGGTGTATTACGTATTAATGCTCGAGCTAATGTAAGACGTTGTTTTTTTCTCCTCCTGATAAATTATTTCCGTCTAAAGAAATAATCGTATCTAATTTTTCAGGTAAGTTATTTACTAAATCATACAGTTTAACCTTTTTCAAAATATCAAAAATTTCTTTCATCAGTTTTTCTTCATACCAAGTAGAATATTTTCTCTAATTGACATATTAAAAAATTGCACCTTCTTGACTCATTATATGCAATCTCTTTTGAAAAAAGAACATCCTTATTCTTTTCTTTAACAATGCCATTTACTTTTTAATTCTCCATCAAAATTATTTATTCTACCTAAAAATAATATTGAGCAAAGTAGACTTTCCACTTCCACTAGGACCCAAATTGCGTATTTTTACCTTTTTCAAATTTAAAGATAAATTATCAAAAATCTTTTTCTCGTCAATAGAATATGTTATATTGTTCCCTTCTATTAAGGATAAATTGTCATATTCTATTGTTTCTGCTATCATTTTAGTTTCTAACTTCTCAATAACATCATTCATACCTTGCATTGATACAACTATTTCTGAGAACATACCAGTAGAATTTAAAAATAATGCTAGAATTGCTGGAACTGATAGTAACATTCCAATACTGATTTCCTTTTGTAATACTAAATAAAGAACAAACATAAACATAATACCTTCAAATATTCTTTGTAGAACCATAAAATGCTAAGGTAGCAAAAGAAGTATATTTCTTAGCTACAACTCTCTGATTCCTCAAGATCTGTTTGAGCTTGTTTGATTTTTCTTTTTAATATAGAAAGTGCATTAAAATTTTTAAAACATCATAAGCAGAAGTGTATTCCTGTAATGTATTAGTATATATACCACTTAATTGAGAAAACTTCTGATATGCCATAACCTATTTTCTTTCCAAATCGAGTTCCTACTATCATTAAAATTATTAGTAATAAAAAGTGACACAGATCCTATCTTCCAATTAATAGAAAAATAATATAATTAGAGATACAGTTGATAATACTACATTAGTAAACAGATTTAAAAACGGTTCAAAATAACTTGTTGAAATACGCTCTAAGTCAGTTGTGTACCAAGATATGTATTCTCCATGTTTTAGCTTATGATAGTTATCGTATCCCATTTTTCAATATTTTACCTAACGTCCACTGCCAATTGAAACAATCCAATCTTTAATCAACTTTGCATTATTTATTGATAGACAAGACTTTAGTATTTCAGTAATTGCCATTACTAGAATTAATACAATACCATATAGTAATTATGATTATTTGCTATTATCGAGTATCAGAGTTCTTCCACAACTACTAAAGATTGTTCCTAATGCAATTAAGATAGTAGAATTATTGTTCCAAACCAACGATATAAATTTATTGTAATATATTTTTCATAAGTTCTCCCTTTTTAAATAATTTCATTTTTATTTTCATTTATGCTTCCTCCTATAATCATATATTAACATATCTTTTGTTTTCATCATTTTTAATTTTATTTATTATTGTTTTATCAATTTTTAAGAAAGATAATTTATAACCAAAATCTAATGTTTATACTATCATAAAAATAATCTTAATATCAAAAAACTCTCCGAATCACTCGAGAGTTCGTTTTGATTTTTACAACTTCATTGTTAGAAGTTACTGATAATTTAAAAACTCATTTTAAGCTTCTCAGGTTAAGATCAACCTCGCTTTAAGCGGTTGAGTTTCAAAATTCTTCACGTATGGAGCAATATTTTGGACATATTCCAATACACCCATATACTCTCCTTGAGCATTTCGTACAGTATGATACGTTACATGAATCATTTTATCTTCTTTTTAAAACCACATTTCTTCTTTTTCTTTTTGACCGGATCGTAATTGTTCAAATAATTGATGACGATGGCATGGCTTTTTTGGTGGATGACAATTAATAACATCTCGTCCAATCGCACCTCTTTGTGCGTTTAAAAGATTTTTCTTCTCCATTGCCTTCGTTATAATATTTTACAATATTATCCTTATCCACAAAATGACAATTCCATTGAAGTAGGTTTAATAATAAGTCTAATTGTTCTAAAGATAAAGATCCAGTTGATAATAGGATATCCCTGTTTCTTGAATTTCTTCTTTAGACTGAATGGTAGCTGGTTTCTTTCTACTTTCCACCTGCTTCCAGGAGTGACAATGCACAGCCGCATGTGGGTATCTTGAGCCATCTTCTCCCAGTCATCCACATGAAAAGCTTGGTGCAAACCATTGAACTCAAAATATTTTCCTCTTTAAAAATCATTTCTAGCAATTCTTCTTTAGCTACTAGAAACTGTTCCAAGACATCATCCGTTTGGTTATGAAAAGCTTGTTTGAAATTTTTATAAATTTCTCGTATTTCATCATGGACTCCCCACATCACTTTAGGAGGGGCTGTAATTCCTTTTGATTCCATAATGGGAAATAGGGGCATATTCTTTTCTTAAATAATGATTTTCAAACTGATCAAGTAAGCCAATTTGTCGTTTTAGTCCTTTTAACAGTTCTTCATCTTTTGAAGATACATAAGCCTCGTAGCACTCGTTCAATACGGTCAATGGCTCCTCTTAGGGCTAAATTTTTCCTTTTTAGCACCATTACTGGATGTCCTTCTTTTTCAAAATCAGGCATTCCTTCTCCAGCTTCTACTTTTGCACTCATTAAGGAAGCATGAATTTTACAAAGACGCATAATTTCTTCATAAGTAATTCCTTCTTGCATCAAGTTTCGTTCCATGACTTGAATTTCATAAGGAGAAACGGAATTAAAATGTTTGTTAAATTCTTCCTGAATAATTTCTTCCTTTTCCCTTGATGTAATCGGAGCATCAATTCTTTTAATTTTTGTTGATGTTCTAATGGTGACATTGCATCATTACTCATTGCTCTCCTGCTTTCTTTTTACAATATATCCATTCAATTCTAATTGACGAATAATTGTATCCAGTGGAATTTTAGCAATTTTAGAACCTTTTTAAGCTTGTAATTCTTCCCTACTGTTTGAACCATCTGCAGAGCTGAGATAATGGAGTAAATCCTAACTCAATGAGTAAATCTTTTTACCTCCGGATGATTTTTGTAAAGTTGTGTACTGAATCTTCTAAATAAATCGTATTCATCGAATCTCTCCCATCTTATAATCGTTGTAACCTAATAAACCAACTAATAAACAAATCATAATATAAATCCATACAACCATTGTTGTAAACACAACAGGATACGTTCCTTTTGGAGTTCTATTTTCTTCATATATGCCATAATCTCTTTACGGTAAAGTCCTAAAAAAATACCACAGACATACAGCTAGTAATCACTAATAGCATATTCAGTTACAGTATCTGCTAATTCTATGCCTAAAAGTGCAGGTAAAACCACTTTCTACTAATAAACTAAATCCAAAACGTTATTTAGTATATGGAAAAATACTGCCCATAAAAACTATATCTCTAAAGCAATATACGCAAATAATATACCAACAAAGAAAGCAAAAACTCCTTTGAATTAAATTCATATGGAATAAAACCGAAAAGCCATTGCGGAAATTAGAATACTAAAAATTTTCCCATAATGTTTTTAAACGATAAACAACTCCACCACGAATCAATAATTCTTCAACAAATGGACCCACAAACGCTGCATAAATCACTAACATAAAGGAATCATCACCACTTGTAGCAGCTTCAATTGCACCTTTAGTACTGAATCCAAATCCATTCAGAAAACTCTCAAATAATTGAGCGCTTTGAGTAAAAAGATAAATTAGCAGCCAAACAGTATAATCGAAAAATACTGCAAAATATTCCAATGTCATCTTCTTTTGACGATAAAAATCGTCTCTTTCATATTTAGTTGTTGCTTTTTATAAAAATAGTAATGCCAACAATCACTGCAACGATATACCCAAAGTCAGATAAATTCTGAAGATAAATCTCTGTTACCATTGGTAAAAATCTGGTCTTACAGTTTTTCACCATTTTAATGAGTTCACTACTTAGCACAAATAGAGAAAGAATCCCCATAAAAATAGCTGTATACACTAATAAATATTTAAAAAAATTTGTTTTACTTAATTGTTTTAACGGAGACTCCGTTTTTTCACTGTAACTGGCTCAGGTACATTCATGATTTCAATTGATTCATTTTCCATTTACTACTCCCCCTTTTATCATATTTTTGCACACTCTTAATCGTAACATTAATAAGAAACAGTTTGACATTAAACCCGCAATTAATGCAATCCAATAAGCATATGGTCCTAAATCGGTCATCCAATCCAAAAATAATCCCTCACTGGTAGTCCAATGACCCAGAATCTTAATAAGCATAAAATAAACGGCATTTTGCATCTTTGTATCCACGTAATATTCCTTTTGAATCGAGTGCTGCAATGGCATCAAACATTTGGAATAATAAACTATAGGATAAAAATACCATTGTCAATTGAATAAAACTTTCTGAAGTTCCATATAATCCAGCAATCATTGGACGGTTGAAATATAACCACACTAATGTTAAAAAGGCAATAATGACAGATGTAAAAATTCCTAATCGAATATATTCTTTTTGCAGCCTTTTGATTTTTGACCAATTTCATATGATACAATAATTGTTAATGCATTAGAAATACTCATTGGAAAAAGCATACGCTAAATAAGAAAAAATTCATAGCAGCTTGGTGGGATGCAATAACTTGTGACCCTAAATTTTGCCATTAATAAACCTACCAGTGCAAAAATAGCTACTTCCCCAAAAACATTAAATCCAATAGGTAACCCTAATGCAAAAAGGCTCTTTCCATAATGGTAAATGCGGTCTTTCAAACCTTAATACATTGTAAGGTTTCAATTTTTGGATGTTTTTAAGAACAATAATCGCTACGATTAATAACACCTCAATGCCATTGCTGTACCAAGATCCTGCCCTGGACCACCTAGTTCCGGTAGTCCAAATTTTCCATAAATTAATGAATAATTAAAAACATATTTAACGGAACAAGTAAAATCATTAAAAACATCGAAACTCTTGTTAATCCTAATGCATCAATGAATGAGCGAATCACACTAAAAAGTAAAAATGGAATAAATCCAATTGATAAAAAGTAATAAATATTCTCTTGCAATCGTGGATACTTCTGTTTCTAAATGCATTTTGTTTAATGCAGGATTTAATCCAATTAAGCCAATACAAAAATAAAAATTACTAGCTAATAAAATTCTAATATACATAAATTGAAATACAATTTTTGAATTCCATTTTTATCATTTTTTTCCAAGTAATTGCCCTACGATTGGAATTAGTGCTGCTACAATTCCATTTAACAGTGTAAAAATGGATTATATAAACTTCCTGCAATGGAAACCCTGCTAAGTGCATTTCATGATATTGCCCCTGTCATAGACCGTATCAATAAATTGAGCAGAAAAATTAGCTAATTGATAAATTAAAACTGGAATTAAAAATTTTAAATAATAATTTTTAAACGTTCACTTGTATGATTTGCTTTCGTACATAGTCACTCTCCTATTACAAAAATCTAGTAATTGTTCTACAGAATCTAATACTAATACAGATTGTTCTTTCATTTTGTGGACATCACTCCCGCTCGTTAAAACAGCAATTCCTCCACCACAATGTTTGGCATATGCTATATCTAAATAAGAATCTCCAACATAAAAAGATTTCATGCAATGGTACTCCTAATTGCTGACTCGCACCTATGGAGTGAATCTGCGACAGGTTTAGCAGCATAATTATCAGGTGTTGCTACAAAATCAAATAAATGCCAAACTTTTTAATATTTCAAAAATCGTTTTTGTAGGAATGTAACTATCGTTTGTCACAACTCCTACTTTAATTCCTTTATTTTTAATTCAGAAACTAAAAAGCTACATCTCCAATTGGAACAATCATATCTGGATGTGCTAATAAATAATTTCTAAAATCTTGCAATACTTCATCATATAAAGTCCATTTTATCAATCGGAAAAATAGTTCGAATTTCGTCTAACATATCTTCTAACTGTACCAGAAGCTATAACACTATTGGGAACAATCTCTCCTCGAACAATACCTAACAACTCAGCATTTGTTCAATCGTTATAGCTGAATCTTTCTTTGATATGTTGCTTTTTAAAATTTTACGGATGACCATTTCTGTTGGTCTCGACCCACAAATTGTCTATATTAGTTAAAAGTGCCATCCTTATCAAAAAAGAATGGCATTTACTCGAGATTTCCTTTATTCTGTTTGTAATTTCATTTGAATTCCTACTCTACATTTTGTAATTCAACACTGATAATATTCTCCATCGCTTCGATTTGTTTTTAAAAATTATTGATAAAATCAGTCGTTGATTCAGAAATATCTAACATTAATTGAACAATCGCTACACTATGGATGGCTAATCCTTGGAATATCGTTAATACATCTCATATTATAACTCTGCAAACAAATCTAATGTTTTTTAGACAATGTTCCTTTTTCATTTTTCATATGAATATTCAACGAAGCTTTTTCTTCCATAAGTCACTGACGAAAATCCTTGAACTTTTCGATAATACTTATAATACACACTGCGTGAAATTCCTACTAATTTTACTGCTTCTGTAACGTCCCTTTTGCTTGGTTAGTTGCTAATCAATTCTTTTTGCTTTTAGTACTTTAGAAAAACACAGGAGGCACAGCATCCGCTGACACTAAAAATGTTTTTGGTTTTTCCATAACTTTCACCTCGGTCTTATTGTATACGATACGAAGACAAAATACTATAATTTTTATATAAAAATCATAAGGAGTTAATCCTTCCATTCCAATCATTGGATCAATTTCACAAGAATCGATTAATGCCATTGTTAACATAAAGGATTTCTTCTCAGGCGCAACAACTTTCTTGGAAGTTACAGAGTAGGTTTCTGTTTCTTCCGCAACGGTACTCTTTTCAATAACCGTTTGTTGTTTACTTTGTAGATCCGTCATTAATTCTTTTTCGTATTTTCTAACGATTCTATTGAATGAATCTCATGACTCTCTTTCTCAATCGTGAAACTTTCAAAGCTATTTCCTTGCAACAAATCTTTTAAGCACGTTTGACGTCTAGCACTTTGACGATTCGCCGCTTCTGGAATGCTTCATATTGCCCACACATAATTAAGAATTTCTTACTTCTTGTCACTGCCGTATAAAGTAAATTTCTCTGCAACATTCGTTGGTATTGACCTACCATTGGTAAAATCACCATTTGAAATTCACTACCTTGTGCTTTATGAATCGAACAACAATAAGCATGCGTCAATTGAATAAAGTCATTGCGTTTATATTCTCACTTCTACATGATCAAAGGAGACATAGATTTTATCCACTTGATCTTCATTTTCTTTGGCAAATATAATCGCAGTAATTTCACCAATATCTCCATTATAAATATTTTCTTCTGCTACATTCACTAACTGTAATACTTTATCCCTCAACACGGAATACTGTCAAATGATTCAATTTCACGAACAGAATTTCCAATTTTTGGATTTAAAATATTTTGCATCATTTTATTAATTTCATGAATACCAGCTTCTCCTTTATACATTGGAGCAAGCACTTGAATATCTTTCTTCTGATAACCTTTTTAATAGCTTTCACCACAATTTGTTCAATCACATCTAAAACCTGAGTCGAACGGCATGGAATAAAGGTACGGTCTGGTTGGTTTTGAGTAAAAATCCATTGGCAAATGCCCATCTTTAATGGAATGTGCTAATGGAACAATACTTGAAGAATCTTTTTGTCGATGAATATGCGTTAATTCAATAGATGGAATCTGATTCGATAATAGTAAATCTGTTAGCACTTGCCCCGGTCCTACAGAAGGCAATTGATTTTTATCTCCTATAAATAACATCTTCGTTTTCGCCGGAGTTGCACGAAGCAAGCGATTCATTAACCAAGTATCGACCATCGACATCTCATCAATAATTAAAAAGTCACAGTCTAATGAACGATTATCGTCTGAATCGTCACTTTCAAATTCAGAATTTTCTTCTGCAGAAAGTCCTAACATTCGATGAATGGTAGAAGCAGAAATTCCGGTTAACTCATTCATTCGTTTTTGCAGCTCTTCCAGTTGGAGCCGCAATTGAATGGCATCAGAATCTAAAAGTTATCTCTTCTAAATAACGATACATTTCTACAACACCATTAATAATCGTTGTTTTTCCTGTACCAGGCCCTCCAGTTAAAATAAACAAGGATTCTTGCATAATTTTTAATGAGCGCCTGTTTTTGAGACGTATCATAGATGATGCCAAATTTCTTTTTGCACATGTTGAATAGCTTCTTCAATCTCTTCTTCTGAATACAGAGATTTCTTTTGAAAGTTCTAAACGATGATGAATCGCATTGACAATTCCAATTTCTGTATAATATAACGAAGCTAATGATAAATGATTTTTCTTCAGAAATAATGATTCCTTCTCGAATTAATTCATTTAAAGCATTCACAATTTGATCTGGTTCAATTAAAAATGAACGAGTTTGCTCTAATAATTTTTGAGCTGCAAGAACTACTTTCTTTATCAATTAAATACGTATGTCCTTCTTTGATAGGATAAATCTCCTTTACTACTACATAAACAGCACCTTTTAATACGGTATAAATTATCTGCAGCAATATCTAATTGTTGCGCAAATGGCATCAATTCTTCTAAAACCAAGTCCTTCAATAGACTGTAATAACACATATGGATCTTCTTTAATAATATCCATTGTTTTCTTTTATAGAGCATCATAATTTTTCGAGCAAATACTGGAGTAAATCCCATATTTGTCAATTCAAATAAAATACGTTCTGTTCCTTGATTTTCAATAATAATGTTACGAATACTCTCGCATTTCTTTTGTCGATAATCCTGGAACATTTTTTTAAACAATCCTCGTCTTGAATAATTTGCTCAATCGCATTTTCTCCTAAACAGTCTACGATTTTTCAGCAGTTTTTTTCTCCAATTCCTGGAAATCGTCCACTAGAAAAATAAGCAATAAGACCTTTTTCCCAGTCGGTTGATGTTGTTGATAACTTAAGACGGAAAAACTGTTGTCCATATTTTGGATGCGAAACAATTTTTCCCATTAAAACGATAAGGGGAATTATCATGAATTGTGCTAATAATTCCCGTTACAACAATCTCATCTGAGTTTAGTTGCACACTACTTTCTTGCACTCGAATTAATAATACTTTGTAAAAATTTTTGCGGATTTTCAAAAAAATGTCGCTAAAAACTTCTCCTACAATGTATTCTTCACTCATGACTTTCCCTCTTTCTATCTATTTTTAAACGTATTGACGTTCGTTGCCTTCCATATAAGCTTTCTATCAATAATGCCCCACCCTAAGCAGATGTCTCCATCATAAAAATACAACTGCTTGTCCAGGTGTAATCGCACGTACTGGCTCTTCAAAGTATACCATAGCTTTTGTCTTGTCGTCTTCTTGGAATACAACTCGAACTTTTGTATCTTGTTGACGATATCTGAATTTTCGCCGTACATTCAAATTCATTTGGTTTTTCTTCATCTGTATTAAATTGCAAATCTGTCGCAAATAATGAATCAGAATAAAGGTTTGGATGATGGAATCCTTGTCCAACATAAAGTGTATTCTGTACTTAAATCTTTTCCGATAACAAACCATGGATCATTGGTTTTACCACCGCCACCGATTCCTAATCCTTGACGTTGTCCAATTGTGTAATACATTAATCCAGCATGGTCTCCTTTTAACTTCGCCATCTAATCGTTACCATTTTTACCAGGTTTAGCTGGTAAATAATGAGACAAGAATTCATTGAAGTTTCTCTCTCCAATAAAACATACACCTGTTGAATCTTTTTCTTAGCAGTTGCTAAGTCAAATTCTTCTGCAATTTTACGCACTTTTTTTTCTCTAAATGTCCAATTGGGAACATGGCTTTTTTGATAATTGTTGTTGATTTAATTGACTTAAAAAATACGTTTGATCTTTATTATTATCCACTCCACGTAATAAACGAACAACACCATTCTCGTCTTTTTCTACACGAGCATAATGTCCCATCGCTACATAGTCTGCTCCTAATTGAAGGGCATATTCTAAGAAAGCTTGGAATTTTTACTTTATTACACATTACATCCGGATTAGGAGTTCGTCCTAATCGATATTCTTTTAAGAAATATTCAAATACACGATCCCAATATTCCTTTTCAAAAATTCACAGAATAATATGGAATTCCAATTTGTTCTAGCTACTGCTGCCACATCTTTATAATCTTCTGTTGCTGTACATACACCATTTTTCATCTGTATCATCCCAGTTCTTCATAAAGATTCCGATGACATCATAGCCAGCTTGTTTTAATAAAAAGAGCAGTTACTGGAAGAATCAACTCCACCACTCATTCCGACAATTACTCGGATATTTTTCCTTATTCATTCATTCACCATCATTTCTATTTTTTTCTCTGTTTTAACGATTTGAAGGTCGCTGTATCATATTTTATAACACTTTTCTAAAAATTTTTTCAAAAATTTTATCTCAAAAATCTTCTTAAAGGCGATAACGATAGGATTTTTGCCTTCATCCATTTGACAAATAATTTTATTTTTCACTACAATTAATATTGGTAAAAGGGGGCATAAGTGTATGATAATATCTTTACGAGCAGCGCGGGTTAATCGTAATTTGACACTCTTAGAAGCCGCCAAATACCTAAAAATTAATAAAGATACTTTTAACGAAGCATGAAAAAAAGATTCTACGAATCTTCCATACTCTTTAAGTAAACGCATGCAGGAACTCTATGAGATTCCCAGGCGAAAAATCTTTATTTTATGATACTTTTAAGCTTCGTGGCGCAGTTTGAGCTACCCCTCACGAAGAAGATCAACACTAGTGATCGGAATACCTTCCCGTATATAGAGTAGAAACGAGACAGAGTAAACTCTGTCTCGTTTTTTTTATACTTCTTCTAATACACCACGTTCTACTAATCCTTCTAAAGAATAAATTCTAATTTTTCGATTGCATATACGTTTTTCATTTCCATATAATTGAACAGTTTGAAGTCCATCTTTTGTTGTTGTTGAAATTTTTTAATTGTTTCATTGCTTTATCTACTGAAACTTTTAATTTTTAATCCACGATGTCCAACTACTAAGTCATCTAAAACTGCGAATTAATTGAAAATTCCTGATTTTTGTTTCGACAAATCCGTTATCTCTTAATGTATATCCTTTTACTGTTGGAGATACTTGATAAACATAATCTGAATTTTTAATGTTGCTGTTTGAGTAAAATGCCATATGAACACATCCTTTCATCACTTTCTTCTAGTTTAGCATACTATGAACGTTTAATCGAGGATATTGAGGAAATAAATGCATCAATATTTTTTTCCGTAGTCGTTTCCTCCAAAAGGATAAACGAACAGATTCTACTACTCTATTTTTATTTTGAGGATACATGAGTGATAATACAGGACTAGGGCTCTAAACTTCCTGCAGAACAAGCAGAACCTGCTGAAACAGCTACTTGATGTAAATCACACATAATTAACGTTTGACTAGCAGGAATGCCTTTTAACCACACATTACAAATATGAGGACTCTTTTTAGATACATCCCCTATTGATTTCAAAAAGGAATTTGACGATCCGTTAATTGTTTTTTGTAAATACTTTGATAATTCAAGATATCTGTTCTTCTTCTCATTTCTAGTTTGAATTGCTAGTGCAAGAGCTTTTGGAACCCAACAATATATGGAACATTTTCAGTTCCTGCTCTCCACCCTTGTTCTTGTCCTCCACCTTTAATAAGTGCATGAATCGGAGCTCTTAAATAAAAATCCAATTCCTTTTGGCGCATGAATTTTATGGCCTGAAGCAGATAAATAATCAATATAAGAAGTCGTTACATCGATTTCTTCTTGAGCGAATGCCTGCACAGCATCTGTATGGAAATAGGCAGGATGTTCGACTAATAACTCGCCGATTTCATGAATCGGTTGATACGCTCCAGTTTCATTATTAACTCGTCATAATCGATACTAGACGTGTTTTCTCCGTTAAAGCTTTCTTCCACTTGTTTAACTGAAATACACCCTGACTCATCAGGAACTAACACAATAATGGTGAATCCTAATTGTTCAGCATGAGCAGCAGATTTTTAACCGATGGATGCCTCGATTCCTGAAATAATGATTTCCTTTTTCTTCTGCAAAATGCTGACAAATGGATTCAAACACTAAATTATTCGCTTCTGAACCTGAGCCAGTAAAAATAATGGAATCATTCATTGCAGCATGTAGTTCTTGTAATATATCTTTTTAGTTGCTTGAATCTTTTGTTTTTGAGTACGACCAATTTGGTAAACACTAGAAGGATTGCCAAAATATGCCATTTCTTCAAAAATTACCTTTTTACTTCCTCTACAACTGGTGTAGTGGCAGCATAATCTAAAATAATGCAACGATATCGTCCTTTCTTTATTTTCTACTCTTACTAGTATAGTATATTTTTCAAAAATAAGGTAAATATTTTTGACTCACGTAAGTATTTAAACTATGCTAAAAATAGAACAGACAGAAAGTGAGGAGAATTATGAAAAATCAACCACTAGCATACCGAATGAGACCCACTTGCTTTAGAAGATAGTTGTCGACAACAACATTTAGTAGCACCTGGAAAAATTATTGCTCGAATGATTGCTGCTAAACAACTCCTCTTCTATGATTTTATATGGCCCTCCTGGAATTGGAAAAACAAGTATTGCCAGTGCCATTGCAGGAACGACAAAGTATGCCTTTCGAACATTAAATGCCGCCACAGATACAAAAAGAATTACAAATCGTCATTGAAGAAGCAAAAATGAGCGGAACTGTCATTCTATTACTAGATGAAATTCACCGCTTAGACAAACCTAAAACAAGATTTCCTTCTTCCACACTTAGAAAAATGGACGTGTCATTTTAATAGGAGCCACTACTGAAAATCCATATATTGCCATTAACCCAGCCATTCGCAGTCGTACACAAATTTTTGAACTCATCCCACTTATACACCAGAAGAAATTCATCAAGCACTCAACCGTGCATTAACTGATGAAACAAAGGATTAGGACAATATCATGTAGAAATCGAAGATCGGAGTGATGCATACATTGACGCATTTTTCAAATGGAGATGTCAGAAGTTCACTAAACGCTTTAGAATTAGCCGTGAAATCAACCTCTCAGAAAAATGAAGATGGAAAAATAATCATCACAGAAGAAATCGCAGGAAACTGTCTACAAAAGAAAAGTCTTCGCCCATGATAAAAAAACGGAGATCAACATTACGATGTCATCTCTGCTTTCCAAAAATCGATTCGAGGAAGTGACGTAGATGCTGCACTCACTATATGGCAAGACTCATTGAAGCAGGAGAACTCATTACATTAATTAGACGATTATTAGTCATCGCTTATGAAGATATCGGATTAGCTAACTCAGCAGGAGCCAGTCGAGCTGTATTAGCTGTACAAGCTGCCGAAAAACTCGGTTTACCTGAAGCAAGAATCCCACTTGCCAATGCAGTGATTGAATTAGCCCTCTCCCCAAATCAAACACAGCAATTTCTCCATTGATGCAGCACTCTCAGATATTAGACAAGGAAAAATCAGGAAACATCCCTTCCCACTTACAAGATGCACACTATCAAGGAGCTCAAAAACTAGGGACGAGGAACGAATTACTCAATACCCACATAACTATCCTAATCACTGGGTAAAACAACAATACTTACCAGATACACTCAAACATACACAATACTTCCACTCCAGACCCAACTTCTGAAATTGAAGAAGCGTTGAAAGAACAGTATAAGAAGTTTTCAATATATAGAAAATCCCCAACAAGAATAGACGTACTATTCCTGTTGGGGATATTTTTGTAGAATGCAATACAATTGAAGTATATTATAGTTTAAATACAAAGTGTAGCGATATAGTCATTTCCATAATGGGATAATCTATTTCTTTTTATCACATGATTCATAAAAATCGATCATAGCAAGACCATTTTTAGTTGTCCTCTAATCTGACTTTCTAATGTATGGCTAAATTCATATCCATATTCTGGATTTATAGTTAATTTGCCTTCCACTTCAAGTTCTTTAGAATTAAAAAGGGATTGAATACTTTAAAAATAATTCCTCATCAGGTCGATCCCATACAATGTCAGCATCATACATGTATATCCATGGATTCATAAATCCGACCATTAACAGTCCACCCTTTTTTTCAATACTGAGAGGCTTTTTTTATACATGTTTTCTAAATCTTCGATATATACATTTGAAACTGGATTAAAAATAATATCAAAAAGTTTCATTTTCAAATGGGAATAGTTTTTGTCATATCACCTTGAACTGTGTTGATTGTTAATCCTTTCTTTAGCAACCATTTCATCTCTTTCTAATTGTGATGTTGAGAAAATCCATTATCGTTACATCATAACCTTTTAACGCAAAAACTGGTCCCTGCTGTCCCCCACCACAAGCTAAACCTAATATCTTTCCATTGGCTTTTTCAAACCATTCTTCCGGAACTTTCCCAATTGTTAATGCAACAGAAATGGGCTTATTTTTAAGTTCTTCTAATTGTTCATGTGTTAATGGCTCAGTATAGTCATTATTTACATTATTCCATCTATTTTTCATTAAATTTTATATAATTACTCATCTTATTATCTCCTCGTAATTTTCACTCATTATAATTTATGTTAGATGTATTGTCAGTACATTTTTCAGATCTACAAGTTTTTCATAGTTGATACAAAAATTTCTATTAAACAACGTTACAATCACACCACTATCAGAGAATGTTTATTTGTTTTTCTTCATTTCTTGTTTTTCTTTTTCACGACTTAAATACTCAAAAATGAAATATACACTATCAGTGCAATGAAAAATATTATGGAGCAAAACCTAATTTCATTTGATTGAAAATAAAATAATATATCGTAAAAACTAACGCAATCACAATATTACTTTTTAATAATCTAGACTCAAACTGTTCTTTTCCAATCAGTATAATAAATAAATGACCTAATAGTATTATTATAATTGAGCAGTATTATAGAAAAACTCTGTTGATCTTAACAAAAGCGTATTCCCCTAAGAAAAGTAGAATAAATCCGTAAAAACCATCTTTTTATTGTGTACCATAATACTCATCTCCTTTTTACATTTTATATTGTAAGTCTAGAAGTCTAGTATGTCACCTATTTTTATTCATTTTCAGTTATCGATAACTCATTAAAAAGGAATACAACTCTCCAATAGTAAAACTAATGACAATACACTGTCATCCTCTTACATCGAAAAGTCATATTCCTATTTTTCTTACGCTTCAATTACTCGAACACTGTCATCCAACTTCGCCCAGTGATTTGTTGGGCCGTGTCCATTTCCTACAAAAATTGGTTGAGCAATCGCTCCTTGAATAAATTTATGAGCTGTAATAATGCTCTCTTTCAAAGACTGTCCTTTGCTAATCTAGCTGTAATACAAGCGGAGAATGTATCTCCAGTTCCATGGGTAGAAGCTGTTTTAATTCGTTTAGCTTCTGTCCAAAAATGCTGTTCCGTCTTCTAATAAGACAAAGTCTTTTACAATATCCAACGTTCCATGTCCGCCTTTTAATAATGACATTTTTCACTCCAAGATTTTGTAAAATAGCTGCAGATTGCATCATATCTTTTCTGTTAAGATTTTCTTACCAATTAATTCTTCTGCTTTCTGTAAATTTGGTGTACAAACTGTGGCAATTGGTACAATTCTTTTTAATCGTTTCAATCGCTTCTGGTTGTACTAATGGATGTCCGCCTTTAGCAATCATAACTGGATCCACAAATTAATGGTCCAAAATTTACTTTTTATAATTTTCTACTACAGTGCGAATAACTCGACTATCTGCTAACATTCCTGTTTTTTTGCTGCACGAATATGAAAAATCACTTGCCAATGATTGAAATTGCGCATCAATAAATGCACTTGGCACTCATGAACTGCTTGTACTCCTAAAGTATTTTGCGCTGTTAAAGCTACAAAAATACTCATTCCAAAAACTTGACGAGCTTGAAATGTTTTTAAATCTGCTTGAGCTCCTGCTCCGCCTCCCTGAATCAGATCCAGCAATAGTCACTACTTGTATAGTTTCATTACTCATTTGCTTCCTCCTAAAAATTTCCGCTACTTTTTCTTAAACAGTGACATTTTTTTCTTTGATATCTTTTAGCTTTCATTATCTCACTCAACAATGGCAACACTCCATATACCTGTCCCTTCCAGTGGTTCCATATTGTCTTCTTTAATACCACCAATGCACATGATAGGAATCGATACGGTTGTCGCAATTTCTTGCTGCTCTAACAGAGGTTGGTTGAGTAATGACTTTTGTCGTCGTTGATAAAATGGCCCTTACACCCAAGTAATCTGCTCCCTTTGTTGTTCTGCTTCTAATGCTCGTTCAACTGTTTTAGCTGTAACTCCTAGAATTTTTGTCTTTTCCAATGAGTTTTCGAACTACTTCAACAGGTAATTCATCTGCTCCAATATGCACACCACTAGCATCAACGGCTAAACAAATATCCACTCGATCATCAATGATCAAAGGAATTTGACATCTATCTGTGATAGTCTTAACTTTTTGAGCTAATTCATAATATTCTCTTGTACTGCATTCTTTTTCTCTTAATTGCACAAGAGTTACACCAGACTTCATGCTTCTTCACTTTATTCTAAAAAGTCTTCTTTCTTTCCAATCATAGCGTGCCGTTACTAAATAAAGGGTTACTGTTTCTATCTAACTTCTTCATTTGTCCAGTCCTCCATTTTTAGCATTTCTTGCCAATTTTCTTGGTACAATTTTTGATAGTTGATTACAAGTTTCTATACGAAAAACTTTCCATTCCATGCTGGAGTACCTTGCTTGCTGTCTCCACATACATTAAAGTAACTAATCGCACCAATCGTCGCTTCTAGTGGTTCAATTCCACTTCCTAAAACGCCTCGTAATGAGAGCTCCACTATATCTCCTGTACCTGTAAATAATTCTAAAGAATCTACTCCATTTTTAGGCAAAAACAGTTTGAATCAGTAACGACTAAGTCTTGTTCACCTGTTGCTAGAAAAATACAGTTTTGAGGACAACTTTAGCCAATTTCTCTTAATGCGTGAGCCAATTCTTGTAATTCCATCAAACTTTGGTCTTCCTTAGCACTCATCGACTCCTTTGGCACTACCTTTAGTCCAGCTAGTCTTCCTCATTTCTGAAATATTTCCTCTCACAACGGTAACGCCAATGTCTAATAAACGTTGTACTAAAACAAGACGATTGGATAGTCCCACTATTCCAACAGCATCTACGACAAGAGGTTTTTGAGCCCTTATTCGCAAGTTTTGCAGCTTTTATGATGCAAGTTTCTTTTGCTCTGTTAAATGTCCAATATTTAGTAATACGGCAGATGATACTTGAATAACTGATTCAATTTCTCGTTCATCTTCAGCTACAATTGCTTTGGACCCTACATATAATACATGCATTTGCCACTAATTCCTTTGTAATTCCATCTCGTAATGCAAATGAATCAGAGGACGTTGTAATGGGAAAAATATTTTCTAAAAACTTTTTGCATAATGGACATTCCTTAGTTGGTGCAAATAATTTTTGAATACGTTGGATAGTTGATACGTGTTTTTAATCTTTTACCCAAACTAACCAAGCAATCGTTGGAACTAATAATTGCTCCTCCACAAAAACGTGGTGTATAAACAAACCAGAATAAACCAGTTGTTGTTCCAGTAAAACCAAACCATTACAGGATAAGATAATAAGGAAACCAATTAATCCTGTTCCAATAAACTCACCAATCATCGCTCCATAGATGTTCTTAGTCATTCTTGCTCCAATTCCCGCCATTAACGCTCCAAATACTGCACCAGTTAATGCTAAAGGTGGAATCGCTAATAATGTCATACGAAGAACTCGCTGTTAAAAATGCCATTGCAACCCGCATACTGGTCCCATCAGTATTGCTGCAATGACATTAATCGTACTAGACATTGGTGTTATTCCTCCAATTCGCATTAATGGGGATAAAACCACATCTAACGCTACCATCATTGCTAAAATATAATTTTTATTTCTACTCATTTTTCTAACCTTCCTAGCCCTCTAATTTCCATGTTTCATGTGTATATGCCATTTCCAAAAATAGATACTCAAATTGGCAACCATGATAAAATGCTTCTATCATTTCCTTCCTTGTTTCATCTGTTGCCTCCCTGATATAATCGTTCAATAACGGCACATTCATATTGAACCGCTTCTTTGCTGTCTCTCCCGCATACGTCATCAATCCATCGTTGATAGATTTCATGAGGGGAACCTTTGTTTGGATTAATTGTTCTCAACAGCTTGATATAACCACGGACAAGGTAACATTCCTGCACGTTACAACTACACTCCAAGTAGTTGCTCGATACAAATGTGATACATAATGATAAGGTAGGAGCAATCGGTGTTTTTGATCTTTTCTTCATCGATTCCCAATCTTTTAAAAATTTTTCCTCGAATTAATTCCTCCTTAAAGCAAATGTTCAGAATTGCGTCCTCACTCAATTTTTCACTTCTGCATCATCAGATGCATCAGAAATGATTTGATATAATTTACTCAAAATGTTCTAAATAATAGCGATCTTGTAATACAATAACGAAATCTCGAATCACTCAATGTTCCATCTTGTAAACCTGTTAGCAAATGGATGTTCAAAACTTCCTGCCAATAGCGTTTAGAAACTTCCCATTGCTTTTTCTGTAAATGTCACTTTTCCTATCTCCATAACCATCCAATACTATTCCCTACTACAAATAATAAAATCATCCATCCTAATGCTTTATAATCATTTTCCAAATAATCGATGGTGTTCGTTTTCCTTTTTCATCAAATCCATGGCTAATCATCGCTTGTTCATATTGCTCTTGTAAGTGATAAGCTGTAAAAATTACCTTGATATAATATAAGCTTTGACCTAAAAATGTAAGGACGACCTCTTAATTGACTTGCTTCCTTCATTTGAACCACTTTCTTGAATATATGGAAAAAAGCATGAATAATGACTAATAAACCATAGACAAAAATGAGGAGGAAATCTTTTTGTTCCAAGACTAATAATAGTTCTTCCAAATCCACACTAAAAGCTAATAGAAATCCTAGCAGTGCAAATGCAAATGTTCTGTAAACACTCACTGAAGCTAGTTCTACATGAATTCCTTGAACACGGATTGACCAATAACTCCCAATTGCTGGAAATAATGGAACAATAAGTGTAGCACCAATAACCCCCCACTGCTGCCTCAAAAGAAGATACAAGAATCCAACCCTAATACAAAAATATTCAAGACATTCGAAGGAACAAACGATAATTCAATCGTCACTATGATTAGGAAATAGGAAAAAGCTAAACTTTAGACTGTTTTTTCCATCTTGAATTCCCTTTTTCAATGTCTGTTCAGTAATTTGAATATGATGTTGACTCACACCTTCTAATGGGGCTAATCGATGAGAAACAACTAATAATTGTTGATCATATGTTTGTTGGTTCCACTTCATCCATTCTCCTATCAATTGGCAACTTTTTGATCTAATCCGGTAAAAGGCTCATCCAATAATAAAAATGGACTCAAACTTAGCATACAGATTAGTTGAATCAGCTTTTTGTTCTCTCCACTTAAATACATCAGACTTGTAGCCAATTTTGAACCCTAATGGTGTTTCTGAGAGTATTCGTTCTGCACATTCTTGAGAGGAGGAAAATCTCTTCATTCCAAAATTCAATTCATCCTTTGGCATCAAGTAACAAATTGATGCATCGCTTCTGACGGTTAATGTTAACCATTTGGAACGATTTCTCTTGTGATCTTTTTGCCTTCATACATTTCTCTTTACTTTTGTCAATTGGAACCATCGCTCTTAGTAAAGTTGATTTTCCAACACCATTATTCCAGTTAACGTCGTAATTCCCTTTTCTAAAGAAAAACCTCTGGAATCGACCATAAACTTTCTTTATAACATTTTGAAAGGTGAAAACTCTCGGTAGAAGTCTAACTTGTTCTAATGGAATCATTGAATGATCTGACAGCAGTACACTCGGAAACCGTCTGCAAGCTCCCTTCTTTGAATATGTAATACTCGACTCAATATATTTACTGTAAACTATCTCGTATCATGATCACCAACAATAACTAATTTTCCTTTTTGAGAAAGCTCAACACTAATTTTCATTAAAGAACGTTCACTTTTTTCTCGTCAACACCAGCAAATGGCTCATCTAATAATAAAATTGGAAACATCCATTGCTAATAAGACGGCAATAGCAGAGAAACGTTGTTGCTCCCACCAGACAATTGGAACAAAAAGGACGATCTAATAAATGTTGGGTTACTGTATCTTCTGTAACATAATGAATTTGTTCTTTGAATTTTTCAAAATCAAACTCCTAAGTTCTCAAGAGTAAAGGTTACATCTACTCCGTAAATTTTTTTCATCGTAAATTGACGATAAGCTTTTTGAAATACAGTTCCTGCAATTGTTGCTCTTGAACAGATGTCAGTAGAAGAAATATCTTTTCCTAACAAGTGACACTGCCCTTCAAAAAGTCAATCGGTTTAATCCTTGATAAAAATTGAAACAGAGTTGACTTTCCACCCCTGCTATCTCCTGTTAATAAAATGAATTCGCCCATTTCTAGTTGGCAAAATGGAGATGATGAAGAATTCTCAGCTTTTCCTTGCCAAACACTCGACATCTTCTAAAAGTGATTCCATTCATTGATTAATTTCTCCAGAAGCTTTTACTTTTTCTAATAAGTTCTATCACAATTTTTACAAAATACAACACTGAAAAATAAACACAGAAATAAAACGAACAACGATTAATGAAACTAAAAATCCTAAAGAATAAGCTCCATATCCTAATTTGAAATACTCATAAATAAAGCTAAAGACAACTGTACCAATTGCAGCCAATGTAAGAGAAAAAGTATCATATCTCTTATAACCTGTTGCAAAAATCCAGCTTCTGTTCCTAAAACCTTGAACAAAACCAGAAACTAAAACTCCAACCCAAAATGAGATCCCATTAACATTTCAGCTCAAAGCAGCTAACATTTCTCCAAGAGTCTGAACTTCCTTCTTCTTCAATAGTACCCCAATCATCGGAGCAGCCATCGTCCATAATCCAAAAATAAAAATTTCATTGGCAAAAGGTTGATAACCTCCAGGCGTTAATGCCACTTCTAATGCGACATATAAAAATCCTGCTCCTCATAAATACGCCCCCAGAAACGCTAATAATGCCATTAAAATGACATCCTTCAAACCCATTTTTCCATAAAAACCTCCTCTGTTTTCAAAACAAAAAGGAGGTCCATTCACTAACATTATGTACAAGTAGTAAAAACTAATACTTTAACTTCCGACATAAACCATCAGTATAATATCTTATTATATCGAGCAAACAAATCATTAGAAAACATTACTATTGTAACATTCCACATTTCCTCGCTGGTACTATCCAGATCAGGTTCAATGGGTATAATCTCAGCCAATTGGCACCCCAAATGTTTTGTAATTATTAAATTTTCTTTATCATATCATATTTGAAATCATTTTCAACTTATCTGCTTTATATTTGTTCTTCAGCCATAGAGTAAACGCTACTCAATTTTAGTATTGATTTTTTATCAGATGAGTGCTACTATAGTGACATAGAAATCTGAGATGTGCGCGGTATTTACTTATGTAGTTGATCCCGAACAATTAATGACTATTTAGGGATTCAGATTGTTGTTATGGATAACAAAGCACATCGCACTTGGAAGTTAAGAAGTAACCCATGAAGCCTCACCTGCTTAGAATGCGGGTTCAAAACTATCAAATACATCAAACGGCATCACCGGAAATCTAACTCAACAAAGTTTTTACTTTTGGACCACTCTTTCGAGTGGTTTTTCTTTTTATAAACGGATTTTATCTTTTATGGAAAAACCTTTTAAAACTTTTTTCATAGTGGTATAATAAGGTATAAAAGATTAAGGAGTGATTGTTATGTTCCATGAATATTCAAAAATTTTAGTTCCGTAGATGGTTCTAATGAAGCTTAGATTAGCTTTTTGAAAAAGCAATTGAGGTAGCTAAAAGAAATCGTGCTCAAGTTTTAATTGCTCATATTATTGATACGAGTCCTTCAAACTCCTACTGGCTTTTGAAGGAAACTTTAATGAAGAAATTCAAAGACAAACAGAAAATTTTATTCCAAGAATATCGTCAATGCCCAAGACCATGATTTTAATGACACCGATTTTGTTTTAGAATCACGGTTCTCCAAAGTTTATACTTTCATATTCCAAAAAGGATTATCAAATTGATTTAATTAAGATGGGCGCAACAGGACTAAACGCAGTCGAACGTCTATTTATCGGTTCTGTATCAGAATATGTCATCAGAAAC
>BNJT01003152.1_pt1 | contig 85596 bp, 100 predicted proteins | sample 8540491 | NCBI WGS metagenome assembly BNJT01 (sample SAMD00202455, study PRJDB9452) | human saliva metagenome | host: Homo sapiens | reverse complement strand
GAGAGATCATCTAATCTTCCTGCTGCTATAAATCGTTATCATCAGCACCCTCATATAGTCCCCTTCATCCTATTTTGTAAGGAAAAGATCTGTATCAAGGATGGCCTCTTTAGATACATTAAGTTCCTGGCAATTATATCTTGCAGGGTTATCTCTGAACCAAGTTCTGCAAATATAGGCTCTGTATCTGTCTGAGCATTATATTTGTAGCCTTCATTTGCTTCACGATTCATATGAATTGCAAGATTTGGCTATCATCACTATATCCCTATCTATATGAAGAAGATGTTCTTCAATCTTTTCACCATTTTTAATCATAACCCTGCCTGCTATGCCAAGCGGCCTGTCAAACCAGGGCGCCATCAACACTACCGCCATACTTTTCTACATTTAATTTTACAAAGTTCTTTCTACATTTATCTCTGCATCATGTCTTAATTTTTAAATGTAGGTGAGTCACTATGGGCCGCAGTTATATTAAAAGCCCTTAAAAATCTTTTTCAGGTATCTTAAATGCAGCAATAGAAGAATGTGCGTGTTACATAATAATTCCCACCCCTTTTTACCTCAAATTTTTCCTTTCCAACAACCGCTTAAATCCTGCTTTTCATACATTTTTGCCAAGTGCGGCTACTACGATGAAAAAGGGCTTGGGTTTTGTATCAAGAAAACTTATAAGTCTTTTTGAAGTTTCAGCATATTTATCCATAATCTTTCCTTTCATATGACACATTTTTTATATTTTATCAAAACTTTTTCTCCTTCAAGGTCTGTATTCAATGTAGAATATTATATAAATTACATCTGTGGTTTTTATAACATATCTTAAACTTATTATTAAATATTTTTGTTTTATCTTGAAAATATCTGCATACTTGATATACTTATAATAGTTTAGCATCACCCTGATTACTTAATATTACAAAAAGTGAGGTATCCATATGAAAAATAAAAAGTTATTTTGTTTTCTAATTATATCCTGCCTTATACTGCCTATTACCTCCTGTTCAAACAATGTCCCAAGGCTGCTGTTAGAAGATACTGAAATAACTCTTTGGACCTATCCCATAGGTGATTGGGGAAATAAAAACCGTTGTAAATAAACTCATAAAGAGCTTTAATGAAGTTCACCCCGATATTTCCGTAAAGGTAAAATATCTTGACTATACTTCAGGAGATAACGAAGTCGAAGAGGCTGTCAAGTCCGGAAAAACACCGGATATTATACTTGAAGGTCCTGAAAGGCCTTGTAGCTAACTGGGGAAGGCGCGGACTCATGGTAGATTTATCAGATCTCTACACTGATGATTCCAAGGATATATACGAAAATGTGGCAGTCGCCTGCCGTACATTCGATGGTAAATATTACGAGTATCCACTTTGCATGGCAACTCATTGTATGGCTATAAACAAACGGATATTTGAAGAGGCTGATGCACTTAAATATCTAAACCTCACAAACTATACCTGGACAACGGAGAATTTCTTTTTAGGGGCTGTTGATGCCCGTATATAGAAGCGGACACAAAAATATACTAAGCATATACTGTAAAAACAAGAGCGGCGACCAAGGCAGCAGAGCACTGATAACTAATCTGTACGGCGGCACTTATACGGATAAATCTCATCTGTTATATACAATAGATTCCCCAAAAATATGGCGGCCATCACTTCCCTAATCTCAAGCTTTATGGCATTTCCATCGACCCCACATTGAGCAGTGCCGATGAAATCAACAAATTCCGCGATGGAGAACTGGCAGTTTCTATCTGTTGGAATCCTTCTTATCATACAGATACCTCGATAGGTCCTGCCGGAAAAACAAGCACAGGGGATGAGATAATACCAATGCACTTTCCTTCTTCTAAGTGGTGCTTCAAAGCTTGCTCGACGGTATCTGGGGTTTTGGTATTTTCGATAATAAGGATAAAAACAAGATAAAAAGCTGCCAAAATATTTATCGACTATATGGCAAATGATGAAGACAGGGGTTAGGGCTGCAGTTAAGGCAGTTTATCGTCTTTCCTGTCCACAAAGAATTAACCAATATCTCACTCAGGTTCTAAAATAGGTAAGGCTATGGACACTTTTTCCAGATGCTTCATAAGTTGTCTATGGGAGACTATTACCAGGTGACTCAGGGTTGGCCTGGAGTTCGTTCCCTGTGGTATGAAACCCTTCAAGGCACAGCCGGAGGAAATGACATAAGGACCTCTCTGCTGATTGCAATTCAAAAGCTAATACAATAGCAAATCAGGTCAAAGCTGAAAATGAATAAACAAGATTGACAAAAAGAACCTCAATCCATAAGACTGAGGTTCTTTTTATATTGATTGAATATTAAATCTCCTTACCGTCAATTATCGTACCGGCTCTTCCCTTTATTCCAAGTAAAACCTTATCTAAAAGATGTGATTATTGCTCTTTTTTTCTACACCTGTAGTTACGAAATTCTACAGCTGCTTCCATTTTAGCAAGATCAAGTCCCTTCTCAAAATTTCCTTCTTCCATATACTTTCTTGCATCTCCAGCCGAAATCTTTGATAAAAGCATCTCATCCGGACTTCCCTATGTACAATTAGATTATCCTTGTTCGTAAATAAAAAATTATCTCGTCAGCTCCTAACATCTGAGCCAATCTTGCCGCTGTAAAAAATCTTTTTCTATGATGGCACTTGCTCCTTTTTAAGGCAGTTCCCTGCTGCATTACAGGTATTCCGCCACCTCCGCAGGCAATTACAACCTGGTCAGCATCCGAAAGGACTTTTAATACGCTATCTATTTCATAGATATCAATTGGTTTTGGAGAAGGAATCACCCTTCTAAATCCCTTTTCTTCCTCTACTACAAAATTTCCTTTATTAACCCTCAGCATCTCGCCTCATCACGGTTCATATATCTTCCGATTACCTTGGCTGATTGGTAAATGCCCTATCAAAAGGATCAACTCTCACCTGAGTAATAATTGTAGAAACAGTTTTGTATATGCCCCTGTCAAGCAGAGCCTCTCTTATGCTGTTTTGCAAATCATAGCCTATATAACCCTGACTCAAAGCTCCACAGACCGACATAGGGGCTACGGAAAACTCAGGTTCAAGCCTTGAATATTCTGTCATAGCAGTGTGAAGCATTCCTATCTGTTCCCCATTACTATGTGTCACCACAACTCTATAACCTGCAAGTATTATGTCAGCTATCTTTTCAGCGGCTTCCTTTACATTTTCCTTCTGCTTTGGGATAGTCTTACCAAAAGCATTACGCCCAAGTGCTACAACCACCAACTTCTTCTCATTATCCATATTCCCTCCAAACAAAGCAATTCAACTACAAGATATATGTCCCTACTTATTAATAGATTTTTAAATGCGGCAATACCTTCATAAGTGCAGTAAGCACAACAAAGAGCAGGATGCTGTCAAGCGGTATCATAATCAAATTTTTATAAGCCTCACAGACATAAGTTCCATAAATGCCTGTCCTTTCTCAAATGCCATAATATAGGTTGTAAGGCCTGCATTGATAAATATTTTCACTAAACTCTGTGCAAATATTATTCTCATAAGACTAACAGGTTTATTGTAAAGTATGGTGCCAAATACAAGACCTGCAAGCATAGGTACTGCTGTATACGTCAGATTGAATGTTCCATTAGGCTTTATCATAAACTTGACTATGTCCATAACTCACCATAAACCATACCTACTATAGGCCCAAACATAAAATCTACAATTCTATTTGGAATCCAGGCATAGGTTAGTGGAAAAACGGTCCCAAATGTATGGACGCAAACATACCAAGAATGATACTTAAAAGCTCCCATAAGTCCACATAAAAATAATCGTGTGAAGATTCTTAAATTCTTTTGCTGATGTACCCAGAGTTTTAGGCAGTGCAGCCGTCTCTTTTACAAGATTAGCAGGAAAATCAGCCATTCCTTAAGTTCTGATAAAATAAAAATTTCTCTTAGTTACTTTTTTCGTGCGTCATTTTAACCTCCTTTGCAGTTATCCTTACTACAAAAAGAGTAAAAATGCAGATTACTCTAATGTAACAGCGGATGCAAAAATCTCACCCGCGAGCCTTATACTCTTCGTTATGCCGGCAACTCCCGTCCAACATACACTTTACGCTAGATTTTCTACTCTGCCTTAAAAATATTTATTTATACTCAGTCTTGCCTGATATATAGCTTAGAGTATAAAATAGATGGCAACCTCTGTCAAGCAAAAAGCTCCCTCACCCGGCAGACTTTTCTACCAAACAAGGACCTCTGAGTGTCGTCTCAGGGCGTCGAACCCTGGACACCCTGATTAAGAGTCAGGTGCTCTACCAGCTGAGCTAAAAGACGCTTACATTTATTTGTTGAACGCAAGGAACATTATACATCAAATAAATGTAAAAATGCAAGAAAAAGCTTTTTAAAAATATTGTACTATTTTAAGTCTGCCTTTTTGATTTATTTTTTGTATATTTTAACCAAGGTCTTATATGTAGAACCGGCTCAATCCCTCTTTACCCGCAATTTCTCTAAAAAGCACTCACCCTTTCCGCACATTCATTTTCAAGCACTCCCCTAGTTACTTCCAGCCTTATGATTAAACCCTATCCTCCTCAAGGAGATTAAATATAGAGCCTGCACAGCCTGCCTTTTTATTCATTGCTCCCTATGACAACCCTCTTAACTCTGGACTGTACTATGGTCCTGCACACATCTGGCAGGGTTCAAGGGTTACATGAGAGTACATTCTTCTAACCTCCAGTCACCTATGCAAGCCTTCTTTATGGCCATCATCTCAAAAGATGAGCTAGTGAGGTATGGTCTGTATTCCTTCTATTATACCCCCTTGCAATAATCTTCTCGTTCAAAACCATAACACAGCCTATTGGTACTTTCTTCTAATTTTTCTTGCCTTTTTCAGCCTGTTTTCAATGCCTGTTTCATCCATTTTTCATCTACTGTCATCTCATCCTCTTTCTACTAACACATACTCCTGCTAAATTCAACCTTTTATTTATACAAAATTATTCAAAAGATATCTGTAAATAATTTGGATTTATATATTGACTATTAGCCAAATATCAGATAAAGTTTAAAACAATATATTTCAGTTAAACTTTAGTGTCAAAATGTATATGTTTACACATTTTTATTTTTAGCCTTTGTATTATTAACTCTTATTATAGGATAGGTGATTTTGATGAAAATTGCAATAATTACAGACAGTAATGCCGGAATATCTCAGGAAAGAGCAAAAGAATTAGGAATGTTCGTAGCAGCCTTCCCCATTTTTATAAATGATAATCTTCAATTTGAAGATATTACAATGACGCATGAGGAATTTTATAAAGCACTTCAGGATGATAATACAGATGTGAAAAACTTCAATGCCATCTCCCGGAGATATGACAGATACCTGGGATGAACTTCTAAAAACCCACGAACAAGTGGTTTTCATTCCTCTCTCAAGCGGGCTTTCGGGAACCTATCTCAACTGCGCTATGCTTGCTGAGGATTATGACGGCAAGGTCGAGGTAGTAGATAATAAGAGAGTGTCTGTAACCCAGTATTGGTCTATACTTGATGCCCTTGAACTTGTAAAAATGGGTAAAAATGCCAAGGAAATCAAGGAATATCTTGAAAAACTGCTGACCGTTCCACTATCTATCTTTCACTTGATACTCTTAAGTACCTGAAAAAAGGCGGACGCATTACTCCCTGCTGCTGCTGCCATTGAACTCTGCTTAATCTTAAAGCCGGTGCTTCAAATCCAAGGTGATAAGCTGGATGCTTTATTCAAAGTGCAGGGTAAGGCACAGGCTAAAAAGACTATGATAGAAGCCATCAAAAAGATATGGAGGGACGATTTGAAGAAGCTGTTACAAAAAGCACAATCTTCATCTTGCCCTTGCCTATGGTGCAGATCTCTGAGGATGGTTTGGCTTGGAAAAATGAAGTGGAAGAGATTTTTCCTGAGTATGAAATTACTTCCACCCTCTTTCACTAGCTGTAGCCTGCCATATAGGACCCGGTGTACTGGCTATTACCTGCTGTGAGGGATTGGATCCTACATTACTTATAATTCACGGGAGCTGAAAAATATTAGCAGAAAACAATTATATTAAAGTCGACTAAACACGGTAAATTGCTGTATTAATGAGAAGAGGCTGTCACATTAGGATAAAAGTTTTCCTTATGTGCAGCCTCTTTTTATTATATTACTGTTTTATATCTGCTTAGTCCACAGACAGAACTTCTAGGACTGGTTTTTCATTACACAGCAATTTCATATATCTTCCTTATATCATTTTCATCCAACTCTCCCTAAAGCAAGCCTATCTTCTGCTGTGATTAAAGGTACATTCTCTAACTATGTCTGCTATTTCTTCTTCAGATGGCTTGTGTCCCAAAAGTTCAGTAAGAGTTAGAGGCATTCCTATAGACTTAAAGAACTCCTCTGTCTTTGATACGGCAGTTAGAGCCACCGCTTTGTCATCTCCGGAAAGACCAAATACTCTTGCCCATAGTCAGCAAATCTCGCCATATCGGTTTCCATTACATACCTTGCCCAGCTTCCCCATACAGCTGTAAGCGTAGCTCCGTGGGTAGAATCGTATACAGCTGATATAGCCATTCCAAGCTGATGGTTGGACCAGTCTCCATCTGCACCAAGACCTGTAAGCCCTATATGGGATATGCTTCCCGACCACATGATTTCGCTCATTGCCCTCGTAGTCTGTAGGATTCTCATATCCTTTAACACCGTATTTAATTATATTTCTCATAAGTCCAAGAGCAATCTCATCTGTCAAATGATTTCCCCTTGTACTCGTAAAGAATCTCTCAGATGTATGCATATAGATATCTGCAACACCTGCCCCTATCTGCCATTTTGGAAGTGTCATAGTCAGTCTCAGGATTCATAATGGCAAAACTTTGGCCTGTTGAAGTCTGTTGCTATTCCCCTCTTAGTAGGCTTATCCACTTCGTCATTGGTTATTACTGCTGAATTGCTGGTTTCACTTCCTGCCGCAGATATGGTAAGTACGCTTCCAATACTTAGGCTTCTTTCTACCTTTGCCCTGCCTAACCAGTAGTCCCATACATCTATATCAGGAGAAGCTATTCCGTGAGCTGCGGCCTTTGCCGTATCAAGTACACTTCCGCCACCTATAGCCAGTATAAAGTCTGTCTTATATTCAAGTCCTGCCTTTATTATCTCCCTCACCTTGGAAAGAAGTGGATCTGGCACAACGCCGCCTATAGAAAGGTATTCTATTTTGTTATCAGCCAGATTTTTCTATCTTACTTAGAAGGCCATTTTTAAGGACTGAATTTCCTCCATATACGATTAAAACCCTTGTTCCGCCACATTCCTTTACAAGCTCAGCTGTCCTTTCCTCAGTGTCCTTGCCAAAGACTATTTTTGTTGGTGAATAATACTCAAACTTTAACATAAGCTTCTCCTTTCAAATTGTTATGAATAATTTCAGTTCTTCCCAAAAATATAAAATTGCTAATTCTTTACAAAACCTGCCGTTTACTCATACTCTTGGCTCTTGTATTATATTCTACCATTTCTATGGCAATTATTCTATAAATTATAAAATAATATCACCCTTTAAAATAAAAGTATCCACTCTCTCTTATAACTTGATTTTCCTGTAAAAATAGCTTAACATTAGTCTTTGCAGACATGAATATTTAAGAAAGGAAGAAAATGATAGATGAAATTTAGTGAAATGCCTTATAAAAAGAGCTGATATTGAAGAAGCTAAAAGCAGACTTTTGCAAAACTTATGGCAGATTTTGACAATGCAAAAATCCGGTGAGGAACAGTTTGAAGTTCATAAAAATATTATAAAACTGTAAACCACATATACACACAGATGACACTTGCAGAGATTCGTCATTCCATAGATGTGACAGATGAATTTTTACAGCAGGGAAAATGACTATTGAGGACGAGAATGGTCCCTGTACTTCGGTCATTACTTGTTGAATATGGCAAGAAACTCTATAATTCTGAACACCGCAGCTTTTTTTAGAAAGCAAAATAGGAAAAGGTGGCTTTTAAAAACCTTGAACTTGCAATGAAGCTCAGTAGATGATAGGATTGTACCTCTTATGCAGGAAGAAAACTCCCTTACCAGCAGATATGACAAACTCCTTGCTACTGCCAAAATTGATTGGAACGGTGAAAAGCCTCAACCTCTCACTTATGGCTCCATACCTCAACAATTCTGATAGAAATACCCGTATAGAGGCTTGGAAAAAGTATACAGAATTTTTTTAGCAACAACAAGGAAGAACTTGATGACATCTATGACCAGCTTGTAAAGAACAGAACAGCTCAGGCTGAAAAAGCTTGGTTAGGAGAACTTCATCCAGCTTGGCTACTACAGAATGAACCGTAACTGCTATGGTAGAGATGATGTTAAGCGTTTTTAGAGAACAGGTAAAGCGTGACTTTGTACCTTTTGCTGAAAAAAATTACACGACAGGCGTAGAATGAGACTCGGTCTTGATAAGCTTCATTTTGAGGATGAGGGTGTATACTTCAACAACGGAAACCCTGCACCTATCGGCACTCCTGATGATATCCTTGCAGCAGGAAGAAAGATGTATAATGAGCTTTCACCTGAAAACAGCTAAGTTCATTAACTTTATGTGTGATAATGAGCTTTTTCGATGTACTTGGAAGAAAGACAAAGCAGACAGGCGGATATATGACCCTATCTTCCTGATTATAAGTCTCCTTTATATTTGCTAACTTCAACGGAACCGCTGATGATGCAGATGTAATGACCTCATGAGTGCGGACATGCCTTCCAGGGCTTCTGTCATGGTGGATGATCCTATCATTGAGCACAGCGAAATCACCTATGGAGACAGCCGAGACACATTCGATGTCTATGGAATTCTTTACCGAGCCTTTGATGGAGCTTTTCTTTGGTAAGAGAAAAGCAGGACTACATAGATATGCATCTTGAGTCATCCGCAGCCTTCATTCCTTACGGAACTATGGTTGATGAATTCCAGTGATATTGCTTACACCAATCCGGGACTTTCTCCAAAGCAGCGCAATGAGATGTGGAGAGAGCTTGAGATGCAGTACAAGCCTCATCTTGACTACTCTGGAAATGAATACTACAGTGCCGGCGGTTTCTGGCAGAAACAGCGCCACATCTATGACAGCCCATTCTACTACATCGACTATGTACTGGCACAGACCAACGCCTTCCAGTACAAGGTAATGATGGACAATGACTATAAGGCTGCATGGAAGAGCTATCTTAAGCTTTGCAACCTCGGTGCAAAGGACTTCTTTACAGATCTTGTGGCTCAGGTTGGTCTTAAGAACCCATTTGAGGATGGCACTCTTAAGGAAATGGTTGACAAGTTTCAGGGAGTTTTAAAATTATAAAGATTAATTTATTTATTACAAGGAGGGTGAGTTCTATGCACAGTTTTTGAGAGCAGCCGGTTTCTCAAATATAGCTTCAAGAAAAGAATTAGATAAAGTTCTGGGACTTGTCATGACTCGCCCAACCCATGATAAATTTGCATTTTCATCAGATAGAAATCATAAAAAATTGTTGAAAAAGAGCTTTAGATTTTCTCAGATAGAATGGGCATTACCATCAGAGGCGAATATGACGAAAAGGGATTTTTCCATCTTGAACATTATTATCCATATCTTATAGGGCCGGAAACCCTGCTGCTACGAAGAAGTGTCTGTGTACCAGCGGATAGATACGGATGCTTATACTGCTATGTGTGATGATTTACATTTTGGAACTTCTTTAATATTTTATTTACAGAATTCAATAGATTACCTTTCAGTGAAAGAAATATGAATAGTAAAAAGAACTTCCATTGACGCTTTCGGGACTTTCTGTCTCTGGAAAAGATACTGCTTCCTATCAACAAAACTGATGAGCAGGTAAGGGTACAGAATGAAAATTCCCTACGATATGACACTCTACTTATGGCTGCTAAAGAGGGTAATGAAGAAGCCATCAATACTCTTACTCTGATGGACTTTGACACCTATTCAATGATATCAAGGCGAATACTTACTGAAGATGTCTATAGTATAGTTGAAACAAGCTTTATTCCCTTTTGGTTCTGAATCAGATAATTATACAATTTTAGGGATAATTAAAAGAAGTAATACCACATATAAACAGTTTTACCGGTGAAAACCTGTACTGAAATGCTTTGTAAACTGTAATGGCTTTTGATTTTTATATAGGCATAAATGACAATGATTTACTTTGGGAGCCCTAGTTGGACGCCGTTTCAAAGGGGAAATCTGGCTTCAGGGAACTGTTGAATTTGAAAAACTTTAAGCTTCAATTTAATGCCATCAACAGATTTTAACAAATAATTTTTAAAAATTAGAGAGGATGTATTATTAAATGAATAACGAAAATAATCAGGAAAATAGCCTCGACCCGTTTGGCAGGGATAACGAAAGAAGTTCCTTTTCAGGTAAACTCGGCTATGTACTAGCTGTAGCAGGTTCTGCTGTAGGCCTGGAAATATCTGGCGTTTCCCTTATCTTGCAGCAAAAAGTACGGTGGAGGTATCTTCCCTACTTGTATATCTTATCCTTATGCTTACATTCGGATATGTACTTATTGTCTCTGAGACAACTCTTGGAAGGCTTACCAGAAAAGAGCCCTGTGGGTGCCTTTTTGGGAAATTTGGGAAATCTCTTCCTTTTAAAGATTGGAGGTTGGGTAAATGCCATTATTCCTATGCTCATCATCCCTTACTACAGTGTAATAGGCGGCTGGGTATTTAAGTATTTATTTGAGTATCTTCGTGGAAGCTCAGATGCTCTAGCAGAAGACAGCTATTTTTACAGGCTTTATTACGGCAGGTGCAAGTGTGGAAGTTTGGTTTCTTATCTTCACTCTTGTGGTACTTCTTATAATTGTCGCAGGGGTTGAACATGGTATAGAGAAAGTCTCAAAGATGATGATGCCTGTACTCGTCATCCTTGCAATCATAGTTTCAATCTATTCAGTAACAAGACCGGGAGCCCTTGAAGGTGTGAAGTACTTCCTCATCCCTAACTTTGACAACTTCTCCTGGATGACTATAGTTGCCGCAATGGGGCAGATGTTTTACCTCTTTCGATAGCAATGGGTATTCTCTACACCTACGGCTCACTATATGAAGAAAGATGTAGACATAGAGCAGTCTACCTCTCAGATAGAGATTTTTGATACAGCTATCGCCTTCCTTGCAGGTCTTATGATAATCCCTGCTGTCTTCTCCTTCTTTGATGGAGATCCCTGAGAAGCTTAAGGCAGGCTCCTTCACTTATGTTTCATTACCCTTCCTAAGGTGTTTGCAAGCATGAGAATGGGAAGAATCATCGGTATAGTTTTTCTTCCTCCTCGTACTTTCTTTGCAGCCCTTACAAGTGCTATTTCACTTGCTGAGTCCTGTGTATCTACCTTAGAGGATCAGCTTGGCTGGAAGCGTAATATAGCTAGCGTGGTCATAGGTATCATCATAGTGATACTTGGCTCATTCTCAGCACTCGGCTTTTGGTATGCTTGACTTTTGTACAGATACTTGGAATGTCAATCCTCGACTTCTTCGACTTCCTCACAAACTCACTTATGATGCCTATAGCCGCCCTCTCCACCTGTATTCTCATAGTATATGTAGTTGGAGTGGATAAGATAGTTGAAGAGGTGGAAACATCATCTAAGTTTTAAGCGTAAAAGGCATTTACAAGTTCTTTATCAAATACCTTGCACCTATCTGTATACTTGTCATTCTAGTAAGCTCGATTGCAAGCGTATTTTGGACTGATTAAGTTCTAGCTTAATGATGTTACTTCATAGGCATAAGAAACATATGTTAATTGTATAAAATTAGCAGATTACAAATAAGATTAACTTCCCCCTAGCTTTAGGGATTGCAAAAAGGCTGTCGCCCTAAGAATAAAACCATTCTTAGAGTAGCAGCCCTTTTTATGTACTTTTTATATACTTTTTATATGCTCCACCTATACTCTTCCTACAAGCTTTTTGATAGGTTTACAATCCCCCTTAGCTCGTCTTTTTTCTTAACCTTTCCTTCAGATATATCTTATCCTCTGGCTATAATGTATTTCTTATTCATAAAGAATTTCCATAATACAAGGTTGGCTAATGTCATCACCACTATACCAATTAGCTAGCAGTCCCAGGGTATTAAGCCAAAAATATATGTGTCCAGCCAAATACAGCAAATACAAAGAGGGCTCATAAAAACATCAATAAATTATTTCCTGCACTCGCAGTATCCGATTCATAAGAAAATGGCAACACCCAGGCACTTATGCGTATTATTAAAACCTGTTACAAAGATAAATGACAGATATGCAAGTATTATATCAGGTATAGCTCCAAAACCATACACTCCTAACAGAAGGGCTGACAGAGCCACAAAAATAGGTGTCAAATAGCGAAACAGCACCACCTTGACTCCGGCTCTTATACATTTGCTTAGATTCTCAATCGGAAGAATCTGATAGAACATTATGCTTTCCGGATTTTCAGTCTGTCCTATAATCATATATATGAGATGCAGAAGTCAGTCCTGTAAAATAAAGCAGAGCAAGTCCCCATCTTCCTTGTCTGAGATTTTCTATAAATGCCTGTAAATCCTTTTTCCCCTGTAATCTGTGGCAGAACCATGATTATAGGCAGAATAAACACATTGGCAAGCTGTGGATAGAGCTTAAGCTTCATATCCCTGTTTCTTGATACCTGTATCAGCACCAGCTTCATAAAATGCATTTTCCTGTTCATCCTTTTGAAAGGAGCTTACATAAGCTTTGAAAATGGTGAAAGTGATTTATTTTCCTTGGCTGTTTCCGTAAGCTTATCAAGCTCTCCTTCAAACTCCGGCATTACCTTTTTCTTATAAAGCACCTCAAGCAAGAAAAATGCAGGTACTGTGATTCCTGCCAGTACATATATGTACCATTCACCTCCTGCACCAAATAAGCTCTCCAGTATCGCAGAGAACCAAGCTGATGGCAGCAAAAAGTAAACTGGTGAAAATGTAATCTGCCCCTTTGAGAAGCCTGCTATACTTACGACTCTTTGGCACAATCTGATACGAAAAGTATTATCGCTATTGTCATAAATATCTGAAAGCCGCTTAAGATATCCTTTAGCTTCTCTCCTGAAAATACTTTTAAGAAGGAGATAGTAGATGACTCCCGCCAGGTGAAGGCAAACGACAACAATCACAATCGAAACTAAGGTAAAAGCCAAGCCATATAGGATTCCCTTAGAAATAAAGCCGACAACTACAGACGGCAGCATCATAGCGGCTGCTATAGTTCCTATATAGTAGGCTATATGTATGTTTTTGCAGTGCTTATCTCATTTTTTTCCCAATAGGCAGTGCTCCGTAAAATGACTTTTTCTGTAGTATCTAGGAGTACGGCTGAATACTCACTGATATAGACTGAAAAACAACATGAATATAAAGCATGGTAAAGCTGATTGTATTAGCTCCAAACATATTTGGTATCACCTGCATAGAAGCGATAAATATTCCTAAACCCATATAAACCAGACAGGTAGAATCATAGATTTTTTTCGGCTCTTTCCTATCTTCTTCCCATTATTTTTTGCAGAGCAGAGACACCCTTCTGCATATCCATAATGAGCTTAAGCCTTAGCATTTCCCTAATATGGCTATAGTTTAAGTCCCTGCTCAAAAACGGCTTTACGCATTTATCCACAAGCTTTTAACACAAAGGGTTCACTATTTTTCATCTTCAATAGTCTCACCTCCGGTCAGTGTGTCTACAAACTTGGCTGCAAGATCGTGTCCCTTTGTAAAAGCCTGTAAGGTTGTTGAAAAATATCCTCCATACTGCTGCCCTTACTGTTGTTTTTCAGCTCTTCAACTGTAGAGTCTGCAATCACAGCCCCGTCCTTAAGAAGGATAACCCTGCTGCTCATCTGCTCCACCACTTCCATAATATGGGAGGAATAAAAATATAGTCTTACCCCTGCTTGGTAAGTGTCTTAAGCACCTCCTTAAACACAGCCACGCTATTTTGTATCCATGCCGTTAAGCGGCTCATCAAGGAAGAGGATGTCAGGATTGTGTATAAGACTTCCTATGATGGCTATTTTTGCTTCATACCCTTTGAATAGCCTGAGATGCGGGTGGTAAGTGCATCATTTATCTGAAATATCTCCGCCAGCTCCTGCATCCTGCCTCTCAGTTGCTTAGCTCATATACAGAGGATAAGAAGGAGATATATTCTTCGCCTGTCAGGCTCTCATAGAGGATAAAATCTCCGGAACATAGCCTATCTTCCTCTTGTAGCTTACCAGGTCTTCTTCGATATTTTTACCAAATACCTCTATTGTCCCTGTGTATCCACCAAGAATCCCAAGCATCAGCTTAACAGTTGTGGACTTGCCGCTTCCGTTTGGCCCTATGTAGCCGATAAGCTCTCCCCTTCCTGCGGCAAAGCTAACATCATCGTAGAACATGATGCTCTCCAAAAGCTCTTATTCACATTCGTAAGTCTAAGTACCTCTTCCATAATTACCTCCCGTACAAATCGTTCATCAGATTAATTTTATCATATAACAATTTTGATTATTTTGTAAATTTTATTAAAATTTTTCTTTCAGTTTTATTTCATATTTAATGGAATAAAAAATCTACTACTACTGTTGCCAAAGAAATAAGACGCTACAGAACAGTTAAACAGCGGAACCGTTTTAACTCGCCTATCATATGTGCCAAATTAAAAGAGTGCGAAAAACCGCTTAAAATCCGGATGAGCCTTATATCAGATACTTACTAACCTTCCTGAACTTGGTATCTCTGTAAAAATTACTTTTATACATACATTGAAGGTGGGTATTTAAAGAGTTCATTATTTATAACTTCTCACTACACAGACAAGTTACCATGAGGGAAAGAAAAAAGTTAAAGGAAGCTTAAAGAACTGACCAGGCAAGACTTGAACCTTTTATTCAGTCATATTAATTCCGGCCACGAAAGATTCTTGGCGGTAGAACACCTTTACGATATATTTTTCTTTCTCTACGGCAAAATATAATTCATAAAATGGTAATCAGGCGGTTAGCCCTGATGAAGCAACACTGCAGCCATTTCTCCTAAAAATAGAATAAGCCGGCATAAAAGACCGACTTATTCTAAACCATTAAAAGCTAAACCTACGAACACACAACCCTCTCACCAATTATGGCAGCGGAACTGTTTTATATCATTCTTATTTCTGTTAAAACCTTACTGCTAAATATTAAACAAGTATTTTCTGTTAATCAAAAACATATGCCATTTCATATTCAAAAAGGAATTAGCTGTTTACCGGTTTTTGTAAAAATGCCTATCTTACCCGGATATCCCTTTGTTTTAACAATAAAAATATCCATCACTATAAGCCTCATAATAATATTTTTCAGGTATTACTTCATTCATTTTTCCATCAACAAGTTTGAATGAATACATAAATTTATCATCACCTTTATATATTAAAATAGCTAAATCATCCTTAGTTATTCTGGTATTACCCAAGTAATCTTTATCTGTCAACCGTATTCCCTTACTATTATATAACCAATAAGTATTATTTCCTTTATGTACCAGTATCAGATCCTTACTACACATTATATGATCCACTTCACTCTGAATGGTATTTCCATTTTTGTTATAAAAATATATTTTTCCATCTTCTACCGCTCGTGCTATACCATATTCATAAAATCTAATTGGCTGCACACTCTTACAAGGATATATTATTTTTCCCGGCTTTGTTAATCAAACCATATTTTCTATTTTTCTATTACTGCTATTCCATACTGATTTAACAATATTGGACTATCACTATTAAATTCAAATATTTCTTTTCCTTTTCTATTTATCAATCCCCATTCATCGTTTTTGCATAACGGTAGCATATCCATTTTCAAATTGCTTCATATCGTCATGTTTAAAATCTATTATTTTCTTTCCTTTTTATTAATATATCCCCATTTGCCATTATATTTAGCCGGTATCAGACCATTGCTTAAATTTCCCATCGTTTCTATACTTAAAATGAAGGACTTTTTCCCTTCTTATTTATATAAGTCCAATCATATTTTCTCCCACTCAAAGCCAGTCCTTCTGAAAAACTCACCTAAATAATCGTACTTACAAGGTAATATAATTTTTCCTTTCAGGTCTAGGAATCCAAATTTATTATTTTTATTACTCTGAAACCATCAGAATCTATAGCCATATTATCATACTGTACAGGAATGACCTCTGTACTTGTAGAGTTTATAATACCACACTTTTTATTTTTTTCACTACTGCTCTATATCTCTCTTTTTGCTGCCTAATGCAAAATGATGTTGTATAAATACGATCATATTCCAGCTATTCCTTATATCTGTATATTCTATTTTTCATCCTTATCTGCTACAGCAATATAGCCATCTATAAAAGTTATATCGTCATATTCTACAATTTACAACTTCCTCTCCTAATTTATTAATAACACCCATTTTGTCATTTTCTTTACAACAAGACTATCCTTCTCACTTTTTCAAATACTTCTTTATCATATTTATTAATGAATAACCCTTTTTTCATTAGTATAAATATAATTTATTGCATTTTCATCATCTCTTGAAGTAAAAACTACAAAATCATAGCTTTTATTCAGCTCAGTACCTCCATATTCCTTATTTCCTTCGCCATCAGCTTTCAAAAAGCTTTTTATATAATATTCCTTACTGCTCAGAGTTTCAATATTTTTCCATATTTATCAAATATTTTATAAAACCTTTCACCTGTTATATTAGATGGCATTATAAAATAATTTCCTTTATATCCTTTACCAATGAGGGTTACTTTCATCACAAAGTGTAGTTGTAGCTGACTCTCCATTTATCTCTATTGAATACAGCTTACCATCCTTCAAGGCTGCTCCATACCTAATCTTGCTCTCTGCCGCATATACTACAGGCAAATTAAATGTTCCTATTACTATAGCAAGCAATAGCCCTAAACTCAACTTTTTGATATTCTCTTTAACATAAAAATCTCCTTTTACTAATTTTTCTTTTTACTAATTTTTCAAAAACCCTTTACAGCGTCTAAATCCTTCTCTTTGTTCCTCAAGTGAAAGCTCGTCAAACCGGACTAAATCATTATGAATCCTCTTGGCATCATTTCTTACTTCTCCATACTTATAATAATTCAAAAATAAAATCTGCACCATCTTATATGCTCAAGTTCTGCTAGTTCCATCTCATCTTTGTTAAGATCAGCTAAAAATATTCCCAAAAGTCTGCAGCTGAAATATTAGAAGCTACGGAGAAAACCTGAAAGATCTTCCCATTTCATATCTGTATTACATATTGATTCATAGTAATTATGCAAAAGCTTTTGCTTTTTCTGTCAGTTTCTCTCTCAGTATATTTTCCTCTGTAAATACATCTTTATATCTCCCAAAAAGGCACAGGTTTTCTATACTCAATATATGAACCCATATCTCCATCTTCTAGGAGAATAATAATATACTTTCGAATTATTGGCGCTCAAAATAATTGTCTGTAATAATTCTACCTCTACCTCATCTGCAACAATTACTTTATCTGCATTCTCAATAATTTCCCAGATATTTTCATCATCTGTAGAATAATATTCAAGCTTTTTCATCTGAGTTCATAAGCTGCAGGTTTTTATGCCTTATCCGGTAAAGCTTATTATCTGTAATAAAATGATAGTTTATATGCTGATTCAGAGAAAAATATTCATCTGCAGTCCTGTACTTACAATGCCTCCTGCAAGATTAGAGCTGCCATAAATTACAATATCAAGTTTTTCCTTTCCTCCTTCCACATTCCAAGCTTTTTCCACAATCCTCTGGATATCATATTGTTAATATCAAATACTACAGTATCATGTATTGTTTTCACAAACTTCCTTCTATATCTCTGATAGCTAATATATACCTTTTTATTACTTTGAGTGTAAATTTATGCTCCTTATAAAATTCAAAGGTCTTTTTATCGGAAGAACATATTATTATATGGTTTTGTTACATATATTTTTAAAAATTCTCTCCCAGATCAATTTCCCCAAATACACTAGGGCAGGATTTTTCAAAGGATTAACAATAAATTGTTTATAAAAAGTCATCTGTATCTACATATTCTCGTCTGTTTTTGGGTTGCAGCATCTGCCATAATGTTCTTGCAGTTACAAGCTTTTAAGCTTTTTCCTTGGAGAATAATATTTTCTTATATCTTTATAATCGTTTTCCTCCTTTAACAAGTCAAATGCTTCGTCAAATTCTTCTTTTTCTTCTTTCCACCCTGGATTGTTATTATCTTCTTTTCCTAGCCCTGTACTCATGATCTGCATCATTTAGTTTATCCCAATCAATTTGGAAGTTTATTGCATACATTTGACCATGCACGGGTTCATCATCTCCCATTCATTGCATGCATGAGTTCTAATAATGTTTGCATAACTCGTCACATAACCTTCATCAAAAAGCATAAGAAAGCCTTACAATACTTAGACTCCATATTGTCGGTAAATTGTTCAATCCAAATATTATTACTGGAAGCAAAATCTTTATCGAAATAAATTCTTGAGTCCGTATTCTTTTTGAAGTTTATATACTATATCAGTTAATACTTTTTCCCAACTATTACCTCTATAACTAATAAATACATAATCTTTCTCATCTTCCGCTTTCGTTACCTTTTAGTTCTTTATATCTCGTATTTTTCATCCGCTCTTCATATTCTTTTTGTGTCATCTTTTCCATTCTCCTAAATATCATAATCCAAATATAATGCCATTCCCCAAGTTAACCATCTGAATACCATAACCCATGATTCATCCTCCAAATTTATTTTAAACACAAAAAGACACCCATTTTGACTACATCAAAATAAGTGACTAAATTTCATATACTTAAGCTTTCGAAATCATATATTAAATTATACTTATAGCCTGTCCTGTCCTGTCCTGTCCTGTAATAATTATTTCCCTATCATATCACTCTATCAATCCCTTCAATAAACTTCTAGTAATATTGTACCAAAAATCAGATAGGTTTTGCAAGTTTTTATAGCAGCTTTTTTCAAGCATCTCATCTAGTTGTAAAAATGTAAAGTTACTTCCGATTAACTTTCCTTGTCCTGATTTTTAGTTTTTCAATAGGACTTTTTGACAATTAATCCTGCCATCTATTTACTTAACTTCATCTACAAATTCTTCTCATACAGCTCTTCTACAGAAGTAGTATCAGCATCAATAATCACATCTGCATATTTTTCATAGAGAGGACAGCGTTCTTCATAGAGGTCTCTAAGTGTCTGACCTTCCTTTCAGAGCTACTCCTCTGTCCTTTAGATTGCCAAGCCTTTTTCCACCTTTTCGTAAGGGAGTTTGAGATAGACTACTGTAGAGATTTTCCTTTAAGTGAGCCATGGCATTTTTGGCAGTAGACTGCGCTTCCTCCTGTGGAGATAACTGATTTCTCACAGGTTAGGCCTGCATTTATCTCATCTTCCACCTGAAGAAAGCCTTCTGTACCTTTTTTTCAGCTATAATCTCAGAAAGCAGCTTCCTGTTTTTCCTGTATAACCAGGTCACTGTCTACAAATCTATATCCCATCACCTTTGGCAAGCACAACTCCTACCGTACTCTTTCCTGCACGGGCATACCGATTAATGTTATGTTATTTTTCATCATATATACTGCTCCTATAACTTTTTGCTCAATAGTTGGGTTTATCGTTTACATTCCTACCTAAAAAGCCTACTCTTCCTCTCTATCTGTCTTTCTGTCTACTATTCGGCTTACCACTTCCGGTAGATTTATGCTTACTTTCTGCCTTCTCAATTTTTATCAGACAGAGATTCTTTACTTTTATTGTTACTCTTCTTTCCCTTCTTTATTGAGTATCCAAAGGAGCCAAGTTCTTTCCCAAGCTCATAGTATCTTCCATGGGAATAGGCAATAAGGTCTGCTGCCTTTAGGGTTGAACCTTCCTTTATCATCCATATATTTCCCATCCACTCTTACATTTACTACATCGGCTGTGAAGAGGCTGTGGCTTCAAGCTCCATTACCTGCCTTAACTTACACTCAATATTCACAGGGCTTTTCCGCTATGGCTACAGCCTTTACCTTTTCTGACTCAAGCTTTGGTAAGCTCTCATTTCCTTGAACTTATCCACATCTCTGCCCAGACTTTTACTCCACAATAGTCTGTTGCCTTTGGTAAGTGCCTTTGGTTGTGATATTGACTACAAACTCTCCAGTCTCCTTTATGATGTCCTAAGAATACCTCTCAGGTCTGATGGAGACTGACAGCATAGGGTGGATTTGTGCATATAGTTCCTGCCCAGGCTAAGGGTAATGATATTGCTTCTTCCCTCTTTGTCAGTGGGACTTACCATAACTGCAGGCAGGGGGATGAGCACTACTTCCTGCTTTCAAGATATCTTCTCATTCTCTTCGTTTTTAACCACCTTGTTGGATTTTTGTATTTTTTATTATAGTTTTTCTTTTTATCATATACTTCCTCTTTATGAATTTTTGATTAGACTAAAATTATCTCTAGCTTATATCAAAAAGTCTATAGAAAGGTCAATATAATACTTTTAACCCCCATTCTAATGATATAAATTGCAACACTAAGTGTCCACCTCAAGTAAATAATTCCTTATACACTTCATCAGCAGACTTTCCACCAAATTGTTTCCTTGGATATGCGTTTATATATTTTTCTATCTTCTTGATATATGCCTTCCTTTGCCTTCTGTTTATCCCTATACTTCTGATGGGCAACTCCGCCACATACTCTTTTTGACTGTTAAATAAGAATTCAGCAGTTATACACTGCCTCTTAACTTCTCTTTGTATGGTATTTGTAGAAACACCCTATCTCTCAGATATCTCTTTATGTGTCTTCTTTTTCTTCTAAATCAACTTCTATAATACATCTTTCTACCAGCGTTAAGTATTTACCTTTTCTTTCTCTATTATAATAAGTTTGCATCGTTTACCTTTCGTTATTTTTGTTTTTTTGCCAATCCAATTATAACTATGAGATGGTAACTCGATACTTTTTATTTTCTTTTAAGTGGACACTTTATTTTACAACTTATACTGCTTGTTTTCAGGCAAAAAATGAGGACTCACTGCATCTAAGCATGAAGTCCTCTAAAATGAAAAAGAAACTTGCTCTTTCCTTATATTTTTAGTTGATTTTTATGATAATTACCAGTATCAAAAAGGTCTATTGTTTTTCTATATGAATAACACTCTAAATAATACATAGCAATTACCTCCATTATTTGACCCATTTTTCCCTCACAAACAAAGATTGATTAAATCACTCCTGCTTTTTCAAAATGTTTTTTAAGTATCCTTGTTGCAACAAATGCTCCTATGCAAGCAAGAACAAAAGTTATCAAGCCAAATCCTACTGCCCACGAAACTTTGAAATAAGATAATGCTTCATTTATCCCCGCTTCGCCTCATTTTTCCATTTTGATGCTCTTTCCACAAAAGAAACTGTTCCGAATAAAAATCACAGGAATTACTGTTCCTAAAAATCTGCTAATGCAAATGTCCCATATCCAATAATCATCGTCCCTTGCTCTCATAATTTCCTATAATCAAATCACATATAATTCCACCGATTACAGCAAAGACTGCATGAGGTAAATGTCCTCCTGACAACGCAATTAAACCAAGAAGCGTTCCTGATATTGTAAATACACCCTTCTTTTTAACTTTTACAGCCATAAGAATATAAACGGTAGCAGCTATCATAAAGCTAACTCCTGAAAACAATAAATCCTCCAACAACTGTTGTTGCCATAGCAAATGCAACTGCCATCTATATGACAATTCCAATTGCATTAAAGATTCCGATTGTAATAAAATCACGACCATTTAATTTGTTTTTCATAAAAGTCCTCCTAATAAATTTTCTGTATTACTATCACAAGAGCAATAATCAAAGCTTCTAATAGTCCAATCATTAAGTCTGTTTTTCTAAACCGCAATTCTGATAATGTTATCCTCTTCTCATCACTATCAAGTCCTCTAATCAAGTGCTGGAAGCTGACAGTTCATCTGAAATCTTAATCATTCTCATTAAAAAGCGGAACAAGCGTATATTCAATATATTTAATTGGATGTAGCAATGGGAAAAATCTGCTTGTTACGATTCCTCGAATCCTCATATTCTCTTTTAATGCCTTGAGTTCTATTTTTATAGTTGGTACAAACCTAAGCAAAACACTAAAAGGTATACCAATGCTTCTTGGTACTTTCATTCTATTTAATGCTTCAAGCATTTTCACTTACACCCTGTAGTCTTTGTTATATATCCGCCAAACATAGCAATTAAGGTCATTCTTGATGCAAAGTAAATAAACATATATATTGCAAATACAATACTTGCTTCCGGGAATTTTTCCAAGCCCGAACTCTATGCAGTATAAAGCACAAAAACAAGATAAAGCGTAACGCCCTTTCCACATACTGCTGTATACATACAGAAAAAGGCAAAAACAATTAGAACAAAAAGTAGAATTGTATCGCTTATAAAAAGCTCGTAAAGGAGGCAATTGGAGTAGAGTAAGCTTTATTCTCGGATCAATGGTTTTTCTATCTGCCAAGCTTCCTACCTCCTCTCATCTTGTCCAATATGAAATTTATTACTTTCACTCATATTCAAAACAGTTTCTATTTTCCATCTCCCATTACCCACAGCTTGCTCACTGTGTTTGCTAAAAACTCAAAAATCATAAACTTATCACCAAAACTGTTGTCCCATTTTTCAATTGTTCTTCAATCAGTTTAGCGACGGAAAGCATTGAGTCTTTATCACAACCTGATGTTGGTTCATCATAAATGAAAATCTTTGCATATTTCATCATTCCACAAGCTATTGTCAGTCTTTGTTTTTCTCCTCTTGATAAAACAAACGGATGCTTATCAATGTATTTGTCTAAACCAAGTACCTCAAAATAGACTTTGCCTTTTTGAGTATTTTCTTTTTATCTTTACCCTCCATACCAAGCAGCATTTCATCAAGTACACTTTCAGAAAAACAACTGATAGTCTGAATCTTGAAAAGACAAAATATGACATATCCATTAAAATCTTTTACGATTCAACTCTTTATCTTTTTCGCCCATATTTTTCCCTCTTTTTATCTTCTCAAGTCCTGGAAATTACCCTTGCAAAAGTAGTTTTCCAGTACCATTTAATCCGATAAGACCAATGGCTTTTCCGCACTCCATATTGAAATCAAGATGATTTAAGATGTATTGGTTTTGCTTATTTCCAGCCTTAGCTGTACTTGGATAACAAAATTTTCAAGCCTTTTCCACTAATACTTTCATCATTCTAACTGATAAGAATCTTTCTTCTCACTTATCCTGTATTCTTCTAATTCAAGAGTTCTTAGCCCGTTTTTCATCCAAAACTCCCTTCAAGATGGATAACTTCTTCCCGTCTCAAGTCCTTTTGTAAATTTCTCCATCTTTCATCAAAAAGAAAACGGTCAAATAAAGACTTTACATAGTACAAACGATGTTCGAATTAGAACAACTGTTGTTCCTTTTTCTTTAATTTCTCCAAAAATTAAAAACAGGTCAAATGCCTTCATATCCAAATTTGCTGAGGCTCATCTAAAATTAAAACTTTCGGATTCATCGCATGAATGCTTGCAATAGCTATCTTTTGTTTCTGTCCGCTTGATAATTCAAAAACAGATTTTTCCTTTCAGTTCCAGGTATCCAGCTCTGCATATACTTCTTCTACTCTCTGTTTGATTTCATCTCTTGATTTGCAGATAGTTTGAAGACCAAAAAGCTATTTCTTCATCTGCAGTTGTCGTAAAAACTGAGCTTCTTGGATCTTGAAATACAGTTCCTACAATATGCCCTATTTCATGAAGTAATAATTTGCTTATATCTTTTTCCTGACACAAAGGCTTTTTCCTTGCATTTGCCTTTATAATAATGCGGAATAAGACCATTCATTACACTTCAAAAGTGCTTTTTACCACTTCCACTTTTCCTGAAATTAAAACAAATTCACCTTTTTAATTTCAAGATTGATATTTTTAAAACAGTTCGTCCATCTTCCCATTCATAAGAAACATCTTTTTAACAAAATCATCAGTTACACCTCATACTGAGCTTTCCATAATTTTTGTGTAGTAACCATTCTTTTATCAAGAAGTTCTCCATACTTTCCTTTTTCAAGTAAATTTCCTTTTTGAAATACGAGAATTTGGTCAGCTTTCCTAATTGTTTTTAAATATTGAGCCACTACAAGTACAGTTCTATTCTTTGCAAGTTCTGTACAGCATCTTGTATCAAAGATTCATTTACAGGATCAACATTACTTGTCATTTCATCAAAAATTAAAATCGATGTATCCTCTAGAAAAGCTCTTGCAATAGCTATTCTTTGCCTTTGTCCACCTAGAAAGAATCCACCATTTTCTCCAATATCGGTTTCATAACCTTTTGGTAAACTCATAATGAAATCATCTATCCTTGCCTTCTTTGCAACTAGGGTGATTTCTTCTTTTGTAGCTCCTTTTTACCTACCCTGATGTTTTCTTCAATCGTGTTATCAAACAGTTGAACATTCTACATGACATATGCTAATACGATCCAAAAAGTTCATCATACAGGAATATCCCGTATATCAATTCCTCCGAGTGATTTACTTTTTCCTTTATGCACATCATAAAATCTTAATAACAGGTTAGTTATAGTCGTCTTGCCACTTCCTGACTCACCAACCAATTGCAGTCATTGTTTTTCATCAATATCAAAACTTAAATTTTCCATTTTGAACTCATCTTTTTCATAGGAAAAACCAATGTTCTCAAAAAGCTATATCATTATGTTTCGGAATAATTCCATCGACCTTATCCGGTATAATGTCTGCATATAAAATTCTTGAAAGCCTTTTTCACATAACTATCCACCATCGAAACATAGTACATATAGTAGTTTGTTCCATAGAAGCGAACGGCTTATAAAACTCTTTTTGAAATTACCGCAAAGATAATAAAAATTAAGTACATCAAAGATTTCCCTTTACAACAAATATTGTTCCAGAGGTTAAAAAGAACAAATATCAATATCCAGCAAAAAACCAAATATAGATAAACTGTTTTGCCTTGAATCTGGAAGCTGCTTTGCTTGTTTCTCCAAACTTTTTGTCTTATTCATAAGCTCATTATCAAGCTCTTATTCTCCACAAAACTCTTTAATACAGGTATTCCTCTCACATATTCAACAAATAAGCTAACCATATCAAAGTGCTGAGTTGTTCTGATTTTCTATTTTTCAGATTGCTTAATTGTCATATATAGAAAGGCAAGTGCAATCGGAACGGATACTGCCATTATCGGTGCCAACTTTATATCAATATTTTCCAGACCAACAAATGCGACTGCACCTATCAAAAATCGCCAAAACATTCTTGACCACTATGTGTCCTACAACAAGGGACATATTATCAACATCTTTGTGTAAAATTGTATTTATTTCCCCAAGTCGTTCATTGGTATAAAATCCCAAACTGAATTTCTTTAATTTGATAATCATCGTTCCTCTTATTTGCTGAACAATATCAAAACCTGCACTATGCTTTTTCATATCAGCAACCATAGTTTACAAATACCTTTGAAGACTACAAGTAATCCAATCGCAATAAAATATTTATAAAGCATATCTAAACTCGTCCATCAAATATCTGAAACAGTATAGAAAAATACGAGTAACAATCATAGCTATGGAGCTTAGTCCATAAAGGGCAAAAGAATACACTTGATATAATCAAATCTCTCTTGCCGGTTTTGTAAGTAGTTTTAACATTTCTCTAAACATTTTCTGTTACCACCTCCGTACACTCGCAATCCGCCTTGCTACTTGCTCGTGAAAGACTTTCGTCTTTCAAGTTCCATCTATCTACTTTGTTCTAGTGCTCAACCATATCCTTATAGAACTCCATCTTTTCATCAACTCTTCATGACTTCCTGCATCAAGAACAACACCCTTATCCACTAACTATAATTTGGTCTGAATCTCTAATCGTATTTAGATGATGGGCAATTGTAATGATGGTTTATCCTTGCTTAAATCGTCAATTGCTTCGCCGATTAGTCTTTCATTTTCACTATCAACAGCTGCCATTGCTTCATCTAATATCAAAATCGGTGCATTTTTAGTATCATTCTTGCTATGGAGATTCGCTGTTTTTCTCCACCGGATAACTTAACTCCCATCTCGCCTACTCGTGTTTCATATCCATTTGGCAAAAGCAGAAATAAAAGTCATAACATCTTTGCTTTTTAGCCGCTTCTATGACTTCTTCTTTTGTTGCATTTAATTTTTCCAATTGCTATATTTTTCAAAATGCTTAAATCAAAAAGGATAACATCTTGCCCGACACTACCAATCAACATTGAGATATTTTTCTTGACTATATTCTTTTTATGTCTTTTTCCATTTTATCAGTATTTGTCCTTCGTCTGCATCCCAAAATCCATAAGCAAATTAGATACAGTGCTTTTCCCACAACCACTTGCTCCTACAAAAGGCATTCAAAACTATTTTTCTTAAAAAGTTAAATTGATGTTTTTTAGCTCAAAGCCATCTTTTCCGTATGCAAAAATTCACATCTTTAAAGTTCTATGTTTCCAAATTCTAAACCTTGTTCCTGTCTTTTTGTTTGGAAGTGGAACTGTTAAAACTATTCCCGATCGCCTTTAATGCCTCCCTAAACACAATAAAAATGTTGCAATGTAGCTGTCTTACTTATAGATGCAGTAAAAAGCAGACGATAAAATAATGGCAAGGATAAAATTAGGCGTTGTAATATTCCCCTGATAAAGAAAGATACTTCCAAAATCATAGACGTTTACCACTCAATTTCCATAAATATGTCAATGAGTCCCATTTGAGATTGTAACTGCTCCATGCTCTTTTTAACCAGTAAATATATTCTCTTGCCGTTTTTAATGTTCTTTCACTAATCTCCTCTTCTTTAGCAAAAGCCTTAATCACAGAAATATTTTTACATATTCCATTAGCTCTTTCTCTCATCTTGTTTTCATGGTTAGAAGTAAATAGCAAAGTTCTTATCCATTGTTTTCTGTGAAAGAACTTTTTACCAAATACATAAGAGTGGAACTCGGCAATCATACCGAAGTGCAAGACGCCAGTCTACAAAAATCTATAGCTATGAAAAATAATGGTGAGGCAGAAGCGCTAACTGCTTATTATTTCAGGAAAGACACATCAGGCAGAGTATACTTCCACCTATCACATCATCTTTCGAGACAATGTTCGTAAAGCTCCCTGTATTATGTTCTTTGAAAAAATCCAAACTTAGTTTTTTAGATGCCTGATAATATCTACCCTAAGTTCTGTCAATTTTTCCATGTATGCTTTCTCATGCGGCAACCTTTGTTTGCAAAAATGAGTAAAACACACCTTTTTAATACAAACGATATAAAGATTCCCAAGAATATATACTTTTAAAATTACCTTCGTTAATATTGTTTGTGATTAAAGAACTAATCAAAATATACAAGTAAGATTTGTAGTATCAAATCAAATACTATTTTTAAAGCAAGAGAGTGAACCCGCTAAACCATTTTTCCCAATCACTTTTCTCATAATTCTTTTTCTGGCATGAGACAACTCTCCTTTCAAGTGAATAATATTGAATTTTAATTTAGTATAGAGGTTTAAAAGTAAGACTTTGCTGATTACGCAGTCTATTTTTAGTGCTAATTACTGAGGGATTTCCACTCCTTGTAATAACACCTCATAATAAGTTTTAGCACTATATTTTGCTTCCACTTTTCACTTTGATAGTGCTCTAGCTATTTTCAAGAAGCCCTCTGTAAAGTTACTGGCTAAAATATGGGCAAAGCATTGGATCATATTCCTGTTTTTGATTGTCTTTTTAAACTTACTTCAATATCGAACCTGCATTTTGCGATATGAGTTTTTGTTTTGCTTCTGTATGCTTTTTGTACCTGAACTTTTATCCATTAAAATAATTAACTTCTTACGCTCTTTTAAAGTTCATGAGATATAATTCTGCATGACTTCATCAAACCTTTCAGAAGCAGAACCCTTTTCCAAAGATTCTTCCTCGATTAAAAAGCTGACTCGAAGTTTATATAAGCAGAACTTACTACTGCATCAAACCGAAAACTTCACTTATTTTTGAAATAGGTATAAATTAGTGCCACAGGAATATCTGCTTCTTTTGCAATTTCTGTTAATTTGGCACCTCTATAATCCTCTTTTATAAAACACTTTTCTGCTGCTTCAAGTATTCTATTTCCTAACTTCTTCTTTTTAATACTTGTGCCATAGCACACCTCTTTCTATGTTAATACTGAATTTATATTTTCTAATAATAAATCGAATTCAATATTTGTCAAGAATGAGTAAAGATTTTCGTCAGTTGATAAAGAAATAAAATAGAGCAATCATTAACCCTTTGATACAATAGATTTCGACAAAACTATACAAAGGAGTTACTCTCATAGATATTATAGCACTAATAGAGGTTTTTGGTAAAAGGTTTGCATCGATGCAGAGAACAAATGAAAATCCAAGGACTTTTAACAGTTTTCTTTGAGACACCACAGCTAAATGCAATCTTCCTGACTCAATTTTCAGATCAGAGTTGCGCTAGCCGGATAGTTGTGGGAAGAATAAAACTAGAAGAAAAATCTGCCAGTCTGAGAGCTGCAGATTTTTGGAATGGATGAGTTATTTACCATTTACATTCTAAATCTTGGCATAGAGTCTTCTGAAATGAGAGAAGCCTATATTTCTTTTAAACTTGTTTAATTGTTTAGCAAAAGTATTTATAAAAAGCATAAAGATATTAAGTTTACGGAGAAAGGAGAATTTTTATTATCCTGATTTTTCTTTAATAAATAACATATTTCCATCCTTTATCCTCCACATTGCATTTAAAAATTTTTATAGATTATGTCCTTCCATAAAGATTGATTCTATCGTCTAAAATAGGAACGCAAATTATCAATTACGAGAAGTATATTACCTCGTCGCATACATCTTCTAAAAATTCATAGATCATCAGATATTACCAAAATCAAATTTACTTTCTCTTCTTTGAAATTCTTTATATTTTCGCTACTCACTTTCATATGTTGCATAATCTAATCCACTTGTTGGCTCATCAAAAATAAAAATGGTTTATTCGAAAAGTAGCGCAGATATAACAACTCTCTGTTTTCTGACCGCCCTGATAAGGTATGAGAGTTCCTTTGTTTTCAAATTGATTAATTTGCATATTTTTCATATAAATGTTTATCCTCGTCTGTATCCGATGTTAAATTTATTTCGTCATAAACTGTATCCGTAAACAACTGATTGTTTGCTTCTTGCATAACTAATAAACTATTTTTGATTCTGCTTTTGGAACCCAATTGCCTACCACATTTGCAAATCCTTCCCGAAGACTGTTTCTCAAGTCCGCAAAACAATTCTTGCAAAAAGTAGACTTTCCTATTCCATTTTTCCAATTATTCCTATAATCTTTCCCCTTTTCTGAAAGTTTTAGGATATCTATCTTCAAAAATGGTTTTGTTTTTCTTTTTATATAACAAGTCATATATTTTCCAACTCAGTTACATAAGGTATTCGTTTTTCTTTTAAAGTTTCCATCTTGAAGTTCAGTATGTCTAAGCCCTGCTTTTAACCTTTTTCTTCTTAGATTTAAATTTTGAATTTCTTCCATACTGTATTCTTTGATAATTTCCCCACTCTCCAAATATATTGCTCTATCAACATTTTTCAGATACCATAGTCTGTGTTCAGCTATTATAATTGTTTTACCTACCGCTTTTCAGTTTTTCTATTGCTTTTGATAGTTCTCTAATAGGTCAATATCCAAAACCGAAAGAAGGTTCATCAAAAACAAATACTTTCGGGTCTAAAAGCGAACGCACTTGCAATTTGCAATCTTTTTGCTTTTCTCCTCCGGAAAGATTTGATATATTTTTATTCATCAAATTTTCAAGATGAAGCTCTTTTTCGACCTCTTTAATCCTTTTTGTTAATTACTTCTCTTTCTATTCCGTAATTTTTCTAAACCAAAAGCAATTTCATCGGTTATGTATTGAGTTGTATAAAATTGTGTTTTGGGATTTTGAAAAACTCAAAGACCTATCATCCTTAGACAATTTATAAATTGGTGTGGTAAATGTATTCATACCATTGACCATAGCACTGCCGGAAATGTCTCCATCCATAAAACTCTGGTATTATACCGTTCATGCAAAGCTTTTAATAGAGTCGACTTTTCCACAACGCTCTTGCCACATGAAGAATGCATTCCCCTTTTAGGTTTTCAAGTTTATACTCTTTTATGAGTAATCAGATCCTCCCTTGTACTTAAAACTTAATTCTCTAATTTCAATCATATAAGTCCCACCCTGACACTTTCTACATCTTACTATTGATAAAAATTAAAATCGATAAAATTAAAAACGCACAATGTCATTTTTCTAATCTTAATTAGGTATCTGCTTGTTTTTGAACGGGAGCATCAAGCCCCTTATAATGGCTGATTAGGGATAGCTCATCCCCAATTTCTAATACACTTACGAATAAGTACAAAAGTATTCCATTGTCGCTGGCAGGTCTATGAAATAGAAATTATAAATACTAACGCTTAATCCCTCTTGTTTTTCATCGCCATATTTATATGCACTCGCTCATCTTTAATCGTAGGTAAACATCTAAATATTACAGAAATCATTATGAGTGGTCTTTTGAAAGTTTTAATTTTTGTAGAGTTGCTACTGCACTGGAAACAGATGTGGAATTTCAAAATCCATTTTACCCACGATAATACATGAGAAAATTTTTCTCCCAATTGCTAAGAGGAATAAAAATTAAATTCAAAAGAAAAATTCATATTCAAATAGAGCTAAATCTAATACAACACTTATTACAAAGAGATAAAATATACCTTATAGCGGATTTTTATAACCATCACTAATAATAATGGCAAGAAAATATGCTAATAAGGCTTTGATAAATTAAACTAAACCCTATTAAAATATTCGTACCTATAAGCAAAATAAGTTTTTGTTCTGGGCCGTCATTTTTGACTCCAGATCAAACTTTGAATTTCCATTATAAAACTCGTTGCCCTCTTCATCCTCTTTACTGGCAGCCCCAGCGCAAACTTTGAATTTTTCCATTATAAAAACTCTGCTGATTCCAACTTTTTATTTAGTATTTTCTTTTATAATAAGAACCAATCAGAGAGAATATAAAGTGTTCCAATAATCGTACTGGTAACATCCACATTGGCGTCCATCTCTTACTGTCATTACAAGCTTTGATCTAATCCACCTACATTATTACACTTTCAAAAATGCTTCTCTCATAACCCAAATTGGTGAAAGAATCCTCCAAAATAAGTTTAGAAAGGACATATGACTAATTGTATTTTTTTCTTAAAGTCTGTATAATTTCCACCTTTTGCTATGAACATAGCAATTGTTCCAGGGCAGGCACTGCACCACTAATGGTGCAATTGGAATATGTCCAGTTGCAGCTAATAAAATACTTAGTAAAATAGCTGCGATTACAATGGCAGTGGATGACTCTTGTTTTGCAAAGGAAGCATATGATAGGTTGGTGCAGCAAGTGAGTGCTACAAGCATAGGCATTAGTAAAAATAAAACAGGGACGAGCATAGATATTGCCCCAATTACTAAATATGTTACAAAGTAAGTCGCAATTCAAAACACCTGTAACTGCATTTTCTCGATGATTTCTTTTTGTGTTTCATAAATTTTCTCCTTTCAGGTGATTGTTACTGTACAATCTTCCATTTTTAGACTTTTCTTGATAATTCCATAAGTCTTTATATAGCCCTTCATTTTTAATAAGTTCTTCATCATTTCCCAACTTCCTCTACCTTTCCTTTGTTCAAAACAACAATTTTATCCAGCTCCCATACAGCTTCTTAATTTATGTCTACTAACCACAACTGTTTTATTTTTAATTAAATTTGATATTGCTTCTTGTATAATAAGTTCATTTTTCAGGATCAAGCGAAGATGTTGCTTCATCAAGTCAATATTATTGGGGCATTTTTAATATTGCTCTCGCTATCGATATTCTTTTCATTTCTCACCTCAGACAGAGTCGCTCCTCCTTGTCCAATCATGAGTGTCAAATCCATCATCTTTTTGGCTATAAAGTCATAAGCTCTGCCATTTTTGCAGCATTCATGATTTCATCTTTACTTACCTTCTTTTTCCAAATTTTATGTTGTTATAAATTGTGTCTTTAAAAAGATACACATCTTGAAAAACAACAGAAAATTTATCCGATGTAATCTATCCGGGTCGGCTGTTAGCAAATCTACCCACCAATTTTTAATTGTCCCTTCATTAGGATCATAAAATCTGAAAATTAATTTAATTAGGTGTGGATTTTCCAGATCCAGGTAACCAACAAAAGCAGTTAGTCGTTTTCATTAATGTCTAATGAAACATTATCGATAACCTATAGATTCCTTAAGAAAATGAAACATCACAGATTTCAATTTTGTTGCTTTTCGTTTACATCGCAATTTCCTGACATAGGTTTAGTGTTAAGTAAGTTAATGATTCTCTCTCCTGGAAGCTGATGCCATTTGTAGACCTGTATAATTTACAAGTGCAAGCTCAAGGATCAAAAATCCTTGTGCACTACAAATAAGAACATTAAAAAATGTATCAATTTCCAAGATCCATTTATAAATAAAGTAGGAACCAACTAAACTCATCAAAGAGTCCTATTCTTAAAATCATACTTGCTAAAGTAGTTAATGAACCAACTCCTTTCTCACTCTTAATATTTTGCATCTCTCATTAGTTTATCTATATCTTCTTCAAGTTTTTGATAATGTATCATCTAAGCTGTTATAAACTTTTTAGAGTCTTAATATCCAAAATATTCATTTATATCTTCTTCCTCTTTTATCCCTCATTTTCTTTGTTTTTAAATAAATTTTTCTGAAAGTTTTTGCATAAGGTGTAAGTAGAACAGAGAATTAGCGTGATCAATCAGTGTTGCTCATTCCCATTTTTACATTGATTATCAAAAATAATATTGAGCAAAAACTGCTACACATATACCACTGAAAAATTGAGGTAATTGATGAGTTACCGCCATTTTCAACTTTGATCATGTCATTAATGTATCTGAGATCTCTGCTGAACTTTTCCTGAAATATAACCTATTGGCAGTTTTTCTTATGTGGTCTGCAAGCTCTATTCTTCCATCTGCACTTGTCTTGTATCCAAGTTCATAGGTATATTTTTGTAGCTAAATTTTTCCAATCAAGAATGTTATTAAGAAAAATATTGCCATTATCATAAAAATACTTCCATAAAAGGCTCGTATCTATGCTATCTGTAGCTCTATTTAAAAATAGAGTTTCTGCAATTTCGCCAAGCAATAAATGGTATAAGGTTGGAAAATAGAATGCCAAAACATTTGAAAATAATTGATTTTCTTACATTATTCATCTTTTCCTAAAGTAATATTTCTTATCATTCATTCTCACTCCCTTCTATATCCATTTGCACAAATATTTGTCTTCTCTATGATATCAAAGAGCTCTTATATATTCCATTTTAGCAGGATTAAAATCTTCACATCTTACCTCTTTCTGCAATTTTTCCATCAGATATAACTGAGATTTGATTTGCATATTCTATGGTATTTAACCTATGAGCAATCATAATAACCGTCTTATCCTTAACCAATTCAGATAAAGCTTCCTGCATAAGATATTCATTTTTCAGAAGTCTATGCAGAAACTTGTTGCCTCGTCTAATACTAATATTGGTCATCTTCCAAAATCGCTCTTGCTACTGTACATACATTGTTTTCTCCGCCGGATAAATAAGTTTCCCTACCTAAAACAGTCATGTGTATCCATTTAGGAAGTTTTACAATCAAAAATCATGACATGTCTTGCTTTTTACATCTTTTTATAACATCTTCTTTTTGTAGAACCTGCTCTTTTGCCATAGCAATATTATTGAATACTGTCATCTGTAATAAAATCACTGTCTTGAAAAACAAATGCTATATTATCCACTAAAACATTTATTGGAATGTTTTATATTAACTCCACCAATTTTAATAGAGCGCTTCAGAAGAATCATAAAATCTCAGTATTAGCGTTCTATTGTGGATTTCCAACTCCCGAATAGCCAACTAATGCTGTAACTTCTCCTTGTTTAGCACAGAAACTTATATTCTTTCGAAACCTCTTCATTTCCATAAGAAAAAGCTTTTGCATTTTATTAAATTCAAGATCATGACCTTTTATCTCTTCCTCAGTATTTTCAATTTGCCAATTCTTTTTGATCTATAATTTCATTAGACTCTCAAAACAACTTCATTAGTAAAATTCATTCCTTCTGCAAAATCTCTAAGTTTTAACATTCGGTACACTAATTGCAGGTGCAAGAAATTAAATAAGAAAATAAATACTGTAGCAAAATCCAAGTTATTATTTCGTGACATTAAAAATATTCCTACTGGAACTATGAATGTACCACAGATAAAATAAAACATTCTAAATGAGACAAATCCAGTCTTATCAGTGATGTCATCGAACTTGTAAAATCTCTATATTCACCTACTGACTTTGAAAAAAATTTTTAGAATAGTTTTTGCTCCCTGTTCCAAATATTTTAACTTCCCCGCATACCTTTAACATATTCAGTAGTTGCTGAATTAATTTGATCCAAAATCGCAAAGTTCTTATCAAGTCCACCCGACTTTATAATCTTTTCGTCATGATTGCAATCTGAATTCTAAACCAACAAATATAATTAACAAAGTCGTAAGACCTAATATTAAATTTATCTTTAACATAATAATTATCATTGCTAAAATTGGTGTTAAAGTTGAAATTAAATTTAGTAATTGATGAGAAAAGTATCCCTCAATTTGATTCTATCTCCGATCCTAATACTTGCCTTATTTTTGACTTGTTGTCTCCGGGTAAAAATCCTAAAGGAAGATTCCCAATATGAAATAATATCTTCTTTTTAAATCAAGCTATTAAAACATGCTGAAAGCTTTATGGCTAAAATACTGCCAATGTAAGTTAAGCAACATGCCAATACCACTGCTATAAGTCCATAACTACAAAACTGCATTGCACTTTAGTTTCTAATTTTCCATATAAAAATAGAGATTTTATGACTTTGCTATATCACCAAAATTGGACAAATGCTAATAGCATTCCAAGACTAACAAATAATATTCCTCCTACAAGCTGTCCTTTCTTTTATTTCACTGTGAAATAGATATCTTGATGACTTCTTTTCATCTAAAACATACCACTCCTTACCGAACAAGTTCGTTCATTTACCTTAAAACTAATACAAGGAAGACACCATGATGTTTCCTTGTAAAATAATATATATTTTATTTTTCTCTAATGTGGTCATGAGATAGTTTGCTTATTATTCAGAAGCTTCAGCTAGAATTGTTTTGTTTTCTCCCTTAATAATATAATCATTGTATATCGTTCCAACGAGCTCCGTATAAAATAAAGGCTGCAAAACTTATCACATTTCTCTATTTATTCCCATATTATTTTCTATTTTTATTTTTCAATTCCTTCAATTACTAAACTCTGAATGAGACATCTATAAAGTTTCCAATGTAATGAATCAATTCCCATAGCCTGCTACAGAGTTATCTGTAATTGAATTCTCTTTGAAAAATTATATCTTGTCGTAAACTGACCGATATCTTTTTACTATAAGTTCTCTTAAAATTTTATTCTTTCTTCGTAATCTATTTCCTTATTTTGAAGTATATCTAACTTATAGTTTTTCATCAAAATATGTTTCAATACACGCCAAAAAATATATCCTCTTTTGATTCAAAATAATAATCGAGCATTCCTGAGTGCTCCATTAACTTCTGCGAGAATATCTCGCACAGAAACTTCTCTACCCATACTCTTTCAAAAGTCTGGATGCTGATGTCATAGGCTCCTGTTTTTCTTTCTTCTGGATCTTTTGCATTTCTCTTTACCAAAATCTCACCACCTATTGACCGACACTCGTTCTTTAGCTATAGTTAACATACTCTAACCAAAAAGTCAAGTTTAGTGGACTTTGTCCATCAAATTATAAATTGCAACTACTAAAGTGTCCACCTCAAGTAAATAATTCAACTTTATACACTTCATCAGAGACTTTCCACCAAATTGTTTCCTTGGATGTGCATTTATATATTTTTTCTATTTTCTTGATATATGCCTACTGCACTTTTCCTATATCAGTACACATTCTGTATAAAACGGCGAGATGAGATCTATTATTATTCTCATTGCTTCCCCCTCTCACAAGAACAATAACTATGTGCATAGAAAATAGGCTGTTCCATTTTCCTCTATGCTTCTTCCTCCGTTCTTCTTTATGCGTTTCTCCAACTCTTCATCTTTCCTATGTTTTTTATTGTAAGGTAGATGTTTCTTTCTTAGCCTTTAGGAAGATATCCCTATGCTTCTGTATGAGTAAACTCCGCCACATACTCTTTTTGACTGTTAAGTCAGAATTCGGCAGTTCTACACTGCCTCTCTTAACTTCTCTTTGTATGGTCGTTGTAGAAACACCTATTCTCTCAGATATCTCTTTATGTGTCTTCTTTTCTTTTAAGTCAGCTTCTATAATACATCTTTCTACCAGCGTTAAGTGTTTTACCCACTTTTTCTTTCTCTGTGTATAGTAAGTCTGCATCAGTTTACCTTTCGTTATTTTTTGTTTTTTGCAGAATCCAATTATAACATGAGATAGGTAACTCGATGCTTTTTATTTCCTTTTAAGTGGACACTTTATTTTACAACTTATATTACTTCCCCGCAAAAGCAGAAGTTTCTCGTTCAACTGGAAGTTACTTTTTATAAACGGATGTTAGATTTTTAATTCACCTTATTATATTTACTCATTAGTATACCATTTTTGACGGAGTTTTTCGGACCCTCTTCCATGAGTGTTCTAAACCAGGACAATCTTGAGTCTCTTGCAAGTATGTATTCACTATATTTACCATCAAACTACCTACGTATAAAAATTTATCTTCCTAATAGACCGACCAGCAACGCCTGAATCACTGCCACAAATGGTATAATTAAAAAGCGGGTAACTACAAAAATGTTCCCTGATTGCTAAATGCTCAGCCAGTTACTGAATTCATAATCCGGATGCCCCTTTGTCCCCTAGACGACGATTTTATCCTTTATATTTCCCTTGGAACAACAGACAATCCAACAAAAAGAAATCTCCTAAGTTTAATATGCTCCACTGAATATACCCCATCCAGATTCCAAAGCCCAGAAATACCTGTATGTATAAGACTTGCTATTGAATATATGAAACTAAAATCCGCAAATTATAATTGTTAGAATGAAATGTGTTTTTCTCTTTTTGTCATCTGTTCCAGCGCAGCTTTCTGAATTGCTTTTGGATAAGAATCAAAAAGTATCTCAGGTTAATAAGCACCAAAGCTGCTACTGCACCGTTAAAAGATTGCGGCTATTGCAATCCAGTCCAGAATCAACTCGTATATAATCCAACAAAAACTATCTCCCTTTTGTGACTTCTCTTCATCGTTCATTTGCATTCTTCGCGCGTAGCTCATACCCAGTTAGAGTTGAGGCTTGGGATGTGCCATATTCAGCAGCTTGAGGCTTTTGATGGTTCGTCCATCTTGGATGTTCTGCCAGACAACTCGTGTGGCATCTGTGTACTGTATCATTATGATTCTCCTTTTTCCTAATGAATATTTTAATCCATTAGGTAGGAGTGTTACGTATCTAACTCATACCAGGACACTTCCTACTAACAACTCATCAAGATTAATATTTTCATCAATTTTATCATTTTCGGAATTATTTAGTAGTTGCTCCATATGAATACCTCTATACAAAATTCTAATTTATCTAATAAATAATATAACATATTTTTACGATAAATTAGAACTTATCAAACTCAGCTTGACCTGCCACCTTACTATATTTCACGCTATCATTTGATTTTTCGGTCCAAATATCTAATACCATACCAATTGTAAATGAAATCCAGTTCAGAAATGCTCATCCCTATTTCCCACATCTTAGTAGAAATAGGGCTGTTGTCAATTTCTCTGCTACTTTTGGAAGTAGACTGAGACTTATGTTTCCTAAATTTGCTCCCCAAGGTTCAAGTATCTCTGGAAGAATCTCATAAATGGAAAAACATCTCAAACTGGTCAAGTCAATCATCAATATTTCCAGCAATACTCCTATCTGACATGGTAGGCCATGATATATGCTACATTTTCAAATATCTCAAGATCATCTATTTCAAATGAACCCTCACTTGCTTTGAAAGTTTTTCCAGCTTTTGATAGGTCCTTGAAAATATCTCTTAAATTTAATTCTGTATAGTTTTTGGTATTGTAGCTGACGAACGAAACTTTACATCAACCTCTCCTACTCTACTGTTTTTCTAGCATAAAAATCCTCCTTAATATCCTGTAGGTTTAGGTGATTCACCTTCTGCAAAATGGTGATAAGCACTCGAAACCAATTTTTCTCTATAATTTCTAGTAGCTTATCCATTTGAAATTGCCTCCTTTATCTCTTCTTCAAAGTTTTTCACCAATGATTTTCTTCTTCATTTTTCTTACAATAGCAAGACACATCTTCTCTGCATACTGGATAAGGGTGCTAATAAAAATTATCATCTTCACTGGTATCCATCCTAAGATAGTTTTTCATTTCTTCTAGACTTACAACCATAACCAGCACCACTTTCCATTAATTATGATGTAGCCTTAATTGAAAGAATCTGAACAGCCTCTTTCTAATACAAGCTTTCCATCAACTCTTTCTTTTTGCTACAAAAACCAATCATTCCATTACCAGCGAATAGTTCGGTAAGTTCTTTGAAAGAACGAACTCCTCTATCACCAATGTTGTAATAGCTAAAAGTCGCCAAATGCGAGTGGCATTTTCCGGTGCAAAAGCTGAAGTCTTAACTGGATAACCAAGAATTCTGTCAGGCTCACCTTCCTGATAAGATGGCTGCCAAATATATGCACCATTGTTATCTTTAAGCTTTCTCACCTGTGCGATTGCCTTATCGTCTCATGATAAAAGTAGCATTCTTTCTATATGGATGTTTTTTAATGCATGGATAAGGTCAATCAAATCATCCAGATTTTACTGCTGTGATATCCTTTAGATAAGTTCCTCCATTAGTTTTATTAAAAATACCAGTACCATCACTGTTTAGAAAAGCTATCTTCCTCTGCGTTTGCCAGTACTTTACCAAAAAGCTGTCAAGATATTGTCCTCTAGTTTTGAAAATGCATTATCGTATAATAGTTCTTCTGTTACTTTGATTGCGACATGGAGTTTATGTGCATCAAGAAGCACCCTGTGCAAACTTAGAATCACTCAAAAATTAGAGTGCTCCACCTTCATCAATCCAAGCTGCTGCAGGATCTGACATAGCAATATTGATTTTATGCTGACCACTTGTTGTGATAGTTAGTTCCAAGAGAACGCATGATATTTTCTTCTTCAAGCGTCTCAATCAATCTGTCATCGTACTCATTTTTCTACCTCCAATTTCTCATTAGACGATCCATTAATGAATCCGCCTTAATTCCTATATTTGTTTCTTTATTTTTCTATCTTGCATTTAGTAGCTAACTTATCCATCAGTGAATTTACTACTTGTGCCTCCTGATACATCATAGAAACCTGTGGAACTTCCACATCGGTAGTTTCACTTCTTTAGATGTCATCTGCAAAACCAAGCTCTACCGCTTTTATTAGTATCCATCCATGTTTCTGAAATCCATTAGATGAGATAGTTTTGCTCTGGACATTCCGGTCTTAATTTCATAAGCATTGATGATTGGCTCTTTTACCTCATCAAGCATGTCGATAGCTTTTTCCATCTCCCCTTATTTAACTCATCTTTGAAAATCTGTGGTGTCACATCATCATCAAACCAAGATTCTTCCAGCTATCGTTCCACTAAGGAATAGGATGCGTTCTGTCGCTTCCTCTTCGTTTTTGTTTTTTTCACCCCGTTCTTCCACTTCCAAAAACTTCTTCATTAGGTTCTTCCTCCTTCCTTCATCAACTGCAAAATGCTCCGGCACGGTTTAGTGGGAGCATATTTCCATTTATGAGATACAAATCACCGCCTTATTCACTAGGAATACGGTCAAGGGTTTTCTAGTTCTCTAATATCATTGGCAGACATCTATCCGTTTTGTCTTCCTGATAGCATAGCCATTCATTCTTGATTGGTAATCTTCACGAAGGAGTCCATCAACATTGAATTTGACATAGTACTCTTTTCTTTCCTCCTCGTTAAAAGCCTTCGAACAATGGATTGCTCCCCATCTTGCTACCCAAGGATCAAGAGTGTACTTTCACAAACTCTAGAGATTGCAGTCATCTGCATAGCTGAGCGTTCATTCACTCTTCTTCCGGATGAAGAACCTCCCATTAAAAAGCTATATGCACTTCCATTTGTTTTATTCATTGGCTTATCTCTACTTTTTAAATAATCCACTTTAACATTCCCATCTCAAATTCCTCCTAATTTTCTATATCAAAAAAAGCACCTACTGTAATTAGTAGATGCTCCCTATCAATTTTTGTGTTCCCTTAAATTCCTGCTATTTTTAGTGATTTCTTACTTTTTACATAAAAGGTCGCCCTTCCTTTACTATGTCTTTCAATATACCCTTCCTCAGTCAATTGCTTAAGCATATTTTCAATTGTAGCTTTTCCTACACTCGGAACTAATTCCATCATATCACTTTTTAGTAAATTTACCTAGCTTGCTATCAATGGCATTTCTCACAAGATCGATTGTAGGCACTTTTTCGTCTACATAATCAACCCTTTCTTTCAAAAATCAATATAAGCAGCTAATATGGTTCTAAGAATATATTTTATAAATGGCATAGGATTTTCTTTATTTCTATGCCAACCTATCCTGCTTTTTCTAGAGCCATATAATAACTGTCTTTTATTTTTCGATCTTACTTTCTAAGCTGATGTATTTACCAATTACATATCCTTGTCTGTATAGCAGAGAGAGTTGTTAATAAAACGACTCATTCTCCCATTTCCATCATTGAAAGGATGAATACAAAGAAAATCATGAATAAAAATTGAATTAAAAAGCAACGAATCCACGCTCTTTTTGTCAAATGCTATATTCAATTCATTGCAAATTTGCTCAATTGCACCTGGTGTTTCATATGGGGATAATGGCTTAAACCTTTCGATAGCATTACCCTCTTTATCCTTTTCCACAATAGAATTCTGCGTATTTTTATATCTACCACCAATTCCCTTTTCACTATACTCTAAATAGATCTCTGTGAAGTTGTAAAATATAGTTACTGTTGATTGGAATATATTCATAACTTTCATGAAGCATATTTAGTACATCTCTATATCCAAGAATTTCTTCTTCATCCCTATTTCTAGGAGTTGTTTTTTTGATTCATTAACTCTTTTTATTCTGACTGATGTAGTAACAATCCCCTCTATTCTATTAGAATCCTCTACGCTTTGAATTTTTAGCAATCTCTACTAATTTATCTAAAACAGCAGGGTTTGCGTGTCAAAAAGTTCTTGTTTTCCTTTGTGCTCATGAATTTGTGAAAGAAGATTTATAATTTCACTATCCCACTTTACTTCTTGCTAGATTTTCATAATTAAAATCCTCATTCGCCTACCTCCTTTTTCTTTCGCCTCAATTATAGCATATTTTTAGGCGATTTTTTAAGAGCTTAGGCGATTATTTATACTTTCGCACTTTCTTCTGTGGACTTTTCCTTATCTGCTTTGATGTTTCCTGCAGGTCTGTCCTAATAAATATATTGTCCATATTCCACCTTAGAACCGGATGCCCACCATAGAGCAATTTTTGTTCTAGTGTTAATTTCATAAGTTCTTTCGTTGGTGGGGACATATCCTTCAAAACCTTGTCTAAAAAGGAACTACGGTAAATCCCATATTTTCTAAGTTCTGCACCATCTGGAACAGCACCACCTATCAAATGCAATTTCTCTAATGTTATATCTTTCTCCTAACTTCTTGATAAAGCTTTCTATATGTCCATAGTGAACTACATTTCCTTCTATTGTCTGAATGTACCCTTGCCTTTCCCAAATATCATATGGAACATGGTCTCGCTTAACCCTTAACTCCAAAGTTTCTTCCGGTAACCAAAAATATGGAAGCATCACAAATTTATCTTCTTCATCTATCGGTGGAAAGAGCTAAAACAAAGGCTGTAATATCTGTTGTCGATGAAAGATCAAGTCCTCCGTAGCACACTCTTCCTTCAAGTTCATCTTCATCGACTGCAAAAGAACAAGCATCCCACTTATCCATTGGCATCCACCTAATTGCTTGTTTTACCCACTGATTAAGTCTTAACTGTCTAAAGGAATTCTCCTCACCAGGATTTTGCTTTGCTGATTCACAGGCTGCCTTTACTTTTATCTATTCCAACTGTTATCCCAAAGAGATGGATTTGCTTTCTTCCAAACCTTAGGATCTGTCCAATCATCTTCTTCATCAGCACCATAAATCACAGGATAATAAAAATAATCGCATTTTGACAAATCACAGATTTGAAACGATGCGATATCTGACTCTACAACGAAATCAAAGATTTCTGTTAGGGTCATAATACAGCCCTCGGCTGCTGCTATAAAAAGTGCCTTCGGCACATCAGCTCCTGCCCCTCAATCTTGAGGGGTAAGGGCTTCTTTTTCCTGCTTTTGTATCATAATAAGTTTATGAATAAACATATGACTATAATACAAGAAATCTTTGCCGACCATTATGAAGAAATCTTGTACACTCTTCACCCACGTGCCACAGAGATAGAAAATATTGAAAAGATGGTTAACTCGTGAGAATCTTTATTCCCAAAAAGCGCACTGAGGCGATGGCAAAACCAGCTTGTCGCAGTAAGACACCGACACTGTGTTTTACCATTCCTGAAAAAGCTCAGGCATTTTTCAAGGAGAAGCGCCCCCTCCTTGATTGTCTCGTTAATGCAGTCCATTCCATAGTAAGCCGCATGTTTTATTCAGTAAACAAATCCAAAAACTTTACCCCCGGATTCATCTGCGTGCTACACACATTTGGACATCCTTTAGAGTGGAATCCACATATCCATTGTCTGATATCCGAAGGCGGGCACTCTGATGACGGTGAATGGAGAAATATCCGTCACTTCAACTACAATCTCCTGCGTGAATCATTCCGTACTGTTTTTGTTAAATGAGTTAGAAGCACATCTCGGACCATCATTTAAATGTATAAAGGCACAGATGTACAAGCTACGATGACAAAAGGATTCATGTATATGCAAAAACCTAGCCTTGCCGATCCTAAAGCAGTGACAAAAGTATGTCGGAAGATATCTTGGACGACCGATTATTGCTTCAAAAAACGGATAGACCATTATAACAAAGAGGATGATACTGTTACATTCCATTACAACCGACATGAAGATAACAAATATGTAGAAAGAACACTTCCATCCATTGAATTTATTAAACTGCTTATGCAACACATACCAGAAAAACATTTCAAAAATGATTCGCTACTATGGTATTTATGCAAGGCAGCGTAAAATTGATAAAAATCTCCACAGACTGCGCACTCCTGAACAGCGTCGTATATTTGCAACATTTACACGCTGGCGTGAGGCGATTCTCCTTGCCTTTGGATATAATCCCATTCAATGTCCTAACTGTAAAAATAGCAATGGAAATTTTAGAAATTTACAAAAATCATCACCAGGTTTCTCTTCAAGAACTTTACGAAAGGGCACATATTCGCTATCTGGCGAAACACTGGCGTTCCAGTGCCTGATTCATATATTTACAGCCTCCACAAAAATAGTATAAAAATCAGGTAAAGGAGGCAACTGATATGACTGAAGAAGAACTTGCAGAGGAACTCAGAAAAAAATATGCTCAATCCGCCGGAAGGAATGACCAGTGATGACGTCCGCTACGATGAGTGTGGGTGACCTGCTGGACATGGATTACTTTCTAAACGATGAGGATACTGACGATGTAGGTGAAGAAGGATTTTATATTTTCTAACCTCATACCGCCTTGTTTTCTATGCCCGCATATTGGCGGGCATTACTGTTTCATGTCTCTTTATATGCTAGAAATGGAGAAATTTCCTATGAAATAAAAAAAGTGTGTGCCGGCACACACTTCGCACGCATGAGCGGTGTCGTAAAGACAAAAATTCCCTGCCGCGAGCTGCGTGTATCCCTCGGAGAGATTGCTATCAGTCTTTCTTTCGTCTTTATCACTATACTCAGACATATGATATAAAAAGAAATTTCAACTCAAGTCGTCTTTGGCAGAACGGACAACGACCATCACTCCAGTAAATTAGATACTTACCACAATGAGAACATCTACAGTGTTTAACCATAAATATGAATGTTCCCATAATAAAAACAATCCAATCCCCGTCATTAGTAAAAGTCCTACTATTCCATATTTCGAGAAAAATGCAACTGTCATCGGAAAATAAAGTATAGTCCATGATTATATAAAAATCCATGAAATCCGGACAGATTTGATAAATGACTTTTTCATATTCATTATAATATCACACCCTTTTTAATTTTTCTAAAACTAACGATATTCCTTTACGTGAAGGAAAAAGCTCTTCCAAAAATTGCTGTCCAGATATTTGATGCCAGGTGATCACCATCTTTCCAAGTATGTGGTGTAAATCCTTCCATACAGCCGCTGATTATAGGCATTACTTGAAACAGTTTGCACGTGCGCTTTTCTACTCCATCAAATCCGGCAGTATAATAATTAGATGCTTTCATAATATCCCTTAAAGTATAATATTTTTGCTCTTACAGATACATTTTCAGTAAAGTTCACTCCTATTGCACCACCAATAATTTTTCCCACCGTAATGTAATACTATCGCCTTTGCAATTTGAACAGCAACAGAAGCACCCGTAAGGAATATTCCCATAACAGACAACACTAATCCAGTTATATCGGATATAGTATCTTTAAGAGCACCATTAATTATATATCCTTCTTTATCATCTTTTGTAAGTTTTACTATGCACAGTAACAGCAATAAGTCATATGAAAGCTAAAAGCCATTTAAACGTGATTTTCTGTAAGGCATAAATTTAATAACATTTCATAAAGCGTATGAGAATTTTTGATTAAATTTCAATCTCGTTCTTATACCTCATTGGATTTATACTTTTTCATAAATAGCCTCCTTCCCAAAAAGTTACCTTATATAACTTTTTATCTTTATATTGCGCTTCAATGGATTTGGAGAGCTATTGTCTATGATAATCTCATAACAGCTGTAATCATTTACTCGGATTTTTAATATACTCTCCAGCATCTCAACTTTTTATAAACAACTTATTACCATTTGTTTTTCTTTAATATAATATTTTCTTTATTTATCATTCTCAATTTGAGAATGATATTTTCACTAATTTTGTCAGAGTATTTTTATATTTTTAGTATTATAGCAAAAAGGAATGAAAGTTTATTTATCATCTTCATTCCTTTTTATACTTAAATGATATTACTTGGTATAAAAGCAATTATCTTCATCAATAGGTATTACTTCCTCACACATACATACTATGCTGCCTTCTCCCCTTTTTTAATGAGGTCTTACTCAATAACCGAGTATTTCTTAACCTCTCTTCTGTCAGGATTAGCTGATTTTTTATTTCAATAGGATGTATCATGTCATTTTCTTCAATAAATATATCAATTTCCTTTTGCATTTGAATCCCTATAATAGAAAGATTGGCTCTTGTCTTTGAGTAGGCATAGGCTTTTGACAAATTCCATTACTACATAGTTCTCATAATAATGTCCGCTTGCTGCACCATTCATTAAAGTTTCAACTGACAACCATTTTGAAAGATAGGCACAAAGTGCAGTATCACAAAAAGTACAGCTTTTGGCATTTTTACCAATCTTTTCAGTTCATTATTTTTCAAATGGAGGAAGCAGATATATGATTCCAAGCCCCTGTACTACATCTCAGCCAATTTTTAGCTGTCGTCTGAGATATATCAGCAGCTTCCAGCCAAGGTTGAATAATTTATTCATTAGATATAAGTGCTGCACAGGCTGTCAAAATTTATTAAACTTCACTGTATCGCTTATTCCACTGACTTCTGTTGCATCACGCATAGAGATAGGTTTCAATATATGAGTTAAAATATTCCTCCCTTATTTCACTGTCAGCCTCCTGTATTTCTGGCATTCCACCAGTCCATATATGTTTTATATACATCAATTATGTTATTTTCTTTTTGAATAATTTTTGACGCTCTAATAATGCCTGTAAAGAAAAATCAGGCTCATCCTCAAGTAATATCCCTGCTTTTCTCTCTTGTGAAAGGCTATAAAGGCTTAATATACCTATTCTACCCACCATAGTCTCTCTTACCTTTACTCATCATTTTTATACTGCTGTGAGCCGGTAATCCAAAAATCTGCCCTTTTTCTTCACTTTTCATCACACATAATTTTTAATCTGTTCAAACAGCTCCGGTGCTTTTTGGATTTCATCTATTAAAATTGGTGGCTTATATGTCTGAAAAAATAATATGGGATCACTTTTTAGCAAGCTCCCTTGCCATCCTATTATCCATGGTCACATAAGTTCTATCCGTCCCCTCCGCAAGATGTTTAAGCATTGTAGTCTTGCCCACCTGCCTTGCCCCTGTTACCAGTATAGCCTTAAAGTTTCTATTCATCTTTAGAAACTTTCTTTCTAGTTCTCTACTTTTATACTCCATAGTATCACCTCGTTTTTAGGAAAATTCTAAAGTCAACTTTATATTATCCTAAAAATTAGAAAGGTGTCAACCCATGACTATATGGCTGTCATATTCTATTTTATCTCTCTTCTGCTTATCAATTATTTCTTCTATAATATTAACAATATTCCCATCCGCTTAATAGTAGTAAAATCCCTATGAGCTTCAACTTTAACTCCTAAATCTCAATTTTGCTATAACATCTTCTCACACCTACATAGTGGATAGTTTATAAAAAGGATGGAAAGCCTAAATTTGCTTCCATCCTTTTTATCTATTTTTCAATCTAGGCAATTAAATTATCAAATTACTTTTTCTAGAATACATTTACCTCAATATCATAATTTACAGCATTTGAGTCAATCCAATAAAAACACCTGTAGTAATTTCTCCAAATAATTCTGACCTTATTCTAGATACTATCGCCAAGAGCTTATTACCTCTCCAACCCCATTCTTTGGTACCGTAAATATATTATTATCTCCGCTTTGCCATACCACAGAAGAATTTGAACCTTTTTCACTGCTTTCCATTCAATATTTTTCCCAACTGGAACATCAATATGCGCTTCCCAAGTCAGGGTAGTTAGGGCATAATGCCGGACCTGCTGCCATATTTACATTCCAATAACCTAGTTCATCAACATTACCTACAATATATATATTTTCTCCTAATTTTGTATTCGCATTTGTAATAATAAACTTAATAGGTACTAATTCAGTTACACCTTTCGAGTTCCAAGAAAATGATAATGCACCACCACTGTCTGGAACAATATAATTACGGTTATCGCCATTTTTCCCATTCCATAGATATTCCATTATACTTTACAGCTTTTGAAATTCTATCTTTTACCAACTGGTAAATTCAGTGAAATACTCCAGTTCGGATATGTAGGGCAAGAAGCTGGGGCTATTTTGTCACTTATACTCCAATTCCTAATTCCGCTATATTCCCTAGAATATAAAATATTTTCTCAAAAATTTGTTGTTGCACCTATGAACATAGAATGTAACAGGCACCGTAGTCTGATTACTGCTTACTTTATATATTTTATTTGAATTTCCCCTCAATATTCAATGCAATTTTTATTACTCTGTGATACAGTTATTCTATCATTTGGATCCATAACATTTTCTAAAACAGTACCTGGTTTGATAGAACTTTCAGCACGTAAAAGAAACATATACACTCTTTTGAAGAATTAGAATTGTTAAATGCACAAATCACTTTCATCTTTTCTTGGAATCAACTCTCACGTGAAAAATACATATACATTCTCTGATGACCACATTTCCTCTGAGTTCCATAACTAAGTGCAGGATATGTATCCTTTAATTTATTAAGTTTTGCAATCAATTTATATGTATCTGTATTTGTGTTGAAATAATCCTCAATCACATTTCCATTTTCATCTTTTTAACCATTGACCAACGATTCCATGTATCAGCCAAACCAATCATTAAATCATCATACTATGTTACCTTTATTTTGTTCTGTGCCTTGAATACTATCGGATTCCCTCTTACTGTAAATAAAAATGTTAATGCATTTTGTAATCTTTTACATTTTTTTGCCAGCTTCAGTAAGAAATCTATTTCGATCGTGATTATCTAAAAAAATACCATCATTTCATTTGCATTATTACCATATAAATAATCCTTATCTAACACCGCTTTGATATTAGAATTAAAGCTGTCCCCTATGTGCAAACGAATTAACCATAGCCTGAAACAATGGAAAAGTCAAGCATTCCAACTTCTCCATTCTCACCTACCCACTGCGACACAAAAACCTACATCCATATCAAAATTTTTCACCAAAGGTAGGAACATCCAGATATTTTTGTAAAGTCATGAATGTCATAGGATGCATACATTTCGCCGCATCAATTCTTGCACCATCAGCACCAGTATAATTGTACCAGTTTTTCATTGCTTCAAGCATTGCTTGCTTTTGCCTCTGGCACATCATAATCAATGTCATCCAACATACTTAAACTGATGATCTTCCATCATTTGTATGCTCTGCTGTTCTGGGAAATTCTTTATTCCAATCAATATCACCCAAATTATGATACCATTTTAGGTTTATTAAAAGGTGCTGCCGGCTGAAGTTGTGTTCCTTTCTTGTATGCTGTTGCAGATGAATAGTGTGCATTATCTCCTATTCCCTTTTAAAAATCTCCCATATGATTTGGAACAATGTCACTTTTTATATTAGCTTCATGGCATTTATCTACCAACTTTTTAATATTTTTACTCTCTTGTGGATTCTCTGTACCAAAATATCTGTTTTGCATCGATTTACATCATGACATGATGATAACCATGGTAGCTGTAGGTCCCTGAACTCCATTTTTCATCAGGAATACTCCATAATTGTGGATCTGTTATAGGAGAAATCCAAATAGCTGTATACCCCATTCCTTTAATATACGATATCTTTTTCTATAATACCCTGCCAATCACTGCCTTTCATATATGCCATATCATCAGCTGTGGCTTCCTGATATCTCAAGGCCTCACCTTTTGCGTTATTAGTTATGTCTCCATCATAAAAACGATCAGTCATAATCTGATAAACACGCTCACCCTGTAATGTCAAATTACTTTTAGTCACATTTTGTTGTGTACTGACAATTTCTGAAGCCGATACAGGTAAGGGCAAAGCCGATACCATAATCGATAGAAAGGCTGTTGTCAGCATAATTTTTCTTTTGATACTTTTCATAGCAAAAAATCTCCTTTCAAATAAATATTATTTTTCAATTACATCCAAATTACATACCCAAACGGTCCTAAAATTTTTGTCTGAATATTCTGCAGATATCAACACATTGTCAACAGATACCATATTCAATGCAACCTTCAAATTACGGGCATTTATCGCCACTGTTATTGTTTTTCCTTTCAAACTTCTTTTTCATAGATATATAGTCCATTTTTCATCCGAAAAACTTCCTTAAAATGAACCTGTTACAAAAAGCTTCATTTTCCTTTCCTTAAAGTTATAAGTTTTTGCAAAAATTCACGCTCATCAGATATCGGATTATTCCAAGGCATAGGTCCGCGTAGTGTAAATTCACTGTTTCCATCCATTCCTAACTCATCACCATAGAATACACTCGGTACTCCCTGGCGATGTAAAAAGAAACACTTCTGCAAGCCTGAACCTTCTTATATCTCCCTTGCAGTATGACATAAATCTGCTTACACTATATGGCTGTCTAATAAATTCAACTGTCCGTGCAGGATTCCTGTTGGATAACGATACATCATATCTGTAATTCTACCGGCAAATTCCCTTTGCATTAATTTTTCTGTACCAAAAATCTCTGCAATTTTTTTCTGAAATCATAATTCATTGTGGAATCGAACATATCCCCACGAAGCCAACTCTCCGCACTTTCCCAAATTTCACCTATCATTACACTTTCAGGATTTGCTTCTCTGGTTGCTCCTTTTATATGCTCTCCAGAAACTCTCGATCTACTTCATTAGCCACATCAAGACGCCATCCATCCACCATGAAATTTTTCTATCCAATACCGACCAACCTCTACAAAATACTCTCTGACTTCAGCATTTGAACTGTTCAACTTCAGCATCTTCCTTTCATAGGCAAAACAACTGTAATTAGGTTTTTCATCTCGGATTTTCAGGTCTTATAACCGGAAAATTCTAAATCATAAAACCAATCTTTTATATCTTGAACGCTCTCCATTTTTACCACGCTCATCAAAAGCAAAGAAATACCAGCTACAATGATTAAATACTCCATCTATAATGATGTGCATGCTCTTATTATGAATGGCCTCTACAAGTCTCTTCAAAATCCTTATCTGTTCCCAGATTCGGACTTATATGATAATAATCAAGCAGGTCATATTTATGGTATTCTGCAGCAACAAAAAAACAGGGGTTTAAATAAAGACAATTAAATCCCTAATTCTGCTATATAATCAAGATTTTCTATTATTCCTCTTATGTTGCCGCCAAGTCTTGAATGAAGCAAAATTTCACTTTCCCAGTGTATTTCATCCGATTTCCTTCAATCGTTTCTTTTTCCGGAAGCAAAGCTATCCGGAAAAATATTATACACAACTGCATGTTTTAAACCACTCCGGCACAGTATTTATCTCTTCTCTCCGCATAAACGGATATTGATAAAACTCACTCCGTTCCTCAGGCAGTTCCTTAGAGAATATATTTGAATATAAATAAATTTGTTCTTCGTCATCCTCAATATCAAAGTAATAACACATCCTGGTATACGGACTTTCAAATGTTACTTCATAAAAATCAAAAATATAAATCCGAAGCTGCCTTATACATCTCAACCGGTGTAAAAATAATCGGATCTGTGGGATATACACGATCTCCGTAATACAGTGTACATCGTTTTTGAATTATCCTTACCCTGTGCGTATACGAATTGTTATACTGGTTTCACTGTTTATAAAAGCATACTCCGATAACGGAATATGAACTATTGTTTCTCTGCAAAATCATTTTTCCTCCAAACGTAGCTGACAGCTTTATCTTGTTTATTATTCTTTAGTTACAGTTTTAAGATATTCGTCATCTATCCCTTTTACACCACCGGCAGTTAATCCAAATGCCATATACTTCTGTATTTTAAAGAAAACCAATACTAATGGAACAGACGTGAGTATTGAAGCTGCTGAGAACATTGACCAGTTTCGACTGTAATCATTTGACTGTAACTGGTAGAGTCCTCCCGCCAATGAATATGTACTGCTGTCAAGCAAAAATGTTGTCGAAAATAAATACTCATTCCAAAACAGTAATCAATACCATTACACAAGTAACAATTATCGCAGGTCTTGCCAAAGGCATTATTATTCTTCTTATTGTCTGCAAGTCACTTGCACCATCTGTTTTAGCAGCTTCTTCTATTTCAATCGGGATAGTATCAAAATATCCCTTCATATTCCATATAGCAAATACACACATAGAACCTGCATATATAATAATTAATCCTATAAAGGAATTTAACATTCCCGTTATTTTCAACACGCGAAAAAGCGCAAAAAGTGACAGTACCTGTGGAAATGCATTTAATATAAGTAAACTTCTAAGCAATGTTTTTCTTCCCTTAAAACGCCATCTTGAAGCTGCATATGCAGCCGGTATGGCACAGGTCATTGCAACTAAAATAGTCCCTACACTTAATAATAATGAATTTTTTTCAGCCATAATAAAAATGGTTCATCTATAAGAATTGTACGATAATTCTCTAGCGTAGGGTCTTTAGGAAGTATCGACAGACTTCCTGATAATACTGCACTTTTCCGCCAAATGATACAATTAATGCATAAAATATAGAGCAAAAGCAGTAAGACAGAGCAAAATATAAATGCTGTTAAGCACAATCCCCTTTACCGCAGTCTCTGTTCTTAAATATGTTATTTTTTTCATAACTATTTCTCCTGAAGGCTACGATTAGTAATTATCGAAAACAGTATTATAATAATAAAAAGCAATATGCTTACCGCACCGGACAATCCGTAGTTATTTGATACAAAGGCATTTTGATGTGCATATGTAATAACCGTATTAAGATTGGCCCCTGTCATATATCCTCTTTGTTGTGTCAAAAGATAAACAATATCAAATTGTTTTAAATGTAATAAATGTTGTCATAACAGCTGCCGGTGCAATGATTGGTTTTATTGCAGGGAATTGTTATACGTAGTATGTTGATTCCCAAAAACCTGCTCCGTCTAAAATAGCACTCTCATATAAACTGCTGTCTATACTATGTAATGCACCATCAATCGTTGAAATCATAAAAAAGGAAGTGCCATCCAAAGATTAAGTATCAGACAAGAGCAAAATGCAATAATATTATTCCCGAGAAAAATCAACTTTATTGATTCCAAAAGTGTCAAAAATTTATTTAAGATACCAAATTCCGTATTAAACATGCTTACACGCCAAAGTAAAATCGAAATATATGCCGGCATTGCCCAAGGAAGCATTAATAATGTTTTATAAATACGACTTAATCTTTTTAATAGTGGCGAGTTTAATCCTAATGCTATTAAAAACCCATTCCAATTTGTAATATCATATTTATGGCAGTCCACAAAATCGTAGTAAGCAATGCTTCCAAAAATCCTGAATCACTTTAAAAAGGGCTCTTATATAATTAAAAACACCTATAAACTTATAATCATTCCAATGATACATATTCATGTTTGTCGGGAAAATATATCCCGTATACATGATTGGAAATACCAGAATTATCAAGAGTAATATGAAAGTGCCGGTAATATATAAATCCATAAAGCTTTATTTTTGTTTTCTTATCATTATCGTATCCGGTTTCCTTATATAAATCAGGTGCAGCAGGTTTTGAAGCACTCTACTGCATATCCTTAATTGCCTGCTCTGCTGCTTTTTGAGCTTGTTCTGCTGCTTTAGTTACATCTTCTCCATTTTTATTGACCGCAACAAGAAATGATTCTGCCGGTCCCCACATCACACCTCATTTTCAGGTATATTAGGCATTGGTTGTGCTGTAGAAGCAGTTCTCTGAATCGCTGTAATCATCTCATTTGCCTTAACATCCGCATTGGTCATATGATTTGCTGTTTGCAGGAGCACAACCGGCTTTATTGGCAAGTGCGATACCTATCTCAGGAGTTGACATTGCAGTTAGTACCTTTTGCAATAGCATCTTTCTTTTTCAAGCGCAGCTTTTAGTACACCAACCCCCTGTACACCTGAAAAAGGTGCCATACCTTTACCGTTTGGAAGCTTAATATCTGAAAGTGACACAACACCATAATTAATGCCCTGCCTCTTCTATCCCTGATGTAAGCCAAGGGCCGCCAATAATTGCTGCTGCTTTTTTTCTCGTTAAATAAAGTTGTTACTGTATTGTAGTCACCATCTGCCTGTAGAACACCAAATTTCTTATTATATTCTACCGCTTTAATAGTATTCAAATCCGTAAATCCCGGCTTTTGCATCCTCGTTTATTACATATCCGCCAAAACCATTAATGAACGGCGAAACATTGTATGCATTTGTATGCTGATTTACAACAGCATATATTCCTTTGTCAACATCTGTGTGTGTCTCCATGTATTTATACATTTCATCCGTTGTTGATGGCACTGTACCTTCCCAAAGTTCTTTATTATAGATGAATAAAAGAGTTTCAAAAATATACCGGCAATAAATATTGTACATCCTTCAACTGCCCGGCTTTCACTGTCATAGGAAGTTCATCCGCAAGGAGCTTATCCACATCCGTTACATCTGATAAAGGAGCTAGCAAATCCATTGCTACAAAGCTTCCAAAGCACGTCATCGCATAAAAATACATATCTGGTCCGTTCGCTACATCTGTACCGTATAGCTTAAGCTGACTTGGCATATCTGTCTTTTTCAAACTGTACCTGATATTATCTCCTGCAAAGCCTTGCATTGACTTCATCTGTAATTGTCTGCATAATAGCCTCATTACCATCTATACCAAATCTTCACAGTTGTTGTATCTCCTGATGTCTCAGGCTTTGTTGCTTCTGCCGACATTTTTGCGATTTCCCACCAGTTGCTTTCTCTGCTGATACCGTCTGTTTTGTCACTTGTAGTACCGCTTTTAGTTGTTCCACACGCTACAAGTGTGTTTACACATATTAAAGCTGCCAACATTAAAACCATTCTTTTTCATATTAATCTCCCTTCTGTTGTTAAAAATATTTATTGTTTTTACTTATTCATAAACCGATTTACTTATTTTTCTTTTTACTAAATTACATCTTTTTATTGCATTTTCTTGTATAATGTTGTATCTTTTTAATTGAATATTAGCACCATTCTTATGCAAAAGTCAACAATTTATCTCTTTGGCATTTTATACAAATTAGTTAAGCGTTTTACTATTTTAGGGAGGTGTTTTATGCAATATACAATTTCAGATGTCGTAAAAAGAGCCGGTGTTTCCACAGCCACCGTAAAGTAAGGTAATCAATGACAAAAATGTATGTTTCGTCCAGAACAAAGGAAAAAGTTCTAAAAATAATGAATGAACTTAATTACACACCTAACGTATCGGCTTCAAATTTAGCTAAAAAGTTACAAAAAATATCTTGTATGCAGATAGGTTTTACAAAGGGATTCCTTTTGAAAATCCACATATGTTTGATATTATATGCGGTGCAGAAGATGAGTTGAGTCGTCGTGGTTATCACCTTACACTTTTAAATCTGGATAAGGATACAAAAAGATTGAACAGATATTAGAAGATACAATGACAAGTAAATCTGCTGATGGAATGATTCTTAACGGTGCTTTGGTTACTCCGCGGATTGAACGGATAATGCTCAACTTTGATTTTCCTCAGATTTGTATAGGTGTTTCAATTTCGATACCATTCTTTCATGGATTGATATAAATAATTCCTTATCCGCTAATATGGCAGTTGAGCACTTATTAAATCTTAGTTGCAGAAAACTTGCTTTTTATGGGTGGACAAAGCGGAGATGAAATTTTTATTGACAGGTTAAGAGGATTTCAGATAGCTTTACAAAAATGATATTATTGTTCAAGAGGAATTCATTACATATAACGAGCCGGATATTGATGTGATATATAATTCAGCTATGCAATTATTACAATCTCCAAACAGACCGGATGGCATTATTTGTACCAACAGTCTTATGGCAGTCGGTACAATGAGAGCAATTAAATCTATGAAGCTTACTATGCCGGATGATATAGCACTCGTTGCTTTTGATGATTATCCCATATACTCCGCTTATTTCTCCCAAACCGACTGTTATTGAGATAGATGTATTCAGTCTCGGAGTACATGCGGTAAGCCATCTTATGCGTAAAAATCAAAGATCCCGCTACTATTATTCAAACATATACTGCATTACTGAGACTCATCAAAAGAGAAACAAGCTGATAGTTGGTGTATAATTATAATTGGTAATAGTGAAAAAAGGGTTGCCCCTTCCCAATCATACAGTTTTATTTTTATTATTGATTTGCTAAAAATAACATAAAGGAAAAACTGTAGACTAATGCTATTGTAAAAGAAAAAGTTTTCATTCAAGACCTTAGAGAAGAAAAGTTTGTGTCAAGTACTCGTTGGCAAATTTCCTTACCTTTTTCTTTTTATCATTGTTTTTATTTTTGTACCACAAATGCTCCAGGTTGGCATGCTGAACAGATATTTTTCTTTAGTTTCCAAGTATAAAATTTCTTAATGCCTTTCTACCTGCTGTTAGTGGCGTACCGGTTAGTGGAAGGCTTCCTCTACCTACTTCCATATATGGAAGTCCTTTACCGTCTCGTGACGGTGATTTTTGAAGCGCTGAGAGGCTCTTTTTATCTCGCTCTGGCTCTCATCAAATATCAATTCCCCAGAGTAACGTTCGACTGTCTCTATCAGGTCTTTGTTTTCTTTCCTGCACAGAAGCTTCTGCAAGGTTATTAGCTCCTGATTCTGACCATCTCATGCGCCTGTGCTTCATTCTCAGTGTTATCAGTGTACAGTTTTGTGTTTCCTGTATACCCATGTTTTTATAAATGATACCTTCTACAGGTTCTGGGAGTTTTTATTCCCCTGCTTGTAGTACGGTAGCAGCCCTTCTCTGTTATTGTAAAGGTAGGTGTACAGTTCCTCGGCTTTTTTTACAGGTTTTATCTGCTTTCATCTTCCTTTTACTTACTCTTATATAATCCACGTATATAATCAAACATTTCTTCAATCTTCTCAGAATCAAAAGAGCCTTCGTATCTCTTTTTGTACACCCTTACTGCTTATTTTTCTTAAAATTTCCTGATAAATGTGGTATCTGTCAAGCTGGAATACAGCCTCGTCGTCATAAGGCTCTTTTATCCAGCTGCCTCCATCTCCGTTCAGTATACGCCTTCCTATTTCGTCAGAGTTATACTTCTTCTGTATCACAGCCTCTCTTTTATTGTGAAATCCACTGCTTCCATCCATACCTGCAAACACCACTTTCTCCACTAGAGTGCTGCGCCCTTTCTTTTCCCTTCTCCGCATCAGCCTTCATATATGAGTGAAAGACCTTCATCTCCTTTTTACCCATGCGTGTTTATGCCTCTGCCCTGCATCGAAAGCCATACTCCATCCATTTCCTCAAAAAAAGAACTCCGATTTCCCTTTTTCCAACAGGTATGCCCGCCTTCATCTTCTTCTACATCAAGGGTCTTCCTCTGATGTTATCCTCTGACCAATCTTCTGGGATATATTCCATACGCCTCCCGCACTTATGGTCTGTCCTGCAGAAGAGCTTAACATCTCAGCAGATGCCCTGTACGGGAGTTCCGTAACTGAATTGGCGATCTTCTCTGCAAGATTAGTAGATATTAAGCCTATCTTCTCATACCCATTTGTTCATCAAGAAGATAAACATGGGCTTTCGTTCCATCTCTAAGCCTTGTCTGGTATACCCCTTCTTTCATACTCGACTTCTCCATATACGGTCTTTATCGAAGTCTTTCGCTTTCCTTTATTCCTGTATTTAGAGGTATCCCTCTCCTTCGAAAGAATATCATCATAGCTTTCAAGGATGTTTTTCGTGTGTTCCCTAGCAATCTTACAGGCATTTTAAAAAATTTCTTGTTCTAAGGTCTTGAATGAAATCAGTTTTCTTCTAATAGCATTAGTCATACAGCTTTTTCCTTTATGTTATTTTTTAGCAAATCAATAATAAAAATAAAACTGTATGATTGGGAAGGGGGCAACCCCTTCTTTCGCTATTGCCAATTATAATTATACACTAACATACCATAAAGGAATATTTTTAGTAAACCCACTACAAAAACGAGTGGTAATCGTTTTTAAGGCTCTTTTTCTCTCGGCTTATCCTTTTTACCTAAATCATATTTAGATAGCTTGCACCGTCTTTTAAGCATATCTTAAAGGTGATCTCCTATCATATATTCCTCAATCGTTGGAGCTTTGCTTCTATCATTTGTTTTTCTTTCGCAATTCTTCCTCATCTTTCTCATACCAATGAAGCAAGGTTACATAATGGTCTTGATAGGTTTTACCACTGCTTTGCATATACCTTGATAGCTTTTCAATCATTGTGTTTGTGTGGCTTTTAACTTTTTCCGGCTCTATATCTTTTTAGTTCCCAGCGAGCGTTTTTGTCAAGTACCTTTTTGATTTATTGACGCTTTTCTCTTTAATTTTTAAGCAAAGAAAAAGACGATAGATTTTTATTTTTCTATCGCCTCATAATCATAGATATTTAATTCCGTTAGTCAAACTTCATCAAAAACTAAGCTGCTTTGAGATATCCTTTCCCTCAAATAGTCCCAAATAGTTAAATATTGCTTCATTATCATGAACGATACCGTTCCGCTCACAGAATTCGTGAAATACACCCATTAGTTTTTATTGTTTACGCTGTTTGCTACATAATTGTTTCCGTATTCTCTGATGTATCGTTCTTTTCAGCTTTGGAAACTTTTTATCTAACTGCGAATAAAAAATATCTCTATTTCCTCTCTCGAGTGTAACTCCCATACCAAAGCATATTATTCCAAACACTTTTTGCTTCCTTGCAATAATTTAAAATACCAATAATGTTTCCTCCGTATCGTTAATAAACGGCAGTATCGGAGTTAGCTAAAACCACTGTTGGTATTCCTTCATCACGCAATATTTTTAATGCTTCAACCCTTTCTTTCGTTGTTGAAACATTAGGCTCTATTTTTACAAAGTTCTTCATCATAAGTTGTTAATGTCATTTGAATTACGCATTTTTGCTTTGAATTTATTTCCTTAAAACAAATCTAAATCCCTCAAAACATTAGCGGACTTTGTTATAAGCGTTATGCCGAAACCATATTTATTTACTATCTCAAGTGCCTGTCTTGTATAATTTAGTTTAAGTTCCTCTTTTAATGTATGGATCAGTCATAGACCCCAAACCAATCATGCATTTTTTCGCTTTCGTTTTAGGCCTCTCTTCAAAAGACTGATTCCATTTTCTTTACTTCTACATCTTCAAATTTATGATTCATCTGATAGCATTTACTTCTTGAGTCGCAATAAATACAGCTCATGAGTATAGCCTCTAGCAAATTCATTCCATTCTTTGAAGAAAGTATTCCTTTTGCTTTTTGTAAAATGCACTTTACTACCCCAATTATTTTTGACTTACAGTTTTTCTGATGAGCCTTTAGCTTTTTCATTGCCCAATCATAATGACTTGCAGTCGCACTCACAAAATAGGGAACCCAGCGTACTCCTCCAACCCATTTATATACACCTTTGAAAAAGTTCTTCCGTTTGTAAGGGTTTCAGCTAACTGTAAAAACATTGCTATGGGTTTATGAAACATTTTAGTTTGCATTTTCAGGAGAAGTATTTTGATGTTTCTTCCAAAAATTCTACATTCATATCACCATAAGTTTTCCAGTTATATGGTTCAGTACAAAAACATTTTTCTTCTCCCTTTTGATTGGAAAGTGTACCCAATTCAAAAATAATCTGATGACCATTCATAGAGATGGATTAAAACATCTCTTAAGTTTTTATCTCTTTTCCAATGAGCTCTTTTCATCTTTTGAAAAATCAAACAGTGTTTAACTCTTCTCAGTCATCTTTTTGAAATAGTAAATTTAACTTTTTCATAGTTTTCTTTAGCAGCAATCATTAAATCATTTTGTCGTCGGTCTTGACATAACAAATTCCTCCTATTTCACTGAATATCTTAATATAGTTTTTGTTTTTCTTCTGATGTCCTGTTTTTATTACTTAGGTATATCTCTCATGAAAAATCACTCTATTCTTGTAAGATCAAGTTTTCTTGCAAATTCATCCATCTGTTCAAATGATTTTGGCTCATCATCATAATCTCCAACATCGTAAAATCTGAATAGATTTACCTCTTCTATTTTTCTAAAACTTATCTCATCATACAATGCGTCAGGCTTTTTCTTTTTTATATTCTCAAGTGCCTTTGCGAATATCTCTTGTGTAATAAAAGCAGGTTGTTTAATCATCAATGTGTATTCCAGTTTGTTTTTATCAAACTCTTCTCCATTTACTTTTTCCAAAATCCCTCTAACGGATATACCGTAAAATCTGTAATCTCGTTATCAGTTTTATTTTTCATTCCATTTTAAACAATATTTTAATGGCATAGGCAAGAGAATATAATGCGGATATTCTGTCTGAGAAATCTACTTCATTCAGATTTCCTTTACCTTTTACCAAAATAAATTTCTTTGCTTTGGCACTTCTACAATGATAGGTGTCTGCTTCACACCATAAAGATTCTTTTCTTGTTTTCTCCATTCATATTTCATTATCCGGTCCTCCCTTTACATTTGGTTAATTTTATTATACAGGAGGATACTTGACACCATTTGTCAAGTTATATATTTTTCTGCCATTTTATTTATCATTTCTTTAATCTGCATTCGTATCTCTTTCGGTTCTAATACTTCTGCCCCATCTCCGAAAGAAAAATATAGTTGAATAGGTTATAGTCATTCAGTATTTCTATTTCAGCATATAAATTTCCCTCATCGTCTTCTGTAATTTCTCCGTTTAATTCATCATATACTCGAAAAGCAGCTGATGATCAGAACTTAACTTTATATGCACTGTGTTCTCGTATGGCATTTCTTTTTGAGAACTACATCTTCAAAATTGTCATCAAACTTTTCAGTATTGGTTTCTAAATTCTTTATCCGGGACAATTTGAAATATCTAAAAATCATTTCTAAGTAAAACAGAAAAGCATATAGATACCAATCCTGACTCTTGAAAAGTAATCTCACAGGCTTAACACTTCTGCTTGTTTCTTTTTCATTGCTGCTAAAATATATGAACAGAAACAATGTTTTTACTATAATTGCCGACTTAATATCATTGAATGTCATACAGCTTATTGTTTTGCCAATTATTAAAGTCAACTTCTATCCAACTGGTATTTTTCTATTTCGAAAGAGTGCGGACAGTTTTGTTAAAAGCTCATTCTCCTATGCTTTGTATTGCGGTATTATCCAATCCTTGAAGAGCTGACATAATTTGTTGTTTCTCGTTTTCAGACAGTAGTGATTTACTAAGAACAAAATCCTCAGCAATTTCTATTTCCACCACCCTCTTCCTTGCAACGCATAGATGGAATACCTGCACTGCTGATAGAGTCAATATCTCGATATATTGTCCTGACTGACACCTCAAATTTATCAGCAAGCTCACTTGCCGTAACTTTTCCTTTTTCTAAAAATGTAATATAGTATCCTAAATAGTCTATTATCTTTTCATCGTCTTAACATCTCCTATAATTATTATACCACAATAACTTGACATATGTTTGTCATATTATTAAATATTTTTCCAAATCATGGTAGTACTACTTACTCTCTTATTCACTGTTATAAAAAATAGTCAAAGTTCATTCTTCCGTCTCGCTAAAATTAAATTTATTTCACCCAATATTATTATTGTTAGATTTATATTTTTACTAAGTTTTACAACCCTAACTCTTGCTTCTTTACCTGTGTTAATCCTCTTTTTCTTTTCGGTATCTTTTTATAGCTCTTGTGGTCTATATAGTTCTTATCTCTTAAAATAACTATACTTTCTTTTTAAAGTTCAGATAAGGAAATGATGTTTTTTCTTTTAAGAATTGATAGCTTTCTTTTCTGTTTTTAGAAGAAAAACAGTAAACCATTTTTGATTTTGATTGTTTCTCATAAATTGTTTCTTATAACAGTTATCTTGCTTACTAACATATTTTTGCATTGAATTGCAAGCATATTCAGCTGTTCCAACTCCAAAATCTATCTATATTAGCTTTTGAATTCAGGGTTTTCTTTATATCCATAACCTATACCCTGAAAATGCTTTCTATTGAACAATCAAAAGAATACTGACAGATGCATTCATGTAAACTCTTTTGCAAGCTCAACATTTTCTTTTGATGTTGGCTTCAACTCCTTTATCCATATTTTCTGCAAATGAAGTGAATATTTGATTTAGCTTTTCTGTAAATTCTACTTCTTTTCCTTTTCAAATTTTCCATAGATTTTTCAATTACATCTTTTCCGTACTTATCAATTGCCATTTCTTCATATTTCTGATTGTCTTGATAAACAAATCCTCTAAACTTTTTCTTTTGTTGACATAGTAATTTTCCTTTCTTCATAATCAATAGTTTTTGTAATGTTTCCATCAATGTTAAGAGTTTCTCTTTTCCTTTTTCATTAAAGCTTAACTGTTTTTCAAGTGAGTTAGTAATTCAGTATCATCTTTTGCCATTAGTAATTTAATCTTTTTAATGGAAATCCTAAATATTTGTAAAATAGTATTGTTTTGCAAACATCTGCCATATCTTCTTCTGTGTAATACCTGTATCCATTCTCTGATTTTTTTGGGAGACAGCAAACTAATCTTATCATAATGATGTAACATTCTTACTGACACACCACTAATCTCACTTGCTTTTTTATCATGTACTATGTACCTACCTCCTAACAATTTATATTCTAAACTATGACATTATGTTATAGTCAATACTTTTAGAAACATTTTATTTTTATTTTTCTTGCTTAGAATGTATTACCTTAAACAGCTTATCTTGAAAGGTATCCTTGCTCTTTCTATCAAAATATATCTCTGTTACAAAGGTCTTGCCTTTTCTCTTTTTGTTAGAATACCTTCGGGCTTTCAGTGTTGAGGGTTGTTCTTCTGTCGGCTCTATTTCTTTTTGTAAGTTCATTTCAAATCTTTCCGATATAGTTGAAATACACTTCTATTCGCTGAACCGCATATTTTGCTCTTTCTGACATCTCGCTCCTATCTCTACTAATTTTACTGATAAATTCATTGATGGCGGTGGGGTAAGTTCTTCAAAATCTGAGTAGCTTTCTTCAGTGTTTCAAATTCTCCTTTATTTGCTAATGAATACTTTGCTATCTTTTGCAAAACCTCTATTGGATTTTTCCATTACATCATCGACATCAACGCGATGTAGAGAATGGCATTTAGAGCTTAGCTTTTTTCTTTGGCATATTCACTGCAATAGGTTTAAGATCGTTGCACCTTATTGTTCTTGTGTATGGTGCGTATGTGCATTTTTGTACCACAATCTTTACAATACATCAGTCCCGATAATGCGTGGATTTCTCCGTCTCCATTTGGTCTTTTTACTGAGTGCGTTTTTAAATATCCTTTGTACATTTTCAAAGGTAATTCTATCTATTATCGGCCTCATGCACATTTTCTATAATTTTCCATTTGCTTTTATCTACATAGTGGTTTCTCTTATCTCTATAATGCTTTTCTAGTTTTGAAGTTGACTACATCGCCACAATACTCCTGCCTTTTTCAGTACTGCGTTAGAGTTGCTTTGTTCCAGTTATAGCGGTTTTCTTCATTTAGCTTTCTGTTTTTGCCGTTCCTCTGTCTTGCTGTTTCATATATAAAAGGTTGGGGTTAGTATTTCTTTCTCTTTCAAGTAAACGGCTATCTGATTTGCGGTTTTTCCTCCATAAAGAGCGTAAAAATGAGTTTTACTGACTTTGGCAGCTTCTTTATCGACTATCAATAATCTTTGTTCTTCGGGTCTTTGATATAGCCATGTAGACTTTCTGTTGCAACAGGCTTTCCGCTTGCTCCTTTGGTCTTAATGCCTGTTGTTACTTTCTTGCCGATCCATACTCTTTTCCCTGCCTAAACTTTTTAGCGTTTTTCCCTTTGGTATATACGATAATTTTGATTAAAACAGCTACTACCACGCCCATTATAATATCCGTAGGATGAAGGCTGGAAGAAAGCTCATCGTATTAATCTCTAATATCCCTTGAAAAATTTTGGTCAATAATATCGCCACCTATATAGGCTCTTACATGATGTGAAAAGATATTACCAATATAGAAAAGAAAATGCAAGATAGGGAATGTTCTGCTTTTAGAAACTTTACCTTATCCTGCACCTTAAATAAGCCTTTGATGTCCTTTAATATTTTATCTATCATAGGCTCTGCTCCTTTTTTGTTTATTCTTGATTTTATCTTTGGAAACAGAGTTTTTAGCCATCTCCTTGAACTTCTCAATATTCTTATGAATGGACTCCTTCCTTTCCGTTTTCTTTTCTGATTCTGAAAGGTCATGCTTAAATGCTTTGTCCATAACCTTCATATCTTTAGCCTGAAAAATACTGAGTATTTACCTGTTTCCTTTATCTTTCATGACTGAAAAACTTTACCCCATACCGATTAAGTTCCTTTTTGAGTTCCTTAAGTTCTGCTTCTTCAACTGGAATTTCTTCAAGCTGCCCCTTTTTAACCATATCTTTTAGCTTTACTTCATTTCCGTTAGTATTAACCAGCTTTTCAAGTCCTCCAAGTTTTTCTGCTTCTTTCATCAATTTCTTTAACAAGTTCAGAATTAGCTTTCCTGTTACTTTAGCAGCTTTCACTTCCATATTCAGTGTTTTTCTTGCTATTTCTTAATTGATCAACTTCTCTCACCTCCATTCAGCAGTCTGTCCTTATTCCGATTCAGTTTGTCCTTTTGAATAACCTTTCTAAAATCTTCTCCTACAACCATAACAGGAATACACATCTCTATGATTCTTGAGTAGATTCTTTGATACTCTACGCTATCCTTACAATTTTGGATTGTGTCGTAGGAAAAGGTTTGTAGTGAAAAATAGTCGGTTTCTGTTTTAGGTATCTATTATTCACAATGTTATATACCTGCTCTTTGGCATAGCTTGTATCTCTTTCTATCCCTAAATCATCTAAAACAAGAACGGAAGTATTTACAAGTGATTCAATATATGAGTTCTTTATCAAAGTCAAAAACTGCTTTTTGTAACTCATTTATGATTTGAGCAAAGTTTCTTACCTTAACACTTATCTGATAGCTGTTCAATAAGGCTATTTGCAATGGAGCAGGCAAGATAAGTCTTTCCGCTACCTACTGAGCCATAAAAAGGAGTCCGATATTTTCTTTTTCATTTCCTCATAGTCTTTTTACAAAGTTCTTTTGCAATGATAAGGCTTTGATTTTTCTTCTCCTGATAATTTTTCAAATGTGTATGACCACTAAATAATCGAGTTAAAGCTAGCTACTCTTTAATCGTTCAATCTCCATCTGCTTTTTGTCTTTCTTTTTCTTGTGCTTCTATCTCTATCACATTTACAAGCAGTCTTAAATATCATCTGCTTTCCGAAAAACTCTAATGCTTTTCCCATCTTTTCTTTCATTGCACACTTTTACAGTAGGAGTATCCGTCCTTGATATATTCTTTTCAGGATCGTAAGAATACTCCACATCTTCTATCATTACTTTTTCTAATTCTTTCATCATATGTGTTCTCCTTTATCATATTCTTCCCATGTCGGGATATTTGATGTTTTCACTTCTTTGCTTTCTTCCCTGATCTTTATAAAAACCAAGAAAGGATTGTTGCTTTATGGTCTTTATAGGTCTTTCCGGTGCTTTTGATATATGCAGATAATCTCTCAATGTAATTATCAAGCTGTGAGTTCATTATGATTTGTAAATCGGATATATCTTCTGCCATTAAAAATACATTTTGAAATGTTCCAAGCCCGTTTTCACCAAAACTATATTCTCTCTTACTATACTTACTCTTATTATTCTCTATATAGTTAGAGTCAAGATTTTGAACTTCCTGAAGTTAATTTTCTTTACTCTGAGGGTTAAAATCTTTTACTTCTGAAGTTAAGTTTTTTTGACTTCTAAAAGTCATTTTCTTTTACCGCTAATATGCTCATAAAGTCTTTAATATATATGACATTCGGCTTACCAAGCCTTACTCTTCAATCAGTACGATTCCTTCATATCGAGTTCATCTAATGTTTTTATAGCTGTCTGGCTTTGAGATATTTCTTCTCTCTCATAATTTCTTCGACTGTGAAATAGATAAATACTCTGCCTTCCTTGTCCACCCAATTATTCTTAAAGGACATTCCTGTTCGTTTCAAAAGCATAGAATAAAGGATAATTGCTTCAGCATACAGTCCTTTAAATTCTTCTCCGTCTACCAATATCTCCGGAACTTTTAAGAAATTAAATCTTTCCGCTTCTCTTTATAGAAATAGTCAAAGTCCATCGCTTCACCTCCCTCCTTAAAATTGAGCAAAGAAAAAGACGATAGTTTTTCTTCTATCGCCTCCCATAACCATTTTTATGAAATTTTTAGATTGATTTTATTGCCTCATTGATACTTTGTAAAAAGCTATAACTGTTGCTCCAAACCATTGGTATTCCATATGGACTTAACAAAAATCCTAATACCAATGCCTCAATGCCAAGTGATATATCTTTTGCATAAATGATCCTATTGCAGCAACTATACACATCAGTATCAAGGTCTCATAAAAATAAGGTCCGCATTCTTCCCTCATGTCTTCATATATGTCTGATGACCAATCGAGATAAGCTACTACATATATTTCGCTAAATTTATCTATATATTCGGAATCCATTTCTTTCTCAAGAAATTTAAGAGATGGTTCATCTTCCCATAGCGAAAAATACTTAGCTTTAGATTTATCCACTTTATCAAATTCTTTTCTTGCACTATCCCCTGATTAAGTACTAGCTTTATCAATAATCTCCCAAGAAAAATGTGCCAAAGAAAATTGCCACTTCCTGTAACTTTCTTTCTTAAAAGTGATTTTGATAGATGATTAGCAAAATGATATAACCATTCTTTTTCAAAAATCCATAGTAATCCTCCACAAACTCTACTTTGTATTCGTATAAAAATAAATCCCATTATAAATTCCATAAACTATTTAGCAAACTTTGCGACAAGCCCATGATCAAGGCAGTGGCTAATGCTCTTTACTATAATTAGCTGTTGGCATCCAATTATGTGATCCGTGCATCACATAGCCCATCCTCATGATACATACGCCTTTATTTTCACACTTTTATTTACTTAGTGGGTGCAACTTTTGACATCAATACTCACCGTCTCCACGATGTTCATCATTGTCCAAACTTACATTACCCAACATAGTTCAAATATTTTAGCCTCATTATGTACATAAATATACTTTTATAATTAACTCACTTTTCAAAATAAAAATAATGTAATTTTTCTTCCATTAATTCCTCTTAAATCAGTGGCAAGTTTTTGTACCTAATATTTCATATACTCTAATGTTGTTTTTTCTGATTTGTTCAATATATCTACCTTCCATCCACCGATAGTACCTTTGTCTCCAGTTTTAGAAAAGTACGATATAAATACGCATTTTTATCTGCCATTGCGCTTTATAATCAAAATAAACTCACAATAAAAATCTCTTGAATCCACTATCGGTTCACTCTGACTTAAATTATAATATAACTATCGTTTCTACGAGTTTATAGAATTGAGCTCTCCCTTTTCTCCACCTGTTTCTTCTTTCCCTTTATATATAGCACCCCTATTCCAGTTGTTTTCAATTTTTACATAATCCAACTTTATAAAACAATTATCCCAAAAATTTTCCCATCTATCCCTTTGTATCAATTTATGAATTCCAAAATATCTCTCATTAAAAATCCAACGCTGTAACAGAATTTATTCTTTCTCGATAATTTGAGAGATATCTCCAAAAAGCATTATCTTTGTTTTCTACATCCGTTTTATATAATTTCTTTATAGCGTATAAATCCAACATCCCACCAATGTTCCGTTAACAAATCTATCTTAATTCCTTTATCAAATGTATCTATACCACATTCAGGTGCCATCATTATTAATGATGAATACATAGTTGAAATTTTATCAAGATTGTTTTCAATGAAAGTTCTGCCAATTTCACGATTACCAATGTACAAAATATCACATAATTCTGTTATTTCATGGCTATAACCCCAGCTATCCTTTGCCTTTTCAGTCAATTTATTCAAACCAACAGAATTGATGATTCTTCTCGCTTTTATATCATAATTACCTACAAGGTCCATAATTGGTTGTATAGTATGCCAACTCTAGCTGACAATTCACAATAACTTCAGAAAATTCCTTTTCCGGAATCACTGATACTATCAACTCTGCAGATTTCTTTTCCATACTTGTAGTTCTATGCCTACCCAACAAGCTAAACCACATATATATTCCAAGAATTCAAAGTCAAATAAATAAATTGCCTGCGACATATCTTTTATAAAAGTATTCTAAATATACAGGAATCAACTTTTGAACCTTATTATGGATATACTCTGGATTAGTATGCATTACAGAACAAAGAAAGCAGTTATATCCTCAATATTTGAAATTGAAGCTGACTCACAAAATTTATCGATAGCATCCTCCAACATTTTTCCTACAAGCAAATATTCCTCTTTAGTAAGCGAGCAAGTCAACCGATTATATAAGTTTCCCCAAGAATATAGTTTAGGGTTTGTTTCTATTAACATTGATTCCTGTAGACATGTCCAATTAATTCTTCTAGCAATTTTTTCATGCAGATTAATATCTACATTTCTCAAAAGTATTTATCAAATTTGAATATGCATATGCCGTTTCTATTATCTGAATTTTTGAATCCAGTCAAGAAACAACTCATTGTATTTGTAAAAATAATATCTCCTGTTTCTTTTCATATTGCAAATCAAAAACTTTTTCAATAAAAATAAGCTATCTCCCATCCGTTCCTGAGAAGAATCATACAACTTATATCATCTAAAGTAGAAACTATCATTTTTCTCAGTAATGAAAAATTTGCTTGCACTATAAAAACAAAATTATAACTACTCATGCCATTACACAACCAAACAAGCCCCAGTGGAGAAATTTCTTTTTAATAAAACTCTCTTCAATAAAACGTAGTAAAATTTCTTTTTATTTTCTTTACTATCTTTGAAAAATAATGCAATAATCACTTTTTGCGCTTTCCATATGAACAATCCTGACATCATCATCTCAGAAAGCAAAAATCATTTTATTTACCAAAGTAATACAGATCTTCTTTACTCCAAATTAACGAAGCATCAAACTTTTTAATTCGTTACATACCCAACTCAAAGTCAACTACTGTGATCTAATCTTAATATTTGAAAAACTGCAATCGTTGCTGCCAATAGATTACGGTTATTGTATGAGCAAAATGTTTGATAACGCTCTTTCATGTTTTTCCAGCCACCCTCGCAATATATAGTTAAACTGCTAGGAGTTATTGCATCATTTGCAGAGTTTCAAACGCTCGTTCAATCGGCATGATCCAAAAAGTTAATTCCAACACTCTTATCATACTTGTGTACAATTGAACTTATTTTCTTTTTCTTTAAAAATCAGTGTATATAAGCGCAACTCGCTTCTTTATTAGTTAATAATATTGTATCCTGCTTAACAACTGATGAAATTGTCTTTTGCTAACAAGACTTTTTACATTTAATCCTGCTCGTCTCTTTAATTCATCGACTACCTTTTTCCGACAATTGCTGTGCGTCATCAATTAAGTACAAAGATAATTCGCCATTATCTCTAATACCAGTTACATCAATATCTTCTATTGCCTTACATTCATAAACTTTCCAATTATTTTTGTAAAAATCATAAGTCACTTGATAAATACATATAGATTTTCCACAGCCAGCTTCACCTTCCAACACCGTGTAGTCCACAATTGATAATTGTTGTTTTTATTTTCTCAACTTGTGGAAAACGAGGACAAGCTTCAACATCTGCTGGAGTTAATCGATATCCCATAATTTTGATCGTGACAAATCTCGTTGATAAGAAAAATCTAACTCTTTCCAAATTTCTGTATTAACTGGTTCATAAAACGTTTCTGTGTATACCATCAATTATTCTTAATATTTCTTCTATATGTCCACGCGCTTTTCTAATGATAAAAACGTAGAAATTAGCAGCAGTAAAAAAATTGATTTGTTTTTCCGATATTGTGCATGCTGGACAAGAAGGCAAATAATTTTTCAATTGAATCTACAATAAAACCTTTTTCATTTAACTCGATAAGATATTCCCCTTACTTCATCATCAATTTTTCCTCGCTGATTAGAAGGAATAATATGATCTATATGCATATCACGTTGCTGAATTGTTCTCCCACAATACACGCACTTTTCCTTTTTATACGACTTAAACATAGCTGCACGAAATACGAAACTATCTTTTCTATATGGGTGAAACATTTCATCAACCTCCAATCAATAACTCTGAACAAGAAATTTCAAATCATTTTTACTTGATACAATTTTTAATCATATGAAAATATTCTCAACGCTACCTTTATCACCTTTTTCTTTGTCGAATACTATTACCCATTTTATAATCACTTTATACAGATATATTTCTTATCTAACTTATCTATAAATCCCATCTCTTTTCTCTTCAAAACTTAGAGCAGTTATATCTGCAGGATAAAAAACGCTTTTTTGCTCTATGAATTCTATAATTTTCATTTACACTTTTTTGAATATCATAAGAGAAGGTTGATATAATAACAAAACATCAATATCTTCTGAATATTTATCTGGTTCAATATGGAACCAAAAATATAAGACTTTGTCAGCAAAACAAATCTATATATAATTAAATTAATTGCTTCTATTTTATTTAATTTCATTGATATATCTATAAACTCATCCATTGTAGTAATTTAACTTCAAAATTATCAGCTAGTTTAATGCTTCTCTTGATATACAGAGACTCTATTCCAATTATGTAAATTTACAATTACATAATTAGGTTTTTGGCGATCATGCTAGATAAAAATGTCTTACTTAAGCAATATTCATAAACAAAAACTATGTTAATGTCATTCACTTTAATTTCTCTTAATGAATCTTGGTTAACATATGTAAAATTTATATTTCGAGATCTCAAATATTCGAAGCAGTAATTCCAACTTTCTAATCTCAACAATCTGTTTTTCTAAAAACAACTGCCATCATAATATAGCTGCCTTACTCTAGGAGTATCATCCATAAATATTTTCTCTTTTTCAGTAATGTATATGGTCTATCTATCCCTAGCATAACTTCGTCTATCAACTTTTCTTTTCTCAATACTTTTATAGTTCTTCTTCCATCGACTCTGGATGGAAGAATATATCGGTTACTGAGCATGATTCCAAAAATAGAGTTAATTTCGTAGGGAAAAAGCACCTCTCTCAACTTTTCTCCATCATCTCTGGTAATTTCTCAAATTCATCAACATGAGTTATAAACTTTTGAATCAATTCTAAATTTGAATATTCCTTATACGAATGCTGCTGAAATAAAGTACGATTATTTTCAAATAATAATTTTAGCTTTTCATTATTTGATAATATTTGAGGCTCAAATTTATCCCACTAAAGACTTATTACCACCAGGTAGTAACTTTTATATATGCTATAGTTCTCACTCAAAAAGGAACAACTTTTTCTTTGTTGATCAAAAGAGCTCAAGTTCTCACAGATTTTCTAATTCATTTCTTCTAATCTCTTTCCATTTGCTTAACAATGTTTTCATCTATAAAAACCAGTTTTTATCAAATTTCTATGACAATTAGGCATAAGACTATCAAGTTTTCATGAATTATCTTCGTTTCATAATATGCACTGATATGTGCTTTTTCCATGATATCACTATTCTTTATAAATGAATTCTGCTCGACAATCTGATTCATACATCTTCCCATAGATTCTGCCCATAATCACGCGTTTTACATTTTCAGCAATTGCTTTTTCTATTCATTTTCTAACCTCAGTTTGATTTCTAGTATGGAAATTTGTCGCCAAAAATTTATTTAATCATACGAAAATACTTCAACGCATCCAAAAATAGCTTTTTCTTTTTCAATTGGGCACTGTAGAACTTTCTGATTCTCGTTCTTTTGAAATATTATAATGTTCCCCAACTTCTAAACCATATTTTTCTCTTCACTTGTGTAATATAGAGTGTGGATACTTCTAACCCCTAAACTTTTCCAAAACATAGTTTTGAATCTAGGTTGCCTTACTTTCAGCACTTTGTTAAGTCCATATCATCTATCGTAAGTTCAACACTCAATATATTTCTTTGAATCTAGTTTTGAAAGCAACACGATTGTCTCCACATGGGAACGAGTGAACACTAAGTATTCCATGTAGTCTTGTCTGTATATGGAAACATATCTATAAACCTTTTAACGATATCATAAGGTTATCGTTAAAGGTATTACCTCGGCAAGCTGGGATTTGTATCATTGATGTTTTCTCTACAATCCATTTAAAACCAAAAAGTGCAAAAATGGTGTAAGCGATAATTGCAAAAACAGATGCTTTTACTGCCAAAATCGCCACCTGTAATCCATCTATTTCCTGAAGACAATACGAAATTATATATAGAGTAACCCTCACTTTTTGTTCCGAAATGAATAATATTGCCAACAAAAACCATATTCCAGATACCTATGGATAATTGCACTATTCCAAATACTATTGCTCCTCAATTGCAGTAGAGAATAATATACCAACCAATGTACCAGCAAGTATCAACTGAACTATACTAATTAGATCCAAATCACTGCCTACTATATGCAAAATTCAAAATACTATTGATGGTAGAAATATTGCTATCGAGCGGTTCCATCTTTCCTCAAATATGCTTAGAATTACCCTCTAAAGACACTTTCCTCAACAATGCCCGTAGCCAGTCCGTAAAACAACAAGGAAGATGTTATGATTGCCAATTTATGGCCTTCATTTCCTGCTGTAAAAACCACTCCCGATAGTATTAAGCAGGCCATAACAAAGCCAGTCATAGTAAATGCAAGTATGAAATATTTAAAATGCAATCTGACTGGTGTTATTCTGTAGATGGATAAACTTCTTTACATAGTCTTTTTGTAAGTATCTTCATCCCTAAAAAGGCAAAACCGATATATACATAAGTGCTGATATAATATTTTGCAATCCATACAAGGGATACCAATTTTGCAATAGATGTACCTACTCCTAATGCTAGCCCCTGTGATACTGCTAAGCAAGAAATCACCAAAATATCTCCTAATATAACTTTTCAAAGTTGAATTTTTATTTTCCATAAACCACCACTACAATTTCTAATTTCTCTTTGCTTGAAAAATAAATCCCATTATATAATTCCATAAACTCTCTAACAAACTTTGTTACAAGTTAATGATTATGTAGCTACTAAGGTTTCTTCATATATTTACCACTTTTAATTTTTCTATCAATTGGTTTCTCTGTGTCTGAAAAAGTAGCCCAATATGAGCCAATCTTTGTGGCAGAAGGTATACATCCTTTTTACATTTTGTAACTCAAGCATACTACAATTTTTCGCTGGATGACTTCTCATAAATCATTAACAAGAAGAATCCTAAAATCAAAATCATATGCTTCAATTCCTAGATTTCTTTGATTTTAAGTTTTTCTGACCCTTTCACTTTTTGTACTTTGACATCAATACACGCACTCAACATGTAATAGTTAGGCTATTTCAAACATATCCACAACTATTATATTACTTGATGTTTAAGGCTTTTGTAACTATTTTGTCTTATCATCCTTTCTTTTTAATTAGCTATTATGATGTTATATCAGCTAAATATTAAAATTTAATAATAGGTCATAATTTCTTGTATTAAATCTATTTCATTACGATTACATCATGTACATAATCCATATACTGAGGTCTTCCTGCTTTTTAAATATAATAGCCATCCCTGCAATGATGAAATATAATCATCTTCTAATGTAGATAAGCTTGAATATTTACCTACATACATATTACCTGGAAGCCCATAATTCATGTCTCACTGGATATAAATAAGAACCCTTCATCTCTTTCTATTACTTTTTGCATATCCATTTTCATCAATTACAAGTTGATTATCTAACCTATCATCTGCATATCTCATAGCCGCCTCAATTTCCTGCTTAGTAAACAAATGTATGGGTTTTTCCGCATCTAATTGCTCTCACCGAAAAATATGTTTCGTATTCTAGCTCTGCCAAAACCATTTTGTTTAAGAATTTTCGAAACTCTTTTTTTCAAGATTATATTCTAAATCAATAGCTGCTTTTCATCATAAAAGACAAAAACATTTCTCATCTGAATATGGATTCATTTTTAATGTGTCCATCTGTACAAATATAATAATTCATTTCTTCAAATAGTCCTAAAGAAATTTCATTTCCTGAAGGTAAAAATTCAAAGACAAATTTTATAGTCGCAGAATTCGTCAATGGACAAATTTGGAGCATATCGCAAAGGTCCCAATTCATAAAAATTTTGTTTATATATTCTTTGCTTTTTACGCTCTGAATTTTTTTCTTTCTATTAGATACATCGTATTCCATAAACAAATCTTTTTAAAACGGATTTTTATTAAATTCTCCCAAATTTAATATTCTATCTTCGATTTCTTCATCCGGTAAACCCTTCAAACTTATCATTACTCTTTATACTAATTGATATAATTTTTGAATAAAGATTTAACAGACATTCGATATAATTTCTAAATTCACTAGCACTGCAATCACCTATGTCTTCCATCATATGTTCCATTTATTCCATTGTACGGTCCATTTTTCAATACAATTAAGAATTTTTCCCCTAATATAACTGGTATACTGTTTGAAAACTTTGGGCAGAGGAATTTCTGTTTCATAATCATAAACACCGTATTGTGCATACTGAGCCGAAACATAATGGGCAGGGATAATCCTCAACTAAATGTTCATTATCACAATCGTCTTCTGCGCTGAGAATAGAGATAATTTGTCAAATTCCAACAGAAAATAAATTCACCTGTAATTTTCATTGAACCCTTCAAAATATAATATTTTTTGGTCTTCACTATATAACAAAACCTAATGTATCATACAATTTTATAGCAGTTCTCTTCATCTGCTATTTCTGCAAAAGAAAAAGTCCAATCCACCTTTTTATCATGAAAAAGCATAAGATTATATGCAGGTGTTTTACCAATAATATTTAGAATCTCCACAATTTTATTAATATTCCTCCATGATGATGATTCTGGAGGATTGAGTCAAATAACTGTTTGTTTAGGAAATTCCAGTCACTGGCTTGAGATTTATCTATGTCAGAATATACATCAATCCAATTAATTAATCTTTCCTTAAATTCCTCAATTGTTGGACGAACATCTGATTATTATCAGTAGAATCTTTGAGAAGTTCATCTATTTCTACAAGATAAGTGTTTTTATATCGCTCCAAATAGCGTAAACTATGGCTAGGGATCTAAATAATTATATACCCCATCAAACCTTTTTCATTATTAGTTAAAAACATCCACATTGTTTTTGCTAACGAAGAAAACATCTGCTTTTTACTATCTGCTTTTTAGGATTTCGCTTCATTTCTGGTGCAATAGTAAAAATTGCTCCAAGCCCTTTTATCAGATTTAGTAAAAGTCATCTGCTATCTATTTGGAAAAATCAACTAATCCAAAATCGCCAAATGCAAATCTGTTATTGTAATAATAAATATTAGAGGCTTTTTATATCACGATGACAAATATCTTTTTCTTATGAGCTTTTCTAAGTTTCACTTAAAGAAATTATTCCTCACAATTTCTTCAATATCTAATTTATTTTCACAGTATATAATCTACTGTAAGATATTGGTAATAGGCATTGTATACCAATATTCTTCAACAGAAGATCATAGATAGGAATAATTTCTATTATTTTGATAATTATCTTTATGGTGTTTATTTCATTAACAAAACGACTGTGTTTCTCTTTTCCCCAACAACCAAATTTCGAAAGCATATTCTTCATTATCTTCTTTACATTTTACACGATAGACTTTTTGCATTTCCGCCTTCTCCTAATTCATCAATGATTCATAATAATTATTCCAGCTTTTTGTTTTGCCATATACAAACTCTCCTTAACCGTACCAAATAATCTATATATTACTCTTTTAGAACTATACTTTCGTTTTTCCTCTTACTACCATTTTCCTCTTTTCACAATATTACTCCTCCGACCTTTTCTCAATCTGTATCTGCCTCAAAAAGTTTCCTTTTGAAATTATCGCAGGGTTAGTTTTTCGATGCTACATACTGAACATCGCTTTTTCCTGATCAAAGCTTAATATCACCAGCAGTACTTCATTTACGCCTCTGCATAACATCAATCGTTCTCTTACACCATTTCTCTTTCCGGTTGAGAGAGAATCTTTCTTTTTCGAGTTCCCTGATAATGCTCTGAAAATACTTTTGGACTGCTGAGAGACAACCAAATATCAGCCTAACATTTTCAGCCTGTTCTTCATCAATAACCAGCTTTCCCACTCAGCACTATGTTTTGTAACCATAACACTTTTCATCATAGAGTTTCGAAGTCCTCTGCTGCACACGCCGCTTAATTCCATTTTATATTTTCACTTGACCTGTTTTCACCTTTGTGCAAGTGCTTCAACAATTGCTATCATCATGTCACTGTCTGTATTTTTCAGTATCCAATTCTTCCTGCTCAAATATTAGCACGAACGCCGCCGTTTAATTGATCTAACATTCAATATTTCAACCGTATCTCTGTGAATCTACTAATATTTTCGTTATAACTATATCCAGCTTTCGAAATGGCAATTGTCAAGTATCTGATTGAACTCTTTTCTGGATGAACCTGTTTTACTTTGTGGCAATGTCTATATAAACGCCAGCTAAAAACCCATTGCAGCATTGAGGCAATCAATCTGTCAAATGCGATATTTGAGCAGTTAGGCTTTGAAGCTGATCCATGCTATTTGTACTTTACACGACAATAAATCCTGACACGCTTTTTCCCTTTTGGCTTCGGGGAATATAATAAACGCTTTGAATCATTCTTTGACATGTTTTCTCACCCACCTGCACTTGTCTAATCAACATATTATTAGAATTTATCAATGGTGATTAGCTCTATTTAATCATCATATCAACTCAACCTTGGAATAGTAATCTTATCAACTCAACCTACCCCATATTTATTCTGTCCACTTCAACTATCCGCATGGATATGTTTCCAAGCTCCTTGATTTTAGGGCGTTTGACAGGATTATTGGCATCATAAAATAGAATTCCAAATTCACAAACACTCTGAAAATCAAGAGGTTTTTCACACTCTTTATTTTTCAACCCTTGACATCAATGCTACCGTCTCTGCATGCAGAGTCTCTGGGAACATATCGCATAGACAGACCTTCTTCACCCTGTACTCTGCTTCCTCAAACTCAGGGATGTCCCTTTACAAGGTTGGTTGGCTTGCAGGCTATGTAAAACTATATCCTTTACTCCATAAGATAATACCCTCTTAAGAGCCTTAGGGAGAAACTCCATCTCTTGGTGGGTCAAGGATGATGAAATCAGGTTTTTCCTTCACCTCATCCAGTACCTTAAACACATCACCTGCCAAAAACTCCGTATTAGTAAGCCTGTTTAACTTGGCGTTTTCATTTGGCTGAGAGGTTACAGCCTCTTCCACTATTTCTATACCTATAACCTTCTTTGCTACAGGAGAAATTATCTGTCCTATGGTACCGGTTCCGCTGTAGAGGTCATATACAACATTTCCCCTCATTATTTCCACATACCCCTTACCTCTGCTGTAAAGGACCTCTGCACCAAGAGAATTTGTCTGGAAAAATGAAAATGTAGTTATCTCAAACTCCAGTCCTAAAAAGCTCCTCAGTTATGTAGTCCCTGCCGAAGAGAATTTCCTGTCTCTGCCTTCACATCATCTGAAACTTCATCATTTACAAGGTGGATGATTCCAGTTATTTTTCCTTCTAAAGCTGATTTTTAAGCTTTCTCCACCATCTTTCCCAGGATATCCTTCTCTTCTTCGCTCTGTTCTCCCTTTTCATACACTGCATTAGGAGAATCTAAAAAAATTCTTTCAGGCTGTCCATTTCCATAGCTGTCTTTTTCTGCCTTTGTTATAAAGTCAGAAGAGGTCTCAAGGGCAACCAGAATCTCTCCTGTCTTTGAAGCCCTTCTCACGAGTAAATGCCTTAGATATCCCCCTGTGCATTGCTTTTATTGTAAAATGAGATTTTTGCTTCGTTAAAATGCTCGAATACACATCTTAATATTCTGTTAAAATCATCATTCACTATCTTGCAGTCATCTGTGAATAAAAATATCGTGAAAAATGCCCACGCTTAGTGAAGACCATGACATTGGCCCTCCCTTATAGCTGTCCCCAAAGGCATACTCCATCTTATTTCTGGTTTCACTCTGTAGGACTGCCAAGTATTTCTTCATACTCATATTTACTGCTTATCACCCTGTCAAGCATCTTTTTTACCTGTGAACTCTTTAGTTTAAGCTGCTCCTCATAAGGCAGAGTATGGTATGAACAGCCTCCGCAAAGCCCATAATTTTGCAGGCAGGCTCCCTGGTCTCTGTCGGTGCTTTTTCTAAAACTTCTTCTATACGGACCTCGTACTGTCATTTCTTCTTTTACCAACCCTGTATCTAACCTTCTGACCTTCTATTCCACCTTTAAGTACAACCTTCTTTCATCGTCTGTAAGCTATTATCCCCTTATCCGGAAAATCCACATAGCTAATTATTCCTTCGCCAGTCTCACCTTTTCAAAATTTATCTCCTCTTATTCTATACATTTATTATATCAATAGTATTTAATACTACATTCTATCGAACAGCTAAATCTCTATTTTGTTTAATCAATTTCTTCTATGTTGCATAGTGCAATCTCCTGTAACCCTCTATCATACAGAGAAGTCAGACAAAAACTGCCATTAATATTATGCAGTTTATGCTTTGACATTCCTTTTGAAAAACCTATGTCAAAGTATTCTCCATTACTTAGGGAAAATACTCTTTGTTTACCCTTCCAATCATCACTCTTAAATAATGGTGTCAATATCACATATTCAGAGTCAGTAAATATGCCGTTTACACCGCCTTTTTTTCTCTGACCTTTTCAAGTTGTCCGATTCAATGTACTTTTCGATTACCTTACCATTGTCTGAAACTTCGCCAGTGCATAATAGTCTACGCCCCATTTATTCACAGATGTTGTACTTTCTCCCTGAAGTAAAAAGCATAGATTTCATTGTTAAGTATTTTCAAGCTGTCAATTTTAGGCATTTCTTCATTACTGTCGTCATGGTTTTACAAATCCCTTCTTGTCAATCCCAAAAACTCTTCCACTTGGCTGACTTTGCCTTTAAAATCAATCTCAATAAAGCAAAAACACCTTGATAAATCATAATATACCTTATTCTCAAAGCAAACCGGTATGAGAGAACTGTCAGTTACTACCTGAAAATACCTCTGCTCAGCCTTTTCAGGCACAACCTTCTCTGAAAAATAGGGAGTTATTTTTGATTGGTATTATTGCTTGTGATGAAAAATCTCCAGTGTAGTACTCTATCTCATTCTCAGGCTTTATTATGCCAAATCCTTCTCGTACTTAAAAAAACACAGGATAATTTCTCCTGCTGCCCGTGTAATCAAGGGCAGCAACCTTTCTAATACCCTGTGATGAAAGCTCAAGAACGCAGTATTTACGATAGTTTTCAGCCTCAGATGTAAGCACCAATGCCCTTCCATCACTTAAAATTCCACAGCTATGGACAAAGGTATATTCACCACTCATATCCCATTTTCTATAATACTTAGTTTTTAACTTTTTCCATTATAGTTCTCCCTAGTTTTTCAAGGTTTTTGCATGTTTCCATTATAGCCATAATTATTAAATTCAATAATATTATCCTAAATTTATTAATTCTTTGCTTTACTTTGTCCTTGTAAAGTGCTAAAATAGGCATATCTTATAAATCAACTGCAAATATCTGATTTTATTATCTTTTCTATATCCTAATCTTGTTTATATAAACTCAGATGATTTGGCAGGTGATTTTAGAATAAATATAATCAATTGGGGATATAACAATGAAAGATAAGTTAAAAACACCTGCGATGGACTATTTCTTTGATGCAGTCCTCACTCTACAAAAAGCAGGGAAGAATGTTATAGTTTTTGAAGATGTCTGCACCATAAACGAGCTTTTTACCATTTCACAGAGACTCATGGTCGCTCAAAATGTTGACAGAAGTCAAGACCCATATTGATATTTCAGAATCAACAGGGCTTCAACTGCCACAATAAGCCGTGTTAACCGCTCACTCGAGTATGGTAATGACGGCTACAACACATAGCTAATGAAGAGGATAGAGGCTGAAACTATAAAGGAATAATCTGCTAGTCTTTTCAAACGAAAAGCCGGCAAAGCAAGAAAGATGCATATGTACTTTGGGTTTACTAAAACTGTACCCATCACCTGAATTTTCTTGTCACCGGCTTTTTCATATATTCTGTTTATTTAGCACAGTTCATCAATTTTCCCTGTGTCATTTTTAGAAATGACAATGTTATCCTCTTTTATCATTTCTCCGTCTAAGAAAGCCCTCACTGTCCAGTTCCCAAAGTCTGCCTCATCTATTCCCGCCAAATTCAGCTCAAAATCTGACCATAACTTTGTCATCATCTGCTTCCTCATAGCTTCCAAAGTCATTTTCCGCAAACTTGAAAAGCTCTCCACTGGGATTATACCATCACAGTCACAAATATGAAAGACCTTTTATTTTTATTAAAACTAAGCAGGCATACTGCTTCCTTGTCTTTACTTACATCAAATACCTTTGATTCAGCCTTATCCGGCACTACTTCCATCATCTTATGGGAAAATCCCGTATTCGATAAGCGTAGCAGAGCTTTCTATCTCTTTCTCTACTACTCCGTCTTCATCTACAGTGAGCACAGACCAGCAACCGCTTTCATCTATGAAGATGTCTTTGTTTTTCTTGTCTATAAACTCCAGACCATCCTCACCTAAGTACTTATAATAGTACACTCCATCTGTTAGTTCTACATCTGCCTCATAAAAAGAGCCGCTTTTTGACATATAAACCGGCTCTTCAAGGTGTTTAAATATTAAATCAACCTTTTTCTGCTCATAATCCTCTTGATATTCAATCCAAATCTCCTTCTCAGCTTTCTTTTCAATCAGCGTAATCATAGGTTCTGAATCAGATACAACTTCAAAAATAGTTTTCTGTCAATATGACATACTGATAAATCCTTGCTCCTGTTAGCTTCTTCCCAACTATTTTTCTTACATCCCTCGCATAATCACCATCTTCTACTTCATATATTACATTTATACGGCGGTCAGGCGGAAACTTCATTATATCTTCAAAAAATTTCATTTAATGCAGCTCCCTCTTCAAATACCCCTAACAGAATAAACCTGATTAAATTCAAATTTAACATAAAACATGATTTTGCCATTATTCCAAGATTTTAACTCTATTATAGGCTTTACTCCTTCTTTATAAAAAGATTTCCCGAATATATGCCTTTTTGGTACTATTCCTTCACCATATATCTTCCAGTTTTTCCATAATTTAGCTAACCTCCCTTAAACTAATTCATTTTTATAAATTTCAAATCCCAGACAGGAATAGCATCAATATACAATTCTTCTGTAATTATAGTATATTGTTTTGCATATGGCTCATCCAAAAACCTGCAGAATACAAAAATAGCTTCCTTCAAATATTTTCCACCTTCAACCTCATATATTACATTAGAAAAATTATCCTTTTTCAAATCTTCGATATTCTCATACAAGTCTAAATCGACAAACTTTCTTTCAAATATTCTAATAGCCTCACACCTCCCAAAACCAAGAATTATCCTAGTTTTATCACTTTTTAGTTCTACAGTCAGTAAATGTGAATCACCACATACAACCTTTGCAATATATTTTTCCCTTGGGGATAACACCTTTTTTATATTCTTTTCCAGTTTTCCATACCATCCTCGCTCATAATAAATCCATACTACTCTATAGTCCCATCTTTTAAATTTATAGTAATTTTCTGCCCTCACAATCTATCCATAATCTGCTATTTTTCCAAAAGTTCATAATCTGTAACCATCTCTCTAAATGCAGTTCTCCACTTTTTCTTTTTATCACTATAACAGATTAATTCTAAATCGCATAAAATATAAATAGTATTCTCAATGGTGAATAAATCTAAAATTACCGTGAACAGCTTTTGATTAAATAATATCTCTTTATTTTTGATATCAATTGATACCAAATTCTGCCCGGCAGTGATATAGCACACATCATTTTTATCATCAACCAAACATTAATTCTATGCCATAAAGGTTATATGCCATTCCAAATTCAAAAGAATTTTTATATTAATTATCGCATATCTATCTTGTTCATCTTCACAAAATACAATAGTTTTTTTCTCCTAATCTCCATTTCATTTCGTCAAAGCTATCAAATCTGTTAATAATTATATTATTTTTCCATTATGTTTTTTTCTCTTCTTTTATTATTGCTGATAGCAGCTCATTTCTCTAATAATGCTCTACCTCTACCGCAATTTAAAAACCAGCTAAGTTTTTATTTCGTCAAATCATAAGGCGTGTTCTGGTAGATATAATAGTTCACCCAATTAGTATAAAGCGTGTTGTGTGTGCCTCCATGACAGAACAGGCCTCTTTGCAGGATTATCTTCAGGATAATAATTCTTAGGAAGCTCGATAGGAAGCCCTTAGACTTATCCTCTTGTATTCCGCATCAAGTGTCATTCTGTCATACTCGGGATGTCTCCCATTACAAAAATGCGTTTTCCGTCCTTTGTCATAAAGAGAAATACCCCTGCTTCTTCTGACTCTGCAAGTATCACAAGGTCATCATTCTTTACTATGTCCTCTCTCTTAACCCCTGTATGCCTTGAGTGTGGAGCGTAAAAATAATCGTCAAACCCTCTTATTAGAGGCTCTTTTCTGTTATAAACCTTATGTGGATATATGCCAAAGAGTTTGTCCTCAAACTGGTACTTATCAGCTCCATAATAATGATACATTCCTGCCATAGCTGCCCAGCAAATATGGAGAGTTGAAGTCACATGAGTCTTTGCCCAGTCCATAATCTCACAAAGCTCCTTCCAGTAAGCCACATCTTCGTAAGCTAGTGTTTCAACGGGTGCCCTGTAATGATGAGTCCGTCATATTTTTATTCTCAACCTCTGAAAAAGTCACATAGAATTCATCCAAGTGGCTTGTTGGGGTGTTCTTCCCTACATAGCTTTCAGTTGTTAAAAATGTAACATTTACCTGAAGAGGGAGTATTTGAAAGAGCCCTCATCAGCTGCACTTCCGTATCCTCCTTAAGAGGCATCAGATTTAGTATAAGGATTTTGAGCGGGCGGATATCCTGAGACATAGCCCTGTTTTTCATCCATTATAAATATATTTTTCATCTTCCAGTATCTTCTTTGCCGGAAAAATTATTTTTACCTTAATCGGCATTACTACCTCCTACAAACTCCAAAAACTCGTTCTCGCTTATAATCTTGATTCCAAGTTCCTTTGCCTTTTTGTTCTTACCTGAGTTAGAGGTAAGGTCATTATTTATAAGATAATCAGTCTTACTCGGTAACTGAGCCTGTTACCTTTCCGCCCTTACTCCTCAATAAAAGTCAGACAGCTCTCTACGGTTCTTGAACTTCTCCACATCACCTGTAACTACAAAGGTAAGTCCCGAAATCGCATTACTGTCTTCACTGTTTCCCCATCATCTCGCATTTGCCTCAGCATTTTCAATATGCACCTCTAGGAGAAGATGTTCCAAAAGTCCTAAGGTTCTCATCCTTATTAAAATAATCTGCAAATACTCCTGCCATGACCTCACCAACTCCGTCTATCTGAGTAAGTTCATCAGGCTTTGCCTTTGTTATCCTCTCTATATCATTATCAAAGAATCTACATACCAGCTTAGCTGTGGCAAGTCCTATATTGGCTATTCCAGGCTGTAAAGCACTCTAACCGCAGTAGTTTCTCTTGCTTTATCGATGTTTTTAACAAGGTTATTATATGATTTTTCTCCAAACTCTCCAAAGCCACTATCTTTTTCTCTATGACCACTAAGCTTAAATACATCACTTAGCTCTATGTATCATATTTTCTCCTACAAACTTCTCCAAGGTCATCTCAGGAAAGTCCTGCTATATTCATAGCATCCCTGCTTACAAAAATGTGTAAGGAGCTTTTATCTTCTTCGCCATACAGTCAGGATTGGTGCAGTAAAGCGTCTGTACTCCTTCCTCATCCTTAAGCTCAGTCCTTCCTCCACATACAGGGCAGAACTCAGGTACCTCTTCCACATCACTACCAGTTAGGTTTTCTAATATCTGTGGAATTATCATATTGGCTTTATATACCTTAATCTTATCTCCCACGCCAAGCTTTAGCCCTCTCATTATGCTTACATTGTGTACGCTGGCCCTCGTAACTGTAGTTCCTTCAAGCTCAACAGGGTCAAAGATGGCTATAGGATTGATGAGACCTGTCCTTGAAGCAGACCATTCTATCTCACGAAGAATGGTTTCAGCAGTCTCATCCTTCCACTTAAATGCGATGGAATGTCTAGAAACTTTGTAGTTTTTCCAAGGCTATTGCCGTATGCTATGTCGTTAAACTGAAGAACCAGGCCGTCAGATGGGATATCATAGCTTTTTATTCTCTTTTCATAAGTCCTTACCTCTGCTTCGAGGCTGTCTCTAGTTACAAGAGGATGGTCAACTACAGTAAAACCAAGACTTTCAAGGTAATTAAGCTCTTCCACCCTTGTCTTAAATTTCTCTCCGCCCTCTAAGTCTTCGTATACAATGAAATTTATATTTCTACTTGCAGTAACCTCTGTAGATAACTGCCTAACTCGAGCCACTGCAGAGGTTTCTTGGATTCTTGTATTTTTCAGCCACATCGGTAATTTCTTCATTAATCCTGTTAAAATCGAATACTTAATTATAGCCTCTCACGCACCATTAGGCTCCCTTTATATGGGATTACAAGAGGGATATTTTCAAAAAACCTCGCATTTTCGGTAACAACCTCTCCTATTTCTCCGTTACCTCTTGTCAGAGCCTCGACAAGTTCGCCATTTTCATAGGTTAGAACTATGGTAAGCCCGTCTAACTTCCACATAAGTATTCCCTCTTTATCACCTAAAAAGATTCCAGTTCAGACACTTCCTTGGTCTTGGCAAGGGACAGCCTAGGCTCCTTTATGAGCTTTCTTAGGCAGTGAACTAAGTACCTCATAACCAACTTTCTTTGTAAGGCTTCCTGCAAGCACTATGCCTGTTTCCTTTTCAAGGGCTTCAAGTTCGTCATAGAGTTTATCATATTCTGCATTGCTCATAATCTCAGCACTTTCAGCATAATAAGCCTTTGCTGCCTTATCAAGTACTTCTATCAGCTCTTTCATCCTCTGCTTTTTAGCATTTATATCCATATTCACCTCAATCCCTTTTATAAGCTCATTATACTCTTCTTCAGTAACATTTCTGTATGTACCGGACTTTAGATTACCAAGCTTTATATTCATTATCCTTATTCTTTTTAGTTTCATCACTCTGTAGCCAAAATACTCGCACATCCTTCTTATCTGCCTGTTAAGACCCTGTGTGAGAATGATATTAAAGGAT